>Ga0210377_10002338_pt1 | contig 16667 bp, 19 predicted proteins | sample PLM4_65_b1redo_FD_155480 | JGI IMG/M metagenome (GOLD analysis project Ga0210377, IMG submission 155480) | Groundwater sediment microbial communities from an aquifer in East River, Colorado, USA - PLM4_65_b1 redo | ecosystem: Environmental > Terrestrial > Soil > Riparian zone | place: USA: East... | reverse complement strand
ACCCTCGATGGGTTCCTTGATCTCGGTGCGGACGCCCAGCACTTCGGCCTGCGCCGCCGCCTGCGCCCGCTTGAGATAGTGGTTGACGTTGGAAGTCATGGCCTCGGTCTGCCGGCGCACGATTTCGGAGACGCGGTCATTCCCCCGCGACTCGTTCATGAGCACCGCCAGCGGCGTCTTCAGCGCATGCGCAAGATTACCGACATGGGTGCGCGCTCGGTCGACGACTTTCCGGTTGTGATTGATGAGGGTATTGATCTCCTTGACGAGAGGCGACAGTTCCGCGGGGTATTCCCCATCGAGGTTGTCGCGCCGCCCCCCGCGCACATCGTGCAGCTTGCCCTCGATCTCATGCAGAGGGCGCAAGCCGTAGCGGATCAGCACAAGGATACCGACCACGATGCCCAACGCCAGTACAGCAAGCGCAAGGCCGAGTGAAAACGTGAACCGTCCAACCGCCTCCCTGGCGGCAGTCCGGTCGATCGCCGCATACATGAGGACAAGTTCCTGGCGTTCCGGAAACTGGATCGCGCGCAGACCGATCCGGACGGGCTGGTTGTCCGGGCCGACCCCGTCCCGGTGAACGATGTCGGCTCGCCGGGCGACCGCTGTCCTGACAATGTCGCTGTTCAGCGTCGGCAGCGCGTCGAAGAAGCTGGCGGACTGATATCGCACCGTATTGACCACGAAGTTTCTTGAGTCTAGCGGCACGAACGCCCAGTACCAGCCCGAATACGTGCGCTTGAATCGCTGATCGTTCGGAAGCTTGGTATTGTCGAACTTGAGGACGCCGCCCGGTTCGGTGTCGATCGCCGTCACCAGGGTAATGATCGTTGCGTCGAGTTCGGCATCGAGCCTTTGCTCGGTCTCGACGCGATAGAGCGCCTGCAGCCACCAGCCCGCCACGACCAGGACGACGACGCTCCAGACGGCGGCGGCGACTAGCATGCGCCGGGCGATCGAGCCGCGCGTCCGCGTCCCCTCGGTCTCGGCCCCCGCCGTTTCGGTCATGCTATTCGACGATCTTCTCGGCCTTCGGATCGATCAACCGATACCCCAGCCCGCGTTCGGTCAAGATGCGGTTGGAGCCGATCTTGCGGCGCAGCCGGCCGACAAACACCTCGATGGTGTTCGAATCACGGTCGAAATCCTGGTCATAGATGTGTTCGACCAGCTCCGTCCGGGGTACCACCCGCCCCTGATGGTGCATCAGATAACTGAGCACCCGGTATTCGTGCGCCGTCAGCTTGATCGGCTCGCCATTGACCGAAGCTCGCGCCGCACGGGTATCAACCCGCAGGTCGCCGCACTCCAGCGCCGCGCTGGCATGTCCTGCCGCCCGCCGCATCAGGGCGCGAAGCCGGGCGAGAAGCTCCTCGGTAAAGAACGGCTTGGTCAAATAGTCGTCGGCGCCGGCGTCGAACCCCGCGACCTTCTCGCTCCAGCGATCACGCGCCGTCAGGATCAGCACCGGCATGTCCTTGCCGGAGTTGCGCCACTTCTCGAGAACCCGCACGCCGTCCATCTTGGGCAGGCCGAGGTCGAGTACCGCCGCGTCATAAGGTTCGGTCTCGCCGAGGAAGTGACCTTCCTCGCCGTCCGGCGCCAGGTCCACGGCATAGCCTGCCTGCGTCAGCGCATCACTGAGCTGGCGGCCAAGGTCGGGATCGTCTTCGACGACAAGGACTCGCATATCTACCTACTACCGAGTTGAAATGATGCGTCCGGTGGCCGCGTCCACCTCTATCGTGAGTCGGCGGCCATCTCCCGTAATCCACGCGATCACGTAGCGGTTGCCGACCTTCTGCGCATCGAGGTGCTTGCCGCCAAACTGGGCGCGCAAGTCGCGCAAGACCGAACTCAACGGAACCTCGCGTTGTTCGCGATCCTCCTGCGGCGCCCATTGCGAGCCCAGGCCGCCGCGGTCGCCACGCTGAAATTCGAAGATGTTGCGGTCGTCACCGCGTTGAAATTTACCGTGGTCGCTGCGTTGCGCAGACGCCGGGCCCACCGCCACACCGGTGGCGGCAAGCATCGCAAGAATCGTGATGAGAGTGCGCCGAACCATGGAAACCTATTTAGAGCGGGGACAGTGAACCCCGTCTGAACGGCTGGGGGTATCCGGAAAATCCAGCAGTTGCAGCTGCTTTTTAGGCTTAACGCTGCACTTCACCTTTGCGTCCGGGCCACGTCCTGATGAATTCCTTCAGCTCCGGATCTTCCTTGCGCGGCAGCACGATCATGAGTCGCACCAGCAGATCGCCCGGATTGGGCCGCGTCTGAACCCCCTTGCCGCGCAGCTTCAGCAGATCGCCCGAACTCGAATTCGGCGGCACCGACAGCGACACCGCTCCCTGCGGCGTGTTGATCGGAACCTTTCCGCCTTCGACCGCCTCGGCGAGCGAAATCCGCAGGTCCATCCGGATGTCCTCGCCCTCGCGCCGGAAGATTGGGTGCGAGGCCACGGTAATCTCCACCAGCGCATCGCCCGCTGGTCCGCCGGCGCCGCCGGGCAAACCCTGGCTTTTCAGGCGCAGCGTCTGTCCGGAATTGAGCCCAGCCGGAATCGCAAGGTCCAGCGAACGGCCGTCCGACATGGTCACACGCCGGCGTCCGCCATTTACCGCATCGAGGAAATCGACCTCCATCCGATATCGCACGTCCTCGCCGCGCTGCATGCCGAAGCCGCGGGCGCCGCCGGCGCCACGACTGAACAGGCCATCGAACAGGTCCTCGAACACATCGCCGCGCTGCTGCGGGCCTCCACGCGTACGCGCGCCGGCGAAACCGCCAAAGCCGCCGTGCGGCTGGAACTGCGGCCGCTCATTGCCCTCGGCGTCGATCTCGCCGCGGTCGAACCGCGCGCGCTGGGGCTCGTCGGTCAGCAGATTGAACGCAGCCGTCACCCGCTTGAAGCGGTCTTCCGACGCCTTGTCGTTCGGGCGCACGTCCGGGTGCAGCTCCTTTGCGAGCTTGCGATAGGCTTTCCTTATGTCTTCGGCGCTGGACGATTTGGGCACGCCCAGAGCCGCATAGGGATCCCAGCTCAAGTTCGCCGACCCTTGTTGAACGGTTGGCCCTTAGCGTGGGGCCTCGGGCCCATGCAAGACAAGCAGAAACATGGGGATTTTCAGGCAAAAGAAGAGAACCAGCCAGATCATGGTGCAGGAATCTCCACCGTGACCCCCGCCCAAGCGCCCGACTCGCCATTCGGCCCAAGCTGAGCCGCCTCGATCAAGGCCTCGCCCCCCGAGGGAAAGTCCGTGGCCTGATCGTCCGCCGGATAGACACATGACGGCGCCGAAACATCCCATTCCCGCAGAATACCTCCGCCGCCAGACACCCGGATCCTGTAGGTTTCCGCGATCTCGTGGGGCGGCTCCCCGGCCGCCCACGAATCGCCGCCCTTCCGGGCCCGGCGAATCCATCTCAGCCCAAGGTCTCCGCCCGACCATTCGGCCTGCAGATGCGCCGGCGACCACATCCGGGCGGCGACAGCCTCGCAGGTCTGTTCATCGCTCCAGGCAGATGGTTCCTCCGGCAGGCTGCGCCACACCCGCCATTCGAGTTCCAGCCCGCGCTCCCAGTCGGCGACCCCCAGCCTTTGTTCGGCCCCTGTCAGGAACAGGATGCGCGCGCCGATCTCCGCGCCCGCCGCCATCGCCGGCTCCGAGCCTTGTTGCCCGCGCAACAGCCGGCCCAGCCTGAATGTCTCCACATCGACCAGCTCCACTTCACCGAACTGTATCAACTCCCAGCCAGCCTCCGTCTCCACCAGCGCCGCATTGGCGCCGTTGAGCACCGCTCCTTCGCTTCGCGACTGAATGCCGGCGCCAGGCAGGCTCACCCACACCGATCCGTCCTGCCATCGTCCCGAGGTATGGGGATAGAGAGCGGTCGTCAGCCGTCCCATGACGCACGGCCTGCTCACACGGCCGCGCACCCTCAGCTCGGTCGCATCAGCTCCCGCCGAAAACATCACCGGTCCCGTCCACGCTTCTGTGAACGCAAATCCGATCGGCCGAAGATCATCCTCTTCGCCCGGCAGCGGCGGCCCATCGACGATCACCACGTCCGGTTCCGCCGACCAGCCTGCCGCTGTCGGTGCAGCAGGCGCCGCGGGTGTCAGCATCGGCGCCAGCCTCGCGCCTGCGCGCACAGCCTCGAACCGGATCACGCCGCTATCCGCCGCCTCGACGATCCGCCATGGCGCGCCATCGAGCATCACCACGTCGCCTGGCTCGATGGCCACGCCATCCGCCGCCATCGCGAACCGCGCCTGCTCGCGCTGCAGCGCGATCTGCTCCGCCATCGTGTGCGCGCAGCGCTGCGCCTGGCCGCGGTCGAGCGCCACTGCTGCCTCGACATCCACCAGATCCGCCTCCGCGCCGCCCGCCGACGCCGCGACCCCCGGCGCATGGTCCGCCTCTGCATCTACATACCGCAATCGCACGCGCGCCTCCGGTCCTTCCAGCCCGGCGCGCGTCAGGGAAAGAGCAGGCGCGTCCTCTTCAACCAGCCGCCCGGCGTCGATCTCGACCGTCTTCGATCCACGCATCCTGAACACGATCGCTCCATCACGCTCCGTCGCATCCACCCCGTGCACCGCAACCAGCGGCTCCAGCACCGCCCGAGCGCTCACCGGTCCGTCAAAGCGGTATCCCGCCACCACGCCCGTCAGCCCGCTCGCATCCACCTCCGCGCCAACCCGCCCACACACATCCGCGACGACATCCGGCAGCAACGCCAGACCCACACGCCCGTTCAGCCAGTGCCCCAGCCGCCAGTTGTCATGATCGCCCCACACGTCACCGCGCGCCGGAAACGCCGGGAAGGGCCGCGCATCCCACGCCCACAGCGCGATCCCGTCGTCCGGAACCATGCGCCCGTCATATTCATCCGACGCCGGATTGTTCGCTGCATCCGACCAGTGCGCGTGAAACGCCTCGATCGCCCGGCGCTGGATCACATCGTCTCGCGACCCATCTGAGAAATGCGGCAGCGCGCTCTCCGAACTCTTCGGATCATAGAAGACATTCGGCTGGTTCGCGCCCTTGTCGACCGCCGGGGTCCCCATCTCGACGAACCGCACCGGCTTCATCCCCGGAATCCATGCGCTCGGCGCCGGCGATCTCACGCCACCCGCACGCGGATGGTGCGCGCTGCTCCACCAACCCGCGATATCCTTCTGCCGGAACACCCAAGGCTCGCCATAGGCGCCGTCCGTTATGGGCAACCGCTCCTGCGCCAGCCGCCCAGCTTCATCCGCATAGTACCAGTCGAAGGCCTCGCCGCCCTCAACGTTGGCGCCAAAATACGCGATCGACCGCCCATCACCCCATGCGGCATCCGCGTGATCATCGCCATCGCGCCAGTCGGCCATCGGCGGATACCAGTCCAGCCCGACATAATCGATCGCCTCGTCCGCCCACAGCGTATCGAGTGGGAAGGCCACGTCATCACCCCCAACATGTGCGCCATACTCGGTCCAGTCGGCGGCGTAGGAAATCTCGACCCCGCTCCCGACTACACTGCGTGCATCCGCCGCCAGCTCACGGAGCGCCTCCACTGCCGGATAGGCGCCGCCGTCGCTTACCCGCGTCAGGCCCGCCAGCTCCGATCCAATCAGCACGCCATCCGCGCCGGCCTCGTCCGCAATCCCTGCATAGTGCAGGACGAAATCCCGATACCGCCCGAAGAATGCGTCGACCTGATCTCCAACATCGCCGCCAGCGACCGTGATCCGCCCCCGCCACGGAAACGCCGCCTGTTCCGCCCCGCCATAGGGATCGGGCAGGCCATTCCCTGCCGGTATGTCCATCAGCAGGAAAGGATAGAGCGTCACGTGATACCCACGCGCCTTCAGCGCCCCGATCGCCTGCCTCACGCTTTCATCCGACGGCGTACCGCCATAGTTGGGCCGGTCCCCAAAGGAGCCAGAGCTTGCCGACACCACATACGCATCGCCTCGCCCGACCCCCGCCGCCGACCACGCATGCGGAACCGTCGTCTTGTCGGAAATCTCGACGCCGGGCCGGATCAGGCATTGGCCGCAGCGCAGGTCCCCGCCGAACCACGCCACCACCAGGTTCACCCGCGCCACGTTGGGAAGCTCGGCTTCCAGCTGGTCGAGCGACGCCTCGAAATCGCTCTTCGCTTCCGGCCCATGCAGGTTCTCGGCAGTCTCGCGCCCTGGCCCGGTTCTCCGCCGCACAATGTCGGTCGACAGCGCAAACTCGCCCGACCCTGGGATCATGTTCACCGCCCGCGCAACTCTCTCGAGCCGATCCTCACCACCGCCAGCCGGCCGAGCCACTTCGAAATTCAACTGCGGCATGCGCGCGCCGAACTGATCGACCGGCAGATCCTCGAACACGATGTAGGCCGTGCCGCGATAGGCCGGCGCCTCGCCCTCAATAGCTTCGATCAGCGGGTCGGGCGCCTGGTCCTCCGTCCCCGTGTAGAGCCGCCACGCGATCTTCGAGAGGTCGAATGGCTCGCCATTCGCCCAGCACCGTGACACGCGCGCGACCTCGCCCTCGCACAGCGCCACGGCGAAGCTCAGCGAATAGGAATAGTCCGCCACGCGCGGCCCACCCTTGCCGCCGTGCACCTCCCGCCGCTCCTTGAACTGCGCCGCCCAGATTAGCTGCGCGCCCACGCGCATCCGGCCATAGACCACCGGCACGCTCGCGCCCTCGCGTCCCTCGGTCAGGTGAAACTCCTTCACCCGCGGCCCCTCGACCGGCGGCGTCAGGAACCGCGCATCGAGATAAGACCCCGCCAGCGATCCCAAGGCGCGCCCAAGCACCTGGCCGGTCACCTGCGCGCCGAGCAGCGACAACCCCTTCGGCAACAGCGCCTGCCCAGCCGCCGCGCCCATATTGCTCAGAACAAGTTCGGCCATGCTTCGATGTCTCCGAAAAAGAAAAGGCCCGCCGATCGGCGGGCCTTCGAGTCAAGATTCCAAAGTCTGCGAGACTACTTCTTCAGATCGTCCCGCACGGCGCCTACGACACTCGCCGCGACATCATCTCCGGCGAGATAGGCGCCGATCGACTGCAGCAACGGGTTTCCCGGCGCCGACTCCACCACATAGACGGACAGGTCGACCGTACCTCGCGGATCATCGTCCTTTTGCACTTTCGGCATTCTCATCCAGCCTGTCTGAAGGGCGACAAGGAAGTCTTCCCGATAATCTCCCTTTTGCATGCCGTGAATACGTACGCCCCCCGCAGCGAGCACGCTTCCTGGCTCGCCGCCATGCTCCGACGAGCCTCTGTCGGCGCGCTCGGCCCGATCCTCCGCCCTGGAGGCGGCAAGTCCAAAATTCAGCACGATCGCGAGGTCCCGATAGTCCGATGCCGTCCGGGGATTCTGGAACTCGCGGACATACAGCCGGTCGAGCCTCGCCCGAAAGTAGGGCGCAGGGGGCGACAGCCGCAATTTGGAAGGCTCGCCTTCCGACTGCGGAGCGTTCTTGAGATAGTCGAGCCGTTCGGGAAGACGGTCCATCAACTCCGCGTCTGCCGTTGTCTCCAGGTGCAGGATTGCGAAGAAATCCGGGGTCTTGTTGAGGCCCAGTTCGCCCCATGTCTTTCGCAGGTCTCCGGGCGCTGAGGAGGCGAACTGCGCTGACTGAAGCGCGAAACCGTTGCGGACCACGTAGATGCATTTCATCGCCGGGGAAATGTCCATGTTCGCCGTGTAGAAGTACCCGCCCGTCGCGCCAACTGACTGCGTGACGCTCGCCTCGCCCGCCTTCTGCAGGAACGTTCCGAAGGACTTGAACGCTATGGCGCCGATATGGGAGAGAACTTCCAGGGCAAGACCTCCACCCGATTTTTCGACATACACGTGTTTCTGTCGCAGGTTATCCAGCGCCACCGCTTGCGGGCACTTGTGATCCACGAACACACGCAGATCGCCGTTTTCTCCACTGACGAGTTGCTCCTTTCCAAATGTGGCCACACCGCTGCTCGCGCACCCCACCAAGGAAACAAGTCCCAGGCTCAACGCCACTATTCTCATCTTGATCAGCCTCCATTCCCAAAGTTGCCCGCACCCATGTACAGGCCGCTCACCACCCGTCGCGAATCCATCGCACTCCTTGATAAACTGGCGCCCACGCCAGAGGCGGCGATTGAGCGGCGTCAAACTCCATTGCGGTGATATGTGTAAGTCTGAGTGCGCCGACGATCAGCCCGCGGGAAACTCAAACGCAGCCGCGATCCGCCGCCGCCACCACGCAACCAGGCGCGTCTCGCACACCGCGCGCCCCCAATAGGCGTGGATGATCTTGTCCCCGCTTGAGACGATCGCGGCATGCTTCGCCGGCGAGCCCAGCGCCATGCGGAACAGCAGTATGTCGCCTTCACGTGCGTCGCCGATTGCGATCTCGCGGCAGTGCCGCCGCGCGGCGGAGAGCAGGGTTTCCTCACCCAACGCCTCCGCCCAGTCCGGCGTATAGGCCGGCGTCTTCTCCGGCTCCGCGCCCACAACGCCGCGCCAGACACCGCGCACCAGACCAAGACAGTCAGCCCCCGCGCCCATCACGCTTGCCTGATGCCGATACGGCGTCCCCAGCCACCGCCGCGCCTCCGCGACGATGGCTGTCCGTTGCACAATGCTCATCCGCGCCTCCCGCCGTCGTTCGGGCGATCGGATGCAGGCCCGGCCAACACCGCGCCGGCGCCGGGCATGTGCGGAAAGCCGCGAAAGTTGTCGCGGTTGGCGAACTTCGCTCCACACGACGCAAAGCTCTTGTCGCATCCCGCCGTCACCGCGAATGCATCGCCAATTTCAATCGAGTACCTCGGACCCGCCGCCAGCTCTATCTCACCGCCAGCATGCCGAACGACCCGGCCCTTCGCGCCGGCGTTCGCCCCCGAACTCCACGTCACAACGCCGCCCGCGAACCAGCTCTCGTCGAAACTATCGAGTCCGCTCGCCTCGAACCGCTTCGAGCCCAGAACGGCCACAACCACGCCTTCGCCGCGAAACGCCGGCCCGCTCAGGTCCGCGCCGCACCGCGCATCGCCAACCTCGGCGTCGCAGCTCCGCGCATAGACGCGCCCAATCGGCCGCTCGAGATCGGCCTTGAGGCTCACCAACTCCGCCGTGAATGCTGCGCCCCGGCGCGTCACCTCCGACAGCCGCCCCGACCAGATGCAGACGCGATGCTGTGGCGCAGCCCAGTCCACGCGCCACACGTCGACGCACGCGCCATCCCATAGTCCGGCGTCGAGATCCGCCTCGCTGATGAACTCAGCCGAGATGGCGCCTTCCGCCACCGCCTTTCCCGGCGCCAGCCTGTTCGAACTCTCGAATGTCGCCGGCTTAAGTCCGTTCACCGGCTCATAGGTTACACCGCCAACTACAATCGCCGCATCATGGTCCGTCGCCCCGAACACCGCTCCATCGCGCCGCTCGAACCGCCAGCACGCGCACAGAGTCGTCCCGTCCGCCGCCAGCCTGGCGGCGAACGCTTCGCCTAGTTGTCTCATGGATTATCCCGTTATCTCGACCACCGGCGCACGCATCACGCGCACCGCATCATGCCCCACCAGAGCCACTTCGAGCCGGTCGGCATCGAACCGCACCGGCACGTCGAACTCGAATCCCGCCGTGAGGACCGCGCCGTCTCCGGGGGCCGCATCAAACGTCACGACCCCCGTCTCCAGATCGACGCTGAACTCCGCCGTCGCCACGCCATCGACCGCGACCCGCACGCTATCCTCGACCGGCTTGGCGATCCGGCGATCCCAGGCCGCTTCACCGCCGCCATAGCGCTTAACAAGCTGGAACGCCGCCGTCTCGTCATCTCCCAGGCCGAGCGGCTGGTCCGTCATCGACACAGTCTGCGATGGCGCGCAGCTTTTCCAATCGACCGGATCGCGAAATCTGAATCCGTACATCCTCCCGCGCCGCGCCTCGAAGAACGCAATCAGCTCGTGCGCCGCATCCGCAGGCATGGCGGCGCCGCCGGCCTCCCACCGCCGCCGCGATCCGGCCCAGCGGGCATTCCTGCTTTCCGCGCCCGAGGCCAGCCTCGTGATGTCGGTCGCTCGCTCCGGTCCGCCGCTCGCGCCGAATGCCAGAGCCAGCGGCAGCCGCACCTCATGAAACAGGCTCATGTGAATCTTGCTCCCCGCCGCGCCGCACGCGCCACCGCGGTGGCAATCTGATTCAGGGAACCCGCCGTATCTGCGGCGCCGCGCTCGTCGTGGCTGCTGGCCGCGCCAGCCTCCGCCAGTTTCGCCAACATCTGCACCGCCAGCCCGGCCAGCCTCTCGAGATCGGATTCGCTCTTGAGCATCACACGCGCCAGCTCCCTCTCGACCGTTCCCACCGCATCGAGCAGCGCACGTTCCAGCATCTCGGCGGCGGCATTGCTGTGTTCAGAGACAGCGCGCAACACGTCGTCATCACCGCTATTCATTCTTCGCTCCTTGTCATGAGTTGATCAGGCCGCCTCGAAAGAGATCGCGCCCGCCGAAGCGAGGCGGATCGAAAACATGGCCTCGCCATCCTGCTCGCCGGCATAGGTCAGTTCGGCCACCGCAAACGGCCCGGCGAGCACTCCGAAATCCGCCACCACGAGCTGAAACTGCGCGGCCTCGCCCGCGAAATACGCGGCGCGTATCCGCTCGTCCGACGCTGCATCCTTGAAAGCGCCGCTGCCGGCCACTTCGATCCGCTTCGTTCCGGCGCCTGCAATCAGCTCGCGCCACGCCTGCGGGCTCGTCGCCGTCGTTGCATCCACCAGCTGCGCGCTCAGGCTGATCGTCCTCGCGCGTATCCCCGCCACCGTCGCGAATGCTTCCGGCGCGCCGCTATCGCCAATCCGGATCAGAACGTCACGGCCTCGCTGTCCCGCCATCGGGCTCTCTCCTTCCAAAAAAACTCATGCTGAGCCTGTCGAAGCATTGACAGGCAACCTTTTGGTTGCATATTAAAAGGCATGGATCTAGTGTTCCGGGCCCTCGCGGACGAAAGCCGCCGCGCTCTGCTCGACAGCCTCAGCGCGAAAAGCGCTCAGACGCTCGGCGAGCTCTGCTCAGGGCTGTCCCAAGGAGGCTGGGCTATGTCGCGTCAGGCGGTCTCGAAGCACCTCGCGATCCTCGAGGAGGCGAACCTCGTCGCCACGGTGAGGCGCGGCCGCCAGAAGCTGCACTACCTCAACCCGGTTCCGATCGCGGAGATCGCGAACCGCTGGATACGGAAGTTTGAACGCGGCCGGGTCAATGCGCTGGTCGATCTCAAACGGAGGCTGGAGTCAGAATGACGAATCCGATCCCCCAACCCGATCTGTCCGCCCGCCCATTCGATTCACACGCCGAACGCTGGATGCCTTATCCGCCCTCGCGCCTCTACCGCGCCTGGACGCAGGAATTCGATCTCTGGTTCGCCGCGCCCGGCACGGTGGTGATGGATCCCCAGCCCGGCCAGCCCTGGTTTTTCCTGACCGAGTTCAACGGACAACGCCACCCGCACTATGGCCGCTTCTTGCGCCTCACTCCGGCCCGTCTCGTCGAGATCACCTGGGTCACCGGCAAGGGCGGCACCGAAGGCGCCGAGACCCTGCTCACGGTCGAGTTGATCCCCGAGAAAGACGGCACGCGCGTGCGTCTCGCCCATCGTGGCTTTCCGCACGAACAGGCCCGCGCCGCCAACGAAGCCGCCTGGCCCCTCGTCCTCGCCCAGCAGGAAGAAAAGCTGAAATGACCGACGCAAAATCGAGCTTCGTTTACGTCACCTACATCCGCACCACACCGGAAAAGCTCTGGCGCGCTCTGATCGAGCCCGAGTTCACGCGCCAGTACTGGGCCGGCACGCATCAGGTATCCGACTGGAAGCCCGGCGCCTCCTGGAAGGCGATGATTCCGGACGGACGCGTCGCCGATAGCGGCGAGATCCGCGAGTTCGACCCGCCCAAGCGGCTCGTACTTACCTGGCGCAACGAGTTCATGCCGGAGCTGAAGGCCGAGGGTCACTCTGTCCTCACATACGAACTTGAACCCGCGGGCAGCGCGGTGAAGCTCACCCTGACGCACGAGATGAACCGGCCCGGCTCGAAGCTGATCGAGGCGACATCCACCGGCTGGCCGCATCTTCTCGCCAGCCTCAAGAGCCTGCTCGAAACCGGCCAACCGATCGAAGAAACCCGCAACTGGCCTGAGGGTCATTGACGATGCCCACGAAGAACCCCACCGCCATCGCCGTCCAGCACTTCAAGGTCCCGGCCGAGCGTGTCTACGGCGCCATCCTCGACCCCACGATGATCGCGCGTTTCATGTTCGGCCCGCTGCTGCGCGAGGAAGAGATTCTCCATATCCGCAACGACCCACGCGTCGGCGGCGAATTCTCCTACAAGGTCCGCCGCGGGAAAGACGAGATCGACCATGTCGGCTGCTTCCTGGAACTGGCTCCACCGAAGCGCATCGTCTTCACCTGGGCCATCGCGCCGGAGAAGGACGGGTCGACCGTCACCATCGACATCGCGCCCAGCAAGGAAGGTTGCACCGTTACGCTTTCCCACGAGATGGCGCCCGAATGGGCTGACTTCCTCGACCGCTCCCGCGCCGCCTGGGAAAAAATGCTCGGCGTCCTTGCGAAGGTGCTGGCCGAAGGCGCCTAGTTTTTCCCGCCCAGCGCAGCCTTCAGGAACGGATCGGCCGCCATCAGCTTCTCGCGCAGCAGCTGCGCATCGCTCATCGCCGTGGCGATTTCTCCCACGATCTCGCCCGCGGTGCGCCCGCGCTCGAGCGAGGCGTCGCGCCCGACATCCACGGCAGGCTCTTCGTCCACCATCACCCGGATCAAGGTCGCGCTGGTGAAGTTCCTGGAGTAGTCATTCAATGCCCCGATGCCCTGCTGGCTGTCGCCGATGACATAGCGGGTGTAGATTCGCACCACGCGGCATGAGCGGTCCGCGTCGCAACCCGCCAGCGTCAACCTCGCCGGAAAGCCCTTACCGTCGCTCACCATCATGTTGCCGCGCTCGATCGCCACCACGTCGAGCCCACCTTGCTCGACGATCGACAGCAGCTCCGCCATGCCGAGCGTCTTGTACTCTTGCGGCGTCTGCGAATGTGCGGCCCCGCCGGCCAGCACCAGCGCCACAATCCCCGAGCGTATCCAGATGTCCCTCATGCGCCAACGCTAGCGCAGCGCGCGGCCCCGGCAAGCCCACACCCTCAGTCGTACTCGAACACGTCCTCGATCCTCTTCCCGAAAAGCCGGGCGATCCGGAACGCCAATGGCAGCGAGGGGTCGAACTTGCCCGTCTCCACCGCATTCACGCTCTGGCGCGACACGTCGAGCTTCTCGGCGAGGTCAGCCTGGCTCCAGCCTTTCGCCGTCCGCAGTTCTCGAATCCGATTCCTCACCGCAGGCTGCGGCGCGTCGCCGCGAACCCTGGAATCATGAGCACGGCCCACAGTGGAAACACCACCCAGAGAGGAATGTGCGGGATCGCGCCGAACATATCCAGGAATCCGACCGCCGTGCACACTCCCAGCAGCGCGGCATTCGTCCACGCGTTCATCGCCAGCAGCTTCGCGCGCAGGAATTCGTCCGTCTCTTCTTTCACCATCAGGCCGACGGCCCGGATGGCATAGAAGGTTGGCAAGGCCGGCATCAAGGCCACGGCCCATAGCAGCACGCCCTCGGGCTTGAAGGTCTTATAGACAGTTATCGCGATCATCAGGATGATGACGTAGCCCAACATCGCCGGCATGAATCGCAGCATGTAGCGCTTGCCGGCGGGCCGCATCGGATCGGCGAGACCCGCCAGCTTTCTCGCGCGCCACGCGATCAGCCCCATGCCCCACATACAGATCGTCAAGCCGATTACCAAAAGGCCCCCAACCAGCGCGGACCACTCCCGGATGACCGTCCACATAAGCAGCAAGGTAAACCCGCCGATTATCGCCAGCAGTCCCAACGACCACGGGACCCAGAACTTCGCGCCGAGTTTTTTCCCGGGTTCGTTGTCGATCGCCGCCGCCATGTCCGCCTCCGTCAAGGTGTCAAGTAAACATGACATACAGCGGATGTCAAGTACACTTGACTAGGGCGGATTTGTTTTCGGATTCTTCAGTCCCGTCCTCAGCTTGTTGCGCACCTCGCGCTTCACTCGCGCCGCAAGCTCAGCGTCGTGCTGCTCGAGGAAAGCCCGCACCGCCTTTGCATCCCACGGGACAAGCGAGCGCAGCGCCCAGCTCATCGCCTTCACCACCATGTCCTCACGGTCCGAGACAAGCATCCCTGCGATCATCAGCGAGCGCTTCGCATCGCCCCGGCCACCGCGCGACTTAGCGTTCAGCACCACGGTCGACACCAGCGCCGCGCGCCGCCACCACAGATCCTTCGAGCGCGCCCAGCGCTTCACATCGGCATCGCCGATACATCCCTCCAGCCAGGCAGCGCCCGACAGCAGAACGCCGAACGTGTCGGTATCCACCCAGCTTGCCATGCCCTGGCCGAACGCTTCGACCTCGCGCAAGGTCAGGCTCTTCACCGCCCCCCGGTGCAGGTTGATGATCTCATAGCCCACCCACTTGCTGCCGGACCTGGCTAGCGCCAGCGCGACCGCCTTCACATCCTCGGGCTCCGCCTGCTTCAGCCGCGCCGACAGCTTCCGCCGCGCAGCGCGCAGCGACGCCGTGTTCCGCACGCGCACCGCCGCGATCTCCGCCAGCGCCTCTTTTGCAAGCTTGTCCCGCTCCGCCCCGGTCATTTTCACCGGCGCCACACCCTTCGCCATCATTCCCTCACGCAGGAACCGCCGATCGCCTCGGAATGATGTGCGTCGCCTCCTCGATCATCGCTTCAGCGATCTCGCGCTCGCCTGACACGATCAGGTCCGCGCCGAAGTCCTTGAGATGCTCCACCTCGGCGTCGCTGTGCGCCCGCGCATAGACCTTGAGCTTCGGATTGAGCTCCCGCGCCAGCTCGACGATGCGTCCGGCCTCGAACCCGTCCGGCACGGTCACGAACAGCAGGTCGGCCTCGGCGACATTCGCCGCCTCCATGACCTCACGCGATATCGCATTGCCCGCCACCGCCGCGATCCCCCGTGCCTGCAGCTGCTCTATCAGGTCGAGCCGGTCTTCGATCACCGAATACTCCGCCCTGGCGTCGTCCAGCGCCTTTCCGATCAGCGATCCGACACGGCCATAGCCCACCAGCACGGCGCGCCGCCGCGGCGGAGGCGCCGCTGGCGTTTCCGCTTCCGGCGAGACTGCCTTGCGGCCCAACCGGTCGGTAATCGCGAACACCGCCGGGTTTAGGATGATCGAGATGATCGCCCCGCCGAGGATCAGGTCGCTGGCCTGTTCGGGCATTAGGTTGAACTGCAGGCCCAACCCCGCAAGTATGAACGAGAATTCGCCGATCTGCCCCCGGCTCGCCGCCACCCCCATCGCAACGCTGGACGATTGCCCGAACAGGCGCAGCAGGACGACGCTCAGGACCGTCCGGAACACCACGATGATCGCCACCGTCGCCAGCAGCGGCCACGGATTCTGCAGCAGGATCATCGGATCGAACAGCATCCCCACCGACACGAAGAAGATCACCGCGAACGCATCGCGCAGCGGCAGCGTCTCGTTCGCCGCCTGCTGCGACAGCTCGCTCTCCGCCATGATCAGCCCGGCGAACAGCGCGCCCAGCGCGAACGAAATGTCGAAGAGGGCCGACGCCACATAGGCGACGCCGAGCGCGATCGCCAGCACCGCCAGCCGGAACAGCTCGCGCGATCCCATGTGCACCACGTGATGCAGGATCCACGGCACCACCCGCTTCCCCGCCAGCAGCATGATCAGCGCGAACACCGTCACCTTGCCGAGCGTCAGCAGCACGGCGAAACCCGCGTCCTGCAGCTGCAGGACCGTCACACCCTCGCCATTCGCGACATCGCCGCGGATGTGCGCCCAGGTCGGGATCAGCACCATCGCGACCACCATCGCGAGGTCCTCGACCACCAGCCAGCCGACGGCCAGCTTGCCGCGCTCGGTCTGCACCAGCCGTCGCTCCTGCAGCGAGCGCAGCGCCACCACCGTGCTCGCAACCGACAGCGCCAGTCCGAACACCACGCCAGCCTCGATGCTCCAGCCCAGGAGCATGGCAAGGCCTACGCCCGCCGCGGTTGTGACCGCGATCTGGATAAGCGTCACTGGCACGGCCACGGCGCGCACCGAGAGCAAATCCTTCGGTGAAAAGTGCAGTCCGACGCCGAACATCAGCAGGATCACGCCGAGTTCGGCCAGTTCGCCCGCCAACCCGGCATCGGCCACGAAGCCCGGGGTGAAAGGCCCCACCACAACGCCGGCGATCAGATACCCCACCAGAGGCGACAGCCTCAGACGCACAGCGATAGCCCCGAACACGAATGCGAGCCCGAGGCCCACGGAAAGAAGGGCGATCAGCGGAGCGTCGTGAACCACTATCCGATGGCTTTCCTTGCGAGCGTGAATCCAGTGATTCAACCTTCGCAGATCGCCGATTCAAATTGCAACAAATACGTGGGGCGGCGCGCCGTTTTCTGCGCGTCGCTCTCTCGCCGTCTAGTGCTCAACGGTCTTCTTCAGCCCGTCGAGCACCATGTTCCAATTCTTCTTGGTTTCCTGCTCGCGCCCCTCCGGGGTGGTCAACGCCGCCCA
>Ga0210377_10002337_pt1 | contig 16669 bp, 40 predicted proteins | sample PLM4_65_b1redo_FD_155480 | JGI IMG/M metagenome (GOLD analysis project Ga0210377, IMG submission 155480) | Groundwater sediment microbial communities from an aquifer in East River, Colorado, USA - PLM4_65_b1 redo | ecosystem: Environmental > Terrestrial > Soil > Riparian zone | place: USA: East... | reverse complement strand
ATATGTTTATATGTGTGAGCAGTTTATAAATAGGGCCAGGATGCCATACTTACAAAATACTGATATTTATGATAGATTGTTACATTTAAGGATTAACATTAGCAGTATATGGGCGTATGATGAAGTAAATACCATTACTAAGAAAGCACGTATTTCAATATAAAGGAGATTATTGGTATGAGGTTAATACCCACTCAACCATGGCCACCACCAATAAATACACAAACTGCTTATTTAACAGGTGGTGCATTTTCATATCAACAAGATCAGAATTATATAGCAGACCCAAATGGCCTTAAGGCAAAACAGATGTTGTATAAAGCATATGAATGTATTCACAAATATGAAAATTTTCATGGTAATACCAATAGAAGAAGTGAACTTAATGATAGGATAGATAAAGTAAAAGAATGGATGATTGAACAATGGCCAGATATTAGTAGTGGGTATGGACCATCAGGGGTTTCAAGTGCAATGGGCCAATTAGGTGGTAGTATGGTAGGAGCAGGTGCCGCATCAGCCGCACTATCTGGGGCATTGTTGGGTGCTATTGGTGGGTTCAATACTTATTATCAAACCCAAAAAGAACAAAAGATAGATGTTCAGGAGCCTAAGGAGCCTTGGTATAAGCCAGTTAAGAAGTTTGGGCAGAAATTAGCATGGGATTTGGGTTTATATAAAAGTGATGGATAGAGTTTACCCACACAACCCAGATCCAATATGGCTCATATATAAAGCATATATGAAAATAAAACGATATGAAGGTATACCAGAATTTGAAGTACCACCACTTAGGGTGGGTATATCAGGTAGGTTAAGGGATTTGACACGCATATGGGGCAATATGGACTGGAAGGAGAGGGATGAATGAAAGTAAATTGGTGGGCTGTTGTAGCGTTAATATTGATGGGATTGTCAGCTTATGCCGTCATCCAGGTCATTATTTGGATGCGCCTAGCGGCATCAACGTACTTTTAGTATGAGAAAAATAATGGGATGGTTGCTAATAGCGTTTGTCATATTTGTATTTGCCATGGTGATAGGTGGGACACTATCTGGATGCTCACGTTACAATTTTGACATTTATAAATTTAATGACCATCAGCAGTAATTACACCAGAGATTACATGTTGACCACCAGGTACTGGGTATCAATGACGATACTTAATATGCGTAAAAGTAATTTACCAATAGAGTTGATCACCAGGCTGGGTGACGTTAATGTGAATATCGACAAGATAGTGTTCAATATGAACCATGGTTATTCAGAATGGGCAAGGTCAGTCAGTACCAATGACTAAGCAAGAAGCCTTATTTAAGGTACAAAAATTATTAAAGAGTGTGGACTTGATCCCATACCAGGGTTCACGTTCAGTGGTAATTCAGATGAAGGTTTCAAACTTGATGTGGCGCGTATTAGACCTGGCAGAGGACTTACTGGTTGACAATTTTGAGAATTTTTAGGGGTTATTATGAACTGGTATGAGCGCTTTTTATTTCTGAAGTGGTTAGCATGGGAGTTAATAAAGAAGGGATACAGAAAGGTGATAAGATGAAGTGATGGTTGAACGTATAACCATATTAACGTTTGATCATAATAGGAATGTTAGTAAAGTATTAGATCGTTTAGATTCTGCTTGGAATTTAGCAGACATACCCGTAGTAAGGGATAGAATACAAAAGGTACATGTAAAGTTAACTAGGTTATTGAAGTACACAGGATAGAGAAACACCTTGTTGCATACTTAGTATTATCCCCCGCAACATTTTGTAGCATCTACTTGCAACACGATGTTGCATATCCATATCAAAATTATTTAAACTATATCAGGACCAATCCCTAAACTATACCCTTAGTTTTATTCATATTAACAAGGGACCAATCCCTAAACTATACCCTTAGTTTTATTCATATTAACCGTGGGGGGAATGAAGGGGTAGAAATAATATACCCCTATCAAAGGCCTTAGGGCCACAGAAAGGGGTGTAGAACCATGGAAAAGCCTATCCCGTGGAAGGAACTTGGCATCGATGCGGCCAAGGAGGCTGGTAGGGTGGTCCTGAACGTGGTCGCCATGTTCGGGGCGCTCGCCCTGTTCGGGGCGTACACCGGATCAAAGGCTGTCAAGGAGTAACATGTAACTGCGCAGTAACATGTGGGGTACTTTGGGGTGGGGCTACCATATGCCCACCCCAAAGCTAAAAAAATTTATCTTGAGATAATTTCAGGAGGGCATATTGGGGAAGACTAAGACAGAAAGACTAACCGATGTAGCACAGTTACTACTTGACATATATGATTACCCAAGTATGTCCGTAAACCTAAGGGCAAAAATGTTCATTTTATATATCAAAATATGGGCAATTATCATCCCCAATAAGGCTAAGATAATAAAATGAAGTTTACTCCCAAAGATATGGCTATGACTACGGTACAAATATGTCTGATGGAAACTGTAATAAACTTAGGTGTAAGTAAAAAGACAAGGGGTAAGATAAAAAAGGTGTACAATAAAACAACAAAATTAAAGTTAAGGTTAATATTAAAGGCTGTAATGCCCTAAACCCCCCTGGTATAGGGAGTAGGGTCGTGTACAAAGTATATACATACACTATATTATTTATACCGGGAGGGGCGCAATTTGGATATATACATTTTTTCGGAGCGAATAATATGGATTCACACCAGGATATAGATTTACGTCTTAGGTTACTATGTGAGACTGTTTTTGCTCTGCCATGGTCCTTTGGTGGCAAAAGCAGGATGGATAAAGTTTGGAGCAGGCTGGTATATGCTGGACAATTAATTAAGGATTATAGAAAATGAATAATACGGACACAAGTAAACTCGTTGAATTGTACGCAAAGGTAGGCCAGGTTATTAATTATTACTTTAAAGCCCATACAGGTAATACCACAAATGGTGGCGCGGATGTCGTGTTGTTTGATAGGATGATCAAGGTACAAATATGCGTGGAAGATCAGAGAAAACGACTGCGTAGGAGATCCAAAAAATTATAGGGGAGGAAAGATGGGGCAGATGCTTCCATTTGTGGACTTTAATGGGACAAGGTGGGCAATAGTTGGCCCGTGGGTGGAAGTTTATGGCGATGAAATCGCGTTTGAGCAATCACAACCATGTGACGCATTCTATTACCTGACATTTTACGAGGCCGCGTGGGCTGGGTTCATCGAAAAATGGGAACCCCTTGGGGAGAATATATAGGTTCACGTTAAAGGAGGGAAACAGTGGTGTATATGATATCAATACTGGGTAAGACATTTGAAGTAAATATAAGTGATCTTGATAGGACCGAGATGCCCATTCACACCAAAGAAGTAGAAGGCACCATAAGGGACGTGATGGACAATGGAACGAGTCAAGAACTCTTGCTCGTGCTTAAATACTTAGCGAAAACCAATCCCTACGTGAGGGCAGTATAGATTCACGGGAGGTACCGATGCGCGAAACATTTTTGTGGCTATTATTTGCGCACTATTTATTTGATTTCTCCCTGCAAACCCAGTTTATGAGTGAATGGAAGCAAAAATCGCATTACATAATGTTTGTGCATGTAATAGTATGGACTGGCGGGATATGCCTGGCAATGAAGTTATTGAGTATCCCGATACAGCGAGAGATAGTAATTATGTTGTTTGTAGTCCATTATCTTGTTGACTGGGCCAAGTGTGAAGCAATAAAATCTGGAAAACTCACGCCAAAAGGGATTAGGAATTTGTTTTTAAGTGATCAAATTATTCATATAATGCAACTAATAGCAGTATTGGGTAGTATACCACAATGACAAAAGGGGAGGGTAAGGCAAGTGGGACGGCTTAAAACCGAATGTGATCTACAACCATGTCCATATTGTGGTGGAGTAAAAGGTAAACACCTAGAAATGAATGGCCCAAATAAATATAAATAAATACTGGGTATCATGTAGGTCTTGTGCATGTACTGGACCATGGGCCAAGACAGAAATTGGTGCGGCATCATGGTGGAACAAGAGAATAACTCCATAGGGAGGGTAAATATGTTCTTTGTGACTGGGCTTACCCATGTTGATTACGATAAATCTCCTACGGTTCTTGGATATGATCACCCTGATGCAGTACCCATACCAAACAAACATACGTTTGGATATTTTGAAAAATTAACAAGTGCCAAAGTGTTTGTCGAACATAATGATGTTGACATAAATGAAAATGGGCATTATAAGTTCATAGTTATAGAGTTCATAGATGTTGGGTATTTTTATCCTACAGCTGTAGAAGCTGCATGGTATGAGTGGAAGGATGGGAAGTATGTCGCGATCCCCAAGCCACAGTCTACAAATAGCATCTGCAATTTCGCATTTTAACAATAACATGAAATATAACGATGAACCGAATAAGGAAGTGTTTCATGTGAGGAGAGTATTCCTAAGCCCAAATGACATGGGTCGAATCCAAGCGCGGAGGGCATTTCTTATTTGAAATACAAACAGACTAACAACCAGGAAGCCGCATGGAGCACTGGAAGGTCGGGGATGGGATGATACTTCCAGAGGGCGGAGAAATAATCCACCAGATTGCGTTGTTTGAGATTACAAGAGAAAACGAATATGTCGCAGTGTTTTATAATGAAAACAAAGATCCGATTTGGGCAGTACCATTGCTGTATAACAAAAAAATGAAAAATAAACTCACAAGGAGTGAGGCCATCAAAAAGTATAAGTTGTATTTACCATGAACTACCCAACTCTTACGGATGTTTATTTAGCAAGCCATGAACAGATTTGTGAATGGCATAGGTTTTTACAGTCTCCTGGGATAAGTGCGATAAATCTTTCGCATAAAGAGTTTGAAATTATTGCAATAGCGGAAAAAGAAGTTGTGGATCTGATTGCCGCAAGGCTAAGGGGATTTGGTGGATTTACCCCAGCGATATCAAAAAGCATTGGTTGGATTAAACGATAAACTCACGGGCCAAAGGGCCAAGGAGGGACAATGTTCTGGTTGCCTGATTGGGAGTGGAATTGGAACAATGAATGGTGGAAGAAGAGATTTTTCTATTGGCTAGGTGTAATAATCCTAAAATTCCCAAGGAGTATGAAGCGCTTGGGTCAGTATGGCGAATATCAAGTAATCTTAGATACCCCAGGTCTTTGGAAGGAAGGCCATGTGGGTGTTCCATGTGCCATGGTATACGAAAATGAATGGTGGGGGAAAAAGACGCCCACTATTGCTGTAAATAGTCTTGCGGTAAAGATGTGGCCGGAACAGGTGTTCGAAGCAATACTTGGCCATGAGGCTGGCCACATTGAAATGGGTCACCTGTTTAGGTATAGGGATCGTAATGATGATTCCTATACGATGGTAGAGGAGATGGAAGCGGATCGGTGGGCAACAGAAAAACATGGAGCTCAATATGTATATGCCATGGAGTATCTCTTACAATGGCATGATTCGGAGGAGCTCAGAGAAAGGATAGTGGCAGTAAAGAGATGGAGCAGGTATAACTCACAGGGAATCTAGATTCCCAAGGAGGAAACTCACATCATGAATAAAAAAGATTTGACAAATACTGATTACACGTTGGTGTCATTATTTGCCAGTCGGGTTAAGGCGAATGGAATAGATTGGGCGAAGGAGCATATATCACGCCAGAAACATTTGATCAAGATTAAAGAAAAGATTTTGGCCACTGGTGAACTTAATAAATCGTTACCTCGTTCAGATTATCAGACTTCTGGACTATATAGGATCAAGATCAATGCACACGGAGTTGAGTGGGCCAATAAAGATCTTGCGCGGCAGCATAAGATTGTCGAATTAAAAAATAAAGTGCTCAAGCATCTTGCATAAATATCACTCATCGGGGACCATAAGGGTCCCCAAGGAGATATGAGATGGCAGACAAAATCGTTACTATCACACTAGAACACCCAGAAGTTGAAGGCGGTTCCGTTAGGTATTCCACTGCCGATGGATACGAGATTGTGCTTTTTGTCGGCAAACCCGAAGCGAATGGAAAGTATTTTTTCCATCGCATGACAGCTAGCAAGGGGCCTTTGATCAGGCCAATAGCGGAATTTATGGTCAAGTCAGCCCACGAAGAGATCATGGGAGCGTTGTTAGAGGATACGGTCTCCAAGATGAAGGAACTCGTGGGTGATCAGATTTTAGGAGTCCCCCCAACTAACAAAACGACGATCAACTGAGGTGATGCCATGAGTCTAGGAATGAGTCTTTGTGTTGGGCAGCACCTTCGGTTGCGGATACGTGAACCGATGTATGATTCGATCTTCATCAAGGCGGACGAACTTTTAGAAAAGACGGATTACCAGAAGGCGATCAGGAGGCTCCTGCCGAAGGGTAGGCATCCCAGGTTTAGGAGCATCATGGATGCCATTTTCTGTGAGATTTTTCCTTGGCATCGTTCGCCTTGCCTGGAGTTTTATAGGGGGGGAAGCAAGAAACAAGCTAAGGATATTTTAACCAAAGCACAGATTAAGCAGTACGATGCCATGCTGTGTGTGGCAATTCATGCTGCACACATGTTGTGGCAGCGAGAACTAGAAGTTGAATGGGGTTGGTACCACGATTTTGTAGTAGATCTTTTCCAGTAGGCAGCGTAATACAACCAAGCTCATCGCCAAATTAGGCACGGAGAGGAGAAGGAAATGAAGGCCAAGATCATCCATACGACAAGCAAGCAGGTTTTCAAGGCCACGAAGGGTGGGGCCGAGACGTTCGGTACGGTCCTGGGTGCGGTTGGTGGAGCCTTCGTGAAGGTCCTGGTCCAGGAATCGGCATGCCAGCGTGGGCAGCACGTGATGGGGATCTTCGGGACCTGCAGGCACTGCGGGTACAGGCCGGTGACGCACGTGGTGACGAGGGTGATTGAAACCCCGGTGTTCGTTGCTGTAAACGAGTGCAACCACACGTGGGCGAAGAGCAACTCATACACCGTATGCTGCCTCACCTGTGGTAAGACGCTTGACAAATTCAGCTACAATCACCAAGAAGCTGCGTGGGCGCGGGCTTTGCTGAACCAGCTTGAGTAGGTGACACCATGCCTACACATAGCAATGGTTTGCCGTTCATTGCTGGGATGGTACTTGGCGAAGATAAACCCAGGTACGTAGCTTTGTCTGACACAGAAAGCCACGAATTACTCCGTGCTGTTATGGAGGAAACACACACGGAATTTGTTATTAATTCCTGGGTTCCGAATCCAGAAGACAAGATTTATACGGACCTAGATTTGCTCAAAGAGTTGTTTAGTTTTAAAAACCCACCTACTGAATGGACGGAGGAAGAGAAACACCTCAGGCGCAAGATTGAAGAAAAACTTCGGAAGGAGGTATCACCTAAAGCACAGAAGAAATTGGCTTGGCTGCTCAACATGAAGTAAACCCATCCATCGCCCAAATCGGGCACAGGAAAGGAGTTACACAGTGCACATCGCCATTCACATCACGAAACAGGAATTGCTCGCGGGTATGGCGTACCAGGCAGAGTTCGAGAAGATCTCGGAGATGATCGTCAACGGACTCGACGGTGGATTGGCCAAGGCCAAGCCCAAGGAGAAGAAGCCGTTCAGCCTACGACAGCACCGAGACCAAGGCGTTCCGGTCCAACGCATCCCTGGGGCTTGGCGGTCTGGACATCAGGATCGATGTGGAGCCGGATTTCATCTCCGAAGTCCTGGAGCTCTACGCGAAGTTCGCCAACGCGGTTGCCATTCCTATGGCGCAGTTCTTTCTGGCCGTAGTGTGGAACACGACCAAGTTCGAAGGGGAGGCCAAGGAATTGGCCACCAAGTGGTTGCTGAAGGAGAAGAAGATCAAGAAGGGCAAGACGACCGAGACCGAGGAGTAGATATTGGTCCTGGGCATGACTATAAACTGCCCACTCATCATCTATCTCGCCAGAGATTACCGATGAGTAGGGACGCCAGTCCCGTGTAATACGGTGGCACCCAGCTGCCGAGCTAGACCCAAATCTTTAAAAGATTATGAATTTCAATATAAAAGCACAAAAACGTGTTTTTATATTAGAGCACAGAAAGGACATGTATAATGATAGGAATGTCCAGGGACAAATTCGTTATTTTAAGAAAGAAATACGCAGAATTATGTTGTAAACCAAGATACTCTGAAATTAAAAAAACATCAGATCAAATAACCGAATTAGAAGACAGACTTGGTAAATACCAGAGAGCCATAATTGAGCACATAAGGGAAATAAATTTTAAACAAGAAATGATTGAAGCACTAAAAATAATACCAGATTTACATAGTAAAGAAATAGAATTTGACAAATTGGTCGAGCACCCAGATATAGAGAATATATCAATCGATGGAGAGTCTGTTGTGGTGTTTACAAAGCATATTGATATTGAATATAAGAACAAAGTATATAGTATAGGAAAGTTTATTATACAGCTATCAACTGATGCCCGTGCTGGATGGGTAGTGATGTTTAAAAACCTGTCGAACACCATAGAAAACTGCCCTCATCCACACATAAATAGTCATGGAATGCCATGTCTTGGAAATATCCAAGAATGCTTGCCACATATGATCGGTGCTCATCAATACGCAGCAGCGATCTCTGTATGTATCCAATATTTGAAATCGTATTCAAATGATAATGATGGGAAGCCATACCACAATATTGAGTATTGGCCCATAAAAACATAAAATTCGAAACTCTAATTAATAAATTACAGCTGGTCATCTGGTGGGGAAAAGATACCTCCAGAGGCTAATATGGTTCAACCACCAAATACCTCAGAGGAGGACATTATGGGAAGCGACCAAGTTCCTGCAGTACACAAGGGCCAAGTACCGGCGTTCAGCGTGGACAACAATCTTACGGTTGCTGATATTTTGTCAGTGGCCGTGGGTGAAGCAGAGGCCAAGCTACAAAAGATACTGAAGGAAGGCATGGCCAAGAACAAGGTAGTAGAGGCCCGAATCAAACAGGTAGGAAAGGATATCGATACTCAGCTTGATGCCCTGAAGGTGTCATGTGGGCTACAAGCAGAGATCGATGCAACCAACGTATACCTGAAGAAGTTGTTCGATGGCGAAATTTCCTCCGGTATATCGGTCGACAGAAGTGAAAAGAGGGTGGTGTTCACATATTCCTTCGCACATTCACATTCGCGCAAGAATGTGCCCTTCACTCCCGAGATCACCAGGCTGATGGACCTGTTGGACTCTGAGAAAGAAAGCCTGGAGCAGGCCAGGGCGGATGTTGCCGAGACTCGCAAGAAATTGGCCAACATCCCGGCACTGGAAAGACGATATCGTGGCAAGTTGGTCGCTAGCCAACTTGAAAGGACCGCAGAGGGCAAGAATGTTCTGCAGGTCATCACCGACAACATCGAGGAAGAACTCCGCAATATTTAGCCCGTAATTACCCTAGAGCACAGTACTCTGGGGTCGGGCAGAAAGGAGGGATACAAGTGCATTAGAATAAACCTAATACATTTAGATGAGTACTAATTGAGCATCCTGGTGTAGAAACTTGTCTGCACAGGCACCGCAACTATGATAATAGAGTTATGTAGCGGGTAGTCGGACATGTGCAATACCCTGGTTGGGGACATACAACTACTAGGCATGTCAGACTCCAAGTAAACCTAGGAATAAACTGGGCTGGGGTGCTAGGCTACCGATACTGGGCCTACCACCCCAGCCTCAATAAAGGAGGATGGGTATGAGAAAAACTATTGAAAAAAGGTACAACTTAAGTAGAGTATTATTGCCCATTTATAGGGCATTGCATATAATATTTAATAATCAACCATTATTTAGTAAGTCTCTGCATATGCGTATGTTGTTATTGCACTGGGAGATTGATAGTTTAAAGACAGAGATTGGGAGGATGAAAAAATTTGTTAACAAAGAGAAAACATAAGGTAGAAGTATTAGACCTTATACATTTGGCAATGATGTATTATCAACGCATATATTGGGGGCAGATGGGGACCAATGAATTATATACTAGAATGTCTCGCCTATATAATATTTTGTTGAATGTGGTCTGGGAATGAAGAAACAACATACGCCAATACAATTATTTAAATTTGGGGAGATGTTAGGCTCACTAATGAAGATTAATCAATATTTAGTATCGTTTAATTATGATATTAAATATAGATATAAAATAGAAAATTTGATACAATATATGGCGGACATGGTATATGAAAAACAAAATTAAAATAACCAAGCATCACATAAATATGGCAGCAATATTGGTAATGATTAACTGTTTAAGTGAGCCACCGATGATTTATATAAGGGAAAACAATAAACGCATAAATAAAAAATTGGAACAAATAAGTAAAAAGTTGTGGATATTATTAGAAAATATAAAATAATACAGGGAGCTAATTTCGATGCCTGGGCTGGTTATGATATCACGAAGATGGGAAAGTATGGCCCTCATGTGGAACGAGTTGATAAAAGAAAAATGTGTGCTGGTTGGGGATCTTTCAGAGGCTGATAAAGTTTATCAGTTTGTAAAGTTTGCCAATAAGGCTGGCCAATATCTGCTTGAAGCCAAAAAATATAAATAGAGGGAGCAATAAATGCCAGACCCAACAGATGATCGCACTGCCCATGAAACCCAAATAACAGAAGAGGTACTGAAAGAAAATCAAATAAATTTCTTGCGAGAACAGTGGGTGCAGTTAAGTTGTAGAACAAGAACTAATTTGATTAAGAAGGCAGCGGCACAAATAACGGAATTAGAAGCTGCCGTGTATGATTATCAAAAAGCGCTGATTACCAGGATAAGATTATTAGAGGAAAAAAAATTTGAACATGCCGCACTACAAATACAGCCATCAGAAGAGGTTAAAAGAGTAGAATTTAATCGCATGATGGAATGCCCAGATATTGAAAGTGTTGTGGTTGATGGAAATAGGATTATTGTGACCACAAGGCCTATTTACATAGAATATGATGGAATTGAATATGATATTGGGAAATTTACTATATATTTGGCCGTAGATGGGGGCGCTGGGTGGTTAATAAAATTCAAAAATTTAACAAGGACAATTGGTGGTGGATATCCTCACCCGCATATTGAAACCGATGGAAGGCCATGTCTTGGAAATATTAAAGAATGTCTGCCAAGTATGGTTGGAGCCTATCAGTATGGGGCTGCAGTCTTAGTAGCTATTCAATATTTGAAATCGTACTCAAATGATGAGCGGGGCAAGCCATTTATACATATTAGTCGATGGCCACAAAAGAAAGCAGCGGTGCCACAACAGCCCCAACCACTTCCACTAACACCAGAGGTATTGCAACAGCTTCAACCACTACCACCAATACAAGAGGAGGCACCAAATGAAATTGGCGGAAGCGTTAATCGAGAGGAAGGGGTTGCAGAAGAAACTAGAGAGGCTCTCCGAGAGGTTATCGAACAACTCCAAAACGCAAGAGGGGGAAGTTCCAGCGGAGAATCCAGTGGATCTGTTACAGGAGATCAATAAGACTAGTGATGAACTGACCACATTGGTGGTCAGGATCAACAAGACGAACTCGTTCACCACATTGGACCCAAAGGTGCCTGGCAAATCCTTAGCGGATGCGCTAGCCGTTAGGGATGGAATTGCGAAGAAACGCAACATATTGGCAAAGTTTGCGGAATCGGCAACTGAGCCAATAAGGGCATATGGGAGGATGGAAATAAAGTACAAGCGTACCATGGAAATACCGGCGATCCAAAAGGTGATCGACGACCTCACCATTCAGTACAACGCATTAGATTCCAAGATTCAAGGAAAGAATTGGGAAATCGATCTAACATAGCGCCAAGCAGGTAGCTTCTAATGTTGCATGCAATGGGAATGATACCAAACTCTGGCAGGGGCCATGGGGGGCCTTAGCGGGACCCAAATACCCGCTTACTGTCATCCCCGGTACGACCTTACGTTCACTTTTTAACCCCAGGGTGTTTACTGTTACTTTCCCAACGTGTGTAATATTCGAGGTGAGGGTGGGGCTGGGGCACTTGGCGCAAATTATAAAAGGAGCAACAATGAGATCAGAGCTGGCGTCACTTATTAACCAGTGTTTGTTGTATTTGTATCTCGCTGAAGATGCTATACTAACATATAATAAAATGGGGGCAGTAAGAATACGAGTATCCAAATTACGCACAAAGATGTGGACACTAAAGCAGGGTAAAGATCAATGGCGTGAGGCTGAAATTAAATAGTTAGGAGGGGCAAGTGATGTATGATGATGATACTAATGATTTAAATGATGATATTGATGCCGATGATGATGAATCAGATGACAACGAACTGGATGAAATAAGAGCAGAAACAGAGACGAAACCAACAACACCAACTCCAACAACACAAATGATCGAAGATATTTTAAAAGGACCTCCGGCACGCAAGCGTACAGATGGATGTAAAGAACCAATTGCATTAGTCAAGTCTAGTGGTGAAACGTGGGAGTTCACAGATAGTAATGCAGATATTGTAAATAGCCAAGAGGTTGTCTTTGGTTCATCTGCTGAAGAAATGATTTCCAAACTTGAAATATACCTTGGTATAGCCGATCCAAGATTAGTATTTTTACAGAATCATTCGTGGAGTAATCATCACACATATGTATCAATTTTGAATCATCCAAGATTTCGTATTGAAGGGGTGTGGGATATTGGAACTTTAATATCATTAATTGATGAATATGGTGATATTGAAGTTTCTTGTGGTAGTAGTGATTATAATGCGATTAGACAGGAACTATCATTTAAGGGATATTATTTATCTAGTTATAACGGCATAGTCAAAAAAGATCCAAAACAAGCCAAGGCTTTTTTAAGAAGACTTAAAAATAAGAAAAAGAAAGTAGAGGCAACTTTTTGGGTTGCGCATCTGTATGATTCTGCACATCACATTAGACAATATCTACCTGGTTTTCATATGTTTAGATCTAGAACGGTATGTCGTGAAGCATTTGTCAATATAATAGGAATGTTATTTATGATCGAAGGAATTTATGGCAAGGGTAGTAGATATAGAATAGAACCATTTCGTAAATTAATAAAAAAATGGCGTTCAACGCCCAAAAAATCCCATGCATTTAATAATATGTTTGTTGCCGACTTTGTGCAGTGGATGGACAGAGAAGCAGCTTTACCAGACAATAAAAAGCCCCTTATTACAAAAATGGAATTTCTGGATGTGCTTAATGGTATGGCAAGCAAAAAAGCCAAATGAACTAATGGAGAGATCAAATGGCCAGACTGGCTAAAAAAGATGATCCAGAGGCCAAGATCAGTAACATGTTAAATAGGGGATGGAAACACAATGGCTTTTAAAGGATTTAAAATAGAAACACGATTGTATACTAGTAAGGATACACAAGTAAACGCAAGGAACGCCATTTTAGAGAAGCTGGCGTGGGTAATAGACCAACGACGCTCCAGAAGTTGCTTGTCATCGAAATTGTTTGACAAAATAGCTAAGTTATATTTTTCATTATAAATGAAGGGAGTATGGAAAATAAATGAGCACGAAAGTGTATGAGGCCTACAGACTTAAAAAGGGTGTTAATTTGTGGGATTTCATCACTGCGACCAGACAAAAGGCCATGGCTACTGCTACCCAAGCGATTGAAAAGATAATTACTGGGATATTGAAACACCCAGATGCCCGAGCAGAAATAGAGAAAGAAGCGGGAGTAGATGACGAAGGCAGGAAGTATAGAACCATGAAAAAGAAAGCTCAACTTGCCATGTTGCGCATGTACACCCATACCCATCTAAACCGTCTATATAAAGAGGGGGCGAGAACAGGACAAAAACACATATTTGATTTTGATCTTGTTGTATGTATATGGAAGTATCGCGGGCGATATTATATCATTCCATACCGATCAGTTGCAGTGTTTAAGATGTACAAAGGCAATGACCCTCTAGATTTCCTGGGTAAAGACGGCATGACTGAACCATATGAATATTGGAATAATACCGACCCACCAGAAGGAATGCCCCAAGCAGAATGGGACCGTCGTGGAAGAGTTTGGGATGCGATCACTGATAATTGGGATGACAGACTGGCATTAGAAATGATCACCCCAGAGTCATTCTATAAGGTACAGACATTTATGAGGAAAGAAGTATGAGAAGTTTTGTAATTTGTATATTACAGGGGTTTATAATTGCGATTATAGCTAGTGTGTTGGGAATGAGGGCGAATCAATGGGAATGGTGGGCATTTATAATTATATGTAATATACTTATGGTGATATTGGTAAGACCAACGATTGCGAAATACACTGGTTGGGATATAGACTAAATAGAGAGGAGGCAATATGAGAGTAGAATGTGCTTGGTGTGGGGAGTTTATTAAGGACAAGGAGCCATTGGATTCACAAGAGATTTCTCATGGAATATGTGAAAAGTGTTGGGCAGAAGAACAAAATATGATCAATAAATTAAAGAAGGAACCACTTAAAAAGTAGGAGGATGAATGGCTTCACTCACCAAGTGTTCCGGTATACCAGAATTAAACCATAAGTGTAATAGGCAGGTATTAACACGTGAGATATGTGAGGACTGTGAAAGGATAAAAAAGACTAAGATGTTCCCTGGAAGAAGGTGTCCAGGAGTTCCAATGGTTGGTCATTCTTGCCACTTGTTGGTCCGTCGTAGGCTTAGATGTGAATCATGCGAAAAAATACATACACAACACCAGAAGTATTTGCACAGAATTAAACTCAGCATTAAAAGGGTTTGTCTAAAATGTGATCGGGAATTTATAGCTAAGAATAGGATTTTGCGCTTATGCGATGGCTGTAGGTCAAGTAATCGTTCAACAGAACATAGTGGATTCGATGAAACCAGGTATACCATAAGTGTCGGGAGGAGACGTGGATGAGCAAATAGGAATAAAGGAAGACGGTATTGATAAAGAAATTACGAGGTTTATAAAAGAACGTAGGGTTAATCTCACACTAGAGCAGAAGTATCAAGTATTAGAAATCCTTAGAATGATAACAAGCGTGGGGAAAGCAACTAGCGCAAAAAAATTAGCGCCAATTATTGATGTGTTAAAAACATGTGATCCAGAAGTGGCATATGCAGTTCTTGTGTTGATGCCGACAAAATCAATAGATCACATGGTAGATTGTAGTAATGATGGATTTAAAATATCAGTAAATAGGATTATGTTATTTATAAGGGCCAAACAGGAAAAAGACAACATAGATAAAACACTTGGTGAGGGAATATGATGACCAAAGAGCAACATATTAGACGTCATCAAGATTTACATAGATCGCTCGATGAATTGCTCGCAGACTTTATAACCCATACAGAGAAGTTGCCTTCAAAGACCTACATTACAGAGTTGTTACGATGGTCACATCAACAGACTATAGCTCCAGCAGAGAAGGAGGGAGAGAATGGAGGCCCGGAGAAGGCTTGAAATAAAGGGCCAGATATAAGTGGGAAACCACGAACAATTGTTGCTGATCAACACGAAATAGGGAGAATGAATACATTAATATGAGCTCGAACTCCCATTGTGTTTAATATTGTAACACGGGAGGGCAAATGGAAGGTGAAAGGAAAAAGCGCAAAGGAAAAGGAACTGACTTAATCCTTACAATATTTAATAAAGCAACAAAAGAAACAATTACTATGGACGCAGCTGACGATGGAGAGCAATTTCTGCTCACCATGGCCAAGGCCAAGTCTGAGACATTGTTTCTGGCAAAATCTTGTAGTGGTAAACTCATCATTGATCATCTTATGAACCTGGCCGAGGAAAACAAAGAAGAATTCATGGTTGCATTCATGATTGCTCTATCTACCGGAATAATCAAGAAAGAGATGTTCAAGAGCATGAAAGTGCACAAAATAGAAGTTCCAATAGGCCCCAATGGTATGCCAGATATATCTGGTATATCTGGCATACCAGGTATGTCAGGCATACCAGGTCTTGATGATTTTGATGAAAACGACCTACCAGACATACCGGGCCTAGGTGGATTTGGTGACAGGTCTGGGAAACCACCAACATTTAATTGAGTGAGGGAGGACCAGCAAAGATGGAAGATGCAGAATTGTTAAAGGCCTTGGAGTCGATGAAAAAGAATTTAATTGAGGCCAAGAAAATTATTCATGAACAAGAAGAAACCCTGGATGCGTTTCGTACTCCTCCCTTCCTCCAGGGTATTGTCATAAGGTGTTGTGATAATGTAGATTGGAAATCTTTTATAAAGGGGTCCAAAGTAAAGATTAGGAGGGATTCCAAATTCGCGCACCAGAATACCGGATTTGGTATAATCCAAAAGATTGGTGGTGATGGATGGGCTAGGGTTTTATTTGACAATGGGAATGCGAATTCGTATCGCATTGGTAGGCCTGATTTAGACGATGGTGTTTGTGACCTTGAACTTGGGGATGATCCACACAGCAATGAGGTTTGTGTGTTGGAAGGTACAACAATTCACTATGCTGTCCATCCATACACCAAGATTACATTGGGCGACACTGTAACTCTACACCCAATGACAAAACAGATCGTAAACGTTGCAGAACCAATTATATCAGGTGAAATTAGATATGTCAATAAAATAGTATCTAATGAATTAGTGGAAGTATCCCACTTAGATGCTAATAAACTTGTATTATC
>Ga0210377_10002336_pt1 | contig 16672 bp, 12 predicted proteins | sample PLM4_65_b1redo_FD_155480 | JGI IMG/M metagenome (GOLD analysis project Ga0210377, IMG submission 155480) | Groundwater sediment microbial communities from an aquifer in East River, Colorado, USA - PLM4_65_b1 redo | ecosystem: Environmental > Terrestrial > Soil > Riparian zone | place: USA: East... | reverse complement strand
CGCGGTCGCGACCGCTCACCAGCAGGTCCGCGGCGGCTCGAACCGCGTCTCCCGGGTCCGTGGCCGCGGCCATCACCTCGCGCAGCCGGCGCTCGATCGCCAGGCGAGTCAGGGCAGGCTGATCGAGGGCGATCTCGGCGCGGGCGAGCGCATGGGGATCGCCGACACCGAGCCGCTCGAGCTCCTCGATCAGGTCGCGCGCTCGCCGCCGGTTGGCCGGCGCCAGGTCGCGCAGCCACTTTGGCTCGGGCCTGGGCTCGGGGGCAGACTCCGGCGCGGCCGCGGGAGCCGCCTCGTCCACGCCGTCCTGCCCGGGTTCGCCGCCGGCGGCCCCAGTGGTCGCCGACGTCGCGGCTCGCAACGGCTTCTCAGTCGGCGCCGGGCGGGCCGATCGCGCGCGCTCTGCCTCCATGAGCCGGCCGGCCAGTGGCGACTCGACGGGCCCGGCCGCCCGGACGTTGTCGATGGCCACGCGAGCCATGGTCAACGACGGGAACGGGCCGCGGACCAGGGGCAGCCCGAGCTCATCGGTCTGCTCGCCGTCGACCACGACCCAGGTCCCCGACTGCGGTTCGATCGCGAACCGACCGTCCCGGGTCGCCCAGCGCCCGCCACCGAGGCGCTTGAGGGAGTCGTTCGCCGGCATGAGGAGCAGTATCGGCGTCCGGGCAAGGCACCGCCACGGATCACAGCCGGAGCACGATCCGGGCGATCTCGAAGTAGATGATCAGGCCGGTACCGTCGACCAGCGTGGTGATCAGTGGGGCCGAGACGACGGCCGGGTCGACGCGCAGCCGACGCAGCACGATCGGCAGGACCGCCGCCACCGTCGCCGACCAGACGGCGATCGCCACGATGGTCAGCGACACGATCAGCCCGATGTCCGAGCCCACCCCGAGCAGCTCGGCCCGGACGAACCCGATGGCGGCGAGGATGAGCCCCAGGATCAGGCCCACCCGAAGCTCCTTGAACGCCACCCAGCCGACGTCCCGGAAGGCGACCTCGTTGAGGGCCATGGCGCGGACGATCAGGGTCACCGTCTGGCTGCCGATGTTGCCGCCGGCCCCGATCAGCAGCGGGATGAAGAAGCTGAGCGCGACCACGTCGGCCAGCTCGCCTTCGAAGCTCTGGAGGACGGTCCCCGTGTAGCCGGCGGCCACGAACAGGAGGAGCAGCCAGCCGATCCGCTTGCGGACGAGCAGAGCCACGCTCGACCGCCGGTACGGGACGTTGAGCGGCTGGGACCCGCCGAGTCGCTCGATGTCCTCCGTCGTCTCGGCCTCGAGGACGTCGGCCACGTCGTCCTCGGTGATGATCCCGAGGAGCCGGTCGTCGTCATCCACGACCGGGATCGCCAGGAGGTTCCGCTCGGTCAGCAGGCGCGCTGCGGTCTCCTGGTCGGCATCGGCACGAACCCGGACGGTCGTCGGCGCCATCAGGGCGCTGACCGGCGTGTCGGCCGGGCTGAGGAGCAGGCGGTAGAGCGACAGGACCCCCAGCAGCCGCCGCTCACCGTCGATCACGTAGATGTAGTTGACCGTCTCCGCCTCGTCGACCAGGTGGCGGATCGCGGCGATCGCCTCGGCGGCATGCGCATCGCGGTCGACGGCCACGAACTCGGGGGTCATGATCCCGCCGGCGCTCTCGGGTGGGAAATCGGCCAGCTCTCGAATGCCCGCCGCCTCCTCGGGGTCCATCCGGATCAGGATCCCCTCGGCTTCGGGCTCGGTCAGCTCCTCGACGACGTCGGCGGCGTCGTCGGGGTCCATCCCGGCCAGCAGCTTGGCGGCCTCGGCCTGCGAGAGCGTGCGCAGGATGGCCGCCGCCTCGGCCGGATCCAGCTCCTCGAGGAGCTGCGGCACCTCGTCGTCGGGCAGCCACTGGAGGAGGACCGCCACCTCGCCCGGGTCGAGCTGCGGCACCAGGGCCGCCCATTCGGACGGTCCGATGCGCTCGGCCAGACCGACGACACCCTCGCGTTCTCGCTCGCGAATGAGCGCCTGGATTTCGCTCAGGAGCTCATCGGTGGCCGCGGTGGACATGGCCGACGGCCGCTGGCTGGGAACGGCCTCAGGCCCCGAGCCAGGTCACCGGGCCGACCAGGTCGCCTGGTTGACCACGTTCTCGAGGCGCTCCTGGCCGCCCGACACCGGTGCCGGGTCGATGCTCCCGTCGGCGACCCTCGCCTCGAGATCCGCCAGGCTCAGCGACCCGCTGAGGATCCCCTTGCCGAGCTCGGCATCCCAGCCGGCATAGCGCGCATCCTTGCGCGCGGCCAGCTCACCCCGCTCGACGAGGTCGGCCGCGACGAGCAGCGCTCGGGCAATGGTGTCCAGGCCGCCGATGTGGGCGTGGAACAGGTCGTTGCGATCGGTGCTCTGGCGGCGCAGCTTGGCGTCGAAGTTGAACCCGCCGGGGGCGATCCCGCCGGCTCGCAGGATCTCGAAGATCGGCAGAGCGAGATCCTCGACCGAGTTCGGGAACTGGTCGGTGTCCCAGCCATTCTGGGGATCGCCGCGGTTGGCGTCGATGCTGCCAAGGATCCCGTTCGCGGCGGCGTACGCCACCTCGTGGTGGAAGCTGTGCCCGGCCAGGGTTGCGTGGTTGGCCTCGATGTTGACCCGGTACTCCCCCTCGAGCCCATTCCGGACGAGGAAGCCGTGGACCGTCTGGACGTCGTAGTCGTACTGGTGCTTGGTCGGCTCCATCGGCTTGGGCTCGATCAGGAGCTGGCCCTCGAATCCGATCCGGTGCTTGTGCTCGGCGACGAGGTGCAGGAATCGTGCCAGCTGGGTGCCCTCGCGCCGGAGGTCCGTGTTGAGGAGCGTGTCGTACCCCTCGCGCCCGCCCCACAGGACGTAGTTCTCGCCGCCGAGCCGCTTCGTGACCTCGAGCATGTGCTTGACCTGCGCTGCGGCGTAGGCGAAGACCTCGGGGTCCGGGTTGGTCGCGGCTCCGGCCTGGTAGCGCGGGTGGCTGAACAGGTTGGCCGTGCCCCACAGGAGGCGCACGCCCGTCTGCTCCTGGTAGCCGGCGGCCTCGTCCGCGATCGCGTCGAGGTTGGAGCGGAACGTCGCGAAGCGGTCGCCCTCGGGAGCGACATCGCGATCGTGGAAGCAGTAGTACGGGGCGCCGAGCTTGGCGAAGAATTCGAACGCCGTCGCCAGCTTCCGGCGAGCCCCCTCCATCTCGTCGGCGGCCGCCAGCCACGGCCGGTCCAGCGTGCCCAGACCGAACATGTCGATGCCCGCCCAGGCGAACGAGTGCCAGAAGCAGACGCCCGGACGGAGGTGGTCCTCCATCCGCTTGCCCAGGACCATCCGGTCGGGCTGGTAGACCTTGAACGTGAGTGGGTCGGTCGAATCGAGCCCACCGAAGGCGATCGGCCCAGGGACGCCTGCGAAGAACGGGTCGGACACGCGCGAGAACCTCCACGCCCCTGCGAACCATCGAGACGGCTGTCGCGCCGCCGTGGCGCCGCCGCCTCAGCCGTGGAGCTGGGCCAGCTCCTGGCTGGTGACCTCGGTGGGCGGCTTCCCGAGGATGATCATGCCCAGGACCTCGTCGATCGTGACGTCGTCCTTCTTGACCGTGCCGACGATCCGGCCGTGATACATCACGCTGATCCGGTCGGCCAGGTCGAACACGTCGTGGATGTCGTGGCTGACCAGGAAGATGCCGATCCCTTCCTGCTTGAGCTGGCGGATCAGGTTCCGGACCTGCTCGGTCTCGGCCGGTCCGAGCGCGGCGGTCGGCTCGTCCATGATCAGGATCCGGGCGTTGAACTGGACGGGCCGCGCGATTGCGACGGCCTGGCGCTGGCCACCGGAGAGCGACTTGACCGGCATCTTGAAGTTCTTGAAGTTCGGGTTCAGGCGGTGCATGACCTTGCGCGTCGCCGCTTCCATCGCGCTGTCGTCGAGCGTTCCGCTGCGGTCCGTGATCTCGCGGCCAAGGAAGACGTTGGCGGCCGCGTCGATGTTGTCGGCGAGGGCGAGCGTCTGGTAGATCGTCTCGATGCCGTAGACCTTGGCGTCCCGGGGATTGCCGATCGAGACCGGTTGGCCGTCGATCAGGATCTCGCCCGAATCTGCGGTGTGAGCCCCGGACAGCACCCGCATCAGGGTCGACTTGCCCGCGCCGTTGCCGCCGACCAGTCCGATCACCTCGCCGGCGTGCAGGTCGATCGATACGTTCTCGACGGCATGCACGCCGCCGAACGCGACCCGGATGCCACGCATGTCCACCAGTGGCGTCCGCGCGACGTCGCTCACTTCGCGTTCCTCCTCTAGCGGGTCGAGCGGCGCCGGAGGAAGGCGTCGAGGCCGACCGCCGTCACGAGCACGACGCCGACCACGATGTCCTGGGTCGGCGAATCGAGACCAAGCAGGACCATGCCCGACCGGAGCGACTGCATCACCACCGCGCCCAGGACGGCACCGGCGATCGTCCCGATCCCGCCCGCGAACGAGGTGCCGCCGATCACCGCCGCGGCGATCACGTCGAGCTCGTTCTGGATGCCCAGGTTGGTGACGGCCGCGTTGAGGCGAGCCGTCTGGATCCCGGCGCTGATGGCGACGAGGACGCCCATCAGGGCGTAGGTCATCATGATCGTCCGGCGGACGTTGATCCCGCCGAGCTCGGCGGCATCGGGATTGCCACCGATCGAGTAGACGTAGCGGCCGAACCGCCGGCGCGTGGCCAGGTAGGTCATCGCCAGGGTCACCCCGATCATGATCAGGACGGGGTAGGCGATGCCGGTCGGGATCTGCAGGCCGCCGGGCGGTTCCGTGATCCCATGCGCCTCGGCGTACTGCGTGGCGAGGGCCGGTGGCCAGAAGTAGTTGTTGGCGACCCAGACGAACCCGAGGACCGCCGCGCTGCTGACGACGATGACCGCCGCCATCGCCCAGGTCGGGCGGACCTGGAAGCCGTAGGCCCGGCGCCGCCGGTTGCTCATGAGGACCGTCCAGGTGATCGCGATACAAGCCAGACCGCCGATGATCCAGCTGCCGACATCGCCGAGCGAGCCGGCCGGCCCGCCACCGATGAGTTGATAGGTCTTGTCCATCGGTGCGATGGTCTGGCCCTGGGCATAGCGGAAGATCAGCCCCCGCCAGACGAGCAGGCCACCGAGCGTGACGATGAACGAGGGCACGCCGCCATAGGCGACGATGAACCCCTGCAGGGCGCCGACGAGGGCGCCAAACCCGATGCCGATGGCAAGGGTGACGATCCAGGTGAACGGCTGGTCATAGCCGAGACCGAGATTGGTCGGGATCCAGACCGCCTGGATCATGGCCATGGTGTAGCCGAGGAAGCCCAGCAGCGAGCCGACCGACAGGTCGATGTTGCGCGACACGATGATCAGCACCATGCCGGTCGCCATGACCGCGATCGACGAGCTCTGGACGGACAGGTTCCACAGGTTCCGCGAGGTCAGGAACAGGCCACCCGACATCACGTTGAAGCCGACCCAGATGACGGCCAGGGCGCCGATCATCCCGGCTAGGCGCGTGTCGATCTCAGTCGACGCGAGGAACGATCGCAGCGAACGCGTCGGCGGGACCTCATCAGCAGCCTGGCGAACGCTGGTTGCGTCAGTCATCTGGGCGCCTCATCTCCCTGATCAGGACCGTTCGCTGACCTGGGTGTGAAGAGCGCCCCGCGCCGGCGTGGCCGGCACAGGGCGCCCAACGAACGAACTACGAGGGGGAGATCAGCAGCCGCCCACCGAGCCGGCCGTGACGTCCTTGCACAGGTCGGCCTTCGTGATCCAACCGGCGTCGAGGACGATGTTCAGGGTGTCCTTGGTGATCGCCTGCGGGGTCAGCAGGATCGAGGTCATGGCGTTGCCGCCCGGGCTGTCGAACGTGCCGACGCCGGTGACCTTCTTGATGTCCTTGTCGCCGCACAGCTGGACGGCGGCATCACCGGCAGCCTTGCCGAGGAGTCGCGCGTCCTTCCAGACGTCGACCGTCTGGGTGCCGAGGGCGACGCGGTTGAGGGCGGCGAGGTCGCCGTCCTGGCCGGACACCGGCACCTTGCCGGCGAGCCCCTGGGCCGCGAGCGCCGCGATGACGCCACCGGCCATGCCGTCGTTCTCGACGAAGGCGATGTCGATCTTGTTGTCGTTGGCCGTCAGGAACTGCTCCATCTCGGTCTGGGCCTTGGCCGGATCCCAGTTGTCGGTGTACGTCTCACCGACGTTCTTGAGCTTGTCCGAGCTCTGGTCGGCCTCAGGCAGGCCCGCCTGGACCATGCCCGAGCGGAGGAAGTCGGCGTTGGCGTCGGCCTTGTTGCCCTTGATGACGACGAAGTTCCCCGAGTCCTTGACCTTCAGGAGGGCCTCCGCCTCGAGCTTGCCGACGAGCACGTTGTCGAAGGTGATGTACAGCGACGTCGGATCCTCGATCAGACGGTCGTAGGCGATGACGGCCGCTCCGGCCGCAACAGCGGCAGCGACAGCCGGCTTGATGGCGGTGCCGTCCTGGGCGAGGATGATCACGACCTTGGCGCCCTGCGAGACCAGGTTCTCTACGTTGCTGGCCTGTGTCTCGGCCGACGACTTGGCGTCGTTTGAGATGTACTCGGCCCCGGCCGCGCTCAGCGCTGCCTTGATCGCCGGCTCATCCCACTTGGCCCAGCGCTCTTCCTGGTAGTTGTTCCACGAGACGCCGACCTTGCAGCCGGCCGCGGACCCGCCGCCGGTGCTCGGTGAGGCGCTGCCGCCCGAGCTCGAGCAGGCCGCGAGTACGACCGCGGCTGCGGCCATCAGGGCCGCGATTCTACGCAGTGTCATTGATGTCTCTCCTCCTCAGGTAGGTCTTCCGATGACGCGGAGACTCACGTAGGCTAGCACCCTCCTCAACCGCTACGCCGGGTTATCAAGCACGAGCGCCCGGTCGTCGCCCGGGTCCAGCGGGGCGGCGGACTGAAGCTTCGTCGGAGGACCTGTGGATCGGGCGCCACGAGTTTGTGTTGCCCTCTCACAAATGCCACGCGCTAGCCTCGTCCATCCGGGATACTGGTGTCAAGTCAGGAACGCACTCCGTGGACCGACGATGCCGCCGCCGGCGTGCGGCGATCGGTCCAGCTGAGGCTGCCAGATCCGATGAGAGAGGCCTGAGATGCAGTCACGTCGCGCCAGGCTGGTCGCCACCACGATCGCCATCGTCGCCGTCGTCGTCGTCGCCAGTGTCGCCGTCGTCGCCCGTCCGTGGGAATCGAAGCGAGCCTGCCCGGTCGCCGCCGACCATCCGGAATGGTCCGTGGCACGACGCTGGGACGAGGCGCTCCTGGACGCCATCCGCCGGGCGCTGCCGAACCCGCCGGTCCATGCTCGCAACCTGTACCACCTGTCGGCGGCGATGTGGGACGCCTGGGCGGTCTACGACCCGACCGCCGACGGCACGTTCGTGACCGAGAAGCACGACGCCGCCAACGTGGCGGCCGCGCGCGACGAGGCGATCAGCTACGCCGCCTACGGGATGCTGACCGCGCGGTTCATCAAGGCCGTGGGCGGCGAGGAGTCGCTGTCGGCATTCGCGAACGTGATGGACTCGCTGTGCTACCCGCTGGACGTGACCACGGCCGAGGGCGATACGCCGGCGGCGGTCGGCAATCGGATCGCCCGGACGATCCTCGATGCTGGGCTGGCCGACGGCTCGAACCAGGCCAACGGCTATGCCGCACCGGACTACGCGCCGGTCAACCCACCGCTCGTCGTCGACGACTCGGGCGCGACCATGACCGACCCCAACCGCTGGCAACCCCTGCAGCTCGCCCACATGATCTCGCAGAACGGCATCCCGATCGAGAACGGCGTCCAGCAGGCGGTCGGGCCGCACTGGGGGTACGTCAGGAGCTTCGCCCTGCCGGCGGCGGGCGACGCCGGCGTGCCGATCGATCCGGGTCCCCCACCTCAGCTCGGCGGTGTCACGGACCAGGCCTACAAGGACGGCGCGGTCGAGGTCATCCGCTACAGCGCCCAGCTCGACCCGGCGACTGACGACACGATCGACATCTCGCCCGGTGCGGTCGGCGGCAACGCCCTGGGCACCAACGACGGGCACGGCCATCCGGTCAACCCGGCGACCGGCCGGCCCTATCCGGCCAACGTGGTCAACACCGGCGACTTCGCCCGGGCGCTGACCGAGTTCTGGGCCGACGGCCCCAAGTCGGAGACGCCACCCGGTCACTGGAACGTGGTCGCCAACGACGTCTCCGACGAGCTGGATCCGGACCTCCGGATCGGCGGCACCGGGGAGCCGGTCGACCGGCTCCAATGGGACGTCAAGCTGTATCTCGCCCTCAACGGCGGCGTCCACGATGCGGCGATCGCGGCCTGGGGGCTCAAGGGCCACTACGACTCGGTGCGGCCGATCTCGATGATCCGCTACCTCGCCGGCCTGGGCCAGTCGAGCGACCCGGCCCTGGCCTCCTACGACCCCGAGGGGATCCCGCTCGTGCCCGACCTGGTCGAGCTGATCACGCGCGAGACGACGGCCGCCGGCGGTCGCCACGCCGCGCTGGCCGGACACGAAGGTGAGATCGCGATCCGTGCCTGGCAGGGCAACCCGAAGGACCCGAAGACGGGGACCGGCGGTGTCGGCTGGATGCTGGGCGCCGATTGGGTCCCCTACCAGCAGCCGACGTTCGTGACGCCCGCCTTCCAGGGCTTCGTGTCCGGTCACAGCACCTTCAGCCGGGCCGCCGCGGAGGTCCTCACCGGTTTCACCGGCGACGAGTACTTCCCGGGCGGCGAGAGTGCCTGGACGATCGTGGCCGGCGAGCTCAAGGTCGAATCCGGACCGACCGCCGACGTGACCCTGCAGTGGGCGACCTACTACGACGCGGCCGACCAGGCCGGCGTCTCCCGGCTCTACGGCGGAATCCACATCTCCCCCGACGACTTCACCGGCCGCCAGCTCGGGTCGCAGTGCGGGAAGGAGGCGTGGGCGCTGGCGGAGAAGTACTTCGCCGGCACCGCCACGCCGTGAACGCGCGCCCGTGACGCGTCGCACAGGGGGCCTGCTCGTCGCCGGCCTGCTGGTCGTCCTGGCCGTGGCGGTCGCGGTCGTCATCGGCCCGACGCTCGTCGGATCGTCGACGCCGCGGTCGGCGGCGGGGGCGCCGCGGTTCGTGGACGAGACCGCCTCGTCCGGCCTTCTGCATCGGTTCGAGGGCGATGCCGCCTACTCGACCGGCGGCGGCGTGGCGGTCCTCGACTGCGACGCCGACGGTCGGCCGGACCTCTACCTGGCCGGCGGCGCCGAACCGGCCGCGCTCTATCGGAACGCCGGCGCGACCGGCGGGCCGCTCCGGTTCGAGCGGACGGCAAGCGCGGCGACCGACCTCGACGCCGTCGAAGGCGCCTACCCGATCGATCTCGACGGCGACGATCTCGACGACCTCGTCGTCCTGCGCTACGGCGAGAGCGTCCTCCTACGGGGTCTTGGTGACTGCCGATTCGAGCGAGCCAACGAGGCGCTCGGGTTCGACGGCAGCCCCGGCCAGACGATCGCGTTCAGTGCGGCCTGGGAAGGGACGGCGCGGCTCCCGACGCTCGCGATCGGCCACTACCTGACGATCGAGCCCGATGGATCGCTCGGGGCCGATTGCGACGAGCACGCCCTGCTCCGCCCGGACGCCACCGGAGCGGCGTATGCCCCGGCCGTGACCCTCGCGCCCGGCTACTGCACCCTGTCGATGCTGTTCAGCGACTGGGACCGCTCCGGCCGGCGCGACCTCCGGGTGACCAACGACCGGCACTACTACCTGGACGGCATGGACCAGCTCTGGCGCATCGCGGCTGGCGAGACGCCGCTCCCGTACACCGCCGACGACGGCTGGGTGTCGATGCAGATCTGGGGGATGGGCATCGCCAGCCAGGACCTGACCGGCGACGGCTACCCGGAGGTCTTCCTGACCAGCCAGGGCGACAACAAGCTCCAGACCCTGACCACCAACGCCGACCAGCCGACCTATCGCGACATCGCCCTCCGGCGGGGAGCGACGGCGTCGCGCCCGTCCACCGGTGGCGACGTCCTGCCGTCGACCGCCTGGCACCCCGAGTTCGAGGACGTCAACAACGACGGGTTCATGGACCTGTTCATCTCGAAGGGCAACGTCAGCGCCCAACCCGACTTCGCCCAGCGCGACCCGAGCGACCTGCTCCTGGGCCAGCCGGACGGGACCTTCACGCAGGCCGCGGATGCGGCCGGGATCGTCAGCTTCGAGCGCGGTCGAGGCGCAGCCCTGGCCGACTTCAACCTCGACGGCCTGCTCGACCTGGTGCTCGCCAACTACGGCGCGGACACGCTGGTCTGGCGCAACCTCGGCGCCGGGACGGCGGAGGCGCCCGCCGCCATGGGCCACTGGCTCGGGCTGCGCCTGGCCCAGGACGACCCGAACCGGGACGCCATCGGCGCCTGGATCGAGGTCCGGATCGGCGACGTCAGCGTGGCCCGCGAGGTGACCATCGGCGGTGGCCACGCCGGCGGCCAGCTGGGCTGGATCCACCTGGGGCTCGGGCCGGCCACGTCGGCCGAGGTTCGCGTCCAGTGGCCGGACGGCGAGGTCGGGCCGTGGATCCGGATCGAGGCCGACGGCTTCGCGATCATGGAACGCGGGGCGACCGCCGCCCGCCCGTGGCAACCACCCGGCGATTGAGGAGATGGCGACGATGACCAGGGCACGACTCGCCCAGATCGACCTGCCCGACTTCGGGATGCCCGACGCGCGCCCGGAGCTCCCTGCCGCGATCCACGCCGCGCGGCTCGCCAGGCTCCGTGCCAGGGCAAGCGGGCGCGGCCTGGATCGGCTGGTCCTGTACGCGGACCGCGAGCACAGCGCCAACGTGGCCTGGCTGACCGGGTTCGATCCGCGCTTCGAGGAGGCAATCGTGGTGATCGGCACCGGGGACGGCGACCCGGACGAGCCCGCCATCCTGCTCGGCAACGAATGCTGGGGCATGGCCGGAGCGGCACCGCTTGCGATGCGGCGCCATCGCTTCCAGGAGCTGAGCCTGCCCCGCCAGCCGCGAGACCGGTCGCGGTCGCTCACGGAGATCCTCGGCGACGAGGGGATTACGGCCGGTCGCCGGGTCGGCGTGATCGGCTGGAAGGACCATACCGACCCCGGCTGGATCGAGGCGCCGGCCTATCTCGTCGACGAGCTCCGCCGCCTGACCGGTCCGGCGGGTGCAGTCGAGAACGCCACCGGCCTGCTGATCGACCCCGCGGACGGCCTGCGCATCATCAACGAGGTCGAGCAGCTCGCCGCCTTCGAATCAGCGGCCTGCCAGACCTCGAACGGGGTGCGCAACCTGCTCCGTGGCCTGGCGCCCGGGATGACCGAGCGCGAGGCCGTCGCCCTGCTCGGCTGGGACGGTTCGCCGCTGTCGTGCCACCTGATGCTCACGAGCGGACCGCGGGCGACGCTCGGGCTGCTCAGCCCGGGTGACCGCCCGATCGAACGTGGCGATCGGTTCACCACCGCGTTCGGGATCTGGGGCTCGCTCACCTGTCGGGCGGGGTTCGTCGCCGAGGGTGCCGGGGACCTGCCGGCCGGCATCGCCGACTACGTCGAGCGCCTGGTCGGGCCGTACTTCGAGGCGATCGCCGAGTGGTACGGCGCGCTCCACGTCGGCCAGACCGGCGGGGCGCTCCAGGCGATCATCGACCGGCACCTGGGCGACCCGTTCTTCGGGATCTTCCTCAACCCCGGTCACCAGATCTCGCTCGACGAATGGGTCAGCTCACCGATCTGGCCGGGCTCGACGGTGGCACTGCGCTCGGGGATGGCCCTCCAGGTCGACGTCATCCCGGCGACCGGGACGGACTACTTCACGACCAACATCGAGGACGGCATCGCGCTCGCCAATGAGGCGCTCCGCGCCGAGTTCGCGACGCGCCACCCGGCGGCCTGGGCGCGGATCCAGGCGCGCCGCGCGTTCATGCGCGACGCGCTCGGCATCGACCTCCACTCGGACGTGCTGCCGTTCTCGAACATCCCCGCCTACCTGCCGCCGTTCCTGCTCAGCCCGGACCGGGTGATGACCCTGGCCTAACCGGCGGCGCTGGGGGGCTGCGCGGGTTCGGTGCCGTCGTCGATCGGATCGGACGGCGCGTTCTCGCGGCGGGCGAGGAAGGCAAACGGGATCGCCAGCGCCTGGACGATCCCGGACACGACGTACGACGCGGGATATCCGAACACATCCGCGGATCGACCGAGGGCGGGTTGGGCGACCACTCCACCGGCCGAGCCCAGCAGGGCATCGAACGACAGGACGGTCGCCCGCTGCTCCGAGGGGATGAGGCCGTTGATGAACGCCTGGCGGATCGGCGCCTCGAACGCAAAGATCAACGCCCAGAGCGCGAGCAGCACCAGCGCGACGATGAAGCTGTTCACAAGGCCGATCGCCACGAGCAGGGCCACATTGAGGAATCCGCCCAGGATCAGGGCCTGGGTGCGGCGCCGGAACAGGCGCCGGACGCGCGAGACGAGCAGGCCGCCGATGATCTGCGCTCCCGCGATCAAGGCGGCCGCGAGACCGGCGATCCCGTAGGCCGTCTCGTCGCCGTAGAGCTCGAGCAGGTACGGCTGGGTCGCGTAGAACGCGTAGATGCCGACGCCAAAGGTGAACGGGGAGGCGAGCATCAGCCAGCGAACCGGCGGGTTCCGGAAGCCGCCGTCGACGGCACCCCGAACGACCGTCCTGACCGCGGCAACCGGACTCGCCTCACGAGCCGGGGTGAAGCCGAGGTCGTGCATGAACCACCAGGCCACGATCAGCGTCACCCCGAGCATCGCCGCGCGCACCAGGTACGGCACGCCCAGGTTGGTCGCCTGGGCGATGAACCCGCCGGCGACGGACCCGAACAGCATTGCCGCGCCACCCACGGTCTGGGCGCGCCCGAAGACCGACTCGAGGCTGCCCGAGAAGTTGGTCGCGGTCAGGGCGTCGACGAGCCACGCTTCCGTGGCGCCCGAGAAGAAGGTGAACCCGAGCCCGAGCAGGATCGAGGCGACGGCCCATCCGAACAGCGGCGCGTGGACCTGCCACATGACCAGGTAGAGCAGCGTAGACAGCAGGAGCGTCCCGGCGCCCAGGAGGAACGAGAAGCGCCGGCCGCGCGTGTCGGCAACCACCCCGGTCGGGACTTCGAACAGGACCTGGCCCACCGTGAAGAAGGCGTTGGCCGCGAACGCCTCGGTGTTGGACAGGCCGGCGTCGAGCAGGAAAAGGGTGTTGATCCCCCAGATGAACGACGCGGCGAGCGTCGTCAGGAGGGTCAGCAGCAGGTAGATGCGTTGGACCCGGCGGGCGTCTTCGGTCACGGGAGGAGCACTGTACCGGGGAGTTCAGGGTCATGCAGGGGTAGGATCGGTCCGTGAATGGAGCCGCCGATCGGGGCAACGCCGCCCGTCCCGACCACCTCGTGATCGAGGATGAGCCGGCAGAGCAGCGATACGAAGCCAGGCTCGGCGATCGGGTGGTCGGCTTCATGGACTACCGGCGGATCGGCGGGCGCGTCGTGTTCTTCCACACCGAGGTCGATCCGGCGTTCGAGGGCCGAGGCATCGGCGGTCGGCTGGCGGCCGGGACGCTCGACGACATCCGTGCCCGGGCCCTCAGGATCACGGTCAAGTGCCCGTTCCTGGCGGCGTATCTCGAGCGTCATCCCGGATACGACGATCTCCGCGCGCGCTAGGCGGCAGCCGCACCGCGCAGCGGGAGCCGGCGGAGCAGCTGGGCGTTCGCGGCGACGATGATCGTCGAGGCGCTCATCGCGATCGCGCCGACCGCCATCGGCAGGTCGATGCCCCACGGAACCAGCAGCCCAGCGGCCACCGGGATCGCCACCAGGTTGTAGCCGGTCGCCCAGACCAGGTTCTGGATCATCTTGGTGTAGGCACCCCGCGACAGCTCGATGGCGGCGGCCACATCGCGCGGATCGCTCCGGATGAGCACGATCCCGGCCGATTCGACCGCCACGTCCGTCCCGGCACCGATCGCGATCCCGACGTCGGCCGTGACCAGGGCGGGCGCGTCGTTGACGCCGTCGCCGACCATGGCGACCTTGCGGCCATCGGCCTGGAAGCGCTTGACCGCGGCGGCCTTGTCGGCCGGCAGCACCTGGGCGGCAACCTCGTCGATCCCGAGTCGCCGCGCCACCGAATCGGCGACCGCCTGCGAATCGCCCGTGATCATGGCGACCTTGAGGCCCATCCGATGCAGGCGCTGGACGGCCGCCGCCGACTCGGGCCGGATCTCGTCGGCCACGGCCAGGGCGCCCTGGATCGCCCCGTCAACGATCACGTGGAGCACGGTCTGGCCGTCGCCCGCCCAACCGTCCGTGACGGCCCGCAGGTCGGTCGGCGGTTCGAGGCCGACCTCCGCGAGCAGCGCCGGACCCCCGACCTGCACGACGTGCCCGCCGATCGTCGCCCGGGCACCACGACCGGCCGCCGCCTCGAACCCGGATGCCGGGGCCGGCGTGACACCGCGGGCCCGGGCGCCTTCGACGATGGCCCGGGCGATCGGGTGCTCGGAGTCCGCCTCGACCCCGGCCGCGGCCGCCAGCATCGCCGATTCGTCCACGCCTCCGGTGGTGGCCGCGGCAGCCAACGCGGGTCGGCCCATGGTCAGGGTGCCGGTCTTGTCGAAGATGACGACATCGAGCTCGCGCGACCGCTCGAGTGCGAGGCGGTCCTTGACCAGCAGCCCGTTGCGAGCGCCGAGCGAGGTGCTGATCGCGATGACCAGCGGGATGGCCAGGCCGAGCGCATGCGGGCAGGCGATCACCAGGACGGTCGCGGTTCGGACCAGCGCTCCTTCGGGGTCGCCGGCGAGCCACCAGTAGCCCAGCGTGACCAGGCCCGCGATCAGGGCGACGTAGAAGAGGATCGCGGCGGCGCGATCGGCCAACGCCTGCGCCCGCGAAGCCGACGCCTGGGCCTCCGCCACGAGGCGCATGATCCCCGACAGGGCCGTCGCCTCACCAGTCGCGGTCACCCGGATGCGGAGCGATCCGCCGGCCGCCACCGACCCCGCGATGACCGGATCGCCGGTCCCCTTGGCCACCGATCTCGACTCGCCGGTGATCAGCGATTCATCGACGTCGGCCGCGCCGTCCGCGACGACGCCGTCCGCCGGGATCCGGCCACCCGGGCGGACGAGGATGAGGTCGCCGGCGGCGAGGTCGGCCAGTCGGACGGTCTCGGTTCGGCCGTCGCTCACCCGTTCGGCCGTGTCGGGCAGCAGCTCGGCGAGGGCCGCGAGCGCTCCGCGGGCCTGGGCGATCGAGCGCATCTCGAGCCAGTGGCCGAGCAGCATGATCGTGATCAGGGTGGCCAGCTCCCACCAGATCTCCACCTCGAACAGGCCGAGCGTGCCTGCCCAGCTGGTCACGAAGGCCACGACGATGGCGAGCGAGATCAGGGTCATCATCCCGGGCTGGCGGCTCGACAGCTCACCGATGGCTCCCCGGATGAAGACGAGGCCGCCGTACCCGAAGACGACACTGCCGAGGACCGCCGCGGCATACGTCGAACCGGGGAAGGCCGGCACCTCGTAGCCGAACCAGGTCTGGACGTCCCCACTGAGCAGGACGACAGGAATCGTCAGGACCAGGCTCAACAGGAGCTTGCTCCGGAACATCGCCGGTGAATGGCCGGCATGCCGGTCGTGGGCAGGTGCCGGGTGATGCCCGGCGTGGGCGGTTTGGGTCATGAGATCAGCATACTCCCTGGGGGTATCCACGCGCGACCCTGCCTGCTGTCACACTGGCGCAATGGACGGCTGCGCGCACATGGCCCAGGTCCGGGACGTCACCCCCTCGTCACAGGGCTGCGAGGACTGCCTTCGGATCGGGGCCTCGTGGCTCCACCTGCGCCTGTGCCTGACCTGCGGGCATGTGGGTTGCTGCGACGAGAGCCCGAACCGCCACGCCACGGCCCACTTCCGGGAGACCGGTCACCCGGTCATGCGCTCGTTCGAACCGGACGAGTCGTGGCTGTGGTGCTTCGTCGACGAGCTCGGCTTCGAACCGGCCTGAATCGGCGTCCCGGCCGCCCGAGCAAGGCTCGGTTGAGGGCGCGCTGGGAGAGGACGGGCGTCACTGAAGCGATTCTGGGACGGGCGCGGCCGTTGCGCCAGGACCGCGCCGAGGCATCGCCTGGTCGACGAGCGGCGCCACCTCGCGGGCGAACCGCTCGGCCCGCGCCACGATCTCGGCAGCGTCGGTCGTCCCGAACCAGAGGGCGAGGTGGGTCACCCCGAGTTCGGCGAACTGGCGGACCTCGCCGGCGATCGCGTCCGGCGAGCCGCGCATCGCGTAGCCGCTGCTGGTCACCTTGTCGAACTCGACCCGGACGCGGCTCGATAACCACGGCATCGGACGGCCCGCCGCCGCGGCCGCAGCCCGGATCGTCGGCAGCCGGTCGCCGTACTGGGCGGGGCTGGTGACGCTCGAGTGATAGCCGTCGCCCACGGTCCCCGCCCGTCGCAGTGCCGCGTCGGCCCGACCGCCGACCACGATCGGCAAGCTCGCGCCCTGGTCGGGCAGCGGCCCGAAGACGAAGTCGTCGAGCGTGTGGAACCGGCCGTGGAACGGCTCGCTCGATCCCGACCAGAGGTGACGCCACAGCGCGATCGTCTCGTGGA
>Ga0210377_10002335_pt1 | contig 16675 bp, 13 predicted proteins | sample PLM4_65_b1redo_FD_155480 | JGI IMG/M metagenome (GOLD analysis project Ga0210377, IMG submission 155480) | Groundwater sediment microbial communities from an aquifer in East River, Colorado, USA - PLM4_65_b1 redo | ecosystem: Environmental > Terrestrial > Soil > Riparian zone | place: USA: East... | reverse complement strand
CAAATCTGCAGACCCATTGGCAGCGGGGTAGGTTGGATCGCCTGCGAAACCGGCTTCCACTCCTGAAGGATAAGTGCCTGCATTAATACCTGTCAGATCGATGTTTAGTGTGGCAGTGCCATTTTCATTTGTTATGGCATTGCCAAAACTTGAATTGTTGATTGAAAAATTAACTGTCCTGCCAACAACACCTACACCATCAGCCAGCAATGTAGCAGATAAATTCACCGAACTGCCGTACGTTGCTGTAACTGCTGAAATATTCATCCCGGTAACATAACTCTTGAACTCGTAAGCACCGATATCACAATGACTCCCCTGCGGGCGTGTTACTCCGCGCTGGTCTGTTGCGGGGCAGCTTGCATCGTTGCCTGAGTCAAGAGCCGGTGAATCAGGTAACAAGCTCATCGTCCAGGTTGAACCGCCATGATCCGCAGGCATATCCAGAACTACGTCGGAGCCAATTGTGGATGGTAGATCAACGCATGGCGAGGATCCATTATCCATAAGGTTGTTGGTGCCCGTCAGGATCTTTGTTCCTGTACCACTTACACTGCAATCCACGCCACCAGTTCCATGGGCAAGAATGTTATTGTTTAAGGTGGTTGTAAACGGTGTGGTAAAAAGGATACTGGTGCCACCGGTTCCCGAAGAGTTTGTTGCTCGATTACTGTAAAAGGTATTATTTTGGACCGATGCGTAATATTTGATTGCCAGAGCACCACCGTTATCAGCTTGATTGGAATACAAAGTGTTATTTTCAATTTTTACAGAATTTACAGTATTAACGTAACTTACAGCCATGGCACCACCGTTTACAGTGGCAGTATTCCCAGAGAAGAGATTACCCAGGATGGTCGCCGGGCGATCCACATATTGAAGATAAATGGCGCCCCCGTTTGTGGCGCTATTCATACTGAAAGTATCATGGTCGATCGTGGAGATTACCTGATAGAGATGTAATGCCCCTCCGCTTGCGGCTGAGTTGTTATTAAGAAACTTTGTGGTTTGAACAACTAAAGTACCGTATTGCCTATAAATGGCGCCGCCCGCATTGTACGAATGATTAGAGATGAACTCACTCTGACCGATCGTTACATTCACGTTATATGCCGCATAAATTGCTCCTCCATTGTAGGCAGTATTTTCAATGAAGGACACGTCCATTATTGTTACATTTGCTGCACTGGAAACAAGGATCGCTCCACCGTTTGTTACGGTACCTGCATTGCCGTTTTTCAGAATCAAGGATTGAAGTGTAATAGTCCCCCCACTGGATGAGATTATAAATATACGTATTGAGTTGCCGCCGCTGATTTCCATCCGCGGAGCCAACCCCGAACCATCAATTGTCAAGTTTTTATTAATGGATAACGTTGAAGCAAGTGTAATGGTCTGACCCGCAAGCGAGGGATCGAATCTGATCGTGGAACCAGCCAACGCATCGGTGATGACCTGTCGCAAGGATCCCGCGCCACTGTCAGCATTGTTCGTGACCATGACGATTGATCTGTAATTCTGATCCGATTGATTCGCCTGGAGATTGGTATAACTTCTATTCGCTGGCTCAAAGGTGATGCCCACCTTGGATGGCATAACAACCCCGGACCAGCCAGCCAACACATTGAAAGAGTAGTTACCACTGCTGTTCGACGTGACCGATTTTGATATACCACCATCCATATAGTTCAGGGTTACACCGCTAACACCAGCATTGCCTGAGACCGTATATACAGGAGTAACCGCATAATCTTGTATACCCTGGTCGATCTGTAGGTTGGAATAACTTCTGCTTGTGGGGGTAAAACTAAAGCCTGATTTTGTAGGTGTTGCCGTTCCAGACCAGCCGATGGGCACCGTAATCAAGTAACTGCCGTTGCCATCCGCGATTGCCGTTCGGACGCCTCCACTGTTATAGCTCAGGGCTGCGCCACCGATACCGACATTGCCTGAAATGATGACGCCAATGGTAGCGGTATAGTTTTGGGCAACCTGGTCAGCTTTTACAGAAGAATAGCTCGTGCTGACAGGCGTAAACAAATATCCTGGTTTGGAGGGTGTAACGGCGCTGGACCAGTTATAAGGAATGGTGAACGTATAATCACCATTCTCGTTTGCAATTACAGTTTTTGGGGTGCCATCATTGTAACCGAGGGTCGCCCCTTCCAATCCCACATTTCCTGAAATGATATAGGTGATCGCGGTTCCTGTATAGTCCTGCCCAGGCTGACTGGTCAGCAGGTTGGTATAGATTCTAGCCGGAGGAGAAAAAGTGTAGCCTGCCAGGGAGGGAGTTATCGTTCCCGACCAATTATATGAAACGGCTAGAGAGTAGTTCCCACTACTATCCGTCAGCGTGGTTTTGGATACACCGTCCGTGTAGCTCAGGGTGACACCGCTTATACCCGCATTACCTGAAATTGAAACCAGCGGCGAGTAATGCTGATCGGACTGGTTTGCCTGTACCGAAGAATAAGTTCGGCTGGACGGTGAAAACATAAAACCTGTCCTGGAAGGGGCGACCGTTCCAGACCAGTTATAAGGCACCACGAACGAATAGTTTCCCGCGCTGTCAGTTGTAACTGTCTTCGGGGTACCGTTGGTATAACTTAAGGTTACATCAGCCAATCCGGCATTACCGGAGATCGTATAAGTGATCATTGTGGCCGTGTGATTTTGGCCTTTCTGATCCGTTTGTACATCCACATAGTCTCTGCTCGCAGGTGTAAATATATATCCTGCTCTGGATACTGACACTGTGCCAGACCAATGGTTTGAAACCATTAAGAAGTAATTTCCATAGGCATCTACTGTTGCAGATTTTGAACCGCCGTCGTTGTAACTCAGGGTTGCATACCCCACCCCGGCATTGCCGGAGATAAAATGCATATCGGTTTGGCATGCGTTGGGTGGGTATAAAGCATAAGCAGGACCCGCAATATATTTCCACCAATCATTAGCCACATTATCTGTGCCGCAACCCGTAAAAGCAGGAAAATGACCAAACCAATATCCAAAATAACCTATTTGCATACACCTCCAGGTCGAACAGGTAACGGGCTGTGCAACTTGAACGGGATCACTCAAATTGGGATAGTTTGCGAAGTCGTCACAATTGGATAATACAGTTGATGAATTGCGGTAATCATAATCCGCTGTGCCATTCACGGGATAGTGGACATTTCCACAACCGCCGTAGGAGTAGCTTGGGGAGAGTGCCTTGACCAGTGTGAATCGATTCCAATTATGGCTTGTATTATTTTGCGCCCAACTGCCGTAGACTCTTTTCATGGTCGATTCAGTGCGATGTCCAAAATTTTCAGTGGCCTCCGATACTGTTCTTTCGACACTTGGGCCCATGATCGGGAGTAGTTTGTTGCAGTTGTGAGACCCGCTGACTGGGTTTGAGTTGAACCAATATGCGCCAGGACCAACCAGCGTTGATTCGTAAAAACCAAACCAGGGACCGTTGTAGATCCAAACCTCATCGATCTCGCCGCGATTCAATCTGCCGCATATATCGAATTCAGGTAAATTCACGATCTTGTTATAGTTCACTTCGGTCGGTGTGTGATGCAGTTGTGGGTTCGCCCAGACTGCAAGGTAGCCTTCCTCTGTATAGGAAAACCCATCGATCAATTCGGGCCACCCGCTGGTCACTACTGTAGTGTCGACAACCGTGTAGTTGATTTCATTATTAGAAGCTTGTTTGAATAAATCAATGGTCTGTTGAGTGATGACTTCATGGTCGTTCCAATGCATGTATTGACGTAAAGTCTGGCCGCTGCTCAATAATGGATCGTAAACGATCACATAAACATTCCTGCTGATGGCGTCAGGAGGCAATGACTCTGAATCCAAAGCCGGGGTGGTAAATGTCTCATCGTATACATTTATGGGGATTATTTCTCCCTGTGGGGAGATAAACTTTACATTTCCAAGACTTGGCTTGCCAAATTGTATCAATATCGGGAGGATATCATCTGTAAGGGGCTGGCCTGTTATATGGCTTGTTGACACAGAATCAAGAAACGAAATAGTGAAATCCACCCCTCGATGTGTATATATATCACAACCATCGATCTCCCCGTAACTTCTTGCTTCGACGCTGGCTTCTATCCCCATTTGACTCAACTCACCCTGCACTTGATTCGCAATATCAGACTGGATCGGACCATTTATCCACATGGAACCGCTGTTTGGATCACAGTCATCCCCATCTGATAAAAGATCATAACTTGCCGAAGATGTGTTTGATGAAAATGCAACGTTATGCCTGTCGTCAAATTGTAAATTCAGCCCCGACATATCGTCGGAACCAGAGAACCCCCCAATAAACTTTAAAGAATCATTTGGATCAGGAAATTCTTGATTTGCGATCAATTCCGTCCTTCCCGCACTTGCCCCCGCAGGCATGACCCCAAAAATCCCGACAAAAAGCAAGACCAGGGTTAGCACAAAACGCACTCCTGGGAGCATACTTTTCTTAATGCACATTGGCTTCCTCCCCGGGAAGATACCAACCCTCCCAAAACGCACTATTTTTATCTCATTCCACCACGCCTAACAAAATTAGCTTAATGATTATAAGGATGTCGAATCTGAAAGACAAGACTACATTCATCACTAGCAGGTTACACCCGAATAAAATTAGTTCTTGATTTTGTTTTGTCTTAACGAACTTTATGGTTCCCCCCAACCATTTTCTTGTAAAATCACCCACCATCACTTTTTTCTTTACGATTTGGAATCCAGCCTGATTGATGTCTGTTTTTTAGAATCCATCGAAATGGCAGAGCCACGAGATCATACTTGATCTCGCCGAAATCCTACAGGCCAACATTATATTAATTTGAAGAAACCAATGGAATATTTGACACACTATACCGAAGAAAGTTTTTCTGACTTCCTTGGAAATCATCCGGTGATACGTTTCACCATGGAATCTGTGTAATGGAATGATTGAATTCCAAGATTTTGAAAAGATCTATATCGCCAGCCCCTTGAATTGGCTCATATACAAGTGATGGAAGAATCCCTTAGCCTCCAGCAGTTGTTGATGTGTTCCCTGTTCGACAATCGCTCCATCTTTGATGACAATAACCTTATCCGCGTCGCGGATGGTGGAGAGACGATGGGCGATTACGAAACTGGTACGACCTTCCATCAGGCGTAGTAATGCTTTCTGGATACGGGCTTCGGTTCGCGTGTCCACGCTGGAAGTTGCCTCGTCGAGAATAAGAATGTTCGGGTCCGACAGCACAGCGCGGGCAATGGACATCAACTGGCGTTGTCCCTGGCTGAGGTTGCTGGCGCGCTCGGAGAGTTTTGTTTGATACCCCAGGGGCAACTGGCGGATGAAGTGATCGGCGTCTGCTAATTTGGCGGCTTCGATGCATTCTTCGTCGGTGGCGTCGAGTCGTCCGTAGCGTATGTTTTCCATGACGGTGTCTGCAAACAGGAAGGTATCTTGTAAAACAATGCCTAGCTTTTGACGCAAATCATCTTTGGAAATTTCGCGGATGTCGTGTCCGTCGATGGTAATGCTGCCATTATTGACCTCATAGAAACGGGTCAGCAAGTTGATGATGGTAGTCTTGCCTGCGCCGGTAGGTCCGACCAGTGCGATGGTTTGCCCTGCCTTGGCTTCGAGTGTCATATTCTTGATGATGGACTGATCGGGTAGGTAGCCGAAGGAAACGTCAGTGAAATGGACTTCTCCTTTAACGGGAACAGGCAACGGGGAGTCTGATGCGTTGTCCACTTCCGCAGGTGTATCGATCACTTCGAAGACTCGTTCCGCTCCAGCGAGCGCAGCCTGGATGGAGTTGTACATGTTCGCGAGTTGCCGCAGTGGCTGGATAAAGTTTTGGGCGTAAGCGATGAAGGTAGCAATCATTCCGACTGTGACCAGATCTTGTAGCGCCAGATATCCACCAAGACCCACAAGTACAATCACAAAGAAGTTGCCGAGCACATTGGTGAGCGGCATCAGCATGAGTGCATATGTGTTGGCATACACACCTGCTGCATAGACTTTTTGATTGCTGGCGCGGAAACGTTCGATGGTGGTTTCACTGCGGCGAAATGCCTTGACCACGCGTTGACCGCTGATGGACTCTTCCATCACGCCGTTGATCTCGCCGAGTTCTTTTTGCAGGTCGCGGAAACCTTTGCGGGTGTAGCGCGCGATGAACTGCGTGAACCAAAACATGATCGGGACGACAAGCAATGCCGCCAGTGCCAGCCAGGGATTAAGAACGAACATGGCGATCACAATACCGACGAGCGAAAGCACGCTTGCCACCAGCGAGACCACGTTTTGCGAAACGGCTTGATTGATGGCGTCGATATCGTTGGTGAGCCGGCTCATTAACTCACCAGCAGTGTGCTGATCGAAGAAGGCGATGGAAAGTTTTTGCAGATGCTCGAAAAGATCGCGGCGTAAACGACGCAGCGCATCTTGTGAAATGCGTGCCATCAACCAACTGGAGATGGCTTGAAAAGTGTTGTCGAAGAAATAGGCTGTCAATAATGGAAGCGCCAGTGTTGAAAGACCATCGATCTGCCTGGTGGAAATGTATTGGTCGATCGCGCGTCCGATCAAATATGGTTCGAGCAATCCAAGCGAAATATATGCCAGCACAAAGCCCAATACCAGGATCAATGTGAATTTGTACGGGCTGAGATACAACGCCAGCCGTGTCAACGCGTGGCGTGGATTTTTCGCCTTTTCGATCTTTCCGGGCTGCATGGGACCACGCCCGAGCGCGGCACGGATGTTGGTTACGTTGGAACGGTTGGTGGGAGACATGTTGCTCATTCCGCCTCCAGTTTCACGCCATCGCCCAGTTGCGAGTCGTATATTTCCTGGTACACCGGGCTGGATTTCATCAACTCGCCATGTGTCCCTTGCGCCACGATTTGTCCTTCATCCACCACCAGGATTTTATCGGCATGCAACACGGTGCTGATGCGTTGCGCCACCACAAAACTGGTGCTGTCCTTCAACCATGTTTTCATGGCGTCTTGAATTTTCGTTTCGGTTTCCACGTCCACTGAACTGGTGCTGTCATCCAAAATTAATATTGACGGTCTCAGTAATAACGCGCGCGCGATGGCAATGCGTTGTTTTTGTCCGCCCGAGAGATTTACGCCGCGCTCCTCGATGCGGGTGTCATATCCATTCGGTAAATTCAAAATAAAGTCATGCGCCTGTGCGGCCTTCGCCACAGCGATCACGTCATCTTCGTTTGCATCCGGTTTGCCATAACGGATATTGTCACGCACAGTGCCTGAAAACAAAATAGTCTCCTGTGGCACCACGCCTACATGCATCAACAAATCGCTTTGCCTGACGTCACGAATATTTACTCTGTTCCAATTGATCTGCCCGGAGGCTGTGTCGTAAAAACGCGGTACGAGATTGACAATGGATGACTTGCCTGCCCCTGTCGCGCCAAGAATGGCGACTGTTTGACCCGGCTCCGCGACGAAATTCACGCCGTTCAGGACAAGCCCGTCGTTGGTCCCGTTATAGTGGAAGTTCACACCCTCAAAGCTGATCCGCTGTGCGCTCCCCTCGGGCAGAGTCAACGGAGCGGGCGCATCCTGCACTTCAGGGACAGTGTCGAGCACTTCGTTGATGCGTTCCGCTGAGGCGGTCGCTGCCGCAACGACATTCGCCAGCATGACCATGATCCCCAACGGCCCCATCGTGGTATGCAGGTAGTTGATGAATGCCACGATCTTGCCGACCGAGACGCCACCCGCCGCGGACTGGATCCCGCCCGCCCAGATGACGACCACCATGCCGATGTTGACGAGGACGCTCATGGCTGGGGAGAGGGTCGCCATAAAGCGCATCACGTGAATGTTGCGGTCGGCATAATCTTCGTTGACAACGGCAAAGCGACTGCTCTCATGTCTCTCGCGTACGAATGCCTTGACCAGGCGCACGCCCGCGATATTTTCCTGCAAGACTGTGTTGAGTCGGTCCAGTTTCTTTTGGACGGTCAAGAACAACGGTCCCATGCGTGAGACGAAAAAGATAATGACCGCGGTTGTCGCCAGCAAGACAGGCAGTACCATCAATGCCAGTTGACGATCGGTGATAAACATCAAGATGAGACTGCCGAGCATCAGCAGAGGTGCGCGCGTGCCAATTCGCAGCGAGACCTGAACCATACGCTGAAACGCTGTCGTGTCACTGGAGAGTCGTACCATCAATTGTCCCGTGTTGAGGTGGTCGAGATTTCCGAACGAGAACGACTGGATCTTGAGAAAGAGCGCCTCGCGCAAATCTCGTGCCACACTCTCGCCGACTTGAATCGAAAACAGGTTATTTGCCAATGCGAACAGCGTTTGAAGCACCGAGATGACCAGCATGATGATCGTCGTGTTGATCACAATCCGCATGTCGTTACCATTAATGCCCAGGTCAATGATGCGCTGGATCAGGCGTGGGAGGGTCAGATCCATCAATACCACGGCAATTAAGAATACCAACGAAACAAGACTGCGTTTCCAATAGGGTTTTACAAAATGAAGAAGTTTTTTGATATGAGTCATGGGTTGTTGCTAAAGGTGAAAGTCACTTTCGAAGCGACTTTCACCCCATCTCTTTTATTCCAGCATTTTCTTCATGGCTTCCATTGCTTTTGCGATGGAAGCCAATTCATCCGTAGATAATTTACTCATGCGTTCCTTCATCCAGCCGCGGGTTTCCTTGAACACGGTATCCAGCAGGGCATTGCCTTTATCAGTCAATTCCAGCTCAACATAGCGGCGATCGGTTGTGCTTTGGACGCGGGTCAGGAATCCCTTTTTCACCAGCACGTCCACTGCCTGACTGATGGCAGGACGGCTGATATTTTTGGCGGTTGCCAATTCGCTCATGGAACCATTCCCACGCCGCACGTATCGCAGGACATGAAATTGCTCGACCGTGATGTCAAAATTCCCGGTGGCGGTGGCGCGAATATATGAGCGGACAAAATTCCATAGCGGCGGTATTGTTTCCCAAAAACGGTCGATGGCTTGTTCTCGCAGACGCTCTGACGATTTCATGGTTGCCTTTCAGGAACTATTTAACTTGTTTAATAGTTAAGTATCGAAACTATTTTATTCCCCGCTGATGGAACAGTCAAGCCGATTTACAGCTTATTAATAGACTTTATCGGTAATTAGAGAAAAACGTCCCGAAGGTTGCCAACCAGCCCACAAAATACTCGTAATAATCCTTCGGGACGGTGCTCGTATGTTATTTCCGATAAAGTCTAATATCTAAATGTACCGGTTGCCACTTTCGAACGGAATTGACCAAGAAGATTTTTGAGCAATCTTTCAGTTCTTTCACGTGGATGACTCTTTCTCCGATTTGACTTTTCTCCAATAGATGTTCTCGAAATGTGCCCGCGAGTAATCCGCAGGAGATGGGAGGCGTGTAGAGTTTGCCGTCCATTTCGACAACGAGGTTGCCGATGGTGAATTCGGTCAGTTCGCCGCGTTCGTTAAAGAGCAGTATGTCGTCACAATCGGGATGATCCTTTTTGGAGTTTTCGTAGATGGAACGTTGGGTCGTTTTGTGGAATAGAAAAATTTCATTTGAGTCGATTGGCTTATTAGCGAGATAGACTTTGAACACATTCGCTGCCGAGGACGGCGGCTCAAGCAATTTATGTTCTGTTGTTATGTTTCCTTGTTGATCTACCAGTAGGCGAATCCGTTGCGATGTGTTGAATCCGGCCGCTAGCCGGTCCAATATTTCATCAAGTTTTTCCTTTGAAACATAAAAATCAAAATAGTCTGCGGAATCCAGCAGGCGCGCGATATGTTTCTCGCGCAGGAAAAAACCTTCTTCGGGAGTCCAGAGCATGGTTTCGAGCAGAGAGAATTTCGGACTTTCCTCCGTCAATATGCGAGCCTTGAGCAGAGCTTCGGCGTATTCGTCCGTGCTGATCGAATCCCAGACGATGCCGCCACCGACTCCGTATTCTGCGGTTTGCTTGTCTCGATCGATCAGCGCGGTTCGGATGGCAACATTGAATATCGCTTTGCGATTGGGCGCGATATAGCCGATGCTCCCGGTGTAGATTTTGCGCGGTGTCATTTCGAGTTCCGAGATGATGCGCATCGTACTGACCTTTGGCGCACCGGTGATGGATGCGCATGGAAAGAGGGCGGAGAAGATCTTTGTCAGCGACGCGTCCGTTTTTGCAGTGACGGTGGAGGTCATTTGCCAGAGCGTAGGATATTTTTCAACGGTGAATAATTCGGGGACATTTACGCTGCCAACTTTTGCGATACGACCCAGGTCATTGCGGATCATATCCACGATCATGACGTTCTCGGCACGATTCTTCTCGGAATTTTTCAGCCATTCCGAATTTTTTTTATCATCAAAAGTTGATCGCCCGCGTTTGACAGTTCCCTTCATTGGTCTGCCCGTGATGGTGTCACCATCGAGCTGAAAGAAGAGTTCAGGAGAAGCGGAGCAAATGACATAACGTCCCGTGTCAATGTAGGCAGCGTAGTTGTTCTGGGTCTGGGCGAGATGCAGGAAGAAATTCCACGGATCGATGTTGAAGTCCGCTTTGAGACGCATCGTATAGTTGACCTGGTACGTCCGCCCTTCGCCTATGTGATCCTTGATTTGCTCGATGGCGGCATTGTATGTGTCGTGGTCAATGGTGGGGAGCCAGGATAATGCTGGTGTAGGGGAATCAGGTTCGGACTTGGTCACGAGACGTGGCTCAGGGTAGAGTCCAAACCAGAGGAGAGGGAATCCATTCATCGGCTTGACCAGATGAGCCGGGTCGAATGCCGGCGCGGCTTCATAGCTGAGGAATCCTGCCGCGTGCAAGCCGTTGACGTTGACCAGATCCTCGATCTCGCGCAATGCAGGGACAACCTCCTCCAGTTTTTCTGCGACGATCACACGCTGCGGATTTGTGAAGTGAAGCCAGCCGCTCTCGTGTTTGAGCAGTATTTCATTGACCTTTGGCATACCACTTTGTGGTTTAATTATGTTCATGAATAATTTGACGCGAATTTTACTCCGTTGGCTTCCGGCTGTCGTCATGATGGCTGCCATTTTTACCTTCTCGGCACAGTCGGTTCAGCTTCTGCCTGATTTCGGCTGGGCGGATACCATCGTGAAAAAGGGCGGACATATGATCGGCTATGCCCTGCTCGCACTGTCCTTTTGGTACGCGCTCGAATGGAAAAGCGACAAGCGCTGGCTGGCATGGTTTCTCGCGGTTCTGTATGCGATCACGGATGAGTTGCACCAGTCCTATGTGCCGGGGCGACATCCCTCCGTTTGGGATGTGGTGATCTTCGATAATTTGGGAGCGTTGATCTCTTTGTGGGTGGCTGGCTGGTGGATGAGCCATAAAAAGTAAAGCGAGATACTATCTCGCTCTACAGGTTACTCAAACTCCAGTTCGATCTCTTCGTCATCACCCCACTCTTCCATGCGTTCGAATTCGATTTCACTGAAAAGCCCCTCCTGATGCGCGGCGACGCGGTAACGCTTCACCAATTCCAGCAAAGCCAAAAAGGTGACAACGATCTCCAACCGTGACGCGCCCTGGTCCAACAAATTGCGGAAGGTCGAGCGTTGCACGTCCTTGAGCAATTTGGAGATGAGGTCGATCTTCTCGCGGATGGTCACGCGCGGCGGAGCGATCACATCTGCCAGAGGCTTTTTATCTTTTTCTTTGCGGAATGCCTCCTCAGCCGCGGCGACAAGCTGCCCAAGGGTGAGATTCGACATGTCGAGTTTTGGTTCAACCTTCGGCGGGGGAGCGATGCGAAGATACGTCCGCAGGTTCGCCTCCTGTTGCGCGTATAACCACCCGCCGATTTCCTTGTAGCGTTTGTATAACCTCAACTGGTCAACGAGCGATCGTCCCAGATCCTCTTCGCCGGGTTCACGCACCGGCGGTCTCGGCAGGAGCGCCTCAGACTTGATCTGCAACAATTTTGATGCGATCACCAGGAACGCCGAAATTTCATCTGCGTTGATCTGCTCGAGGCTGTTGATGTACACGAGATACTGGTCGGTCACCATCGCCAGCGACACAGCGGTAATATCCAACTCAGCGCGCTCGATCAAATTGAGCAACAGGTCGAGCGGTCCATCATAGACCGGGGTGTGGACGGTATAGTTCAACTGGCGTCCCAGCAGGTTATCCATAGGCGGTGAATTATACAACACCTCGTCATTGCGAGGAGCGGTTGTTGCGACGAAGCAATCTCCAGCAATTGGGAGGATTGCTTCGACCTTTCAGGTCTCGCAATGACGGTATAATCCTCGCATGCCGAAAAAACTGACTCATCTCGATGAACAAGGTCGTGCAAATATGGTGGATGTGGGACAAAAGCCCGACACCGAACGGATCGCGATCGCGCGCGGCGAAGTCCACATGACGAAAGAGACGCTGGACCTGATCCGCGCGGGACAAATTAAAAAAGGGGATGTGTTGACCGTCGCGCAGATCGCGGGGATCACCGCCTCCAAACGGACCTCCGACCTGATCCCGTTATGTCATCCCCTGCCTCTCACCAAAGTGGATGTGGATCTCGCTCTCGATGATTCGCTCCCCGGTGTGGTCATCACCGCCATGGCGAAGACCATCGGCAAGACCGGCGTGGAAATGGAAGCGTTGACCGCAGTCTCTGTTGCGGCGTTGACGGTGTATGATATGGCGAAAGCTGCCGAAAAGACGATGCGGATACAAAATATTCGGCTGGTCGAAAAGCATGGCGGGCAAAGTGGTGACGTGGTGAATGAATAAATAAATTGATAGTTCAAGTTATCGTAAAAGATCTTTAGAGGTGTACATGAATTACCAACCGATCAACATTCAAGAAAAGTTTTACAAGTTTTCCAGCCGCTGGTTTCCGAAGATCATTGCGCAAGTGAATGACTATCATATCAAGCTGGCCAAGGTGATGGGAGAGTTTGTCTGGCATAGTCACCCTGATACGGATGAAATGTTTCTTATCGTTGAAGGAGAATTGGATATCCATTTCCGGGACGGTATGGTGACATTGCATCAAGGTGAGATGTATGTCGTCCCTAAAGGCGTGGAGCACAAACCTGTCACCAAAGAGGAATGTCATATTTTGTTGATCGAACCGGCAGGTACGGTTAATACGGGCGATGTCGTCGATGAGAAGACAACGCCTAATAACGTCTGGATCTAGAGGAATATGAATCGGATTAAATTGTTGTTCTTTGCCACCATCCGTGACCGTGCCGGGACGAAAACCCTGGAGATGGAAATCCCTGAGGATATGACGGTCGAGGGATTGAAGGATAAACTCGCGAGCGACCTCCCGACTCTCAAAGAGTCCATGTCGAGCGTGTTGATCACAATCAACCGGGAATACGCCTTCGATGAAGCAATCGTCCCGCCAAACGCGGAGATCGGCATGTTCCCGCCCGTGAGCGGAGGATGATTTCCAACGTGCAGCCTGAAAACTTTCCAACGATCTTCTCGATTACCGAAGACGAGATCGATTTGAACGAGTTGCTGGAACAGATCACGCTCACGTCCACAGGCGCGGCGGCGATCTTTACCGGCATGGTGCGCGGTGAGACGAAGCGCGGCGATGCCCATGATACAGAATATCTCGAGTACGAAGCCTACATTCCTATGGCGGAAGCGAAGATGAAACAGGTGGCAGATGAGATCCGTGCGAAGTGGCCTGTCATCGAAGGGATCGCCGTTGTTCAGCGTATCGGCAAACTCTACCCGAAGACGCCAACGGTTCTGATCGCCTGTACTGCCGCGCATCGCGATACGGGAGTCTTTGAAGCCGCACGGTATGGCATTGACCGTTTGAAGGAGATCGTGCCGATCTGGAAAAAAGAAGTGAGTCCCGACGGTCAATTTTGGGTGGAGGGCGATTACATTCCGAAGCCGGGGGAGTAGACAACTTGTCCGCCTGGAAAATATACCGAAGTGGGGACAGAAACCGGCTGGGATTGATGCGTGACGTGCAAGCGAATCCGGGGTTTTTAGTATTGCGAAAGTCCAATATAAAGGTTGTGAGGTTTTGATGGAAAAAATTGTCATTACTGGAATGGGAACGGTCAATCCGCTTGGTCTGACGGTCGAAGAATCCTGGAAGAACGCAGTCAACGGGGTTTCGGGGGTGGGTCCGATCACGTTGTTCGATCCGGCTATTTTGAACGTGCACATTGCGGCGGAAGTGAAAAACTTTGTGCCTGAAAAATATATGGATGCCAAGGAAGCGCGGCGGCGGGATCGTTTCGAGCAGTTGGCGGCGGTGGCAGCGAAGGAAGCCCTTGTGAATTCAGGATTGGAGATCAAGGAATCCAATACGGGAAGGATCGGTGTGCTGGTCTCCTCGGCGATTGGCGGCATTCAATCCTTGCAGGAGGCGGTGATTATCAACTACACCGAAGGACCGCGACGTGTGAGTCCGTTCCTGATCCCGATGCTGATGCCGAACGGCGCGGCGGGGATGATCGCCATCGACCACCAGATCAAGGGACCCTGTTTTTCGGTTGCCTCTGCATGTGCCTCTGGCTCGGATGGCATTGGGACGGCGTTCCTGATGTTGAAAGCCGGCATGATCGATGCGGCGCTGGCGGGTGCGGCGGAGATGACGGTCTGCCCGGTGGGGGTGGCGGCGTTCGACCGTGTGGGTGCGATGTCGCGGCGCAATGATAATTTCTCGATGGTCCCCCAGCCCTTCGATAAAAATCGTGACGGACTGGTGATGGGTGAAGGCGCGGCAGTGATCGTGCTCGAACGCGAGTCGGATGCGAAGAAGCGCGGTGCGACGATCTACGCGGAACTGGCTGGGTATGGCGCCACTGCGGACGCGTTCCATGTGACCGCACCGGAGGAGAACGGTGCTGGCGGTGCGGCGGCGATGCGTATGGCGGTTGATTCGGCGAAAGCCAACCTGGATGAGGTCGGTTATATCAACGCCCATGGCACCGGGACGCATCTGAACGACCAATCGGAAACGCGCGGCATCAAAGCCGCGTTCGGTGAGCAGGCGTATAAGATCCCGGTTTCGTCTACAAAGTCCATGACCGGGCACATGATCGGCGCCACGGGTGCACTGGAGGCGATCTTTTGCGTGAAGGCGGTGCGTGAAGGCGTCCTGCCGCCGACGATCCATTACGAAACGCCTGACCCGGAATGTGACCTCGATTACGTCCCGAACCAGGCGCGCGAAAAGAAGATCGAGCTTGCCATCAGCAACGCCTTTGGCTTCGGCGGGCACAACTCCGTGCTGGCTATTAGGAAGTATTCCTAAAACCTACTTAGCCACAGAGTGCACAGAGAACTCTGAGAAAATCTCAATGAGCTCTGTGGTCTCTGTGGCAAATCGGCTTGTGTAACTCGAAAATGCGTGCTATAATCCGCCGTCGCTCAAAAAACGAATATACCTAAAACGTAAGGAAGAAAGAAAATGGCAGACGTTATCAAGGCTCTCGAAGCCAAACAAAATGAAAAAATTCCCCAACTCGCTCCTGGCGATACTGTCAGTGTGCATGTCAAGATCAAAGAAGGCGACCGCGAGCGCATTCAGGAATTCAAGGGCATCCTCATCCGCCTCCGCAAGGGTGGCAATGATGCATCCCTCACCGTTCGCCGCATGGCTTCGAACGGCATTGGCGTAGAGCGCACCTTCCTGCTCCGCTCCCCGCGTGTGGATAAGGTCGTGGTCGAACGCCATGGTCAGGTCCGCCGTGCGCAACTCTACTTCATGCGCAGCCGCACCGGCAAATCCGCCCGCCTCAAACAGAAGTTTGACTGATTACGGTCATTTAGACCCTAAGGGTTTCGAAAACCCTTAGGGTCTTTTTTTTATCTGGTTTTTTTTGATTACAATTGGGGGCATGAAACCACTCATCGGAATTACCACTTATAACTCCACAAACTCCTACGGTCAGCCGATCATTCTGTTACAGCGTTCCTACGTTCGGGCTGTGATGGAGGCGGGGGGTGTGCCGGTTTTGATCCCTTCATCGATTGCTGATGATGGCTGGGATGCTCTCTACTCCCGTTTGGACGGCGTTCTCTTCTCTGGAGGTGGCGACATCTCTCTCGACTTTTCCCCCGGCGATCCGCATCCCCGCATCGATGAAGTGGACCTGGAGCGGGATTCCGTTGAGCTGAAAATGGTCCAGGCTGCCATCTCAGACGGCAAACCATTCCTCGGCATCTGCCGTGGATGCCAGGTGGTCAACGTAGCCCTCGGCGGGACCCTGTATACGCACATCCCTGATCAACTCCTCAATGCCCTCGACCATTCCTACCCCGGCAACATGCGGACGGTGCTTGTCCACTCAGTGAAGATCGAAGAAGGGACGCGTTTCGCTGAGATCTTCGGCGAGCCCATCGTGCGGGTCAACAGTCTGCACCATCAGGGACTCAAAGACATCGCGTCCGCGCTCCGTGTCGCAGGTCACGCCCCCGATGGGTTGGTCGAAGCCGTTGAACTGCCCAACCATCCCTTCGGTCTCGCCGTGCAATGGCACCCCGAATGGCTGACCGACCAGACATGGACAAGAAATTTGTTCAGGAAGTTTGTCGAAGCGGCGGAATTGTAGTTTTCTCCTGCGGTCTTAATAAATTTACTACACAGCAGGACTGCGGACTATATTGAGTTTTACAGC
>Ga0210377_10002334_pt1 | contig 16676 bp, 27 predicted proteins | sample PLM4_65_b1redo_FD_155480 | JGI IMG/M metagenome (GOLD analysis project Ga0210377, IMG submission 155480) | Groundwater sediment microbial communities from an aquifer in East River, Colorado, USA - PLM4_65_b1 redo | ecosystem: Environmental > Terrestrial > Soil > Riparian zone | place: USA: East... | reverse complement strand
CCCGGTCGAACTGCATCCCCTCGACCACCTCCAGGGAGGTCTGCATGCCTTTGGCATCCTCCACAGTGATGATGCCCTCCTTGCCGACCTTCTCCATGGCCTGCGCGATGAGATCCCCGATGGATTTATCGTTGTTGCCTGAGATCGTGGCGATGTGTTTGATGCTGTCGATCGAATCGACGTGGCGGGTCTGCTTCTTCAGCTCGGTGCAGACGTTGTCCAGCGCGCACTCCATTCCGCGCTTCAATTCCCTCGCGGAATGGCCGGCCGAGAGCAGTCGCATGCACACCTTGCAGAGCTCGTAAGCGATGACGGTCGAGGTGGTCGTACCGTCTCCCGCGGATTCGTTGGTCCGTTCCGAGGCCTCTTTAATGAGGTCCGCCCCAAGAGCGTGGACCTTATCTTTCGGTCTGACGTACCGTCCGACGGTCGCTCCGTCCTTGGTCGTGAAGGGTTTTCCCCCTTCGTCTCGAATGAGAACGCAAGATCCCTTGGGACCGAGCGTGCATCCGATAGCTTTGTGGACGAGTTCCATACCCGAAAGTACCTCTTTACGAGCGTCTTCGTCGAAGAGGACCTTAGTTCGTCTGTGAAAATTATCGTCGTGTAGTTTCATGCCACATGATCGTACTCATACCTTCCCGTTTGTACACTAAAACATGTACTTGACTCCTCCAGGAACGATCGTAGTGGCAGATTTGGTGGGAGGACGTCCTCCCCAAATTCTTATCGCCCTAGAAGAGATCGAAGGAGGATCGACGTCAGAGGGGGATGCCTTCGAAGGCGGTTGGATTGTACTCGGACCCCGAGGGATTGAGTTCCTAGAAAATGGGATCGGGATCTACGTCGAAGATTACTGGGAAGAGCTTCAGACCGGCTTGGACTGATTCGAGGTTGCTCCCTTGGGAGCGGGGGCCGTTCCCCCAACGGGAAGCGAAGGTTGCCCAGATTCTCCCTCGGTCGGCTGCGTGGGTTCGTCTTCTTGATCCGAATCAGGGTCAGCAAGGAGGGTTGCACGATACTGTCGTTGACCCGGAGGAATTTTGCTCGTACCGAACGGCGCAGCATCTTCAATGAGCGCATTCCGAATGAGACGGCGCAGCTCTATCAATTTGATCAATCTATTCATGCTGCACCGGGAATAATAAGTAGAAAATCGTAGTAAGCAAAAGTTCGAATTTTGGGGTAGATTCCTTAGGTGAGTAAAAAAGGCACCGAAACGGAATTCCAAGTTCGACTCGAAAACGTTGACCCTAAACGTGTCATCGACTTCACTGAAAAAAGGCTTCTACTCCTGAGTAGGACCATGGAATCCAAGTCCGAGAGAGAAGCTTGCGCGACATTGTTGGGGTTATATATGTCAGGAAGTGTGGCTCTCAAATGGTTCCAGGGTTCTCCTCGTTATACCAAGATCCCTAATCGATGATCTTTTACGTTTACATCGTGAGCTATGAAAGAAAAAGAACCTCGATTCTTTGACCTGCGGATGGAACCGTATGCATACAAGATGCATGGGACTATCAATCCAGTTTCATATGACAAATGGTTCGTTAGAGATTACAGCAGGCCACACAAAATTACTGTCGATAAGGGAGAGTGGGTCATTGTGGTGGGTAGACTCTGTACTCCATCCTGGCCGGGCACACCTGTTGTACGATACGACACTCTATTTTTGTACGAGGGCAAATTTTTCGTGGCGACCTACCTCGATCTCACAAAATTTCAAATGAAAATACTCTCCGTCAAATTCGTGGACCCCTTCGTGGTAAAACCCGGAAAGTTGTTCTACTACACGTTCAACGAATGGATGAACCTCCCAGGCAATAGATCTTACAAGTCTCTCCGAGAAGGAAACCTAGAGGATGGCTGGGTCATGGTCTTCGGGTACATAGAATCGGTCACTTTCAATCGGTTGTCCGAGAACACTCTAATTCTTACGAACGAGGGATTCTACATCACCCCGTACGTGTTCATCGATAGACCGCTGGAGAAATGAAATGAACATCATCGATACGATCAAGTCATCCTTCGACAAGTACACGAAACCCTACCGACGTTGGGCCGCCTTCAAGAAGGGTAAGGTCGTCAAGGATCGAATCAAGTCGCATGCTTCCTACTCGGGCAAGTACGTGCTGACGATCGAACCCCTCGACATGGGCAAAGGAGTGTGGCAGTACACTCGAGGCATCGTCAAGACGAAGAGCGGCAAGGAGATCGCCGTCGTGGCGAGGAACTACAGCTCGTTTCCCTTCGCGTTCATCGAACACCACGAGGACGGTCACGATTACCTGATCTGCGGTGAGAATTACCAGGGTCAGACGGTCATCCAGCTGGACACTGGCAAGCGCGTCGACTACTTGCCCGATTCGGCGGCGAAGGGCTGGGGATTCTGCTGGGCAGAGATCCATCCCGCGCCGGGCGGCAAGATTCTGGCGGTCGAGGGTTGCTTCTGGGCGTGCCCGTACGAGATCGTCTTCTACGATTTCTCGAAACCCATGATGCTTCCCTTCACGGAGATCGATCGTGACAACGCGAATGACGAATTTCTCAGGTGGATCACCGACGACGAAGCGAAAGTTGGTCGAACGTACGAAATTTCTGTCAAGTACGGTAAGCGCGACCACGAGCTCACGGCAGAACAGCAGGTCGAAGTTTCGCTCGATGCTGAAAAGACCGTGACGGACGAAGAATACGAACAAGTCTGGAAGGACGTCACCGACGAGATCATATGGAAACGCCCGAAGCAGTTGTGAACCCTCTGTTTCCGAACTACGCGTCGGAAAACCTCAAGATGGGAAATTCGTACAGGGTCCTTTCGAAGATCTATAAGATCGGAGACGTAGGAGATGTGTTCACTGTCCTCGACATTTCCCTTCCTGAGAATCCCGTGTGCGTTGGCAATGTCCACCATTACGTCATCATGCGCTACGTAACCTCAGCCATAGGAGGCATTCAAGAAATGGTCATGGAAAAGTGGGGATCCTTGGACCACACTCTCATGTATTCTCTAGCCGAAATTCTCGAATAATGAAGTCGATCCAATACGACGACCTAGCTCCGGAATTCTTCAGATTTCCGAAGATGGACGCTAATTTGTTACGAGCAGATTTCGTCCATGAATGGATCGATGTGTGCTACGTGACGACTCCTGTCTGGAAAAAGATCGTTCCCGGATACGCCTCTATTCTCGTAGGAAATATCAGAGTAACGTACGACGACAAATTCTTTCTCAATCACGCGGTGGTGATCGTGGATGGAGAGGTATGGCTTGTGCCGTATTCGACTCCGGAGAACCTGCTGCGCTCTATCGCATAACGACTTCATCGAAAAGTATCTGGGAGAACTCTTCCCCAATAAGGCCTCAGTTCACGACGCATCCATACCCATAGATCTTTAAGGGCATGATCTTCAGGTGGCGAAGACCCTAGTTCGAATTCGAACATCATCCTGTAGCAGGTAGCTGCGTAGACCCCGACGGACCTCAAGTCCTCGGGGCTTTTCCAGTTTCCCGCAATGAAATCCTCGCTGAGGCGTTTCAATGCCGTGGTGCGACGCTTGTAGAATCCAAGGGTTCGGATCACCTCCTGCACCTCTTCATCGGGAGCAGCAAGAAGCGCTTCGGGTGTCGGATACAGTTCGAAGAACTTCCACACGACCTTTTCTACCTGTCCACGACGCGTGCAATTAAGAAAGGTGCAAGTGACCAAAACTTGCCAAGCGTTCGGCCAGAAAAAGCATTGGATGATGGGAACGTCCATCGTCTTGAAATTGAGAAACCGAGGATGGTTATGAAGGCGACCGATCTCAAATCGGGAGACATCTTTCGAATTCTCGGACCTGAAGCTCGATTGTTGCTCACTCTCAGAAGTAGCGGGGAGCGCAACAACAAGGTTCGGACTTTGAGCTTCTTCAGAGAAGATCTTCATACTGTTCTGGACATCGAGAGCTACGGAGATCCCATCGTGGGCAAGATCGTGTGGAGGATGTTCGTTCATTGTTCGAAACTCGGAAATGTTCGAGAGATCCTTTTTCATAGCGAATGCAATTTCAGTCGAGAGTTCTGGAGATTCTTTCGGGTCATGTAGTTTCAAAACTGGGTTGCGGGCACCCAGTGGATCGTGCGGCCTTCGGGAGTTTTCTCCGCGAGGACCTCGTTACCGTCCGGATCCTTACGCTTCCCGTAGACTTTCAGCTCTTCGAAGAACCTTCCCGAACCCCCTTCGAGATCGACGAAATTTTTGATGGTGTTCCCGCCCAGGGCGAAGCTGCGGCGACTGATCTTTCGAGCCTGTACGCAGATGTCTTCTACGTTCTTTTCGGAGAGATCCGAGCAAGCTTTCCACGGAGACACTTTGGCCTCGTAGAGGAGCGCCGAACCGATGACGGTTCCATTTTTGAGATCTCTCAGATCAAAATCTACCCGTTGAACATCGAGTTCATCGTCCAGAGCATCCCATCCCATCTTGGGGAGAGTGGATTCTAGCTTGTCGGACGGAATAATCCTCACCGTGCCGAACCGGCGCTGGTCGACGAAATAGAAATTCTCACGTCCGGTGATGCCACCGTATTCGAATCGAACAGAGGCATGTTTCTCCTCGGCAAGGGAGAATTTTCCTGTCATCCCAAGTGTGACAACAATGTGATCATGTGTCGCAAGATCGAACACGATCGCCTTACCATGACGTCGAATGTTTTCGATGGGATGGTGCGAATCGACGAATTCTTGGGTCTTCCCAGGAATCTTCTTGTGCACGTACCTTCCTCCTACAGCAGTCACTCTAGTGATCGACTTATCCTGCGTTAATTTCTTCAAGCCTGCGACGATTGTCGAGACTTCAGGTCCTTCAGGAATCGGAATATCCGCCTTTCATGGGAACAATAGTGAGAGACACTTGTCATTCGTGTGGAGTGGGGCAAATCGTCTCTGCGACGGGCACCGGAAGGACCCATCCCTATCGAGGATGCACCGTAAAAATTCCCGACGATTTCACGATCAAAACTTGTAACATATGCGAGTCATCGTGGATGAACAGTTTTGAGATCAAAGAGTTCGGCGACATCGCTGAGGATCAGAGAAACGCGTGGCTCAGCAGATGTTTTCCCTATAATAGGAGATGACCTCAAGGATCTGAGGGACTTCGTCATCGGAGCACAGTTTGTAAGATCGTCCCATGCGTTCCTTGATCGCATGCCAAAGGTGAGCGTAGGAGTTGCGCTTCTTTAAGGAAGCAATCTCGGGGAGTTTTCCTTCGAGATGCAATCCAACTTCCTTCACGGCATCTTGGATGATCTTCTTATTCTGTTCGTTCATTGGTTGACACTGAAGCATTTCTGACCTTGTTCGATGGAAGAACTTTGATCGAAATTTACGTTTTCTTCCACAATTATCTTTACCATTGTACCACTTTTCAACGTTTATTACATCCGAAAGAAGACTCATGAAACACCTCGAATATCTCATCGTCGGCATGCTCGTCATCGTCCTTGTCGTTGGATCGTTCATCTTCATCCCGTATGCGATCGGCACAGGGCTTTCAAGGATCAAGTTCGTGAAAGAGTTTGAGAGTTCTAGCGTGGATCCCACGGGCATCCGGTGGTGGATCGGGTTTGTCACCATCGGAGCTCTCGCGGTGTCGTACGCGGGTGGAAGGTTGTTGTTCTCATGAACATCACCTACCACGCCCACGTCTACTTCGATCCCGAGACGATTAAGATCGCCCACAACGTGCTGGATCGTTTCACCTCTAACGTGGCGAACTGGAAGAACATTCGAGTCGGCGGCGTGCACGAAGGCCCGATGGGTCCGCATCCCAAGGGCATGTTCATGATCGCCTTCACCCAGGAGGACTTCGGCAACATCGTCAGTTGGTTGATGATCAATCGAACCGGACTGACCGTGCTGGTTCATCCCGAGACAGGGGATGAGCTCGCAGACCACACGATCCTTCCTTTGTGGATGGGAGAAATACTTCCCTTGGACCTGACGAAACTGTGATGAACAAGCAAGAGCTTCTGAAATCGATAGCTGAGAACGTCCGCAGGAAACACCCGTGGAAGATCTCCCAGGAGAAGTACGAGAAGTTCTTCGGTAAGCTCCCGCGAGAGTACCTCTCCGAGCGTCAAGCGTACGACAACCTGCTGGAAAAATCCAAACAGTTCAAGTTGCTTCATCTGGTCCTGTCGGAGGTCAAGGTGGAGATCCGTCTGAATCTCGACCAGCGCATCGAGTGGGAGCTCGGTCGATGGGACGACGCTCGCGCGCACAATATCGTGCCGGGAGACATCAAGAAGATCCTGAAGGAGACGACATGACAACGAGACACATGTTCTGTTCGGACTGCGGGACGGGCTACGAGAACATCAAGACCTATCCGCGCACCTGTTCAAAGTGCTCAACGATCCTCTGGGCGAATCCCGTTCCGGTGGTGGTAACCATGGTGCCCGTACTGACGGACGGACCCATGGGTCTCCTCGTGATCCGACGGGCCATCGAACCCATGCTCGGAAAAATCGCTCTTCCCGGTGGTTTTCTCGAAGAGCACGAGACGTGGGAAGAAGGTTCGTCCAGAGAAATTCACGAGGAGACTTCCATCGTGGTGGACCCTACGACGATTAGATCGGAACACTTCGCATCGTCCCACCCCAGACCGAATAGGATCATGCTCTTCTCTGTGGCCGAACCCATCAGGCTCGTCGATTGTCCACCGTTCGAGAAGAACAACGAAACGTCGGAAAGAGGGTTGGTGTTCGGTCCGAGAGGTCTCTCCGACATCTTCTCCTTCCCTCGTCATCTGGACGCGGTGCAGAAGTTCTTCCATAAGAGGGACGCCTACGGAGACCACAACTACACCCAGTTCTAACTCTTCGAGATACGTGCCTAGTTTGGAGATTTTTGTAAAGGTTTTAAGGTTGGTTTGAAGGGTATTTGACGGCCATCGGTGACCCGTGATGAGCTTCGAAATTAAATTATGAGGTTACCCCTTACAAAAAAAGCGGGTGTTCTGATGAGGTTCTTGTGCGGATGAAAATTTTAGAATTCAACAGAAGTTGCGCTCTAATCAAGGATCCTTGGAACGACGGAGGCCCCCAAAAATGGACCTGGGGTGTGAAGGGTGAAAGAGCGCTTCTTCTCACCCCGATCGATGAACCCATCATCTTTGAAGGTCCCTATATGAATATGACCTCTCAAAATAAATCTACAAGAGGAAGATGTAGGGGATGGTGCGTCCTCAAGGGGTCTAAAATATGCGTCCTTTGGAACTTCATCGGCTGCGGAAACAGCGAACCGTGGAACGTCGGGTGGTGTTACTTCTTGGACGTTGACAACAAGACGTAGACGATGGCCAAAAGAGAAGCTCTCTGGTCATGGGTTGCACGGTTTCATCTCGACGACGTTGCAGCCGTGTGTGAGACATAGTTCTTGCATGTCCTGCGGAGTCATGCACATGATGATGTTGTTTCCCGAGACGGGAGTGTAGGCGAACATGATCGTTCTATCGACGGCGATGTGTCGCAACCTGATCATGTGAAGTATCTCGTGCATTGCGACGTGAACCCATACTTTGTCGCTAGGAAGTCGATCGTAGATGAGAGCCGCCTTAGCAGAACGAACCAGTTCTAAATCATCGAAGTTCGCGATACAATAGCCGAGAGTGGTCTTATCGAGACCCTTCGCATCTGAACCAACTCTCGCAAGAGTGTTACGATCGACGTTCATCTTGAGAGATTCCATCGATTCGAAATTGAGATCGAATACGACGCTAACGTCGACAAAAGCTCCCGTCTGATCTCTCATCGTATCGACGGCCATTTTAATGAGCCCTCGTTCGTGAAGTGTAAAGGTTGTATCTGCGTGGATCTCCATTCGAACTTGTGGAGTGTAGTGGGTGGGATGTGGTGGGGGCTTAGTGCCAGCGCAAGCGCTAACGAGCACCAACAGCAATATCATGAATGCGATGAATTTCATTTTCTTCCGAACTTGCCGAAGATACCCTTGAGACCTTGTAGAGATTCCCAGAATCCCAGCTTCAGTGCGGGACGGGTGGGTCGGACGACGACATCCTGAATGTCAGTGAACACGGTTGGAACGTTCGGTTTCTCTATCGGAGCTTCTGCGATGGTAGGGGCGTGAACGAGCATTTCGATGGGTTGGTTCACCCATGCCCGGAGAGCAAGCTCATTGGACGTTTTAGGGAGCTGAACGCCGAATGCTGCTTCTAGCGCAGGACGCTTGTAATTGTAGCGCCCAGGCCACAGAGAAACACCGCTGGTGAGCGCGAGGTCATGCACGAGATCCAAGCACCATTGTTTGGACCATTTGGGGAACTTCGTTCGAGCCGCAGCAGCCGTGATCACTTTTTCAGCAATTGCTGGCAGGTTCACACCGTATGCGATGAGGAGAGCCTTGACGACCCCCGCGTACCCCTCATAGGAAGAACCCGTCTCAAAAACAATAGCCTTTCCCTGCCTGAGAACGAAATTTGCCTTCAACTGGGGTACGGTCCACTCCACCTGCGCAGCGACCGCAGCGTCATCTTCAAATAGTTCTGCTATCGCGGCGGCCCAACATTTGGCCCAGAGTTTGTTCGTTTCTGTCCACGTTCCGACCTTGGCCGAACTGCGAGCGAACATGTAGCGGGACAGGATTTCCGTGTTGACAACGACCTCGTTACCATTCGGATCCGGAATGTGGAATCTCCACCTTCCCTGATCCGTTTTTTTGAATGTCGCTTTCGACATCAGCAATGCCGGATGGAGTTTCTGCTCGACGAATTCGATACCACACTTCTCCGCAACATGTCCGATCATGTTCGATACGCTGTACTGGCCGAGCTCAATCCACTGGATGAATCCAACGCTGAGGATAGCGCGGTCGTACATGTTGATAGAGCTCGCGAGACCTTCGGAAGCCGAAACGACCGACATAACCTTGTCGTCGAAGGTCGGGTTCTGGGGCATCACGAAGTGTTTGTTGCCAATATATCGCGGTCCTTCATAACCCCCCCAACTTCCCCAACCCACATCTTTGATCATGACAACCATGGAAAGCCTCCTCCTTTGATGCTTATACATACCATCCAACGGACAAATGGGAGTTTTTCGATGTATCGTAATCCTCTCGCAAAAGGAGCGGCGATTTACGTAGAGGACGAAACGATCGTGGTCGTGCTTGGACCTTGCGTGACGTACGATCATGTCGTACATCAAGACAATAACTTGGTATCTGTTCCGAGAACGGTCACACCGTTGTTAGCTCCCGCAGGAATTCTATATCTAGTGGCTAATGCAACACTGGAACAGGTGGAGAAGTACTACTTCAAAGAAGTTTGAGGCTTACCCTTGTACCACTCTTTGAGGTTGGTACGGGTGAACTGGACCGGTGACGACGCGGTGGCAGAGGACTTCTTATTGACTGTTAAGGCAGTCGCGCTGACCGAAGGTGCTTCCTTGACGGGTTCTCTCTTTTGCACAGTTTCGATCTGAACAGAGACAGGCTTCTTGAATTTGAGGTTAAATTTAACAGGAACGAACTGTTTGCTATCGATGATCACTTCGACCCACCCGGGGTAAACTCCCTCGGAGACAAGATTTTGCATCTTCGAAAGCCTAAAAGTCACGGTTTCGGGTTCACCGAGGAATTGTCCCGGGAACGCATGCATGTGTCCGTCGTTCGATTCGCAGTACAGTCGAGCTGTAACGGCTCCTGCAGAAACTCCCTCTATCTTCAACTTAAAGGCTAATTCGTTCACATCTTCGAGATCTAGCGCAATAGTTTCTAGGGATTGTTCCACATCGTTTAAGTATGACGTTCTTTTGACGTATATCGCCAAACGTAGTCTCCAGTATACGATCTGACACCTCTGCAGCAGGCGCTGATGTTCGTGATTCCTGTAGTGCACTGAGCTACATTAATTGAAGAAGTGGTCGCGATTATCGTTCCATCTAGAGTTATTTCACGGGCGCAACTATACGCCGCGTCTAGATCATCTACTATGAAGGTCGTTTCACACGCTCTATGATGATGATCGGGTTGGGATGGCTTGTTTTTTCTACCGACTTAAACGTCAGGTTGATTTTGACCCTAGCTTCATGGAGGGGCCCCAATACTTTGCCAACGACCCTACCGATGTACGATTCGTTGTTAACCGAGGCGAGGCTAGCTTGGACAGACGCAGGTGCTGCGGAAGAAGCAGCTCCCCCGCCCCCTCCACCAGAACCTCCGTTTCGTTTGCGAGGATGCGTCCGACCCGTATTACTATTCTTGAGCCGAAACCCTTCGGCTATCTGATTCGAGCGTCGGGTTTGTTCTCCCTCTACGACGTGAGAACCAGCCTTTGTAGACACGCTAAGTTCAGTAGACGCTCGAAGAGCGACATGTCTGATCATCTGAGCGGATGTTTGGAACTGGATTACCTCGCCCGCATAGTCGAAATACGATCGTTTTCTTATCTTGCCGAATGTATTGACATTGATCGTAGCAGCACCATAAGTGTTGGTAGCTGCGAGAACAATGCCATTTGTAAAGACCCAAATAGCCGCTAAGCCTCCAAGACCTACGTGCAGAGCAGCTGTCGCAACTGCTTGAGTCGCGATGCTTATAGATCCGACGAGGCGTTTTTGTGTTGAGGTCGACGTTCGAGAGCTGGTCCCCATCTGGGCAGTAGCGCTCATCTTGACTGTCTTTGCCAAGGATTGAGCTGACAGTACAGAGATCGATATTGATCCGTGAAAACCTGCCGCTCGACGCGAACTTGCAGATGTCGTAACTTGCAGAGTTGCGAATGAAGACATTTTGCGTCGAGCGGAAATGATCGAGCTTGCGTTGAAAGAAATCTGGCACGATCCATGAAGATCTGCGGTTTTAATTGTCCCGAGAGCTGCTGATACGGCGATCGTAGTTAATCCACGAAGTGATACTAGGATTCGTGCTGTCGATTCTGCTGTTAGAGCTACAAAGGTCGAACCGCCAAGACCAACGAATCTCCTCTGCGACGCTGATACATTGAACTGTATCTGTCCTGCTGCAGAGAGAGACTTAAAAACTTGCACTAGCGGCGACGAAGGTGCGAACGCAATATTCGTGTAGCCTTGAGCTCTACGAATACCTCCTATCTTTCCCTCGGAGACAAAGGAGGCTTGCGCGATTCCCAATACATTTGCAGTGTGTCGAAGCGTAGACAACGTTTGCAGACTGACGTTCGCCGAACACATTAGTCCTATCAGCCTGTTGACAGAGGCTTGAACCGCAAACACCACGCTCGCCTGCGAAGTGAACCTACGAAACACTTTCGAAGCAGAGATCGCACTGAATACAACTTGCGTGGCTGACGGTGTCAGTCGACGAATCGGACTCAATCTCGTAGAGATTTGAACTTGAATGCTTGCCGAGGCCGACGACTGCATTGTTTTCAACGCGCGGGAAGATGCATTGAACTCGATGTTCGCTAAAACTCGGAGAGCTCGAACGGTCCGAATCGAGGTTTGGATGGCTACTGAGATCGTTGCAGCAGCGCTAAGAGGTCTTACACGATTTCCTTGTGCGAGGGTAGAGAATGCCAGGCTCGTAGAAGCATGTAGAACTCGTACTATGACAAATGTAGACGACGTCGCGAGGGAAAGACTCGCCGAAGCAGAGAGTCGTCGAACAACGGAAACACGATTGATCGCAGTAACAACGATCATTGCAATCGAAGAAATTCTTCTAATCGCTCCCAACCGTGGAACGACCGAGAAAACTACGTTCGCAGAAGCTGTTAGTCGTGCTGTTCTACGTAGAGTAAACCCAGCGTTCAGAACGATGTTTGTCGAACCCGACAGTTGCACTGTGCTACCGCCAGGTACGGACGAAGCTACGGTGCCCGTATCAGAGATCGGCTGACCGGATATCGGCCCTAAGCCGAGCGGCATTTAGATCACCAACTCACGATGATAATGCAACCAGGACCGCCGTTGCCACCGGCGCCGCCGGTCACACCCGCTCCACCACCACCACCACCGCAGCCCGGGCCTCCGGCGCCTCCGGCGCCTCCGAGACCGGCAGTTGCGCAAGCTCCCCCGCCTGTTCCACCCGTACTAATGAAGGGTTCGGTCCAGTCGAGACCTTGGTTTCCAAGTCCTCCGGGGCCACCAGCGAGAGCTAATCCTCCTGCTTGTGTTGATACTAGACCAGCTCCCGTGATCTGACCTCCTGCGCCCACAGCATTTGCAGCTGAAGCTGACCCTCCACCTGTCCCACCCGTCAACGGAATCCCTGTCGCACCGAACACTACTGCAACACCTGCCCCGCCGAGCGCGCCAGCAGCAGAACCGGCTTGGCCAGCGATAGCAGTCCATTGACCGAGTGATGCGTAAATCCCCAACGCATTTGTCGCGATAGTTTCTGCAGCACCGCCGGCTTGAGAACCTGCAGCTGTTCCAGCTACACCGCCCGCTGCTGCTACCGCACCCGAAACGAGAACTGTGTCAGCTGCTGTACCGAGAGTATTTTGTCTATCCGAAACAACTGAACGGGCACCTACTACACCTATTACACCCGAGCCTGTTCCTCCTCGCCCCCCATTTCCAGGCAACACATACAGTACTCTGGGGAGTAGAACAGCGGGAATCAGCAATCTCGCAAGCCCACCGCTGCCCCCGCCGCCGCCTCCGCCTTTCGCCGCGGCCGTAGCAGCTGTGAATCCGCCGCCGCCTCCAGCGCCCCCGCCGATGCAAATGATCATTACCATCGAAGCGTTTCGAGGGCGGATCCACGTCTGCCAGCCCGTGGCAGTCACAGCTGTGGCTTGAATGCCGCCCCAATATTCTTGGTAGTCGGTGTTTCGAAGATGGGTGATCGCGGACCGACCGAACACTTAGTAGTCTCCTCCGATGACGACGAAACGCCAGTTTGTAGCAGCGACGGGCGCGGCGTGAGTTGTCACAAGAATTGTCCAAGCTGCAGGCAGTCGAAAATTAAGAGGAATGTCAATCCAATTACTTGCGGTCGTCGCGTTATCAGCAGCAGTGATCGGAAGAGCAACCTCAGCGAGGAGTATCGTGTTCGCACTCGTCGTCGCACCTGATGTAACGCTTGAGGCGAAAATTCTTCCGACGGTAGCGGTCGTGTTCGTTGGAGCAGTCGCAACTACGATGCAACGTACGTAATCGATAAAAGATCCGTTAGTAGCGTCTGCAGTGAAAGCTTTGAAGATGTCCGTCGCTACTGTTCCGCCGCCAGCAGACGAGGTATTCGCTGCAGAAACTAGAACACTTCCAATGATTCCATTCTTCGTAAATTGTGGTGTTGCGTTTCCCGCCATTTGATCCTTTTATTGGTAGTGTCGAAGTCCTGCAATCGCGACGGTCAGGCCGATATCGCAAACTGCGTCTGCAGGAAAATCGACGAAGACGTTTTTTGTTCCAGCACTAAAGTTTACGAGGGCATTGCTATTGCTAGATGCGAACACATTTTCCCGCGTTAGCGTCGAAGGAGTCGTGAACACTCCGTCTCCAACTTCCCATTCAGCGTCGAGAACGATGCAGTAGCGTATCCGTTCGTCTGTGGGAAGAATACTCGCGAAAGTTCGATATCCAGAAACAGCACCACCCAGCGTGATAGTGCCCGTTCCCGTTGTGGTCGTTGTTTCTTGAACCCTGTCTGCGTAAAGTCCCATTCAGAAGAATCTTTCAGAGAACGCTGATTTGAAGAGAACCCGATGCGAAGGACGCGCTATCGCCCGAGTTCACCGTGACGGCAGACATCGTGTTCCAAATAAGCATATTTCCGCTGCCCGAAGTGATGTTGTCAAACACTGCGAACGCAACAATCGATCCCCAGTTCGTGGTGGCGGGACCGAAGGTCAAGGCATTGATGTTCGCTGTAGAACCGGTCAGAGCAGGTCCGAAAGACGCGCTTAGCCGAGTGTAGCCTCCTGACGTGTGCAGTTCTGCGCCGCTGGATGCTGCGTCGGACGGAGTAGTTGTAAAGAGGGCGACAGCGCAAGTGGTTGGCGCTGTTAGTACAACGTTTCTGAACAGGTGATTGATCAGAGCGTTCTCAAGGTAATCGCTGGCTTGGCTCATCTATGTTTCTTTCCGGAGATCTCTAAATATCCCTCTCTAGGAGAGATCTGTATAGGTCAAATCCTGCGAAGTCTATCGCAGGCGAATCTGACCCTGTCTTCTCCAGCAGCGAGGTTCAAGCGAACGTTTCCGGGTGTTCCGAACTTGTTTCCCGGGAAATGCAAGATTTTTGAACGATCTAGGACACTTGCGTCCATATCGTACCACCCGAACATGCCCCGATAGTTGGCCACAGGGGAGCGCAGAAAGCGCGAAACCGCGTCCTGCATGTTCTCCCTAACTTCTTTCAAGTCTTTTCTGACCGCCTGCTCGAAATTCGTGCGAGCTTCCTCGTCGCGCCAGTAGGTTTCTAACATCCCCGCCGAGTACCTCTGCGATAAGGCAGAAGTACCGGATGTTGTCACGTCCACGATCTGACGAAGGCGATCTGCCAAGGTCTTATCCTCGCACAGGACGAACCCTACCCGAAGACCGCTCATCCCAAGCATCTTAGAAACGCTATGGATGATGATGGGACCCTGAAGCTGGGGAGTTTCTCCCTCGTGGTAGTAGTGTGGATGGCAGTACGCCGCATCGTGAATGATCGGAATTCCGAGGTTACGGATCTTCTCCATCTCTTCGTCGTCCGGCACAGAACCGTCCGGGTTGTTTGGAGAGACAAGAAGATAAAACGTTTTCTCAATCGCGTTAGGTTTCAGATGGGAGACCGAGAAGTCGGGTTTGGCGGTCCAACCAACACCATGGTAGTCCAGGATCTCGATGATGGGACCCCAATGTGGAAGACACAGCTCCGCTCGATCGTGCCCGAATTCTTTCATGGCGCGCACTACGACGTTGAGCCCCTGCATCGCTCCGCAGGTCATGACGCAACGGTATCCCGGATGCGCGTCCTCGACCAATCCGATCAGGCTCGGCAATCCCTTCGAGTCGTCGTAGCTCATGTCACGGTCGAAAGTAACGCCCAGAGTGCTGGGGCACTGAAGGTGTTCTACTGCCCGTCGCCTTACGGCGAGCGCGTCACCGATGGTGAGGTCGATGGGGAGCAACTGGGAACCTCCTTCACCGGGAACTCCCGGCGATCAGCTTCCAGCTCTCAAAAGGCACAGCTTCAAGCACTCCCACCGCCGCTTTCATCGCTTGGATGAAGCTCTCGACGTCTTCTGGAGAGTTGATGTCTCCCGACGCGACGCGGTCCGATACCATCTGCTGGAGCTCGGCCCGGACGTGTTCACGCAGCACGTAGCTACGGGAGGTCTTAATGACTTCGTCGAACACCGTTCGTTTCAGCTCGCTGAACTCTTTCATACGAGCTTAAGTACAACATTCAGAGCAGATGTTAAATGGTGTCGTCGCTGGTTAGCGGATACCAATGAGTATCACTCGCGTAGGAATCTCCCTTGAACGAAAACGCATACTCTGTTCCACCAAATTCTGTGGTCAAAGTTGTTGCTCCGTTGACATTTTTCTTTTGGAATTGAAATACTTCGAGAAGATCTTGCGGAGACACAATTGGTCTTCCAAGAGCTGTTTCTACTTCGTTTCTGAACATTGGCGCATTTTCTGACCAATCGATGTAGTCTAAGAGATACTGCAAAATTTCGTTTTTCGGAACGACAGCCTCTAAAATGAGATTTCTTACGAGAACTCTAACTTCTGATATTTTCATTGTCCGACTTTCGAAAGCAGTCCTTGAAGTGTACGAATGTACGCATTGTTGTTACTGACACCCTCGGATTGGGCCTGTTTGATGCCACCTTCGAGGGACTTCTTGTAAAAAGCTGAGAGAGCCTGCTTCGTGTTGGCGACGACCGTGGCCTCCGCTTGCTGTTTTTCCTGCGGCTGCATCTGACCGAGGTTGGGAGCCTGCACACGTCCCTGCGCTAACCGCACGATATCATCCACCGATCCCACCGACTGCGCAGCGGCGATGTCCTTGGACAGCTGACCCGTCACACTCGAGAGGATCTTCTGTCCGTCCGCGCGCATGGCCTGCGCCGTGGGAGACGCAACGATCTCTTTCTTCAGTTCGGGATTGGAGAGGATCTTACGCATCTTTTGCATGATGGCTTGCTGGGGATCCGCACCTGGTGCAGGAGCAGCAACCTCGGCCTCCAGAATGGGCTCAGAACCCCTCGTTTGGGATTCCCAAGGCATCATGCCCCGATTCGTGTGAGCCTGCTTACGAAGCCTGTGAGGAACTGCACGATGATACCGAGAAACGCCCTTGAGCTCCATCTCGAGCTCACGAAGGTAGCGGATCGCTTCGAGAAGGTGCGAACCCGCCCCAACCGCTCCGTCAGTGAAAACTTCGAGCATGTTGGCAACCACGGCGGGGGAACTTTCAATAGTCTTTGCAGTGACCCATGCTGTCGGGTCATACAGGAAAGCGAGGAAGCGAGCGTCCTTGTTCTTGAACGCTTCGTCATTCGCCTGGTACACTTTCTCATACTTTTTCTTGACTTCCGCGAGAGACTTATCCATCTGCTTGAAGATAGCCGAGTAGTTCGTTTCGTACAGCGGAATCAGCGACGAAAGGATGGTTTCTATTGCGACCTGGATAGCAGCCTTCGCACGGGTGGCCAGCTCGGTGCCGACACCCTTGGTGGTCTTGAGAA
>Ga0210377_10002333_pt1 | contig 16676 bp, 21 predicted proteins | sample PLM4_65_b1redo_FD_155480 | JGI IMG/M metagenome (GOLD analysis project Ga0210377, IMG submission 155480) | Groundwater sediment microbial communities from an aquifer in East River, Colorado, USA - PLM4_65_b1 redo | ecosystem: Environmental > Terrestrial > Soil > Riparian zone | place: USA: East... | reverse complement strand
CAGAATACCCAGCCAGCGCGCCGGCCGCAGCCCCTCCATCGCCGAGAATGAGCGGAACTACAAAACCGATGATGATGCAGAAATGATCAGTCTCTGGTGAGCGTCAACAAAGCCGTAAGGGGGGAGGCCCCCCATCCACCAGCCGCCCTCGCTGAGCGAGAGCAGACCGCGGATGGTGATCTTGCTCAGGTCCTTGACGTACTGCTGCGCCTGCCACTGCCGAACCCCGCGGACCAGGTCGTCGGAGTCGCTGCCAGAGAACCCCTCGGCGCAGTAGACGATCTCGACCCCCACCTGCCTGAACTGGTAACGAACGTGGCCGGCCTCGTCCAGGCCACCCCGGGAGAATCGGGACACGTCGTAGACGAGGATGAACCGCCAGTCCCGCTTCGGGGACCTGGCGCACTCCAGCATCGTCTTGAACCCCGCCCGGGCCTCGACCGAGGCGCCACTGACGGCGTCGTCCTCGTACCAGCGGACGATCTCGTAGCCATACTGTGTGGCGTAGGTCTCGATGGCGCGGCGCTGGTCAGCAAGGCTCTGCTCCTGCCGGTCAGTGGACCGTCGCAGGTAGCCCACGGAGGGCTTTCCTGCAGGGGCTGCCGCTGACGCCTTATCCAGCACCGGTTCTACCTCAGTCTCGGTCCGAACCTACCTTGGAGGGGGCAGCAACATCCAATGGAATCTGGGGTTCGGCCGCGGGGGCGGTCCGAGCCGACGCCGCGGTCCTCACGAGCAAGCGGGCCAGGAGGCGCAAGGCACACTCAGTGGTCGACGGCTCCTCGTGCGTCACCCGCTCGGTCCAACAGATGGCCAGGTCGGCGGCCCCGTTTCTCGTGGTGACCGTGGTGGGTTGTGGTGGGTTTTCTGCTGTTCTCTCGGGGGAGAGATCTACTCCGGAGAAGGATGTAGGAATGGTGGGTCTACTCACCACGCGCTCCTGGCGAATCAGCCACAAGCCCGACGCCGTAGTACGTCGTGCCACGCCGGTCAGGACGCTTGTGGAATCGGCTACCCATCCGCTTGCCGAAGGCGGTGCCGGATAGGCGCTCGTCCTTGGTGCGGAGGCCGCGATCTGTGGCCCAGAGGTCATAGGCCCTGAATAACTCACCGGCGGGTACGGTGAGGTTGTCACCCACGACACATCGTTCGGCGACGAACTCGCTGAGGCTGTCGGAGTCGCTCTCGTACTTGGTGGTGGCCGTACGAACCGCCAGGGGGATGGGCTCCAGACCCTGACGCTCCCACGCCACCGCCCCACGCACAGCCCAGGCGAGAATGCCGCTGGCCTCCGCGCGTAGGCTCGAGTCGAGATTCCGGTCCACAGCCTGGTCCCTGAAAACGTGGTGGAAGGGGACGAGCAGTACCCGCCTCCAGAACCCGTGGCTGAGGTCTTCGACGCGGGGTAGGTGATTCACTGAGAGCCACAGCTTCAGCGTCGGCATGAAGGTAAAGAACTCGTGGTTGAGGAAGCGGGCGGTGATGGGGTCGCCGCCAGTCAGTGCCTTGATCCGTGCCTCGTTGAGATGGGAGGACTCGTTGCTCTCTGAGGCCGTCACGAACCGCCGGCCGAGGAGGGCCGCGAGGTCGTTGGGGATGCTCGGACGCGTCTTCGCCTCCAGGGTCGCAAAGGGGGTGTTCGTCGCGTAATCGCCGAGGACGTTCGCGATGGCCCTGTCAAACACGCCCTTACCGTTACTGCCTGAGCCGTATTTCAGGAACCAAACCTGCTCCCGCGTGTCGCCGGTGGCGCTGTATCCCACCGCACGCTGGATCCATTCAATGAGCTCGACATCCCCCTCGAACACCTGCGCCAGGAACTGGTCCCAGCGGGGTGCTTGAGCGCTTGGATCGAAGTCGGTGCCTGTCGTCATCGTTACCCGGTCTTCGGGCCCGCCCGGGTGCGACAGGCCAGTCCTCAGGTCTACGACGGCGTTCGGACAGCCGAGCAGAATGGGATTGGCATCCCAGGTATCGCCCATGTCCGATATGGGTGCGAGGCACTTGGCGAAATAGAGGGCCGCGTCCACCTGCTTCCGGTTCTCGCTGTCGATCGCGAACCTCGACTCTCGCTTGCGCTCGTCGAGATCGCTGATGGCCTCAGAGGCTCGGAAGCGTGCACGCGCCGCCTGGACGGCGAGGAGCGGGAGCGCACCATCGCTCTCGGGCGCCCAGCGGTGCCCCGACCAACGTAGCCACCGCTGGCGGCGGCGGTCGTAGCGCACTCGTTCGCCGTGCAGGTGTGCGAAGAGCTCAGCGTTCCCCGCATCGGTACGTGGGAACCGGGGTAGGGGGGCGCTCACCCCAGCGGGCATCGGCGCCGCCTCCGGTATTCGGGGGCGGCAGTCAGGCGTACTGTCCGCGATGGAGGAGATCTGCGCGACGGTTCCGCCGGCGTCCAGCCAGTCGCTAACGTCCTTCACGGCTGCGCCGGATGTTAGGGGAGTCAGGTGGATGAGCTTGATGCTCCGCGCTACCCCGGCGAGCGACGACGCCACGCGCTCGGCGTGTCGCTGACCTGGGGCATCTGCATCGGGGATGATGACCACGTGACGATCGCGCAGCGCCTCGCTGAAGCGCTTGAGCCATTTCCCGACACCTCCAGGGTTGGTCGTGGCTACACGGCGCTCGAAGACGAGCCGGTCGACATCCTTCTCGCCTTCGACAACGAAGACACGCTGGTGGGGCTCGGCGGCGACCATCTCTGGGAGTCGGTACAGGAGCCGCTCGACGCCGTTCATGTTGTCGATCCAGCCGCCCGAGCCGTCAGGGCGACGCATGTGGAATGCCTTGGGTGAACGCCGAACCACCTGGTAGGCGAGGCTTCCGTCGAGGATCCGGTAGTCGTAGGTGGCCGTGATGCGACTCGGCAGGGGTTTACTACCAACACCCGAGAAGAGGTCCTTCATCATCAGGCCGAGGGAGTCGAGAACCGCTTCAGTGGTACATCCGGCGTGGCAGGTGAGGAGCGATCGTTCATCCTCGCCGGCTGCGACAGCCAGACTGTTGTTATGGTCGTCGTGGGCTGGACACAGAGCGCTCCATCCGTTGCCTGCTGGCCGCACGTGTTTCAGCAATAGCAGGATCCGCTCACACGCGCGTGGGGGCGCCTGACTCATCGGGGTGGTTGACCGCTCGAGCTGCCTCTGCGACCGGCCGTTCGCTGGCCGCAGTTGCTGCCACCGATCGCCCCAGACCGTGGGGGGACGGTCCTCGTCTTGAGGAATATCGCAACGGCTTCGGCGCTAAAGCGCATAGCCGTCCGTCGGCCCGGGCCATCCTGACCGAGGGCGACGTACCCGAGTCCGCCGGCACGAGCGACCTTGTAGACGTAGCTCCGGCTGCACCTCAGCAGGCGGGCGACTTCTCCTGCGCTGAGTAGGGCTGGCTTGATGTCCATCGTCACCTCCGTGGGGATAGTTCCCACCTATCGGAGGCTGTGGATCAAAGGAGGGGCTAACGGATTGAAGTGATTAGGGTTTGGGTGGAACAGCGGGTTGCGTCAGTCGTTGGAGGTAGCGGCGACGAATGGAACTGATCCTGCTCTTGGACAGCCGGAACCTCCGGGCGAGTGCAGGCTTCGAGCAGTCGTGGAGGGATGAGAAGCGAGCGAAGAACAGAAGGCAGAAGATGAGGTACTCGGTATGCTCTCTGTCGGTCCGAGGTCGGGTCGTTTCCCAGAGGTGATGGAACGCAGCCAAGAAAAACCTTGGTGAAAAACGGTCGAACGTAAACAGATAGCTCCGTCGTCCCGACTGACTCGTGATCCTATATCGGTGTGCGCTCTGGCTGAGCTTTGCCTTCTGCCGGTGCTCACAGACATCGCACCACTCATAACCCGGCACCGCACCTCTGATCAGGCCATCCGCTCCGACGTAACGCGGGTCGACCCAGTCACCGGGGATCGATTTTCTGTCAACCCTCTCGGCAGCTGCTTTCGAGATCTTCCTTCCATTCAGGTAGTACACGCCTTCGTCTGGATCGAAGTAGTACTGTTGGTATCCGACCTTCGCGTTGGTCTTGAAGTCGAACCAGATCTTGCCAGGGAAACATTCGCAAGGCTCGAAGCAACCAATGGGCCTCGCGAGGGCACCACCGCCAGCCAGCTGCTCGAAGAGCACACTCCTATCTCTCTTCACCATCGGGCTCCCGTTTCGAAATTCTAGTGCAAAGAGTGTGAACCGAAGGAACGGTGGAAGCGGAAGCCTGCGCTGATGGAATTCCCTTGCGAGGGGAACTTCCTGTCGCGTAGGTTGGCTGAGGGAGACGACGCGTTGTCGAATCGAGGCGAGGACGCGACTAGGGGACCCGGGGGGGCGTTGAACTTTACACCCCTCGCCAGGGACCGGCCGAGCGGGCTCGCGCGCGCGACCGCAGGTTTCGGGGGGAGGGGGGGCGCGAGATGAATCGCGGTTTGACGGGGCTCACGGGCCGATCGGCCCCCCGAAACCGCCCCGAAACATGCCCGAACTCGTGAACTCGGGACCGCCGCGCGCGGCTGGCGCCACCGGCCCCGCAGGAGGCGCGCCTTGCAGATCGACCACCTGAAGACCCGTGACCTGGCCGGCATGGCCGCGCCCTACAACCCGCGGCGGATCTCGGAGCATGACCTGTCCACCTTGGGCCGGTCGCTGAAGTTCTTCGGGGTCGTCGAGCCCGTCATCGTGAACCGCCGGACCGGTCGCATCGTCGGCGGCCACCAGCGGGTGAAGGCGGCCGAGGCGCAGGGGATCGAAACGCTACCGGTCGTCCACGTCGACTTGGACGAGCCTAGCGAAAAGCAGCTCAACCTCGCGCTGAACCGGATCTCGGGGGACTGGGACGAGGAGGCGCTGTCGAAGGTTCTCGCCGAGCTCCAGGTGGTGGGGGCCAACCTCGAGCTGACGGGCTTCAAGGCCGGCGAGGTCGAGAAGTACCTGGCCTCGCTACGAGACCCGTTCTCTGAAGCCGACGACGAGGCACCGGACCTCCCCAAGGAGCCGACCGCGAAACCCGGCGAGGTCTGGGAGCTGGGAGAGCACCGTGTTCTCTGCGCCGACTCGACCGACCCCGCATCGGCGAAGCAGGTTTTCGGGGCTCTCAGGCCCGCGCTACTCATCACAGACCCGCCCTACGGCGTCGCGTACGTCGGCCGGACGAAAGAGGCGCTGACGCTCGAGAACGACAACCTCAGCCCCGAGCAAACCGAGCAGATGACCGCCCTCGCCCTGACTGGCGGCCACGCGGTCATGGCCGCCGGCGCCGGCGTCTACATGTCCTGCCCGCACGGGCCCCTGCACGCGGTCTTTCAGAAGGCGTTCACCCGGGCGGGGTTCGAGTGGCACCAGACACTCATCTGGCGGAAGGACGCGTTCGTCCTGGGCCACTCCGACTACCACCCGCAGCACGAGCCGATCATATACGGCTGGAAGGCGGGGAAGCACTACTTCATCACCGACCGGACCAAGAGCACAGTCATCGACTGCCCGAGGCCGAAATCCAGCCGGCTGCACCCGACGATGAAACCGGTGGCCCTGTGGGCTGAGCTGATCGGCAACTCGACGACGCCCGGGCAGGCGGTTCTGGACCCGTTCCTGGGCTCGGGTACGACCGTTGTGGCCTGCGAGCGGTTGGGGCGGCGCGCGTTCGGGATCGAGGTCGACCCCAGGTACGTCGACGTCGCGGTGCAGCGCTGGGAGGAAGCGACTGGACGGAAGGCCAAGAGGGCGGGTGCGAGCTGATGGTCGCCACGTTGTCCGGGCGCGCGGGGGATCTCAATGGGTAGGCGAGGCCCGCCCCCGCAGCCGGCGTACCTAAGTACTCCGGCCCGAAAGTTCGATGACGTATTCTGGTCTGGTCATGCAGCCTCGGTGAGTCGCCGACGATGATCCTCGAGTTTGGTCAGGAGTTCAGCGAGGTCCGTGCGGGTGAACTTCCACTGGAAGGGCCGTGCCACCTGTTCGTAGTGGTGGTGGAATCGAAGCAGGCGATCGCGCAGCTTCGCCAGCGAAGGAAGGTCATTCGGCGTGAGCACCTTGCGCTGGACGACCGAGAAGTAGATCTCGACCTGGTTGAGCCAGCTGGCATGAACGGGGGTGTGGACCGGGACGATCGTCGGCCAGCGATGGCGCAGCCGCTCGTCGGCTTTCCTGCCGCGGTGGGACGAGCCGTTGTCGGTGATCCAGAACACCCGTCGGGCCGAACGATAGGGTTCGTGCCGCATGACCTGCGCGACCAGCCGTCCGAAGGGAGCGATCCCGGTCGTGGGCTCACAGCGGCCGAAGACCTTGGCCCGGCGAACGTCCCAGGCCGCGAGGTAGGCCCAGGCGCCTTTCCGTTCGTACTCGTGCTCGACCCGCATCGGCTGGCCCGGCCGTGGTGGCCGGGTGGGGTGAATCCGCCGGCGGGCCTGGATGCTGGTCTTCTCGTCGGCGGAGATCACGAAGTCGCGGGCGGTCAGTCGGCGACCCTCCCAGACGCCCTCGTACAGGTCCAGAATCCGCCCCGCCTTCGATCCGAACTCGGGATCGCGCGGGAAGATCCAACTGCGGTGGCGCCAGGGACGGATCGCATCTTCGTCCAGCCAGCGCCACAGTGTCGTCTCACCGATGGAGGCGACGAGGCCGCGGCGCAGGACCTCGCGCCTGAGTTCCGGAATGCTATAGCGGGACAGCGGCAAGCCGCTGTCGCAGGGAAGCTCGCAGGCCAGGGCCTTAACGGCGATGACGACCCTGGGGGGAAAAGCGGGTGGGTCGTCCACCCCGGGACTGTTCCTCCAGCCCGGCGAGTCGTTGCTCGAAGAAGCGCTTGCGCCACTTGGAGACGATCTGGCGCGGCGTGTCGAGGCGAGCGGCGATCTCGTCGTTGGCCAATCCCTGCGCGGCGTAGAGGACGATCTTGGCCCGCACGACGTCCCTATATGGTGACGTATACTTCCGGGCCAGCGACTCCAGTTCGCTTCTCTCCTTCCGGTCGAGTGCGATGAGGAACGGGCTTTTTCTCGACATGTATCCTCCCGCAAGAACCGGGAGGATGATACACGGCGAGAGCAACGCGCGCTAGATATATATGTCACCGTATTTGCGGAATCGAGTACTTAGGTTGCTGAAGGGCAACCCCGGGAAGCGCGGGGTACATCCGCGGGAGCCCAAGCCGCTCGTGGCGGCGCCACCGTGCCCACGCTGGCTACGCCCAGAGGCGAAGAAGGCGTGGAGGGAGACGGTGCCGCTGCTCCGGGCGATGGGCATCCTGGCGCGCGTCGACCGGGACGCCCTGACGGTGTACTGCCAGTGCTATGCGCGGTGGAAGGCAGCCGAGATGTTCCTCGACCAGCATGGCGAGGTCTATCCGATCCGGGACGAGAAGGGGTCGATTCGGTGCATGCAGCCGTTCCCGCAGGTGGCGATTGCGCGGAGCGAGCTGGAGATGCTCAGGCGCTATCAGCAGGAGTTTGGGATGACGCCCAGCGCGCGGACTCGGGTGCATGAGATCCCAAGCCTCGTTCGGGACCCCGAATTGGAGCGGTTCTTCGGGCCGCGGTGAGCTAGTGCTGTGGCTCACCGCAGGGCAGTACACCGCGGCCGTTCGGTGGGGGCCAGGTCGGTGACCATCAGAGGCCACCCCGGCGTGGGACCTGCGCGGTGGGAGGCTGCGCGATGAGCCAACCAGCTACCGGTCCGTGTCCGATCGCCCCGGGCGATGTGCGCACCTCGCCGGTCGAGCGCGCTGGTAGAATCTCGCAGGCTTCCGAGGGCAACTCGGGGGAGAGCGAGAATGCCACTATTCGCGTGTCGTTGGCCAAATAGCGATGTGTCCTTCGTGATGGCACCCACCAAGAGGCGTGCAATCGAGCGGCTCGATGAGGTCGGCAACGCCGAAGGTTGTCTTGTGCTCCGAGTTCCGGGGTTTCAGGTCCATCTGAAATTGACCGATGACGGCGAGTTCGAGTTCGAAAAATTCGGCGAGGTCACCTACAGCTCCATTCTGAGGTCCCTGTACCCAAGGCTCGACCAAGTGTGGGGCGCCATTGGCGAAGAACAGTACAGCTCGGACAATCCCACCATCACTCCAGATCAGCAGGCACGTATCCGTCGTGCGGTAATCGAAGAACGCGAGCGGGTCGAGCCGAAGCAGGTTGCGGAGCCACAGACGCAATTCGGCAAGGACATCAAACAGGACCTCGACATGCCGACGAGCCTCGTCAACAAGATTGTGGATGAGCGGACTCGAGAGCAACTCAAGAGCTTCAGGCCCAGAGGGAAGAAGCACTAACGGTCGACGTTGGTGTCACCAGAAACCTCAGGAACGACGCACTCCTGGAGCGCCGCATCGCGGTCGCAGCTCGAGCACTTGGACGCGAGGATCGGGATGCCAGCCGTGACAGTCGCGATTCTCCGGCAAGCGGTGAGGCTGCGCGTTCCCGCGGGGTGCGGAGACAGTTCCTACTCTGTCGACCGTCCTGCGCAGGACGTGGGGTGGCGACGAGGCTGGGCGGAAAGACGACCGCTCCGGCATAGCTGACCGGAGCGGTGCAGTGAAAGCTACTTCTCGGTGCGGACCTGCTTCGCGGCCGCGAGGGCGGCGGACAGGACGAACTTGGTCGCCTTGCCCGGCCCTGCGGCCCTGTGGATCGCGTCGCGCTCCTCGGGCTTCAGCCGGAACGCGAAAACCACCAGCGGCTCCTTGGGCGCCCTCTCATTCTTCGACCTGAGCTCCTTGGCTGACTTCTTCCCGTCGGTCTTCTGACCCTTCTGCTTGCTCATCGTCCTGTCCTCCCACGCCGGGTACCATGCTCGGCTGCGTCATGAACGCTTGGGTGGGGACGGGAAGTCCAGTCGAATGAGGGGGTCTGTGTCAGAAACCTGGGGGGTGGCTATTTTCGCTGAATCAGCCCGCGTCGCCGGGCTCCGGCTCGCCGATGGATACCGCCTCGGCTTGGTGGCCGCTCATGTGGACGCGGACCCGCGTGGCGCCGAGCGACCGACCGCGCGTGCCCTCACGGGCGATCGCCGCCAGGAGTGCGACGCGGCCGTGCCCAATCAGGTCGCTCCCCTCCGACGGCAGACCGTCGCGCCACTCGATACGGGCCTCGATGACCCAGACGCCGTCCTCGCCGAAGCCGGCCTCGATGGTCACAGTGAAGGGTTCGTCGGCCATGGCCTCACAGTCGCTTGAGAGGCGCCGTGAAGTCAACCGTGAACGGAGACCGTGAGTTCGCTGCCGCGGAGGGGGAAGAACAGAGATCCGCGGGCGCGTCGCGCACGTGGTGATGCCCCGTGCCGACGCATCGATCCCATGGCCGTGGCCTGCCGCCCACCCATCGACCGGATGAGGTGCATGCTCCTACTTGCAGTTGACTCAGTAAGTCATTGCATTCAAGTGGCTTAGTGTCGAATCTGCGCCGGCGCTGACAGGCGACACACACCTTCGTGCACAGAATCACTCAGCGCCATCGAGGGCCGTCCGCGGGCTGGAACCTTGGGGAGCGCGTCGCCGCCCTGGAGGCCCGGCTAGAATCTGTATGGGATAGACTGACTAAATATTAGTGAATAAGTGACTTACATACGTTGACGCAACAACGGCTTGACAGCAAGGTTGACTTATGCTACTACCGGCAGTATCATTCCCGCGAATCCGAAAGTGATGACGACGCGCGGGACGAAAGGACCATCGAGTGTCCCAGCGTCAAAAGCTCCTTGAGAGAGCCAAGCGAGGCGGCGAGCTCAACGGAGAAGATTTCCGCACCCTCGCACGCGGTTGGGGGATAGAGGTGGTGTCGCCACCCGGCGGAGGATCGCACTTCGCGCTGTATCTCGCGAAGGGGAAAAAGGTCGGAACCGTGAAAATCCCGGGCTCGGGGAGAGTGAAGCGTTGCTACGTCACGACGTTGCTGGAGCTCATTGAGGAGGGCAGGTGCGAGGCCAAGGAGGAGATGGGGGTGCAACGAGAGGGGGTGGACGGCGATGAAGAAGATGAAGACCGCTGAGGACTTCGCTTCCAAGGACTACCCCGTCCTTCTGCACAGGGACAGAGAGGGCGACTACATCGCTGAGATCCCGGACCTTCCGGGCTGCATGACGGACGCCAGGACGAAGGAGGAGGCTCTCCGCGAGATCGAGGATGCGAAGCGTGCTTGGATAGCAGTGGCACTCGAGAAGGGGATGGAGATTCCCGAGCCGCGCGATCTCGATGGGCAGCCAAGCGGGAAGATCCTGCTGCGATTGCCAAAGTCGCTCCACAGGTCGTTGTGGTGGGAGGCCGAGCGTGAGGGTGTCAGCTTGAATCAGAGCGTGGTCTTCCTGCTGACGAAGGCGATCGGGATCCGCTCCTTGGAGCGGGCCCGCGACGAGGCGATGCAGGCGTTCGGGGCTCCAATCGTAATCCAGTTCGATCCAGACATCCCTATCCAGTTGAGCCGACGACAGTGTTCGGCGAGATGGACGGTTCCAAGTCGCGAGCGCGCGGAGCTATCTGACGCGCGCTTTCCCTTTGGACTCCTGTTCAATCGAAGCCCGTCCAGGCATTGGATTGAAAGTGGAGGGGCGGCGGATCTGGCGCGGGCGAGCTTCATGGGCACGGACCTTCTAGCCGGAGCCAAGTCGTCAGGAGAAACGGGATGAAAGACATCGTTGACCTGACCGTCGCACAGATTCGAGTCTTTGCTGTCGATGTGATTCCGTTCAGGGCGCTCCGGACCCAGGAGGTCTTGGGGCGGTTCAAGCAGCAGTTGGGCTTTGCCCAAGTGATGCTCGATCCGGTGGCTCCAGCGATCGGGTTTCAGGGAGGCAAGATCGAGGTCGACGGTCAAGGATTTGTGATCGAAGGGCTTGCGATCGAGCCTCGCAGGATGCAGCTACAGGTCCTGGGCCCCTCGCGTGTGGCAGATGCCTGTTACGCTGCCGTCCGAGAGGTCATCGCGGGGTGCGATAGAGAGGGCTCGACGAAGGCGGACCCGATCGTAACGAGTCAGGAAACCAGTTGCTCCGTCACGCTGGCCTTCCATGTCGAGCGACTGTTCGCCAAGCAGGTCCTGTCTTTCGCGCGCGAGGATCTGTTGCCACGGGCAGCGCTTCCAGGATCCAAGGCTATTGTCCGATCCCTGAAGCTCGAGGTTGGCATCGGCTACTCGGTCCAGGATCAACGGATCAAGGATCACGACATCTCGCTCAGTCCGAAGCAGCTTGTCATTGAACCGAGGGTGGGCACGCGTCTCGAGGAGCAGCGGTACTTCACCAGCTCGCCGCTCGACTCGGAGGCGCATCTCACGGTGCTGGAAATGTTGGAGACTCGCTTGAAACAGACGAAGTGACCATCAGCGCACACGGACAGCACGGCCGAAGGAGGCAACGAAATGAGCAAGATTCTGAAACCCGGAGAGATCGCACCCGCCTCGGGACAGTACGAGAGGCTGGGCCCGCGTGGCGGACCCACGGGAAAGGAAGTAACCGTTCCCAAGGGGCGTCCGCTGCCACCTACACCCGGGCCGAACGAGACGTACCGGATCGCCGATCGGTCAAAGAACAAGTCCGGACGCGGCTAGGAGACCCGGCGTGGCGAACGGCCCTGTACACAGATTGGCGGGCGCGGCAGCAGGAGCAGTGGCGGCTGGGTATCGTTGCGGAGACGTGCCTGGTTGTCGACAGGTCTTGGAAGCAACAGGGGGCGCCGTAGGTGGGTACTGGGGAGGGCAGATGCCTGATCTCCTCGAACCTGCCATCTCATCCTGGCACCGGGATGTGGCACACAGTTGGTCCGCTGGTGCCTTGGCGCTCAAGGGGATGGAGTGTTTCGGAGCCTGGGAGGCATCGTGTCGTCGGCGGTCGCTCCATTACAACACCCTGCGGAATGCCGCTACTGATCATGTTTCGGCCATCTGGTACTGGCTGCTAGAGATTGTCTGGCAGCTGGCGGCTGGACTTGCTGCCGGATTCCTCGCCGGTTACATCTCACATGTAGCGCTTGATGCCCTCACACCGCGGGGCCTGCCGCTCATAGCGAGAGGCGTTGCGTGATGTGCCCGGGATACCCGCTTGGGTGAGCAGTGCCGGATGGCCACGACAGACATCGCGTGATCGGGTCCGCCGCGACTTGGACCTGGGGGCTTCCCAGCTGCAGCTATCCACCTGCATGGATTGGCTAATAATCACCGTCTCGGTTGCGGGCGTCAACCGGTGCGCCTGCCATGGCGAAGCAGGGGCGTCGCGGGCAGCACGGCTGCCGAGACTTTGATGGCCCGTCGTAAGAGCGGCACCACCTTTCTCCCCGACTACCTGGTCCCCGCGCACAACCTCTGTTTCCTCCACCACGATGTGCTGGTTGAGCTTCTTCGTTCGGGCGAGGAAGTTGGCTCCTTCGACCAGACATTTGAGCTACACGACGAGGCGGACCGGCAGGCCTTCGAACGCGCGGTCGACGTGTTCGAGTGGATGGAAAACACAAAGCGCAAAGGCGAACGAGTCGCCCTGCTTCGGAGGACTGTATTCCCTGCGGTCCTATCAGACTTCCTGCTTTTTGTATATGAGGCGTTGGAAACGTCGCGGAAGGCGAAGCTGAATGTGAGCTATGCGTTGCTTCGGAAGCCTCTTCAGGAGAGCCTCTTCCTGCTCGAGACCATCGCCACGGACGCGGACAGATTTGCCTCCCACCTGATGTTGGACCCACTTCAGCTGAGGGCGCAGAAGGCGGGAGGGCTTGATGCGCACACGAAACGGATTGCTGCCGTTCTCTGTGCCCTTGAGGATGGAGACCGCTTCGACCCGGCCTACCTCGCCCAGCTCCGCTACGACAAAATGTCTGAGGACGGGTTTGACGGACTGTGCAACCTGGCGGTTCACCTGTTCACGGAGCACAAGGCGATCCGCACTGAGTCACTGAACATCAACTTTGTCTTCTCGGGGTGGGACGACAAATTGAGTCAGTGGCATTTCCTCTACAGCCGACTCCCCTACCTTCTCTCATATGCGAGAAGCCTGGTCGAGCATGTGTACTCGAGCTTCGAGCAGACGGACCCTGTCTACCTTGCGGACATTGGACGTCGGCTCTCCGCCGGGACGCTGCTTTGGGGGGCCGAGATTCCCGACGAGTACCAGAACCCGATGGTCCAGAGATTCATCGATACAACGCTGGCGAAGCTGCTGACGGATTGCGAGCGAAATGGGTATAGGAGGCCGACCGCCGCGGACCTCGTACGGATGTCAGGATCCGGTGCATGGCCCGGGGAATCGTGGGTGCGGGTCAGGGTGCGGCATGCCCATTACTGGTTCGCTAGACGGGCGCGCGGGGATCGCTCGGGATGATGAAACTGTAGGGTTGACCTCTGGCCAGTCCACCTTGGATCAGGCAGGGGCGCGTTTCACATTAAGTACGAGAAGTCGAGTTATCACCTCTTCTTCCGCTATTGCCGCCGTCCAGCCGTACGCGGCTGCGACGGCAGTATCGAGCGCAGCGTGAGCGTTCGTTAGCCACGCGGGACGTTCGTTGTAGAGGTTCGTCAACGTGCGCTTCTTCAACTCGCCGGCCGAGGCACCAGGGGGATTCAGCCACTGGTTTCGCAGACGCTCCAGGTCGGCGGCGGCGTTGGCGATCGCTTCTCGCTGAGGCGGCGTGCGCTCCGGCAGGGGGTAGGTCTCGAAGGTCGTAGTTGGGGTGTAGCGCGGGTCGTTGCCGACGCCGAGCCAGCTGCACATGCGCAACGCCCATGCTCGGTGAAACTGGCTCTGAAGCACACCGAAGAAGTAATCGTCGTCGCGTGCGAAGACGATGAGTTGGTGGTCCGCAAGGACCTGCTGATCGACCCAGATAAACAGCCTGTGCTTTGCGACCGTGGGCGTTGCCAGATACCGCGGGCGTCCATTCAGCGCCTTCCTCATCGCGGGCCGCGGCTCGACGTGGATCCACCACCTCTCCCGGTAGCTTTCGCGCCGGTTCGTGTCGCGTTCCGGTTTCACGTGCTTCCGCACGTACTCGAACGGCGCCTCGTACAGCGCCGCCTCCTTCTCCGGCATGTCCACCCCGAAATCGATGATGTACATGCCGCGCGGGCGGCGCGTGAGGTCCATGGCGTTCACCCAGGGCCTGACCACGTCCGAGTTCGGCCGGCCGTTGGGGTTCGGCGGCAGGGCGAGCCATTCGCGGGCGAGATCGCCAGGGATGTCGAACGGGCCGCCCTTTGTGTCGCCCATGAAGGCGATCCCGAGGTTCTCCTTCAGGCGGCGGGCCTTGGTGAGATCGACCCCGCCACCGGTTACGGAGCCGCCGGTCAGATCGGAGTGGATGACGTTAACCTCGGTGCCGTCCAGGTAACGGGGCGTCTCCTCACCGACGTCGAAGCCGACGAGCGAGATGCGGACAGCGGCACCCTCGACGACCCAGGGCTCGTCGCTCCAGGCCATGAAGATCTCGCCGCTGTCGCGGATGCGGTCGAGAACCTTCCTCGAGGCCCCGCCGCGGATGGAGTTCGTGGCCAGAAGACCGGCCCGCTTCAGCCGGCCCGCCTTGATCGCCGCGCGGGCCTTCTCGAACCAGTAGGTGACGAGGTCGGCTTCCCGTGGCACGCGGCCGTCGTAGGCCTCGAACAGGTCGTTGACGTAGGCGTCCCCCAGCTCGCTGCGCATCTTCTTGCCGCCGAGGAAGGGGGGGTTGCCGATGACGACAGTCGCCTCGGGCCACGCGGCCTCCTTCGGGTGGCCGGGGTCGCTCAAATCCAGGATGGCGTCACGGCACTCGATCGCCTCGATGGGCCTCAGCACGGGGTCCTTGGTGAACGAGAAGCCGTTTTTGAGGTGCCACTGTAGGTGGCCGATCCAGACGGTGACCTGGGCGAGCTCCTGGGCGAAGCTGTTGAGCTCGATCCCCTTGAGCATGTGGGGGCCGACGCGGATGTCGAGAGAGAACTGGCCCTTGTCGACCTCGGCCAGGAGGAGCAGGACCTCCTTCTCTAACTCGTGGAGCTGCTCCAGGGCGACGTAGAGGAAGTTCCCCGAGCCGCAAGCCGGGTCGAGGACCTCGACCGGGTCGAGATGCTCCTTCCGGAACTTCACGATGGCCTGGCGGGCCTCCTTGCGGTGGCGGGTCTCGACGGCCGCCTGCTTGGCCGCCGTGGCCTTCTCGATGAGCCCCGCGACCTTCTTCGCCGTCTCGGCCCACTCCCGGCGCAGGGGGGCCATCAGGACCGGCTCGACGACCCGGAGAATCGATCCCCGGTCGGTGTAGTGGGCCCCGGTCTGGCTCCGCTTCGAGGGGTCGAGGCCGCGCTCGAACAGGGTGCCGAAGATGGCCGGCTCGATCTGACCCCAGTTGAGCGCCGAGGCGCGCCGCAGGATGTCGATCTCCTTGGGCTGGAGCGGGATGACCGAGGAGTCACTGAACAGCCCGCCGTCGAAGTAGTGGATGCGCTCGACCCCGAACCGGCCGCCCTGCGTCATCGCCTCGAAGAGGCTTTCCAGCATCCCCGTGAGCTCGTCGGGGTCGCGGGAGCCGGCCTCGATGAGCTGCTGGAAGATGCGCCCGGGCAGGAGACCGACGTCCTCGGCGAACAGGCAGAACAGGATGCGGTCGAGGAAGTGGGCGGCCTTCCGCGGCTCGACGCCGCGCGACCGGAGCGACTCGGCGAGCGACGCGAACTCGGAGGCGGCTCTCTCCGTGACCTCTTCGACCCGCGTCCCCGGCTTCAGCCGCTCGGGGTCGACGAACAGGGCCTCGATGATCTTCCGGTTCTTCTCCTGCGTCAGGTCCTTGAGGGCGAAGGCATGAACCGTCTTGGCCGTCCCGGTGAAGTTGGTATGAACCTCGAACCGGTCCATGTCGCAGACGACGAGCAGGGGCGGGTTGTCGAGCGACTCCCGGTAGCGCAGGAGCTGGTCGTAGGCGGCTTCCAGGTCCTTGTGCTTTCCCTTGTACTCCCAGGCGAAGTGGCCCTGCTTCCAGACGTCGGCCCAGCCCTCGCCGCCGCCGTGCTTGGCCGCGCCTTTCTCAAAGGTGTACGAGGTCCCTTCGGGATCCGCGTCGGCGGGGGTCGGCTGTCCCAGCATCCGGCACAGGTCGATGAAGTGCTCCTGGGAGCCGGAGCGCTCCTTGAGCTCCGAGGCCGACCATTTCCGGACGAACTCTTGGGGGGTCATGAGTCTCCGCCGGGTCGCGAGGCCCGCGCGGGCGGATTCTAGTGCAGCCCGGGGGAATCCGGCAGGGCCGGCGAGGCGCCGGCGTTCAGGGCGTCGAGGTTCGCCCTGGCGGGGGAGAAAGCGGGGTCGAGCTTGAGCGCCGCCTCGAAGTCCCGCCTGGCCCGCTTCTGGTCGTCGAGCTTTCGGTAGGTTTGCCCGCGGTTGTTGAGCGCCCACGCGTCGTTGGGATGGAGCTTCAAAGATCGGGTGAATGCCCTAGTCGCCCTCGGGTATTCACCCGAGCGCAGGAGGTCGTTGCCGAGGTTGTAGAACGCCGCGGGGAACTTCGGGAGAAGCGCGAGGGCCGCGTCGTACTCACGCGCGGCGGCCTGATAGTCGCCGCGCTCCGAGTAGATGACGCCGAGGTTGTTGTGCACCTGGGCGAGGAACTCCGAGGGAGCGAGGCTTCGCATGAAGACGCCCTTCGAGATCGAGCTCGGCGCGATTCTCTCCATGGCGATGTAGTCCGCGTCCGAGATCTCGGCCCCCGATCGTGTGGGGTCGAGGTTGATCCGGACTTCGCCGTCGTCGTATCGCAGG
>Ga0210377_10002332_pt1 | contig 16679 bp, 21 predicted proteins | sample PLM4_65_b1redo_FD_155480 | JGI IMG/M metagenome (GOLD analysis project Ga0210377, IMG submission 155480) | Groundwater sediment microbial communities from an aquifer in East River, Colorado, USA - PLM4_65_b1 redo | ecosystem: Environmental > Terrestrial > Soil > Riparian zone | place: USA: East... | reverse complement strand
TTTGAGTTGAATCTCCATGCCGGACGTGGACGCCCCGCCGCTGGTGCCATTGATCACGCTACCGCGCACTGCGCCCAGCGCACCCAGCGCAGACGTCACGGCTTCGGGGGTCGCGCCGGGGGTGGCATCGGTGGGCTGCGTGGCTTCGCCTGTCGCGCCGGGGGTGGCGCCGATCTCAGGGCTGATGGTCGGCGTGGGTGACGGCAGTTCCGCCACCGCCTGCGGGTCAAAGCGCGTGGTCAGCGAGCGAGCGTAGTGCGTCACGGCCCAGCGCGACTCGTCATCCAACGCGCTGAACTGGTGGATGCCATCCGTGCCAACGCCCGTGTAACGGTCAAAAAGGTCTTGCGGGGCCAGCGTTGACATGGCCGCGAGGTCGTTAAGCTTGTTCTGCGAGCCATCCGCCCCGTGGCAGGATTCGCAATTGGCGGCGTAGACAGCCTTGCCTTTGTCCAGATCGGCGTTGGTGACGCTCAGGGCAGCGACGTAAGCCGCCACGTCCCAGCGCTCGGCGTCGCTGAGGCTGGATTCCCAGGGCGGCATCAGACGCTCGATGTTGCCGACCGTGATAACGCGGAACAAGTCCTGCGCGTCGCGGCTGCGCCCGAACGACGGCTTGGAGAAATCGGGCAGGGTCGCGCCCTGCTGAGTCAAAATGGCGACCGACTCGCCGTCGCCTTTGCCGCTTGCTCCGTGACACTTGACGCAATGGAGCGCGAAAATCTGCGCGCCATTGGCAAGGTTAGGGGCCTCGGCGGGGACAAGGCGGCTGGTTTCGCCGGGCAGCGGCCCAGTCTCGATGGGCCCAGCCGGGACAGGGTCGCCCGCCAGCGTGCAGGCGGAGAGGGCCAGCATCAGCGTCAGCAGGACAAAGAGCGCTGTTGTGAGACGAAAAGACGAATTTCGAAAGGCCATGATGGATTTAGCTCAATTGTGGAGTGAAGTCGGTGATAGGTTTAAGTGAAATTCCTAGAAGCTCTGCAGCGTTTGCCTGTTTCTTGTCTAGGGTAATCAAATCAATTTTGAGAGCTTCCGCAAGAGACAGATAGAGGGAGTCATAAATTGCCAACCCTTGAGCCACCCCAATCTCAAAAGCGCGGGGTAGCAACTCTCTGGCTTCAATTATCGAAAAGGGGAGTTCGCCCAATTCAACAATAAGCAAGCGAGCGTCCTGGTCACTGGCTTGTTTGAAGCGCACCCTTTTCCAAAGGACATTGGCGCATTCGAGCAGGCAAAACTCAGGCGTCCAGAGTTCAAAATCTTGATCCAACTTGCTGATGAGTTCTCTGGCCTGCAAGGTATAAGCGCCTGCAACCAGATATTCAGCAACGCACGTGGCATCGATGACATAAGCAACGGTCATCGATCACGATCCTCGCGTATTAGTTCGACATTCGACTGGGATCCGTCAGGCGGCTTGATTCTGTGACGGTCTATTGAATCCATGATCTCTTTAACGCTCCGTGGCGAGGCACGGCGCGGCAACAGCTTCAGAGTTCGCTCATCGACAATCTGGTAAATCATGGAGCGAAGTTCATCAATAGACATATCGCCGACACGATTGCTTGCCATAACCCGCTCCTTGCTACTTCGCCTTAACCAGCCGGTAACCGCACTTGCCGCAGAACTTGTCGGCGGCGGCGATCTTCTGGCCGCAGCGCGGGCAGACCTTCTTCTTCCCGGCGGGCTGCTGTTCCGCGCCGCTGGCTGGCGCCGCAACCGGGGCGTCGCCGCTGCGCAAAGACGCCGCTGCCGCCTCAATCGGGTCGGAGTCCGGGGTTTCGTTAAGCGGCGGCAGATGATCGAGCATCTGCAAAATCTCGACGCCTTCAGCGACCAGCTGCTTGCGCTGGATCGCGTAATCCTGCTCGGCGACCTTGTTGGTCTGGAAGTCAAAATCGAGATCGCGCAGAGCCGCATAAGTCTGATTGCGCTCGGCCAGCAGGGTGGCGCGGTCGCGCAGCGTCCCTGCCGAGCGCGTTCGCCGCCCGGCGGACTGGCCCTCGCCGGCCACAAACGGCTGGGCGATATACGCCCCGGCCATCAATAGAACGACTATCAAAACCAGCGTGGTTGGAATATCCATGATTTAATCTGTGTTATCCGTGTGTGGCGAAATCGAATCATTGCCCCGCTTGCAGCGCCTTCTCAATCTCGGCGTTCAGTTCTTCGCTCGCGAGGATACGCGGGGCGAAGAAGCTGACTTTGCCATCCGGGCCAACAATGAAGGTCTCCGGGACGCCCCGGATGCGGTAAGCGTCCGCGATGCGCGTCCCCAGATCAGGGCCATTGGGGTAGGTGATGCCGTACTCCTCGATGAACTGTTTGGATTTTTCGTCGGAATCCACCCAGGCGACCCCGATGAACTCCACCCCGCGATCCTTGTAGGCTTCGTAGGCAGCCTGAAGCGTGGGGGCTTCTTCGGCGCACGGCGCGCACCATGACGCCCAGAAATTGATCACCACCACCCGCCCGCGATACTGAGAAAGCGTGACGCTTTTCCCGTCAAAAGTCTCGAGGGTGAAATCGGGCGCGGCGCCGCTTTCAGGCTGGGCTTTGAAACTTTGAACCAGCGCCAGCCCCAGCCCGGCGATGATCAATCCGACAATGACCCAGACGACAATGCTGCCTATCTTCACGATGAAAACTCCTTCAATTCCCGTTCCAGCCGGGCGACATATTCGGGATCAAGATCGTCATAACTGGCGCTGGTTGGCAGTTTGGCTTGGGCCGCCAGCGCGCCGGGGGCCATCCGCCAGATGGCGACGCCGACGACTATCGCCCCGATCACGACTCCCAGCGTTGGCAAGACCCATACTGCCAGATTCACGCCGCTGCGCTGCGGCGAGGCCAGCACGCGCAGGCCGTACTTTTTGGCGAAGCGGGTCGTGATTTCGTCGGAGGTCAGGCCCTGCGCCAGCATCACGCGGATTTCCTGCCGCCAGTCGGCGCACGCCTGCGTGCCGCACACATCCAGCGGGATGTTTTCGCACACCGGGCAGTACAACTGCTCGGCGATGGCGTTGACCTGATCATCGGTGACCGGGCCGCCGGGGGTGGGCTGGGGCGGCGGGTTGTTCTGCGCCCGCGCCGGCAGCCCGCCGATCACAGCCAGCGCCAGCAAGGTGAGGGCCATCGCCAGCCAACGCCGCGCCGGGGCGCGATACTTCATGTCTATCATGGTTGCCTATTCCTCTTCTTCGTCTTCATCTTTTTTGCCGCGACTGGCGACGACGCTCCACGCCGTGCCCACAATCAGCGCGCCGATGCCCGCGAGCAACGATCCGCCGGGCAGCCAATCAGGAATGCTGCGGAAGGTGATTGTGCCGCCGCCGTAGTCGAATGTCGGCAGGTTGGGCTGCGAGTAAAGCGCCAGCAGAAACGCCCCGATCACGGCCAACACCACGCCAATTTGCTGCAAGAAATTGAACTTCATGGTTCCCCTCCTGTGGGAAAAGAAAGTGATGAGTGATGAGTACTGAGTACTGAGTGATGAGCGCTGAGATAGTTGAGTCTGCTATGCTTCAGCCGGGCATTCTGGCGTAGGGCTGGTCGTTAGCGACGCGCTCCTAGCGACATACTCCGGCAGGGCCTCGGATAGTGAGAGATGGCCCGCCTGCCAGCGAACCCAGCCGAGCGTGAGGACCGCGCCCACCAGCATCGCCGCCAGCCCGATCAACCCGGCTTCCGGCCCAAACGCGCCCCCGGTCAGGATGTCCGGGCCGCCCTGCTGGATGGCGATCACGGTGGGCGGGGCAAAATTGCCGCCGCTGACCGGGAAGCCAAACACGTTCCCCTGAAACAAGTTCCACGCGATATGCAGGCCAATCGAGGTCGCCAGCTCGCCGGTCAGAAGATAAGGCAAGCCCAGCATCAGCCCGGCCAGCGCGATGTTAAGCGTGCTGATCCACGTCGCGTTGTCGTTGCCCATGTGCGCCAGCCCGAACAGCGCTGACGACACCAGATAGGCGATGATCAGCGCGCGGCGGGGATGCGGGTTGACCGCCCGCGTTCCTTCGGCGATGTTCTTGATCAGGTAGCCCCGGAACAGCAGTTCCTCGTAAATCCCGACGCCGACAAAAAACAAGGTCGCTAACACAAACTCAAGCGCGAACGATCCGGGGCTGCGCTCGGCGAAGATCGGGGCCGCCTTGATCCACCCGGCGGCCAGTTCCACGCCGAAGATCAGCGCCATCAGCAGCGCGCCCAGCCCCAGCCCGAAAGCGAAATAAGTCCACCAGCGTCTGCTCAGGTTGAAGCCAAAACTGGCGAACTTGCGGCGATCAATAAACCGCCCGCCCAACCAAACCGCCAGCGACACGCCTGCCAGTGAAGCGACGCCCTGAAGAGCGTCAATAACAGGTTTGGCAGAATTAAGCGCCGGCAGCATTGACTCGCTCGCCGGGCCGCCGGCGTTTAATAACAAGAACCCGGCAAGATTGATCGGCGTGACCAGAATTAAAACGCAGATAATGACCAACAGAATTGTGATCGCAATCCGCCAGAAGGCTTGCGGGCGATGTTGTTCGCTGCTCCAGAATAGGCTCTTGATTATCTGCATCTTGATCTTTCGTCCTTAGAGCGGGTCTCAGGGGGTGTTGAAAAAGCTCGGCTGTGGCGAATAACCCCACCCAACCTCGCCCCGCGAGGTTCTCCCTCCCCTTGCAAGGGGAGGGCAACCCAACCTCATCTACAAGATTGAGTGTCGGGTGGGGTTTTCAACAGGCTCTCAGACCCGCCGCTACAGGGTCTTGAATATATCGCTGACGGCGAGCGTGAAATTCGGCAAAACCTCGCCGCCGTCCAATGTGTCGCGCTCGGTGAGCAGCTTCAAATCAACGCCCGGCGCGTAGACTTCCACGATGCGCTGCTCCGGGTAAACCAGCCAGACGAGCTTTGTCCCGTTCTTCAAATAGTATTGGGCTTTGTCGCGCAGCAGCGAATAGGTGTCACTGGGCGATTTGATCTCGACGGCGAGATCGGGCATTCGAGGCACAGCGCCTTGCTTCACAACAGCATATTCAGCCTTGATAAATGACACGTCCGGCTGAATGGAGTTCGCCAGGTCATCGGGCATTTGGAAGCGCACTTCCACCCCGGCTCGCCCGATAGGGTTAGCCTTTAGATAGATGTAAAACTCGCCGCCTATCAAATTAGCGATTGTTCCGTGTTCGTCTGTCGGCATCTTTTCAATTATCTCCCCATCGATTAACTCGAAGTTGCGATCCCGATTTTCCGGGAGCGCCAGAAATTCCTCGAATTGATCAACGGTGACAATTACCCTTTGCGCTGCCATTTCCGCCTCCTGCCACAGCCACTCAACGCTGCCTGATAACGCACTGTCACTTCCCCGCCGCCGGGACAGGCCGCCGCGCCGCCGCTGTGACCTCGCGGCGCTCTTCGCTGAAATCAGGCCAGGCCGCGATCAGCGTCCCGAAGATGAACACGATCCCGCCGCCCCACACCCAGTTGATCATCGGGTTATGGTAAATCTTGATGGTCGCAGTGGACAGGTCGAGCTGTTCCCACGACACCAGCAAGACGTAAAAGTCGTCGCCCGCCAGCGTGGAGTAGGTGGCCGGGATAGTCATCCGTTCGCCGCTTTCGTAGTTGTCGATGCGCGGCGCCAGCGTGGCGACCTGCTGCCCGCCTTTGTACACCACCGTGTTGACGCGGGTCACAAAGCGGCCATCGGTGGCGACGAAGCGCTCCAACCCTCTGTATTCCAGCGTGTAATCGCCCAGCGTGATGGTCTGCCCGCTGGCGACGGCTTTCTGAGTCTCGGTCTGGAAGCCATACGTGGCGATTACGCCCAGCCCCAGAATGACCACGCCGAGATGGATGATGTAACCACCGTAGCGCCGCCGATTGCGGCCCATCAGGGTATAGATAGCTTCAAGGTAGTTTTCCGCGTGGGCCTGAACACGGGCGATGGCCCCGCGATGGAATTCCAGCACGGTCACGCTCGCTGAAAATAACACCACCAGAAATCCGCCCAGCGCCAGCCAGTTCGAAAACCCGGTGAACACGCCAATCAGGACAGTAGCGACGACGGCGAACACGGTCGGCCACAGAATAGCCTTGCCCAGCCGTTTGGCGCTGGACGTGTGCCATGCCACCAGCGGCGCGATGCCCATCAACAGGTACAGCAAGACCAGCAAGGGCCACAGCGTGTTGTTGTACCACGCCGGGCCGACGGACGCTTTCTCGACCGACGGGATGAAATCGGCGGCCAGTTCGGTCGCCATCGGCCAGAAGGTGCCGAGAAACACGATAAAGGTCACGGCGCAGAAGACAAAGTTGTTCAGCAGGAACATGGTCTCGCGGGACAGCAGATTTTCAAGCTCGTTGTCCGACTTGAGGGCGTCCCACTGCTTGACCAGATAATAGACGCTCGTCACCAGCATCCCGGCGACGAAGACAAAGAACAGCGGCCCGATGGCGCTCTGGGCGAAGGAATGCACCGAGCTTAACACGCCGGAGCGCGTCAGGAATGTGCCGATGATCACCAGCAGGTAGGTCAGGGTGATCAGCACCATGTTCCAGCGCCGCATCATGCCGCGCTTCTCTTGAATCATCACCGAATGCAGGAAAGCCGTCCCGGTCAGCCAGGGCAGCAGGGCTGAATTCTCCACCGGGTCCCAGCCCCAGAAGCCGCCCCAGCCCAGCACGTCATAGGCCCAGCGCCCGCCGATGATCAGGCCGAGGCTGAGGAACAACCACGCCACCAGCGTCCAGCGGCGGGTGGAACGTATCCACGCGTCGCTGATCTCGCCGCGCACGAGGGCCGCGAAGCCAAACGAGAAGGGGACGACAAACGACACAAAGCCCAGATACAGCATGGGCGGATGGATGACCATCCCGATATGGCGCAGCAGCGGGTTAAGGCCCTGCCCGTTGTCTGGCGTGAGGATGGTCGCGCCCGGCGGGGCGGACAGTGGGGACAGCCCGCCGATCACCACGCCCAGCAGCCCCGGCGCGTTGTGGCCCAGCGTGGCTAGCCCCTGCGTGACGCTCCATAACGGCGCGCTGTAATTGAACAGCGCCATTGCCGTCTCACCGTTGGCGTCGGCGAAGTAGCGCACGAACGGGTTTTCGAAGAATGTGACCAGCATCAGGAAGAAGGACAGCGTTCCCATCGACACGGCGACCACATACGGCATCAGGGCGCGCTCCGCCCGCCAGTCGCGCAGCATCGAGAGGGCGGCGAAACTGCTCATCAACCACGACCAGAACAACAGCGATCCGGCCTGGCTGCCCCACAGCGCGGTGACTTTCAGGTAGACCGGCATCGAATTGTCGGTGACTGACCAGACATAGCGCACGTTGTAATCGTTGCGAACCAGCAGGACGATCAGCACGAGGCAGGCCAGCGTGACCAGCGGCCACGCCGCCACCGCCGCATGGCGCGCGCTATCGATCAGCGCTTGATTGTCTTTTTTCGCGCCGCGCAGGGCGGCGAAGGTGGCGTACAGCGTCACTGCTAGCGAGATATAAAGAAGAACGGCGCCAAAAACTGAGTTCATATGAAGATTCCTTGAATAGTCTGGCTGTGCCGACAAATTCCGCCCGGCAGTTCTCATGCCGGGCTTCGGAGGTCAAGTCCACTTGAGCAGACTGGGACAATTGACGCTTATTTCCGCAATGAGCCGGAGGGAGCAGGTCAATCTCACATCAAAGATGCCTTATCCGCCGCCTGTCGTTTCGTCAACAATCTTACGCGTTGCGTCTCTGGCGGCCAAACGAAACGCCATCGCCGATGAGTTGATTTCATCGTACTCGATGTCAAGGATGGTCAGCGCGAAGGTCGGCGCAGCCGCCGTGAGCGAGGTCATCATCACATCCAGCGCTCCGAAAGCGATCTGATCATAACAGCCTTCTCGGTCAAGCAGAGCTCGTTTGGCTGGATCAAGTCGATCCTGCACTTCCAGCGTTTCGCTGGGGCCAAGCGCGATCTTGACTTTAGCATGAGAGATTCGCGGCCCCAGATGCTTGTGATACTCACCCCATGCCTCCATCTGCCGCTTAAGAGGGTGGCGTTGGTAACGAGAGGCCATAAGGCCTTGATACCATTGTTCAACATAATCCATCACGGTTTATCCTTCCCGGCGCGCAGCCGGGCCGACAAATCTCGCGCCGCCTGATTGAACCACTCGCCAAGCACAGGGTCAAGAATGATGTCGGGATGATACAGATAAGCCTCATACCCGCGCTGGTAGACGATCCCTTGCGCGGCCAGCGCCCGCTGATGGGCGTCATCTCCGGCTACGCCATCCAGCATCAATCCCGCTTCCACTCGTTCGTGTTCCACAAACCGCTGATCAAACTCTGTCCATTCTCCCGCCTTGCATCGATCTAGCATTGCTTGTTCAGGAGGCTCTAACGGGTCAGAGAAGCGCTTGAGATGCGCCTCGATGCGCTTAATCTCATCAACGGCGAGTCGCTGCGCCACGCCTAGCCGCCAGTGGATTGATCCGGCACGTCTTGCTCATAGCGAGTCGGGCATTTGAGCAGCAGCTCGTCGGCGTAGAAAACGCCGTCTTCGCCCAGCTTGCCCGTGACAATCGCTTGCGCTTCGTTTTTGAGCAGATCAGGTTTGGGCTGGTTCTTGACGATCACCGTGACCCGGCTCGTGCTGGAATCTGCCGCCGCTGTGCGCAAAATCTCGGCGAGGCCGCCCTCGTCCTCGATCTCGGCAGCCGAGTCGGGGATATGCGCGACCACGAATTCGAGCGTTTCGCCATCATATTTGATCGTGTCGCCCAGCACCACGCCGGACATGCGGATATTTTTGCCGACATACTTGCTGGCGTTGGCGGGGTTGGTCAGGTCGTTGACCGTGATAAAGTATTCTTGCCGGAAAAGCAGGTTGCTGACAATCAGGTAGGCGACGGCGGCCAGCAGGATCACGCCGCCAATAATGAATTTAGCCCGGCCCGGCGCGGGTTTAGATGTGACCTGCGGGGTGGGCATTGCGACTTCAGCCATAGGTGACTCTCCTGTGTGGGGCGACAACGGCCCTCTACTAATCCGCTCGGATTTCTCTAATACATATTTCGTTTATAGTTTACACTGATTAGTTTACCTGTGTTGGTGATCCCTGTCACCCTTTTTGGCGTTGTGTGGCATGTTCTCCGCCCACGAGATGAGCGACTTTAGCGCGCGCTAATACTGCCCATTCATGCCCTGTATGCGATAGTTTGGCTGTCTTTACGACGAGATCAACAGCGTCCGCTGCGGCAGGTCATTCGCGCGTTCTGCCAGAATTTGGGCCATGAACTGGTGAAAAGTCGCCGCTATCATCGGGTTGTGAAGCGCCATATCCGCCAGCGACGAGGCCGAGAGAAAATAGACGTGGGTGGGCGTGTCTGCCCGCACCGAGGCAGTCGCGTCTTGCCTCAGGTACAGGCTGATCTCGCCGACAACTGTGCCGCCTGTCATCTTGCGGATCCGCTGCGAATGCCCTCCATCAAGATCGATCCACACCGACACTTCGCCGCTTTCGATGAATGTGATGCCTTCAAAATGCTGGCCCTGTTGGATAAGCGTTTCGCCAGCCGCAAAACTCTTTTCTTCAAGATGAGACTGAAAAGACGCGCGCGTCGCTTTGTCGGGGAAAAGCTCTTCGATCTGTCGGATAATCGTCTTTGGCTTGGCCAGCAGCCCAACGCTGTTAAAGGTTTCGATGATCTCATTCTCAGCCCATTCGATGGCGAAATCTAATGTCTCAAAGATGCGGCAGCCAGCGTCTTGGCTGTCCGAGCAGACTTCACGCGAGATCATGGTGTTCAGATGCGGCGACAGCCGCGTGAACGCGAGGGCAATGCCTGCCTTGTCCGTGATCTGTTTCATCCGGGCAATGCTCACCAGCGCAGACGAATCGATGCCGCTGACGAGTTGGAAATCCAGAATGATGAACTTAGGCGATGCCTCGCCAAGCGCCAGCCGGTCGCGTATGCGAGATATGAGGCTATCGGCAGAGCCAAAGAACATATACCCCTGAAGTTTCAATATATAGAGCCAGTGGCCTTTGCTTTGGATCAGTTGCTGATACAGCCGCGGGCGTTCCACATAGCTAAGGTAGGTTTGCCCGGTGTATGTCTCCTTGACCACGTTTGTCCGGCTGTAATTGACTATAAACAGGATGATCATCAAAGCCAGGCCGACAGCGACGCCTTCGAGATAGCCCACCGCGCCAATCACCACGACAATCGCCAGAATGACCGCGTATTCCGGTTTCGGCAGGCGGCGGTAGGCGTCGTAAAGCCATTCGATGAGAAAACCGAGGCCCAGAAACATGAGCAACCCGCCCAACGCCGCTGTCGGCACGAATTGAAGAATTTTTCCGCCCCACAGGAGCGCCACGCCGACAATGCCCGCGCTGACAAAACTGCCCAGCCACGTGGTCGCGCCCATCCGCCGGGCCAGCGCTGTCAGGCTTAACGTGTGATAGCCGGGGATGCCGCTGACCGCGCCGCACAGCAAGTTCGCTACGCCTAGTAAGCGCAACTCGTGGTTGAGATCCAGATCCTCCTGCGCGGCGACTTCCAACCCGGTGGCGTTAAGCAGAAAGGACACGACACTGACAACGATCACGGCGCCGACACTCCCGGAGCGCCCCAGCACAGCAGCCCAATCTGCGGATCTGAGCGCGTCAAGGGTGATCCATTGCCACTGGATGTTGTCAGCGCCGCTGCCGATGAGCAATCCCCGGCTTTGAGCGTCGGCAATGGACACGCCCGCGAGACTCAAAATCAGGAAGAAAAGCGCCACGCCGCCCACGAGCATTCCGGGCAGGATCAGGAAATGGGAGAACCGGCGCATCGTCACAAACATGATGACGCCAAATAGCAAGCCCGGCAGCCAACGCAGCAGCGCGCCATTTGAAAACAACGCTGGCAGATTGGCGCCGGTCAGGTCAAGCCCCGACATCAAGCCGATTGAGCCTTTGACCAAGAGCAGTCCCGTGCCAGCCAGAAAGCCGCCTATCACCGGATACGGAACATAGCGCACCAATGAGCCTAGTTTGAACATGCCGAGCAGCAGGAAGGTTAGCCCGACAAGGGCCGTGCTGATCGCCAGAATGGCCACCACCGTGTAAAACTTTGTCTGGGGAGAAAGGCCGCTGGCGCTGGCGATTGCGCTGGCAATAAGAGCGAGGATCGCCACCGGGCTGTCCTGGCCAAGCGCGACCGCGCCGGGAAACAAACTAAAAAACGCTGCGATCAGTCCGACCAACAACGCGTTGAACAACGCCAGCCCAATCCCAAGCGAGACAAACCGGGGATCAATATTCGCGAAGATCAGGGCGCCGAATGAAATAGTGACCATCAGAATGATGATGCCGTTGACCAACCCGGCAGTCAACCCCGGCATGAGCTGGCTCGGCCGAAACGCCTTTAGGAACTCGCTGCGCGCGCTGGTGAAACCTGTCATGGATTCCCCCTTTTAACAAAAGTGATTAAACAGACATTAGCCTACCCCCGCCATCGACTTGGTGTGTCACAAGCGAGTTTAGCGCAGGATAAAACCGCCGTTTAACGCGTCGTCCGGGTCGATCAGGAACTCGTGGCGCCCGGTGATATGGGCCGTGCCGCCCACTTCGGGGATGACAGCGGGCAGATCGCCGACTCTGGTCTCCCCCGCCACCCGCCCGGTGAAGGTTGTGCCGAGGATGCTCTCGATCTCGATGGTCTCGCCGCCGATCTCACGGCGCAGGTGGTGGATCGCCAGCCTGCCGCTGACGCCCGTCCCGGTTGGCGAGCGATCCACTTCGCCCTCAGCGAAGATGCACACATTCCGGCTGTGATGTAGGCCGCCAGGCGTCAAATGGACAAAGATCGTGCCGTACAGGAAATTGAGATCGGGGCTGCCGTCCGGGTGAACGATGGTGTAGCTCGCCATCACTGCCCGCTTGATCCGCATCCCCACGTCAATCAGCGCCCAATTGCTCTCCGGCGCTAAGGCGAGTCCTACCGAGTCGGCATCGACATAGGCATAGAACGCTCCGCCAAAGGCCAGATCGTAGCGAACGCTGCCGATCCCCTCGACAGCGACGGTTTGATCGGCGGCCAGCACAAACGATGGCACATTAAGGAAGGTCACGCGCTCGACTTTGTTCCCATCCATATGCGCCGTCGCGGTGATCCGGCCCGCCGGGGCGTCGATCTTGATGACGGTTTGCGGGCCAGCGGTGGGGAACATGCCGGTTTCAATGCCCACTTTGACCATGCCGATAATGCCATGCCCGCACATCGAGCTAAAGCCTTCGTTGTGCATAAACAACACGCCCACATCGCCATCGGGCGTGACCGGCGGCGTGAAGACGCAGCCATACATATCGGCATGGCCGCGCGGCTCGAACATCAGCGTCCTGCGCAGGCCGTCAAGGTTCTGGCGGGCGTATTGGCGCTTTTCGAGAATAGTCGCGCCGGGCATATCCGGCCAGCCGCCGGTAATAATTCTCAGCGGCTCGCCCGCCGTGTGCGCGTCGATGGTGGTGATTTTCTGCCAGTGGGATGGGGGCTGCCAGTCGGTCATGGGGGTGTCTCCGGCTAAATCAGAAAGATGGCGATCATTCTACACCCGTTGCCCCCGACAAAAAAACGGACTTGCCTTCTCCGCGATCCTGCGTACCATAGCGCTTTATGCGACACTTATTGACTGTAATAACGCTGACATGCATTAGCGTCCTGACCGGCTGCGCTGGCGCGATCTTGCAACCTGCGACCGACACGCCGACCCCGACTCTCACAGCGACGGCGACTGCCACGCTCACCCGCACCCCCACGCCGACCCTGACGCCCAGCCCTACGCCAACCGAGATCGTGTTCACGATTGTCAAGTATCTGTCGCCCATCAAGGCCGGGCGGCGGACGCAGTTGACGATCAAAGTCGCGCCGGGCGCAGAATGCTTCCTGAGCTATGTCACGCCATCGGGGACACACAGCACGACGCGGGGGCTTGGCCCGCGTGTCGCTAATTCGGATGGGATTTGCGGCTGGACGTGGAGCATTCGGTCCAACACCCGGCCCGGCACAGGATCGGTCGAGGTGACGGTCAACGGAGTAGTAGTGACGATGCCGTTTGTGGTTGAAGCGCCGTGACCGGGCATCGCCTCCTGACGGCATCTGCCCTCATTTCTGACTATAATAAGATGGAGCAAGCAGGAGGCATATCATGGCAATTCAACTGACTATCCCTTATCAAACGCTGCTTGAACTGGTCGACCAGCTATCCGAAGACCAAAAGCGCGAATTGATCAATCATTTGCAAGAGCAGGCTAAACAGCGCAAACTGTCACCCGAAGAATGGCGCGCGTTGTTCGAGTCGGCAGTGATTACCACACCGATATCGCCGGATTTTTCATTCAACCGCGCCGACTGGTACGATGACGATGGCCGATAAGGTCTGCGCCGATACCAAGCTATTCGCTAACGTCGATGATATGAAGCGTTTCGCCAGCAAAATCACGCTTATTCCACTGCTTCAAAATCAGACGCCATAAAGCAATCGGGCCGGGTGTGACATGATATGACTACGCGCTCTCAGAATGAATGCCAATTCCCCCATTGGGAAGTTCTGCCAGATGGTGGGCGGCGATATTGGTATGATCGGCGTGGGAGCGCGCAGGGTTGGGCGCGATATATTAAGATAGTGGATGTTGACGAGAACACGTTGCTTTTTGTGCAGGAAGTCTACGATGACGATGACAACCTGATCGCGCGTCATCAGAAATACCCGGAAGACACGGGTCATCAGGTTATAGAGGATGACGATCAATGACAACTATCACGCGGCGCATATTAGTAGAAAAACTGCTCGACTATCTGAATCATCGCATCCCGTTGGCGGCGCTTGTTGATTGGGCGGAGTTCGCTATGATCGATACCCGCTTTGACCCCGAAGCGGACACAGCCCGGCTGATGGATGTGCTATCCTATGTTGCCGCAGGCGACACGCCCGATTTCCCTCTCACATGGGATATTCTGTCCGATTTCCTCGATAAGCTCGGCGCGCCCGTCCGGGTGGAGCTGGCCTCCCGCTAATAGGGTCGCCCATATTCCGTCGCAAACTCCGGCACGAGGTTTGCGTGGGGTTGTCGAGCGCGGCCAGTGGAGCCAGGATTCTCAATATGCCCACCATCCACATCAAGCATCTTGAAATCGTCACGCTGGACGACGCGGGGACGATTCACCATGACGCTGATCTGGTCATCACCGACAGCAAGATCACGCACATAGGCAGCCCCCCCGCCGATCTGCGCGCCGATGAGGTCATCGATGGCAACGGGCGGGCGGCTATGCCGGGCTTTTTCAACGCGCACTGCCACAGCCCGATGACCTTTGAGCGCGGCTGGGCCGAAGACCTGCCGTTCCCGCGCTGGCTCAACGAGAAAATATGGGTGGCTGAAAGCGCGCTGACGCCGGACGACGTGCACTGGGGCGCGGCGCTGGCCGCTTGCGAAATGATCCGGTCGGGGACGGTCGGGTTTAACGACCACTATTTTTATATGGATCGGGTGGCGGAAGTCGCCACACGAAGCGGGATGAAAGCCGCGTTGGCGTGGTGCGTGTTTGGCATTGGGGCGCAGGCCGAGGTCGGGCCGGGGCTGGCGGGCACGGTGGACTGGATCAAGGCCACGCACGGCAGCAGCGAGGGGCGAATCCGCACGTTTTTGGGGCCGCACTCGCCGTATATCTGCCCGCCGGAGTTCTTGGAGCAGGTCGTCGAGGTCGCGCAGCAAACCGGGCAGGGGATTCACTTGCATCTGGCGGAAAGCGCCGAGCAGGTCGAGCAGTCGATTCAGCGGCACGGGTTGACCCCCGTTCAGCAGGTCGCCCGGCTGGGGGTGTTCGACGCGCCGGGCGGATGCGTCGCCGCGCACGCGCTGTCGATTGACGACGAGGACACGGCTCTGCTGGCGGAGAAGGGCGTCCATGTCGCCCACTGCCCGATCACCTATATGAAGCTGGCGATGCCCTTTCCGCCGCTGACTGATCGGCTGGCGGCGGGGGTGAAAGTCTGTCTCGGCACGGCCGGGCAGCAATTCCGATATGGATATGTTCGCCACCATCCGGCAAACGGCGCTGATGGACAAGTATCAGGGAAATAACCCGGAGCTGATCGCCGGAGACACGGCCCTGCGGCTGGCGACCCAAAACTCGGCATGGGCGCTGGGCTTCGCTGATTCGGGAAAACTCGAAGCGGGCGCGCCCGCCGACTTGATCCTCGTCAACCTCGACGCGCCGCACATGCGCCCGCGCCACTCGCTGATCGCCAATCTGGTTCATTCGGCGAAAGGCGCGGACGTGACCGATGTGATGGTCGATGGGCGCTGGCTGATGCGGAAGCGGGAACTCACTATGCTGGACGAAGCGAAGATATTGGCGGAAGCGGAAGCCCACGCGCTGGCGATGGTCGGGCGGGGGATGAAGCAGGTGCGGGAATACAAGGGGTAATTAACATCCTAGGATTAGTTTTGTGTTTCGCAACTAACATGAAAAGTCAATCTAATCAGGTGATGAAATGAACGACATTGAAGTTCCCCCTATAGCATTTCTTGGTGTCTGTGATCGATTTGTTAGATCAACAAATATCGTAGAGAACTTGTTCAGTCAGAATCTCATAGGGCTGCGTAACGAGATCGTTTCCCCAATATATCCTCTACCAATTGATGGGGAGAATCTTAAGATCGTCCTCGCTATCTATTATGCTCAGTTGTTGGCAGATGTGAGGGTCAATTTTGTAGGGGAAGATAACGAACCTAAAATCTGGATCGACATCAATTTACAGCGTTTCGAGCAACAGGAAACCCCTCCCGATTTTTTGGATCCCAATATTCTCCCTGTAGGCGAAACTCCAGCATGGAGCACCCTCGTTGTATCCTTTCCCGACACGACAATTTCGAAACCCGCGAAATTCACTATCACATTAAGTTCACAAGACTCCACTGTCTCAATCGGCGAAATTCGCTTTCTCTACGTCAAGGCCGCTCCCCTAACGGATGACCGAGTTGCAGCAATTCGAAGCGACCCAAACGCCCCTAAGTCAGTACGTTTGATACTTCGATGCAAAAATTGTAATGACACTCTCACCGCCTATGCCGCCTTAGATCGCACGGACGCAGCAAAAGATGTAGACGCAATTTGGTATCAAGACTTACCTGTTCGATTTATATGTGAATGTGGTCAGACAAATGAAGACTTAAGCTACATACGAGAAAACTTGCATGCCCTTCTTTCATTGCTGGGGGCACAATCAGGGTCGGAAGTTTCTTTTACACGCCTATATGAACTCACAGCACTAGACACAATTGCAAAAAGATTCCGCAGACTTCTTGATAGCTCTCCGGACGAGCCAGAGGTTCAGGAATTCTTGGAGAACAATCCAACTTTGTTTCATCGTTTTTCACCAACACGGCTCTTAAAAAAGCCGCCTTTGCTAACCCAATATGTTGCTGACTTTGCAGTATTAGCCACTAACGGTGATCTAATTCTTATTGAGATTGAAAAACCGGAAAAGCGGCTTCTAAAGAAAGACGGGAATCGTTCTAGTAGTCAGTCAATCAGGAATTGAAGGATAAAGTTGAGCCAAACGAATTCGCGCATCGGGCGAAGTGAACTGCCAGCGAACCGTCGAATGGGCCTGATTACGAGCGCTTTCAATGGCAGCCGCCT
>Ga0210377_10002331_pt1 | contig 16680 bp, 13 predicted proteins | sample PLM4_65_b1redo_FD_155480 | JGI IMG/M metagenome (GOLD analysis project Ga0210377, IMG submission 155480) | Groundwater sediment microbial communities from an aquifer in East River, Colorado, USA - PLM4_65_b1 redo | ecosystem: Environmental > Terrestrial > Soil > Riparian zone | place: USA: East... | reverse complement strand
ACAACTAGTTCATCTGTCATTGCGAGGAGACTGCGGAGCAGTCGACGAAGCAATCTCAATTAATCTCCAGACAAGTGTTTGATAGGGAGTTGAGATTGCTTCGTCAGCCCTTCGGGCTTTCTCGCAATGACGGAATTAGATCTGATACAACTCAACCAGCACACCCGAGGTGCTTTCGGGGTGAATGAATGCGTATTTCTTTCCATCCGCGGCGGTACGCGGTTCCTCATTGATCAAGCGTACCCCTTTTGCCTTCAATTGAACCATCATCCCATCGATATCATCCACCTCAAGACAGATGTGATGCATACCGGGTCCGCGTTTGGCAAGATATTTCGCGATGCCGGAGTCATCTGTCGTGGGCTGAACCAGCTCCACTTCGGAGCCGGGAAGCGGCATGAAGGCGACCTGTGATTTCTCGGCTGGCACATCACGAAGTTCGTGCAACTCCATCCCCAGCGCGTCGCGCCAGAATGAAAGGGCTTTCTCCATATCCTCCACAACGACGGCGACGTGATTGATCTGTTTCACTTTCGGCATTTGATTCTCCGGTTGATGTAATAATCAATTAAACACAAAGGACACGACGGGCACCAAGGTTGGAATCCTGGCCCAACTCAAAGACTTTCCTTAGATTCTCCTTAGTGTACTTTGTATACTTCGTGGTAAAAATTCTTAAGTCTGATTATAGTCGCTTGTCAGGGAGTTCGATAACGATTAAGATTAGACCCATGGTTAATATTCCCATCAATGTGCGCCGCGTGGCAGTGATGATCGGTATTTTTGTCCTGGTCTTCATTGTGCTGGAGTTCAACCGCCGGCTTGAAGAGCTCAACATGCTCAACAAGCAAAATGATCTGGTACGCACCCAGGCGACACAGTCCGTCCAGACCCAGGTCGCATTGCAGACCCGGGTTGCATACGCAAATTCGACCGCGGCAGTGGAGGAATGGGCGCGCACCGATGGGCATTACATCAAGGACGGCGACCTGCCTGTCGTCCCTGTGGGGGAAGCCAGGACGGCACCGATCACATCGAACACGCCTGTACCCGCCCCAACACCGATGGAGAATTGGGAGGTGTGGTGGTCTTTATTCTTTGGTGAGTAAAGACAAACTCTTTGATTAAAATGTCGCGTTTCATGTAACGACAAGTTTGAGGTGAAATACTAAACCAGGCATGTATCCCGGATCCGTCCCCTATGCACTTTCTCTCTTTGCCATTTCTGCACTTACCGGGGGGATTGCCTCCTACGCCTACCGTCGGCCGCATCGGACGGGTGCCACGATTTTTGGCTGGTTAATGGGGGCAGTAACTGAGTGGTCTGTATTCTATGCTTTTGAATTGCTTGCCCCAACATTTCCTGATAAACTGTTTGCCGGCAAGGCACAATATCTCGGCATCTCTGCCATTGGTCCGCTTTGGCTGGCTTTTGCATTAACATACACCGGTCGTGCAGATTGGTTGACACTGCGCAGGAAGCTGCTGTTGGCAGGGCTGGCCACTCTGACATTTTTCCTGGCACTCACCAATGAAAGCCACCATCTGATCTGGATCGAAATCGGGCTTGATCCATTTGGCTTTCCCGCTCTTCTAAGCCGTCACGGAGCCTGGTTCTGGATTTATACGGTTTTCACCTATATCCTGATGGGAACCGGGATCGTCCTCTACCTGATCGCCTTTCATAGAGCAGCACACCTATACCGCAGACAAATTGGCATCATGGTCATTGGCTCGCTCATACCGCTGATCGGTAATGCCATCTATATATCAAGAATCCTCCCGGTGAAGGATCTCGATCTCACCCCCTTTGCTTTTGCAATTTCAGGCCTTCTCTCCCTATGGGGTCTCTTCCAATTCAACCTGCTCGACTTAACCCCGATCGTTGCGCCGGTTATCATTGAAAATTTACGCGATGCCGTTATCATTGTGGACAATTCCGGACGTATAGTCGATTTGAATCCGACGGCCCATCAATGGCTGGGTGTGGGGGATGAAACCATCGGACAAAGAGCGCTCGATGTGTTGAAGCCTTCCGACATCGTACGCCAATACTGGGATGCCGTGGAGTCGCAATTCCAATTGGAAATCGGTGAGGGCGAACATCGCCGCTCGCTCGACATAATGATTTCCCCATTACGTGACTCGCGCGGGAAAATTATGGGACGCGTCGTTGTAGCCCGCGACAATACCCGTGAGCAGGCACTGTTGATGTCAGAAAAACGCCGCGCCCGCCAGATGGAATTGCTCAATGTGATCACCAACACCGCGCTTCAAATGCCCGACCTTCATCAGGCATTGCAGGTTCTTGCCGATCAACTCAGCCTGCTTCTGGAAGCAGATGGCACATTCATCACGCTCTGGGACGATGCAGAACAGCGGGTGATCCCTGCAACAGCTTATGGTGAATTCCGCGATACGTACTCAAATGCAAAAATCGAGCCGGGTGAAAATACCCTGACTGCTTCCGTCCTGCGCGAGGGACGTCCGATCCCCGTGGAGGATGTGTTCAACACTCCCTATATGAATCCGCAATTAGCCTCGGACGTTCCCTCCCGCTCCGTGCTTGGGCTTCCATTGATCGCAAACAGCAGAAAAATGGGGGCAGCCTTGATCAGTTTTAACCAGCGCCATCAATTCACAACCGAGGAAATCGCCATCGGGGAACAGGCCGCCGGGCAGATTGCACTTGCCGTATTCAAAGCGCATCTTCTCGAAGTCAGCCTGCATCAGGTGGACCAGTTGGAATTGCTCGCAGAAGTGGGCAGGCAGATCGCCAACAGCCTTGATGAGAAGGAAATCCTGGAGTATACCCTCGAAGCAGTCGTTGACCGATTCGGTTACGCTGAAGCCGCCATATCACTTTTGGTAAATGATGATAATTTGGAAGTCGCTGCCATCTCCGGAACAGAGGATTTCGGATATTTACCAGGATTTCAACAAAAAATGGGGGAAGGCATCATCGGGCACGTGGCGAGGACCCGCAAACATCATGTTTCTGGTGATGTCTCCAGGGACCCATATTATATTTCCAATGCGGAACGGAATGGCTCAGCATTGGGCGTTCCCATGCTTGATAAGGACGACCTGCTCGGCGTCATTTATATCGAAACCACCTCCCAGGATGACTTCCAACCGGACGACATACAAACCCTGCAGACTTTGGCAAACCAGGTGGCGACCTCGCTTCAGAAGGCACGTCTTTACGCACGCACACAGGAACATTTACAGGCGATCACCACATTGCAATCCGTCTCACAAGTGGTGACCTCATCGCTGGAATTGGATGAGACCTTGCATAACGTGGTCGGTTTGTTAAAAGAGACGTTCGGCTATACCTATATCAGCATCTATTTATTGAAGGATGATATGTTGCATCTGGGTGCTCAGATAGGCTACCCCGAAAATATGATCATCCACGATATACCTGTTACATCCGGTGTAACCGGGCGGGCTGTGCTGACCAAACAGACCCAGTTCATTCCCGATGTCAGTAATGATCCATCGTTCTTAAGGGCATCCTACGAGGTGAAAAGTGAGATCTGTGTGCCCTTTCTCAAAAAGGATCACGTGCTTGGGGTTCTCAATGTCGAATCCAAGGATCAGATCCCTCTGGGTGAAAGCGACTTGAATTTATTGAACGCGCTGGCTGGTCCCATTGCAATTGCGATCGATAACGCCCACCTGCATGCCCAGGTCAAGGCGCTGGCAATGACCGACGCAGTGAGCGGTCTTTTCAACCGGCATGCATTCGAGGAATTGCTTACCGCGGAGGTGCAACGCGCCATCCGTTACGGACACCACCTTTCCCTCATCATCTTCGATCTTGATTCATTCAAGGAATACAATGACGCATGGGGGCATCCTGCAGGAGATGTTCGCCTTAGGGGAATCGCAGATTTGATCCGTGCGAACCAGCGAAAACATGATATGGCCGCGCGCTACGGTGGGGATGAATTCGCGATCATCCTTCCAAATACCGATAAGGAGGGCGCATATCAATTTGCAAAACGCCTGCTCGAAGCCGCACAAGCCAGCACAACTGAAGAGCCGACAGATGGCCGGGGTGTGCCGGGATATACCCTGAGTCTGGGCCTCGCCACCTTCCCACAGGATGGTGATACACTTGCGACGCTTCTGCTCGCGGCCGACCAGGCAGAGTTAATGGCAAAACGACTGGGCAAAAATCGAATCATCTCCGCGGGTAATTCAAGACATCCATGAACCGACTCCAACTCTTCCCCATCACGACCAAAATTGAAAATGACAATTTGACCATCGCGGGACATGATCTCGACTCCCTTGCAGCCGGTCACGGGACTCCGTTATACATTTACGACCGCCTCACGTTGGATGCCTCCGTTGCGGATTACCAATCCGCCCTGCGAAAGTATTATCCTGCCTCTTCACATATCACCTACGCTGGCAAAGCTTTCCTCTGTAAAGCCATCGCCGAATGGACGCAGACTCACGATCTCTTCGTGGATTGCACAGGCGAGGGGGAAATCGCAATTGCAGTTGCCGCAAATGTAAAGCGCGAACGTATCCTTGTGCATGGGGTCAATAAATCAATGGCGGACTTGAAGTCCGCCCTGCAACATACTGGCACAATCGTTGTTGACAATCTGACGGAGCTCAGACGAATCCACAACACTTTGGAGTCAGGCGGCTTGCCGCCGTCTTCGCAGGAGAGAGCTCCTGCACTCCAAATATGGCTTCGCCTCCTGCCCGGAGTTGCCGTTACGACCCACCATGCCCACACACAAACCGGTCAACACGACAGCAAGTTTGGTATGACGCGTGAAGAAATTCTCGAAGCCGCAAAGTTTTGCAAAAAGAATGATCTGCCGCTCAAAGGGATTCACTTCCATCAAGGATCAAACTTCCGGGACCCCGAACCGTTGATCCCTGCGATTGAAATGGGATTGGATCTCGCGAAAGAAATCGGATTCAAAGGTGAATGGCACTTCTGCCCCGGCGGTGGATGGGGCGTGGCCTATCATGAAGATGAGCTGCCAAACCCATCCGTTGAAAGTTATGTGCGCGGCATCGCCGAAGCAGTGACCGAAGGTTGTCAATCGCGCAGACTTGAATTTCCGCATTTGCATCTCGAGCCGGGGCGAAGCCTAGTCGCACGCGCGGGGGTCGCGATCTACCGCGTCGGAGCGGTGAAGGAGCGCGGTGAAAAAACATGGTTGCTCACCGATGGCGGTATGGCAGATAATCCGCGGTTTGCGCTGTACGGGGCGCGCTATTCCTGTTTAACGGTGGAAGGTGCCGGCCGCGAAAGAAGCGAACGCGCCTCCATTGCGGGTCCTTATTGCGAATCCGGGGATATCGTCATGGAAGACCTGCCAATGCCAAAAGTCAAAGAGGGGGACTTGATCGCAATCCCCGTCGCAGGTGCGTATCATTTGAGCATGTCATCCAATTACAACGGAGCGCGGCGTCCTGCTGTGTTGATGCTCGAAGAGGGAAGCATAAAACAAATTGTCCGCCGCGAAACAATCGATGATTTGTTGAAGAGGGATTTGTGAGTTAAGCAACCACTTAATCGAATGTGTAATAATCATTTTGTTTTAGCAAGTTTATTTCCGCCTTAGGAGTAATTCATGTCCAACCAATCGCCAGTCGCACATCGCAAATCGAAATTCCAGCTCTACCTGCCGCTTATAAAATCTCTTCAAACAGGTTTGCTCCTGGCAACAGGCATTGCAGGCTATTTGAGTTCGCGCCCACCCTTTCAAGTTTCGCTGTTGCTCGGTTTGGCAGCCAGCCTTTTCCTGGCGATCAGCGGAAGCACCATCATGAACATGTGGTATGACAGCGACATCGACGCGAAGATGAAGCGTACCCATATGCGTCCCGCAGCATCGGGAGAATTGGACCGCAGGGAGGTATTTGGCGTCGGCATGACGATCTCGATCCTGGGAATCGGCGGGGCCTTTGCCATCGAACCTTTTTTTGGGCTCGTTGTCTTTGCAGGCTGGTTCTTCGATGTGATCGTGTACACGGTCTGGCTAAAGCGCAGAACGTGCTGGAGCATTTTGTGGGGTGGCATCTCCGGTGCCATGCCGATCCTTTCAGGGCGCGTGCTTGCAGTGGGTGGAGTGGAACTCGTTGGGATCCTGCTTGCGCTTTCGATCCTGTTCTGGATCCCAACTCACACACTGACTTATTCCATGAAATTCCGCGTGGATTATAAAAACGCCGGCATTCCCACGTTCCCTGAAACTTATGGCGAAAGGTTTACACGCGCGACCATCGCGTTCTCATCCATCCTTGCGGCTGTCGCCATCGTTTGGGCAAGCATTCTTGTAGGACTGAGCGCAGGCCTGTTAAGTTTGATCGCAGTATTGACCGCGGTGATGCTGATCCTCGCCTTCGCCACCCTGCACATCCATACCGATAAAATGAACTTTATGCTGTTCCGCTACGCATCGCTGTACATGCTGAGCGCGATGATTATCCTGTCCATTCAGGCGTTCGTATAAATTCTCCAGGTTCCATGAATAAAAAGGAGAGCGACATTGAAAACGTCACTCTCCTTTTCCTATATGAACAGTTGAATGTTCAAACATGTCGGGTGCTGTAAATCGGACGACTGACGACGTCCGATTTATTCGGTGAGTTTATCCACCTGTTACTGCATGGCAGGCCACCCAATGTTTGGGTGCGGCTTCGCGCCATTCAGGCACTTCCTTTTTACAAACATCCATCGCAATCGGGCAACGCGTATGGAAGCGGCAACCGCTCGGTGGATTAATTGGGCTTGGCACATCACCTGTCAGGATCGTTCGTTTGCGGGCGCGGTCCTTGCGCGGGTCCGGGATGGGAACCGCAGAAAGAAGCGCTTTGGTGTAGGGATGCAACGGATTCTCATACAGTTCATCGCGGTCTGCCAGTTCCACCATCACACCCAGATACAACACAGTCACACGGTCACAAATATGGCGTACCATGCTCAGATCATGAGCAATGAAAAGGAATGTCAGCCCGAACTGATCCTGCAAGTCCTCAAGCAGATTAACCACTTGAGCCTGAATGGAAACATCCAGCGCAGAGATTGGCTCGTCACATACAATAAACAGGGGATCTGATGCCAGGGCGCGGGCGATGCCGATGCGCTGGCGCTGTCCACCTGAAAATTCATGCGGGAAGCGATTCAACAGGTGCGGGCTCAAACCAACAAATCTCAGCAGTTCCCTGGCGCGCTCCGATCGTTCCTTATCCGATGCAAATAATTTGTGCACGCGCATGGGTTCACTGACGATCGAGTTAACAGTCCAGCGTGGGTTGAGGGAGGCATAGGGATCTTGAAAGATTATTTGCGCCTTGCGGCGAATCCGAAGTTGGTCCTTGCCACGAGCGTGCAGAATATCCTCGCCGTCTATGACCACATTACCACTGGTCGCCGGATATAAACCAAGCATGGTGCGTCCCACGGTCGTCTTGCCGCACCCGCTTTCCCCCACCATACCCAGGGTCTCACCACGCTGGATGGAAAATGAAACCCCATCCACAGCCCGCACCAGACCCACTCTACTCCGAAAGATGATCCCGCGCGAAACCGGGAAGTGTTTTTTGAGGTCCTGCACTTCAACCAGAGCTGTGGAATCGCTCATCGCGGAGCTCCTGTTTTAACATCCACCCAACAGGCAGTGGAATGACTATTACCGATCTGAATCAATGATGGATTCTCCTGTCTGCATTTTTCGATCACAAAATCACAACGCGGGGCAAACGGACAGCCACGAGGCTCCACGAGTAAATTCGGAGGCGACCCGGGAATGGACTTTAACCGCTGGTCACGACGGCGGTCAACACGCGGTAACGCTCCAAGCAATGCCATTGTATAAGGGTGGCTGGGCGAATCATACAAGTCCTCAACACTCGCCTCTTCTACAATAAAGCCTGCATACATCACGATCACGCGGTCTGCCATCCCGGCCACCACACCCAGGTCATGAGTGATCCAAATGACCGCCATGTGCAAAGATTCCCGCAAACGCGCAACCAATTCCACGATCTGTGCCTGGATCGTAACGTCCAGAGCGGTGGTGGGCTCGTCGGCAATCAAAAGACTCGGCGCACAGGATAGTGCCATCGCGATCATCACGCGCTGTCGCATACCGCCGGAGAATTGATGAGGATAATCATACACGCGCCTGGCGGCATCAGGGATGCCAACCAGCTCAAGCAATTCAACAGTACGGCTCTCGGCAAGTTCATGGGAATGACCCAAATGTACCCGCAGGGACTCGGAGATCTGTCTGCCAACCGTCAATACAGGATTAAGCGAAGTCATCGGATCCTGAAAGATCATGGCAATTTCCTTCCCGCGGATATCTTCCATTTCCTGCTCGGATTTTTGCAACAGGTCACTCCCTCGATAGATCACCGTCCCGGCATAGACATCACCTGGCGGTGTTGGGATCAACTTTAGCAAAGATATCATGCTCACGGATTTACCGCAGCCACTCTCGCCGACGACTGCCACTGTTTCCCCTTCATCGACGTGGAAACTGATCCCGTTCACAGCGAAGACGGTTCCCTCCGGCGTATGAAAGCGCGTGCGCAAATCTGAAACTTCAAGCAGGACAGGTTTGGTCATTGCCATCCATCCACCTCACTAGACCGCGCGACTGCGTGGGTCGAGTGCATCACGCATGCCATCGCCAAGGAAGTTTATGCTCAAAACTGTCAGCAGGATCAACAAACCGGGGAAGAACCACAGCCACGGGGCTGACTCGAGATAATTGTTTGCGCCATCCAGCATGTTCCCCCAGGTCGCGGTTGGCGGTTGAACGCCAAGGCCAAGAAAACTGATATAGGCTTCAGCGAGAATAGCATTCGCGACACCCAGCGTGGCGGAAACAACAATTGGTGCGATGGAATTCGGGAGAATGTGCAGGAAAATGATCTGCGCATTGGAGGTTCCTGTGGCGTGGGCCGCCAGCACGAATTCATTTTCCTTCAATGAGAGGAATTGCGCCCGGACAATTCGTGCAAGATACATCCAGCTGGTGAGACCAATGATCACAACGATCACGATCACGCTTCCACTGAACGTGCGGCCGATAAATTCGATCTCAGGGATATTTCCGCCAAAGAACTTTGCCATCACAATCAGGAGAAATATCTCTGGTATGTTAAGCATGGCTTCGGTAATGCGCATCAGCAGGCTGTCTATCCAGCCGCCGTAGTATCCCGCCAGCGCGCCAATAAGAATCCCTGCCAGGGTTTCGATGATTACGGCGGTGATACCGATCAAAAGGGAGATTTGCCCGCCGTAAATCGTGCGAGCCAGGATATCACGCCCGACACTGTCGGTCCCGAATGGATGTTCCATGGAAGGAGCCAATAATCGGAGCGAGGTATCAGTATGATTGGCATAACTCTCAGGGTACACCAGGGAGCCAGCAAGAGCGTATATAATTAGCAGAGTCAATACAATCGCGCCAAAGATCGCCATCCGATGACGCCGAAAACGCCTCCATGCCAGTTGACTGAGAGTCAGCGGAGGAGTATCAAGTCCCTCCATGTTTAGCGGGACAGGTTGATTAGGGCTGGTTGATTCCATAATCATATTCACTTATCATATCGAATTCGCGGGTCCAGCCAGGCGTAAACGATATCGGTGATAATTTGGAAGAGGATCACCGCAACCGCGATCAACAGCAGAATGCCCATGACCACGGGCATGTCGGCGCGGTCGACGTGGTCGAGGAACAGGCGACCCATTCCGGGCCAGGCAAAGATGCGTTCTGTCACGACCGCGCCACCCAGCAGGAGAGGCAGGTCCAGACCGACGACTGTGACAATTGGAAGCGATGCGTTCTTGAGCGCGTGGATAAAAACAACCTCGCGCCGCGGCAGGCCCTTGGCGCGCGCGGTACGAATGTAATCCTGGCCCATCACCTCCAGCATCGTACTGCGGATGTAACGGCTGTAGGCCGCGAAGCTGATCAGCGAAATGCTCAATACGGGCAGGACCATGTGCCAGAGAATCTGCGCGGTGGTCTTGCCAACCTGCGGGTCAAACATCCCGACCGTGGGCAGGTAGGGCAACCCCCAACGTTTGAAGAGCACTGCGAAAATATACATCGAAAACAAGGCAACGAAAAAAATCGGCATCGAATAGCCGATGAACATAATACCTGTAAGCAGATTATCTATCACAGAATATTGCCGCAGGGCGGAATAAATCCCGACCAGCAGCGCGCCGAGGATGATGATCACCTCGGAGGCCACCATCAACATGAGCGTGTTCGGCAGGCGTTCACCGATCACTTCGAGGACGGGTTTTCCGTTCAACAGAGACACACCGAAATCGCCGCGCAGGACCCCGCGGCGGGTTCCCGCGGTTTCGGCGATGCCATCCCCATCGCGGTCGACCTGGGTCCAATCGTTGCCGACCAGCCAGTACAAATACTGCATGTAGACGGGTTTATCGAGTCCCAGCTGACGGCGCAGACGCTGGTATTCGGTCTGGCGGACGGCGCGCCGTCCGCCCATGGTCGCCACCGGGTCACCGACGTTCATCATCAATGTGAACAGAATGACGCTGATAAATAGCAGTAGGGGAATCCCTTGTAAAAAACGCATGACAATATATCGGCCCATGCAAATCCCTTCCAGGCAACGCGACAGGCTGTACAGGTGAACTCTCGCCCACCTGTACAACCTACTTTGTATGCTGAGATTAGGTTACTCTGCCAGATCCCAGTCGGCGATGTTGAAGAACATGGTCACGCCGGAGAACTTCACATTCAACAGGCGCGAACTGACCGCGTAAATATCAGGGTCCTGCCACAAACCGATGATGTAGACCTTGTCGTAGAACAACTGGTTGATCTTCGAAATGGTCTTCTGCCGTTCGGCGGCATTCACCTGCGTGGACTGCAACTTGATCAGGCTGTCGAGTTCCTCGTCGCAGATGTAGAACCAGTTTTCACCCTCGGGGTTCTCGTCCGATGGGATTTGATCGCACAACCAGTAATACAAGTCTGGGTCGGGGAAAAGCGGGCCGTCTGACCATTCCTGGATATCGTACTCGCCGCGCGCGGCCGGGCCGTTCTCGGCGTAGCTGGCGAAGTAGAGTGTATCGTCCACTGGGAAGACGTTGAGCTTGATGCCCACGTCGGCCAGTTGTTGTTGCATCACGGCCTGGACATCCTGGCGAATCTCTTTGATGGTTGTGGCATGACTAATCTCGAGATCGACGCCATCTTTTTCTCGCACGCCATCGCCATTGGTATCCACCCAACCTGCCGTATCCAGCAGGGTCTTGGCTTCCTCAGGATTGTAGGGATAGTTGACCAACGGAGGATCGTTGTAATTGGACAGCGCGTCCCAGAAGCTGGCCGGCACTTTGGGCAGGCCCAGCAACAGGTCACGGACTATGGCCTCGCGGTCAATCGACATGGCGATGGCCTTGCGCACATTCACATCGAGCAGGGCCGGGTGGCCTTTCTCCTCATTGACCATGAGGAACATCCACTCGCTGTAGCCGTTTGCTTCAACCATGATGTTAAGCCCAGCATCCCTCAAAGCGGGAACGTCTGCATACGAGATGAACGTGCCCATGTCGGCGTCACCTGCTTGAAGGGCGGCCGTCTGCGAAGCGTCGTCGGGCACGAAGCGGATGAAGATCTCATCCAGTTTGGCGGGTTCGCCCCAGTAATTTTCGTTGCGCACGAAGCGGGCATAACTGCCCGACTCCCAATCGGCGAAAACAAAGGGGCCGCATCCCACGGTGGGATTTGTCAGCCAATCGGCGCCATCCAGAGTCCCCGCGGATTCGTAAACGGGGCGCAGAACGTGAGCGGGCAGAATGCCGTGCCAGAGAGTCGCCAGCCACGGGGCAAACGGATCGGTGAATGTAATCACAACGGTTTGCGGATCGGGCGCGGTCACTGATTCAATTGCATCGTATGGATAGGAACTGTCCACAGTGTTGTTCGGGCTGACGGCCATCTCCCAGGTGAAGATGAAATCGTCGGCGGTGACTGGTGTGTTATCCGACCACTTGATGTCATCGCGCAACTTCATCGTGATCATGCGGCCATCTTCGCTAATGCCGCCATTCTCTGCGCTGGGAATCTCCGTCACCAGGCGCGGGAACGGTTTGTTGTTCTCATCGAACTCCCAGGCCCAATGCAGGTACATTTGCCAGGTTGTCCAGGCAAACCACATGCTGGTGTAAAGCGGGGAAAGTGAATCGAACTCCTGGGTAAAGATGAAGGTGGCGACCTTCTTTTCAGCGGGGGGTTCTGTGGCAACAGGCGCCTCCGTGGCGTTGGATGCGGGCCCTTCTGTCGCATTGGCTGCCGGAGCTTCTGTGGCCTGTGCGCCCCCGCAAGCCGTCAGAAGCATGCTCGCCAATACAACGAGTGAAAGCAAAATACTTAGGTTGCGTTTCATATTTCTCCTCCAGAGAAAGTAGGGTGAAAATCAACTTGCTGCAGAACGAGAGTGGGTAATCTATGCCGCGCGCCTCCTTTCAAATCCTCTTAAAAAATTATACAGCAAATCATTCCCTGCTACACAGGCAATAACGATCCGTTTTCCAGACCCCGACTCAGACGAATCATCCTGCTGGAATGATTCCAGCCATACTCCTACACTACATCCCGCTCGTTTGAATTTATAAAGCTTATGGATAAAATACCCGCTTCTTTACCATCCGGATGTTGATCTACACAAAAGTTTTAACTACACTTGAGGACCAATGCATGATCATTTCGCTTTCATATTCACGTTGACCTGTCTCGGGTCAAGCGCGTCACGCAAGCCATCTCCAAGCAAATTGAATGACAGCACGGTGAGCATGATGGCAACACCGGGAATAAACACAAGATGCGGCGCGTTAAAGACACTGTTCCTTTCCTCGCCCAACATCAATCCCCATTCCGGCGTCGGCGGTGACGCTCCCAAACCAAGGAAGGAAAGTGCCGCCGCATCGAGAATGGCAGAGGCGATACCCAACGTGGCCTGCACAATAAGAGGCGTAAGCGCGTTCGGTAAAACATGCCCGACAAGGATTCCCAGGGGTGATGAACCCAGCGCGCGTGATGCCGCTACATAATCCTGCTCTTTGACCTGCAGGACACTGGCGCGCACAATACGCGCGTAAACAGGGATCGAAACAAAAGAAATCGCAAGCAGGGCATTGATCAGCCCTGGACCAAGCACTGCCACGATGGCAATCGATAACAACAAACTGGGGAAGGCAAGCAGGACATCCATCAACCGCATAATGATGTTATCCGTCCAACCACCGGAATAACCAGCTACTGCCCCAAGGATCACCCCTGTGACGATGGCAAAACTTACCGTGGCGATACCGATCTCCAATGAAAGACGCGAACCGTAAATAATTCGTGAGAACATATCGCGCTGGTTGCCGTCGATGCCAAAATAATGCTCCTCCTGGTCGGCGGGGCAACCCAGCACATGAATACAAGGTGGCGAGCGGCGTTTCACAGTGCGAATGGGTATTCTCGGATCAAACGGCGCCAATACAGGTGCAAAGATCGCGACCAGCACCAGGAATCCAAGGATAGCCATGCCTACTTGCGCCGAACGATGGCGGAAAAGGCGTCGCAGGGCATTTTGTAAAGGCGTGCGGGATGATACTGTGGATAGTGGTTCAAGTTGAATGGAAGTGGCTTGTGATGACATAACGGCGTTTATTGCATCCGTATGCGTGGATCAAGAAAACCATATGAAAAATCGACCATAAGATTGACGAATACGAAAATAAGGGCAATGACCACTGTAAATGCCTGAACCACCGCGTAATCTCTCGATAAGATCGCGCTTACGAGTTGTGTACCTACACCAGGCAATGCAAACACAGTTTCTGTGAGCACTGCGCCGCTCATCAGTCCGCCAACAGATAAGCCGACTACAGTCACAATGGGAAGCATGGCATTGCGCATGGCATGTTTGAAAATAACCGCCCTTTCAATTAAACCTTTGGCTCGTGCAGTGCGGATATAGTCCAACCCAAGAACTTCAAGCAGGCTGGAACGGGTCATACGGGCAATGATGGATAAGGGTATCGTACCTACAGCTACACAAGGCAGGATCAAGTGCCACAGCGCATCACGCAACACCTCAAAATTGCCGGTGATCAGCGCGTTGAACGTGACAGTGTTCGATGCCAAAGTGACGATTGCCCCCCAAAGGCCGCTTAAGTTTTCCAAATGATATGTTTCTGTTAACGGAGGAATGGTAATGCCTGACGAGAGACGACCCGAGGGCGGGATCCAGAACGGCGTTCCTTTAAGTGAGATCGCGAAAACATATGCCAGCATCAAACCGAGCCAAAATACTGGCATCGAAACGCCAATGTTTGCGCCAGCCATTGTACCTACATCCACAATGGTGTTGCGCCGTATCGCAGAGATCACGCCCAGTAAAATGCCAAATGTGGTGGAAAACAGCATCGCACCCAGGGTCACCTCCAGAGTCATCGGCAAACGTTCCAGTATGATCTGCGTTACGGGACGGCTATCTTTAAGGGATTCGCCAAAGTTACCATGGGCGATATCATTAAGATAACGTCCAAACTGAACAAGAACGGGATCATTCAAACCGAATCGTTCTTTGAACTGGTTGCATTGCTCCACGGTCGCTTTTTCGCCAAGGACCGCGAAACATGCGTCGCCAGGCAGGATGCGTGCCAGTGCGAATGTTACAAATGTGATCCCAAAAAGGACCGGGATGAGCAGAAGCAAACGGCGGATCAGGAATTGGGACATAAGGTAAAAAAGGAATATTTAGGTACTTTGATGCCCCGAAGGCCCGGTGAAAGCTGACCTTCGGGGCATAAGACTTTAAGAAACTTAATCAGGGTTGAGCAATCAAAGTTTCCCTGAACATTGAACTACTTGGGCGCGTTGAGGAACGCGGCGAAGAAGCCGGTGAAATACTCAAAGACACCGGTATTACCCTTGTGGTTCGGGTTTGAGGCATCCCACAAGGCGCTGTAGGACGCGACAACATCATTCGCGTCGAACGTCGCTCCATTATGGAATGTTACTCCCTGGCGCAGGGTGAATGTCCACTCGGTCGCGTCAGTGTTGGGCTCCCAGGATTCAGCGAGGGCTGGAACAGGGGCGACACCGCCGAATTCATAACCGAGCAGGGAATCGTAGACCTGTTCGCAAGCGCGCAGTGTCTCACCATCGGTTTCATCACCGCAAGAGAGCATGATCGGTTCAGCACTCTGTACCCAAACCAATTGGCCGGAGGCTGTAGTCATCTGCTCAAAGTTCTCGTTGAGCGGACCCATCACCACATTGCCCACATCGGCCTTCATAACATTGGCAGTGGTTCCATGCGCCACGGGGATCATCGGCACGTGCTCTTTGATGAGTGCGTTGACATTGTCATAGTGTGCCTGACGTTCAGCCGGGTCACCAAGCTGCGCGGCGGCCTTGATTTCTTCCACAAGATCAGGCCACTCATTGCCAAAACGCGTGGCATTGCTTGCAAAGTGGAAGTCATAGAAGTTGGTTGCATCAGGATAGTCCATACCCCAGCCGAGAAGGTACAAAGGTTGTTCACCAGCCGCGGCGGACTCAAGGAATGGCCCCGATTCCATCTTATTGATGGTCACGTTAATGCCGATTTCAGCCAACTGCGCCTGGATTTCCTGTGCCACCTGGTTGACGTTAGGCAGATAGACGCGTACAACATCGCGGTACGCAAGTGTAACGTCGAAACCATTGGGGAAACCAGCTTCAGCCAACAAAGCCTTGGCTGCCTCAGGATCATATGTATACCACTTGGCGCCATCACCAGAAGTGCTGTAACCTGGCGAGAAGGATGGCGGAACGAACTGTTCCGCTACAGCGGAACCAGCTGGGTAGTAGTTATCAACGATCTGCTGTTTGTTGATCGCCATTGCCACTGCCTGACGAACTTTATCGTTATCAAACGGTGGAATGGTATTGGCCATGCCGATGTAGAAAATGTTGCCAGTTTCATAAGGATACAGTTTGAGGCTCGGGTCCGCTTCAATGGTTGCAAAATCGTCAGATGAAGGCAGGAAGACACCATCCACTGTGCCTGATTGCAGTTCGAGCAAACGCTGTGATGCTTCGGCAGACCAACGGAAGATAAGCGTCTTGATTGTAGGAGCATCGCCCCAGAAATTGGGATTGGCTTCGAAGGTAATGTGATCGCCGCGTACCCATTCTGAGACCATGTAAGGGCCAGTACCGTTCGGCGCTTCGCTCAACTTCGCGGAGTCGCCGCCCATCTCGGTCAGGTAATCTCCATCCTGGATGGCAAAAGCAGCGAAAGCCACCTTCGAAAGGAATGCCGGGTCAGGGAAGCACAGGGTGAATTTGACAGTGTATGCATCCACCGCTTCGATGGTTTTAAATTCACCACCGTAATCACAGCTCCCTGCGTCAGTTTTCATTCCTTCGAACGCGGGGGCGGCGGGAGGCTCAGTGGCAGGTGGTGCTTCAGTGGCAGGTGGTGCCGCAGGGGGTTCGGTGGCAGGTGGTGCTTCAGTGGCAGCCCCGCCGCATGCCGTAAGAGCCATGCTCGCGAGAACGAGCAGTGATAGTAAAGCAAATAGTTTGCGTTTCACGTTTCTCCTCCTGAGAGAAATTTAGTTTGGATTCAATTACGTACAGTGACAGGGAAAATCGGAAC
>Ga0210377_10002330_pt1 | contig 16682 bp, 11 predicted proteins | sample PLM4_65_b1redo_FD_155480 | JGI IMG/M metagenome (GOLD analysis project Ga0210377, IMG submission 155480) | Groundwater sediment microbial communities from an aquifer in East River, Colorado, USA - PLM4_65_b1 redo | ecosystem: Environmental > Terrestrial > Soil > Riparian zone | place: USA: East... | reverse complement strand
GATCGGCGAGATAGGCCGAATAGCAGAACGGATAATGCTATTCTTGGCTTCGAACCACGAGACACCCGTATGGAGGCGATAAAGTTCCAGACGCACGAAGGCGCGAATAGCCAAACCGATGTGGTTGCGCTGGGCAATTTCGAGGCGGAATTGCGCTCGCTCGATGCCAGTGAATTGCTTGAGACCGCGATGGTAGACCTAGATTTGCCAGGCATCAAGGGCATAGAAAGCGGCTTGCTCAAGCGTCATATCCAAGTGACTGGTTGCCCAGTATTCCACGTCGCCGTTTGTGCCGACTGTCTTGAATACCTTAATCCAGCCATAACCTTTGAGATGAACCGTTCGCCCGTGCGCCGGGATCAGGATGTCACGAATGGGTCGGTTGCCGCTACGGTCGATACTGACTTCGCGGTTGCTTTTGAGTTGGGTCAGCCAATGCCACTCATACGACCGCACCAGCTTCAAGTTATCCAGACCACTGTACCAGCTATCGAAGGCTACTATCTCAGGCTGAAAGCCACGTTCATGCGCCATCTGGAGCATGTCTTGCAGATGGTCATTCTTGCTCAACCCATCTTGCGCCTTATGGTAGATGCGAAAGTCGCACGGCAAGCGGCACACTCGGTCTGCCCATACCAACGAGATCAAGTTGATCCCTTGCACCACCCGACCAGGCTTGCCAGACCAATGGCTACTGACCAGAGCCATCTTCGAGGCATAAGGCTTGTCCAGCGTGCTATCATCGACCACCAGCAGACCACCCCTTCGGTTGACTTTTGGCTCAACTTCTTGCCACAGCGCCTTGCTATCCGGCGGCAGTCGTTGCAGCAGACGCGTATAGGCGTCGTGCGCTGGCGCATTGTCTTGCGCCGGATGTGTCTTCGATGCTTCTACGCTGCTAAACACCTTTTGCGCAGCGACCAGAAAGTTGATGTAATCTAGTTCATCGCATTTGGGTCGATTCATGCTTTTAGTTTAGCATCGCCACCTTCAACTGCGTAACTTCTAACGATTCAATTTGCGAACATCACCACTCCTACAATGGCATGACCCATGAGCAAATCTTAATCGATAATTTGAAATGATCAATGTGACTCACACAGCGACTCATTTCATGCAAAATCTGCCTTGATTTGCCTATGAGCCTATTGATCCTTTGTCGCCCCCCCCCGAGCATCCGCGTCCGCCCCTGACCGCGCGACGGTTTCTCCTAACTCCTGAATCAGTATCTTGCTCAAAGCCTCGGCTTTATCGCGCTCCTGCTTTGCCACAATGGAGGTCTCTTTCATGATCTCCAATGCGCTGATCAACTTATCATTGAAATACTTGACTGCCGCGAAGTTGAATGGGCGCGTTCTTAGTTCGTACATGCCGCGCGCGGCATGCTCGATCTGGTCAGCGGCCAGTATCCGAATCTCTGCTTCAGCGTCCTCAAGCTCTCTGACAAATCTGGTTATGCCATGCTGCGCATATGCTTGATACGCCAGCGCGATATTCATCCGCCAGCCTGGCAGAAGGTCAGTGCGGATGTCGCTGAGTTTCTGCCGGATGTCGTTCTCGTTCCGCGCCATGAGATCGATGGCGTGGTGGGCCTGATAGGCCGACACCAGCATCTTCGTCAGCGAGGTTCCCTTGGCTTCTAGCCGCTCGATATACGTTGCGTAGCGATCCCGCGCGATCATGATCGTAAAATCGATGGCGCGATTATCACGCGCAGCGGCAGCTGCCTCTCTGTCAGCGAGAATTTTGCGGCGTTCAAGCTCTGCCCAGCCGTGCTCGCTATCCAGGAAAATCTTGATCGCCATTAGCATGATGTATGCTTCGCGCAGAATCTCATAATTGGCGCGGGCCAGCTGGGCGTCCTGATGATAGCGCTCAGTGGCTTCGGTCTCTTTGGCAAAGATGTTCGCTTCCTGCCGATCTAGCCGTGTATTGACCATCTCCCATTGCCGGAAGAAATTTTCCACACGGTGGCGGATCATGGCCGTCGTCTCATTGAAGATAAACAAAACTTTGTGGGCGGCGGACGATAGCTCCAGCATGTTCAGCGATTGCAGATCGGTGATCACGCCGTCCGACAGCGCAATGATCTCATCGAGCGTGCCGACGCGCACCCCGGCCAGCATGTCTCTGGAAACCTGCGCCAGCGCCGCCTGCGCTTTGTTGCCAAAGGTAACAATATCATCCAGATGGGCGTCGTCGCGGCGAAGGCTTTGGGCCAGTTCCTGCGCCCGCGCCATATCCTCTTTAGACAGAGGTGGCAGGTTCGGCGTATTCCTCTCAAGCGAGAAATTATCTTTTGGATAGGTTAAGTCAACGACCATTGGTTCCCCCTATTTCTGATAGGCCTGCGAGCAGCCTTTGTAAACCTGTTTTACGGTGTCGCGGTCGCGATTGGCGTTTCAGCGAGCGTCGCGGCGGCTGCCGTTGGCGTCGGCGCTGGCAGGCAAACTCCGGGCGGAGTTCCCGTTGAGCAAGTGGTGATGTAAGCCTGAATCGCTGCGGTGACATCATCCTTTGGCTCTGACACTAGCACCGGGAAGGTGTCGTTATCCCGCAGCCAAGGGGCGTTGACAATCGAGTCGCAGATGAAACCCGGCGGGCAGACGCCGCTGTTTTGGCGGGCAATACGGATTATGTCTTTATCTTCAACCAGAACGTGTTGCAATTGATCGCAATCATGGTTCACCGAGACCAGTGTAAGTTCAGCGCCGACTGTGGGATTCGGATATAGCCCGATGATGTCCTGAGCCCGCGTTTTGGTATCATCATCCAAGGTGGATAGCCACGCGACAAAGCTGGTCTCATAGGCCACTGCCATTGGCATCCCCTCACCACGGGAGATGAACGTATTGAACAACTTGACTGTGGTGTCGATCTGGCTTCCTTGCAATTCCCAGTAGGTATACAACGTAGGATAAATGGCGGGGTTGGCCTGAAGATCGGTCAGCGTCAGCGGCTTGCTACCCGTCTCATTGCCCGGCGTCATGAAGCTGCCCATATAGGCCATCCAGATCGCCCCCCCTGTGCTGGTCAATGGGTCTGTCGTCTCAATACGCACCGGACCGGGGATGGCTACGCCAATGTCTGCCCACTGCTTGCCTGCCAGCATTGCGTCGACCAATGGCTTCATGTTTACAAAGTACACCTGATTAACCTGTGTGACGATTCCCGCCTGCATCAGCGTCGGCAAATAATCCTGCCATGTGTAAATCACGTTAAGATCAGTGGAGGTCACCACTGCCTGGAGGATCGTGTTCGGATGATTCGCCGCGAAATAATCCACCGTGATCCGGCTGGCCGGATAGGTGCAGTCCACCGTAATATTAGGATCGGGATGAGGATACTTATCGGACATCGCATACCCCCCCATCCTAAACTCGCCTTTTACTTCAATGCCATATCTCTCGCACAAAATTTGCATGATAGACGCATCTTCAAAGTAGCGGTAGCCGCCATAAGAATATACGTGTGTCGTGGCATTCGGGCATGCGCCGGGTTGCGTGAGTGTCGGGGCCGGGGGCGGACACGTGCCGGAGAATATCGTGCACCAGTTCGAGATCACAACTATGATCACAGCAATCAGCGCCAGCACACCGACACCAGCTATCATTCGGTTATTCATGGCTGTCCTCCTCCTGAGGTGGCTCACCCAATTGTTGTTTCAAGGACTCCAGTAGGCCCAGCGAGTTGGCGATATCCTCCATCGTCGCCAACAGGACTTCGCTCTGAAACCGCCCTTCATCCAGCTTGATCCCGATTTCATTGAGCGTGGCGATAAGCAGCGGCAGGACGCGTTGCTCCATATTGGCAATCTTCGCTTTGCGAGCCGCATCCCGCACAAACAATTCTCCGCACTGAATGTCGTGATACTCCTCCACCATGAGGATAAACCGCTCCACAATCAGCAGAGTCGCCGAGGCCCATGGAATGTTCTGGCGGGCATCAAAACGCCGTAGAAGACGAAGCAGGATGCGATTAGTCTCGCTCAATTGCCCTGCGACCTTCGCTGGCAAAAATCCACTCTGGCTAATATCGCCGATGCGCTCCGCAATCCGCCTGATCTCGGATAGCTTGGCGAGATACTCGGCGCGTATTATTGCTGCGATCTGACCCTCCTCAATCGCCAGTCGAATCTGATGCGCCCCAAACCATGCAGCCAGCCCAAGCCCCAGGCTAATGGGAGCGATCAGCGCCAGCGGAACCTGACTCACTGTCGCGATCAGGCCGGTAGCGATGGTCGCCGCCACGCCAACTCCGAACGACCCCATCTCCTGCGGCGCGATCTGCTTGCCGTCACCGAGCATAATGATCCCCTCCATCAGTTGTTGCCTTTGGCGGCGCGGAAGGCCAGCGCGATGTCCTGCCGCCCGTCGTACACCGCGCCGCCGGTTTTGGCAAGCTCGTTTAACTGGTTGAAGTCGGGCGAGCCAAAGGCGATTCCGTAGACCGGGACAGTGTAGCCCCCCTGCTGGTAGAAGGTGATGAAGTCGCTGGCGGTCGCGCCCTCGTTCGACCCACCATCCGTCATAGCAATGATCGAGTAGGCATAAGTTTCCGGATCATAGGCGCTGCTATTAATGTATAGTAGCGCCGATTTTAGGCAATCGAACATGGCCGTGCCGCCACCGAAGGGATGCGTCACGACATCGTTGGAGAGAGTCTTCAGGACGGCGGGATCATTGCCCGTGGTCTGGCTGCTAATCTGGCTCACATTGCTGGAAAAAGCGTAGACCACGGTGACATCCTGCTCCGTCGCCTGCAAGGAGACTGCCGAGGCGCGGGTCTGATCTAGCAGCAAGTCCATGGCGTCGGTCATCTGTTTGTCGCCGCCATTCGCGGACATGCTCCCGGAGTAATCTAGGCAGTAGATGGTGAAGCTCGGCTTGCGCCCGTAGACTTGATACCACTCCAGCGCGGCCCGCGCCGCAGGCGGCTTCGGGAAGATCATCTCCTGAAATTCAGTTTTTGCGTCGATACCCCACGCCGGGTTGAACACCGCCAGATCGGGGTTATCGATGCCCATGCCAATCTGGTTGGTGCGCCAGCCTAACGCCTGGATGCGCTTCACGATGTCCTCGCGTTGGAGGAACTCGACCAACTGGCGATACTGCGCCAGTTTCTGATCGTCCCCGTTATCGACATAGCGCAGGGGCGCATCGGCGATGGCAGTCGCCCCCTCGACGTAGAAGACAAGCATTGGTTTCTGGCTCGCCGCGATAAGCTCCTGATTCATCTGGATCGCAAGACTCTCATAGATCACGATGGCATTGGTAGAATGCCTGCCTGAGACCTTATCCTCGACAAACACATCCTTCAGGTGATCCACTTCGGCGGCGGAGCGATCAATCCCGTTCAACAGCGTTTTCAGCGATTCGAGCGTTGCCGGATTCTCGAGATCGGTGGTGGTCAGCACCGGCTTGCCGCTGAGGGCGGTATACATCGCAAGGTAGAACACCGCGCCGGGGGTGCTCTGGGTGGCGGAAGTCATGGCCAATTGGACTTTGCCTGCCTGCACCGCGCTGACCAGATCGGTTGCTGTGATGCGTTGGCCCGCCGCCCAGCCCAGTTCCGCCGCCGTGTCTGGGTCAACCGCCAGCACGACATACGATTTCATTACTGTTTCAGGCGAGACCGTCGATGAGCCGGACAGCCATAACGTGCTGGCCGGCCAGAAAGCGTCAACAGTCTTGGGGTTGTTTTTGCTGGTTTTTGCCACCATGTCCCGGATGTCAACCGGCCCCCGATACGTGACCGTCAGCCGGACGCCTGTCTCTTGGGTGAACTGCTCGAACAGCCCTGCTTCTTCCAGATTGCGGACATCGTGTTCCGCCAAGATGCGGAACGTGCTGGGGTCGGCGGCGAGATTGCTTGCCGGGGTTGCTGCCTGTGCGCTGCACGACGCCAGATAATACACTGCAATCAACATTACGCTCGACACCCCTGCCAGCATCCAGACGGTTTCCTTACGCATGGCTACCCTCCTCAAGATAATAGTCATCAGGGCAAACAACGTAGGGATGCCCCATACCAGCCACCGCATGGCTTTCATGATAACCCCGCCCAGCCATCTGATCGGCAGGGTCAGGACTCTCCCGATACCACGAAGAGCCGAAGCCGCCCACCCACCCAGCACGCGCATTCCGCTGGACAGTCTGCGACCCGTCCAGATAAATGGCCGCGCTAAAAGCGTCAGCCCGCGTGAGAGGCCATCAAACAGCCAGCCAACTAGCTTTGCCAACATGACAATCGGCCAGACCAGCAGCGTGATCAGCAGGCGCACAACCCACACCACTGCGTGCCACAGCCTTCTCAACCCCCGCCCAATCCATCGTAATGGCGATGCCCCAAGTGCCAGCCCCGACTTCAGTCCACCGAACAACCAGTGGAGCAGCTTTGCCAGCATGACAATCGGCCAGACCAGCACCGTGATCAGCAGGCGCACAACCCACACCACTGCGTGCCACAGCCTTCTCAACCCTTGCCCAATCCATCGTAATGGCGATGCCCCAAGCGCCAGCCCCGACTTCAGTCCACCGAACAACCAGTGGAGCAGCTTTGCCAGCATGACAATCGGCCAGACCAGCACCGTGATCAACGCGCTCACAACCCATATAATTGCGCGCCATAACCGTCTTAGCCCCCGCCCCATCGGGGGCACAAACTGGCGCAGTCCGAGCCACCCGGCGGCTATCGTCATCAGGATGTGGGCAAAGAGCCAGATCGCCCCCTTCCAGATCAGCGCGACTCCGCTTGCCAACAGCAGCGATACTGTCGCTAGCGCGCCAATCAGGGGAGATACCCCGGCGGCCAACCCGCGCCCGATTGCGCTCAAGGCCGCGATCAACCCGCGCCGAATCAATCGCAGCCCGCCAACCAGCGCATAATAAATTCGGGCGAGTGACCGCGCCCCGAACGCCAGCCCCGCCAGCAGGCCGTCAAACAGCAAGCCAACCAGCTTTGCCAGCATGACAATCGGCCAGGTTAGCACACTGATCAGCAAGCGGACGAATTGAATGATTCCACGCCACAGCGCGGACAGCGGCAATCCAAGCGGACTCAGCATCCGGACAATTACGCGCCAGAGCAGCATCAATCCGGCCGCGAGGAGTACCAACACCATAATCACAGCAACTATGGCGACGCCTAATACTATCACCACGGCAAATATGGCTATGTTTGATCTCAGAATAAGCCAGAGCGGCGGCCACACCTGCCCCAGCCATAATAGCCCTCCGCCAAACACGATAGCGGCGATCAGCCACCACGCTGGTCCTGACAGCGAGACGATCCCGCGCCCCACCAACCGGGCCGCCGCTGAGAGTCCACGCCACAGAGCGGACAGAGCGAGACCCGCAGGCCGTAGCACAAAAACAATGGCGTGCCACAGGAAGGACAATCCCTTTCCGATCAGCCAAACGATGCCCTGCACACCATACCCAAGGGCGCGGAACAGTATCATCAGCGGCCAGAACACGATCCTTAGAATCCAGCCAATGACTGATTCGATCTCTCTAGCAGCTAAGGCAGTAATTGCCCCTGCGCGCGTCCGTGCGGCTTGGCTGTGCTGCCACGCCCACACCGTTGAAGCCCGCCCAACCCAGACCAGCGCAGGCAACGTGGTTAGGGCCAGATAACCGCCCGCGATCAGCAGTGCCCACCCAAGCAGGTTAATCAGTGGGGCTGCCGCGTCCAGCGCCGTGACCTGCTCCACAGGCGCGAAGGCTCTCATGATCTGCGAAGCCCACAGCAGAGGGACGGCAATCGCTTTTTGGGCGAGAATGGAGCCTGCCTTTTTCCAGTCCATTGTTTACTCCTTTTGCGTTACGTCAGTTCTGGCGTAACTGCCCGGTCACAAATTCCGCCCATAACCGCGATGGATAGCGACACGACCCGCGCTCCAATATCAGCAGGCCCCTATGCGATAGGTTGCGCAGCGCGGCATAGATGGTCGCCCGGCGGAGTTCTTCCTGCCAGTCATCCGAAAGAAAGGCGAAGACATCGCGCTCCTCGTCCGTCAGGCGCTCCCAGTCGCTCTGGAAATGCGCTTCCATATCCTGCCGGGTGCGCCGGGTGATTTCGTTAAGGTCGCCGCCGGAGTTCAGCGCATGATAACAGGCGGTTTGCAGCGCCAGCGGATGCCCCCCGGCGAGGTCATACAGGAAATCTTCCAGTTCCGGTGATGCGGGTTGGTTCGCCTCGCGCATCGGCTCGCGGATAAGGCGTCGGGCGTCGTCTTCTTCCAGCAGCCCGATAGTCAGCAGCGCAAAGACGTTGAAGAACGGGCTGGACACAATATCCAACGAGCCATGCGCGTAGGTCAATTCGATCAGCGATTGGGCCGAGGCGGTGATGAAGCTCAACTGATAGCGGCCTGCCGCCGAGCGCAGCGTGTTGAAGAAACTCCGATCCACCTGCGGATTAGCGCTGAGATACTCGAAGTCATCGAGGATCAACGTGACGCGCCGTCCGCGCTGGTTGATCCGCCGCACGCTGCTTTCAAAGGCAGCCCGGCGGGTGGGGGCTGCCGTCGAATCCAGTGCTGGCCCGCCCGCGTCATTCAACGCCGTCACGAGAGTTTCGATGAATATCCCGAATAGATCCTCTGGCACGCCGGAGGACAGGGCCGCGCAGTGCAGATAGGCCAGCAGCCTGTCCGACTGTGAATGGGGGGCTGCGCCGCTCTCGGAGCGAAGCTGGTGGCACAACAGCGAGGTTTTGCCGATCTGCCTAGGCCCGACGACGGAGACAGACTGATTCCCGACCAAATAGCCAGAGAGATCGGCGAGAATCTGAGCGCGGCCAAAGAACATCGCACTGGCGGCTACCGGCTCGCGGGGGGTATAGGGGTTGTTCATGTTTCCGACTTCTCCAGAATGCGCGCCAGCGACTGGTATTTCTCGATCCACAGCGCCAGCAGGCCCAGCCGCCAGCCATACGCGTCGCCGCCTGCCACCGTATCTTCTTCGGTGCGCGATGCGAGAATGTCACGAACAGCCAGATGGCGCAGCGCCCCGGCCAGCGCCCCGCGCTCCACCATCACACCGCGATGGGCCAGATAGTCGGCGACCTGCGCAACGGTGGCTCGCCCGGTTAGCGGGATCCGGCGGCTGAGGACGGCCATCGCGAGTTGTTCTTCCCGCGTCGATTCAGCCCATAGAAACGCAAAATGGGCTTCACTTGATGAGACGATCTCATCCACCACTGCGTTGACATCGGAAATGGTCATGCTGCTGCGCCGGGCGCGGTTGTGCAGGTTCACCAGCCCGTGACACAGCAGTTGCAGAAAATACGGATGTCCGGCGGTCACCCGCCATAGCGCGTCGAGCGCCAGATCGTCGAAGCGCATCCCATACTCGCTGACCGGCGCTTCGATCAGGTGTACGGTGTCGGGCCGCGCCAGAAAACCGACATGGCGGTACAGGGTCAGGTTGAACAGCGCTTGCCAGTGCGGGTTGGCAAGCTCCTCCATGCGGTGCGTTCCGCAGAAGATCACGCTTAGCCCCTCGAAATGCTGGAGGAGGTGGCGCAGGAAGGGGAAGATAGCCGCATCGAGCTTGCCCTGCTGCACCATCGCTTCCAGTTCTTCAAACTCGTCGAGCAGCAGTAGTAGGTGTCGGTTGCCGATGGCATCCCGCACTCGCGGGAGGAAGTCGCGCTCAAAGCTGTGCGCCGGGGATTCCTCAAAATCGATCCACTCCGGGAGGGTGAATGCCAGCCCTCGATCCTCCAGCGCATGGGCCATCTCGATGGCGATGTTATAAAAGAAGGCAGATAGCCCGCTGTCAAGCGCCAGGCTTTGCCCGTCAATGTACACCGACGCGAAATCGTCGTTCAGCCTGTCCGGAAGCTGTTTGAGTAGCGAGGACTTCCCGGTGCGCCGCTGGCCTATCAGAGTCAGGTGGTTGCGGTGCCGCGCGCGCAGACTTTCATCGATGAAAGCGAAAATATCTTCCCGGCCCACAAACAGCGGCGAGCCAGCCTGCAGCGGCGTCCCGACCACGTATGGGTTGGGGATGTTCTGAAAAGTCTCTTCAGGCGGAAGCAGATACACGGCGTCGGCAAACTGCTCATCGTGATTGGGGCCACGCGGGTCATCAAACACGATGGTGAATCGCGCCCGGAACTCCTGCCGATCGGCGGAGAGATGCGGCCTCAGCCGAAGTTCCACCTGGGTCTCATCGCCGCTAGCTAACCGATCAAGGCGCGCCCCGTCATCGAGGGGGGTATATTCCGGGCTTTCGGTCAAGATCACGCGCAGGTTGAGGGCGGCGCTCTGGCCCTCGTTGCGGAGATGTAGGGCAACCGTCACCGGGTCGCTTTGCCACGTCTGCTGATTCACCAGCCGACAGGTGATCCGCGCCCGCGTCTGCAGATCGCCCATGCTGCGGGCCACGATATTCATCCAACTGTCGGTCACCGACACTATTACAGCGCGATCCGCCGCCCCCAGCGTCCGCCCCCGCCGTGCGATTTCACCCAGGCGCTCCAGCGCCGCTGCCAGATACGCCAGCCGGTCGCGAGTGGATGCGACGCGCTCGCACGCATACGCTGCTTCTGCCACCGCGATCAGATCGGCCAGTGCGCTGCGCAGATCGGCCAGCGCCGGGTCGCCGCCTACCTCCCGGAGAGATTTCAGCCCATCTCGCGCCTCGCCGACTGCCACCAGCGTGGAGTGTTCAAGCGCATACAGGCTGGCGCGGTAAAGCTCCAGCGCTTCCGGCTGGTGCTGCAAACCCGCCGCCTGAGGCGATTCAAGCGCATCGATCAGCTTGCGGATGGCCGCCGCAGCCTGTTCCGGTTCGATCAAGCTGCGGTATAGCCTCTGGTAGCTGTCAGCCAGCAGGGCCAGCAGGTGCTCCCCGGCCAGATCCATTAGGCCCGGCAGCGCGGCCAGCAGCATCTCCGCCTCCGGGCTGTGCCTCGCCGACTGTAATAGATCGCGTAGAAAGACCAGCGCCGACGCGGGGTTATCCAGCAACGCCTGCGCCTTGGATCGGCTCTGATCAGAACCGGCTAAATCCGCATTGCCGTGCATGATGCTCCTTATCCTGTTTCGAGTCGCTGGCCACAATCATCAGGCTCTATGAGTAGGCTATATCAGGACTTCAGTCACAGTAAGGACAACAACGGATCGATTGAGGGTCAATATCAGGTCAGGCGGGTCGCTCAGAGGAACGATGAGAGTGGGTTGCTGCTATTTGCCACGAAAAAGGTATCCTTGCCCGCGCATCGTCACGATATGCTCGCCCGCCGTGCCGAGCGTCCGCCGCAGCTTCTTCATGACGCCTCGCGCCCGTTCCGGGTCAGGCGCGATCTCGCTGGGCCATAGCGCAGTCTCGATATCTTCCGGCGTCAGCAGGTGGCTGCCAGTTTCTAGCAGCAGCCTCAGTGCCGAGAACTCGGTGGGAGTCAGGTGAACCAGCTTGCCGTCCACGCTCACCACCCGGCGGCGGATATCCATCACAAACGGGCCAGCCTGAAGCAGCCCTTCAACCGATTGGCGGCGCACAAACTCGCGGACCAGGTCGCCGGGATACGACGCGGCAGCGATCACCCCCGCCGACGCCAAACGCTGTAGCGCCGGATCGGACGGGGGGAGATGGTGTAGCGGGAGCGCCGCCAGCGTGGTGCGATCCTCAGCAGTGAGGCCGTTCCAGTAGTATTCCAGATGTGGCTCGATATCCTCGATAATCTGCTGCCGTATCTCGTCGATGGCCTCCACGCCAGTCGCGTCATTGGACATCGCGGCGAACACCCTGTAAGCGGCAATCTGTAGAAACAGAGGGTGCGTCCCTACCCAGTCGAGGATGCGCTCGATATCGGCTTCTGCGAAGGGCTTCCCACTGCGGGCGGATAGCGCGGACAACAGATCGGCTGCCTCCGAGGAATCAAAGGTCGCAAGGCGGCACGCTGCAAAGTTGTTGAAGAAATGCGACCGGCGCGCTTCGCCGCTGGCAAACGGCAGATTTGCGAGGGGGGATGTGGATGCGGTGATGAACTGGATCGGGTATTGAGCCGCCAGACCTTTGAGGCGATTGAACACTGAGGCATCGAATCGTGGGTTAGCGGCGATTAAATCAAATTCATCGAGCGCGACGATCAGTTGATCGCCTTGTCTAGCGAGGGCGCGGACCTGCCCGACCAAGTGATCAAACGGGATGGCATCGATCTCCCCGCCAAGCCCCCGCCCGATGGCACCATTTAGCCACGCTTCATCGAGGCCGTCTAACATCCCGCCATCGACGGTTACGCAACGTGTCCGGGCCGGGTCAAACCCAGCTTTGCGGATGATCTCCGGGTGGGTTGCGTGAAACAGCAGTGAGGTCTTGCCCATGCGGCGCGGGCCAAAGATGGCAACACTCTGCCTCTGCCGAACCAAATCGAACAGGTAGACAAGCTCGCGCTGTCGCCCGAAGAAATACGCCGGGTCATGAATTGGCCCCCGATGGAAGAATGGATTGAATTCAACCACGGCGGTTCCCCTCTACCTGCTGGAGTTGAATTCCAAGAAAGACCTAATACCAGTGTAGGGGTCTATCGTTGCCGTGTCAACCAAGAGATTTGTCTCGGTGGTGCGGAGAAGCATGCAGCAGTGCCCTGGCTAGTGCCATTCAAGAGCGCATGATCCGTCTGTCACCTTTTTCTGCCAACAAGTTCGACCGGCTGTTATCATGCTGCATCTGACGTATCACTATTGAACAGGATTCGACTCATTAGACTCTTTGTAATTTCATTTGTTGCGCAACCATCTCCAAACCCTTGGAATTGTACGATGGATCTCGTTCGATCTGTGAAGGAAGTCGTTTGAGCGTATTGCGCAAGAAAACAGACCGCCTCGATCATATGCTTGCGTCCAAGAAACCAAAAACGTCTTGAAACGAACTGGGGTTGGAGGTGAGGCTTGCAGATAAGAAACGGCAGAAGTCGATCATGAAAAACAACTATGCACAATCGACCCATGACTTACTCGCTCATCTCTGCTCGTCAAACGTTGGCATGATGGCAAACCCGCAGCTAAGAAAGTGGCGCTTTTGTCCAATTGGGACACGACGACCTGAAGGGATTCGAACCCATTTCAGATGTTCTGAAGGTCGATTGGAAGTTCCGCCAGCCTGTTTCTATGCTCAAATCGAAGCATAGACAAAAACTCCCCAACATCATCTGTGGGGAGCTTTGTGAAATCTATAACTTGTGGACCTAAAGGGATCTGTGCCGAACTTTTTGTGCGTGAGAGCGAGATAAAGTAACAACCACATTCAATAATCTCGCTAATGGGAATTACTATAATGCGCTTCGCGCGGATTTGCAAGCGTGGTCTGGAAGCGAAACAGAACCTTGTGAATAGAAATCTTATTGAGGGTATCCAACATAGCCAGGCAGGTCAGTAACCACTATCAACGCCCGCCGCTCGACGCGTTGCGCTGCCTGACCCCAGCAGCGGCTTTCATTGCCATCCGAGGATCAGCTATCTGATCAGGATGGTTGCGCCCCCCAGCCTCTCAAGTTCAGCATAAACGGCGTCAGCCTGCTCGCGCTTGCCAGTGTGTTCGTACGTCTGGCCCAGGCGCAAATACAATTCGCGGACTTCCACGTCGAATTCCGGGCGGACAAACAACCCTTCCCTAGCGAGCTGGCGTGCCGTCTCGAAATGCGCGATCGCCTCGTTTGTTGCCAATAATCGGAGCGCTTCTTGGCCCGCAGCAACGCTGTGCCGGAAGGCAACCTCCGTCAGTCCTGCGGCCAGAGCATGGTGCGCCAACACAGCCGCCGGTTCCCGAGCCGTTTCGAGGGCTTCCAGCGCGCGTCGATGAAACAGCCGCCGGCGCGCGTCGCCGGCCTCAGTGTATACGACACCGCGAATCATGTTGTGAGAAAACAGGTACACGCTGGCCGCGCCAACTATTGGCGCTTCCAGCAGGAGCCTGCCACTAACCAATTCATCCAGCGCGGGCAAACCCGCATCTTCGGTGACGCCGGAAACCGCGCACAAATGCTCGAACATGAACTTCAAATCGAGGACTGCCCCGGCTGTCAGCAGAGCCAACGCATTCGGGCTGAGACGGTTGAGGCGAGAAAGGATGACGGCCCGCACGGTTGATGGGACACGCACTGCCTTCCCTAGATCATGTTTGGCGTCCACCGCAAATACCCAACGACCCTCAGCGCGGTGTTTCGGGTGAAGCGCTCGCCGCTCCAGCAAGTCCTTCAAGGTCTCCATTAAGTAGAAAGGCTGTCCACGCGTTTCGCTGAATATCCAGTGAGCAAAATCCTCGGCAGGCGACTCGAATATCGATAGCATCATCCCTATCGCATCGTGTTCATCTAAGGTCCCCAGTTCGAGATACGCCGGTTTTAGCTCTCTTTCAATGTGAGCCAGCCAGTCGATCAGGTTGGGCGCGTTGGGCAGAACCGGTAGCTGCAGGGCCTGAGCCCGCATACTGACCACTAACATAATCCGCGCGCCGTTCTCCCGCCATCGCCGGACAGCATAGACCAGCCAATCCAGCGTCGCGTTGTCTGCCCATTGCAGATCGTCGATGAAAAGCGCCACCGGCGACTTGTCGGCGAGAGCCACAATCAAACGCGCCAGCGATTCAAACAACTGCGGGCGGTCACCTTCAACCTCTAAGGAAATGGCAGGCAGATCAGGAAAGCGCTCGCGCAATTCGGGCAGCAAATGGGTCAGGGGCGCCAGCCATTTGCCTTCTAATGAATCGGCTGCCGCAGGGTCCCGCTTGAGAAGTTGGCGGAGGGCTTCAATCACTGGCTGGTAAGATAACCGGCTGCTGCTTTCAAAAGCGCGCCCTTCGAGCGTTTCGGCGCCCTGAGCCACAACCAGCGCCAGAAATTCCCGCACAAGGCGGGTTTTGCCAATGCCAAGTTCGCCGCGCACGGTCACAACCTGGGCTTCGCCTGCGGCAGCCAGCTCGTAATGCTCAACCAATGTTTGATGTTCGACGGTTCGCCCGGAAAACCGGCCTTCCAGAAACGTGATAGCAGTGTCGATCCGCGCCAGACGAGGCTCCGAGCGCTCCACAGGATGCTGTGAGCGAATGCGTAAAACCAGCGCCTCAGTGTCCGGTTCTGGCTCTATCCCAAGCTCAGCCTCCAGAATGGCGCGACAAAACTCATACGTTTCCAGCGCCTGACCCCGCTCGCCAGCCGCAAAGTGCGCGCGCATCTTGCGGCGATAAGCGACTTCGTTTAGCGCGTCGAGGGCAATCCATAGGGAGGCGGTTTCGGCTGTCTCGGCGAATTCGCCTCTGGCAAATTGGATCTCCGACAGCCGGTCGAGGATCAGGCCCAACCGCCGCCGCCACACTTCACGCTGCATGTCCACCCAGTCGTCGAAGGATGGGGCATCACCCAGCGAAAACCCCGCCAAAAAATCGCCGCGATGGTAGGCCGCGGCTTTCTGCAGTAATGGCAGGCTGTCGAAATTTTGCGGTGAGGCTCTGCTCGACCGCTCGGCGCGGGCGAGCGCATAGGCGTCCTCAACCATACGCAGGTCGAGCTGAATATCCGCCTCCGGGTTGAGGGCAAGCGCAGAGTGTGTGACCGCGAGAAAAGACGTTTGGGCCAGTTCGCGGGCTTCGCTCAGAGCAGATTGCAGATGGCTGAGGGTATTGCGAAGCGACGCATAACTGCGTCCCTGGTTCGATTCCGGCCACAGCAGGGCGGCCAGAAGATCACGAGGCTGCTCGCCTCCCTCCAACGCCAGGTATATCAGCAGCGCCAGTGTCTTGCGTGTGGGGAACTTCAGCGACTTGTTGCCCAGACGCACTTCGGGCGGCCCCATCAAATTCAGCTTCAATTGCGCTTCAAGACCGGCCACGCTGATCCTCCTTGTGACGCTGTTGAGACTCGGCTTGATTATACTTTATTTTAAGAAATAGGAGTACGCGTTTAAGGCTTTAAGGGCATCATCTCATTCGCCGATTGGACGGGAAGAACCGGATCGGTGATGAATAGTTATGTGACACCTTAGAGCCTCAAACGCGAGCGTTATAACGGCACATCAGAAAGAGAGAAAACAATTATGGGTCTTTGGGGCGGCATGATTTTGAGAGCAGGCATTACCTGGGGAATTGCGGCAATCTTGCTGGCGATCATCGGCACGGTGCTGTCGCCGATCCTGCCAGTGATTGAGGGCCTGACGCTCGCGACCTTTGCGTTCATCATGGCCGGCGTTCACTACTCAGCCAAAGCCACTCAGAGCGACCTATTGGGTGGTGGGTTGGGTGGCGCGCTAGCGGGCGCGGTGGCCGCGATTCTGTTGCTGCTGATCCGGTTTATTCCGATTCTGAATCTCCCCTCGCCGGGGGCACCCCTTGACCTGCTCACTGCAATACTGGTCGGCCTGATAGCAGGCGCAGCGGGCGGGCTGGCTACTAAAGCTATCGTGCGCTAGGCAAAACAAAACATGCATCACACCTCCGTCAACTTATGGTCGCATAGGAAAGACATGCAATGAAATTACGAACAGGTGATCCGTGGATGCCAGCGCGGGATTATGCGCTCACACTAACAGGGTTGACCATCAACTTGATTGTGCGCGACATCCCTAAGAGAGTGTTTCATAAGTCAATTGGTGGCTAATTTCAACATGCGCCGAATGCTGGCGATATAAACAACCGATTCGCTGGATGAAACTGTATGTTCAAAATCACGAGATAGAC
>Ga0210377_10002329_pt1 | contig 16684 bp, 16 predicted proteins | sample PLM4_65_b1redo_FD_155480 | JGI IMG/M metagenome (GOLD analysis project Ga0210377, IMG submission 155480) | Groundwater sediment microbial communities from an aquifer in East River, Colorado, USA - PLM4_65_b1 redo | ecosystem: Environmental > Terrestrial > Soil > Riparian zone | place: USA: East... | reverse complement strand
GTCGAGGTCCGCTATCGGTGGCTGCGCAACGGTCAGCCGATCCCGGACGCCGATGGACCGCGGCTTCCGCCCGGCGTCGGGCATCGGGGCGAGCTGATCGTCGTGCAGGTAAAGGCGACTGACGGCAGCGACGAGAGCGCGTGGATCGCCTCCGCGCCGCTCACCGTCGGCAACGCGGCGCCTGCGATCACGACGCAGCCGAACTACACGCTCTCCGGGTCGAGTCAGTACAGCTATGACGTCGCCGCCGCGGATCCAGACGGTGACCGGCCGCTGAAGTACGAGCTCGTCACAGGGCCGCCGGGCATGGTGGTCGACGTGGTGAGCGGTCGAGTGACCTGGCGCGTGCCGGCGACCGCGAAGGGCGTGTACCCGATCGAGCTCGCGGTGTCCGACCCGTACGGCGGGAAGACGACGCAGAGCTACTCGCTGGCCGTCGCCTGGAACGAAGCGCCCGCGAACGCGAGCGACGCCGTGAAGCCCGCCAGCAACGCCACGAAGCCGCAGCGCGCCGGGGCCGCGGCGGGATCTGGCGACACTGCCGCGGAACGTGACGAGGATTACACCGATCTCGATCAAGGCGAGGAGGCGGCGGACGACGAGTTCTGACGTGCCGCGCGCCCTGCGCGTGGCTGACGTCAAGGTGGGGGTCGCGAAGCCTCAAGTCGCGTTTTCGGCCCGCCGATCGGAACTCGATTCTCTTGCCGGCTCGGAACGGAGGCTCAGAGTGTCTGGGAACAAGGTTCGGCGAATTCGCGAGGCGCTCATGATGAGCAAGGCCGAGCTGGCACGGAAGGCCGGCCTCTCGACGCTCACGATCGACCGTGTCGAAGCCGGCAAGACCTGCCGCCTCGACACGAAGCGGAAGATTCTCCACGCGCTCGGCTTGCGCGTTTCCGACAAGGACTCGGTCTTCGGTGACCGGTCCGTCGACCATCTGCTCGCAACACACACTAGCGACGCCCACTCGGGCGGGAACTGAGGCGGGATCGACGATGTTCTCCTTCGGGAAGAAAACGGTCATCGGACTCGATATCGGCTCCAGCCAGGTGAAGGCGGTCGAGCTCGAGCCGCACGGCAGCAGCTACCGGCTGCGCGGATTCGGCTTCGCACTGCTTCCGCCGGAAGCGATCGTGCAGGGCTCGTTCATGAACGCGCCCGCCATCTCCGCCGCCATCGCCGAAGCATGCGCGATGGGCGGATTCAAATCGAAGGACGTGGTCACGTCCGTCTCCGGGCACTCCGTGATCGTGAAGCGGATCTCGCTTCCGGCGCAGAGCAAGGAGGAGCTCGAGGAGACGATCCGCTGGGAGGCGGAGCAGTACATCCCGTTCGACATCAACGAAGTGAACATCGACCACCAGATCCTGCGCGAGTCGGGGGTCGACGGTCAGATGGACGTGCTGCTCGTCGCCGCCAAGAAAGACCTGATCGACGACTACGTCAGCGTGATCACCGAGTCGGGGCTGACGCTCCTGGTGATGGACGTCGACGCGTTCGCGGTCGGCAACATGTACGAGCACAACTACCAGCCGTCCGACGAGACGACGGTCGCGCTGCTCGATCTGGGCGCCTCGGTCATCAACATGAACGTGATGAACGGCTCCGTGCCGGTCTTCACGCGCGACATCACCTCGGGCGGGAATCAGTACACCGAGGAGATCCAGAAGACGCTCGGCATCACCTTCGAGGAGGCCGAGCGGATCAAGGTCGGCGGCCGCCCCGGCGAGACGAGCAAGGACGTCGTGCCGCAGGAGGTCGAGGAGGCGATGCGCGAGGTCTCCGAGTCGATGCTCGGAGAGATCCAGCGCTCGCTCGACTTCTACCGCGCCACGGCCACGAGCTCCCGACTCGAGCGGCTCCTGCTCTGCGGCGGAGCGGCGCGGGTGCCGGGCCTCGATCGCATCTTCCACGATCGGCTCGAGATACCGGTCGAGATCGCCAACCCGTTCCAACGGGTCGACATCGCGTCGAGCGCCGGAGACGAGGAGAGCATCCGCGAGCTGGGCCCGGCGCTTTGCACGGCGATCGGTCTTGGCATGCGGCGAGGAGACGACACGTGATTCGAATCAACCTGCTCCCCGTCCGGGAGGCGCGCCGTGCCGCGAACCTGCGCAAGCAGGGCGTGTTCCTCGGAGGCGCCGTCGGCGCCGGCGTGGCCATCTCGCTGATCATCTCGATGTGGATGACCGCGCGCATCTCGCACGAGCGCGCGCTGGTCGCGGCCCGCGAGGCGGAGCTGAAGAAGCTCGAGCTGGTCCAGAAAGAGGTCAAGAAGTTCCAGGACGAGCAGAAGGAGATCGAGCAGAAGCTCGCGGTCATCGACCAGATCGAGGCCGCGCGAACCGGTCCGGTCAAGATCATGGACGAGCTCGCCATGCGGATTCCGCAGCGCGTCTGGCTCCGGAAGCTGACCGCGAAGGGCGGCGTGCTCACACTGGAGGGGAACAGCATCGACGCCGAGATCGTGGCCGACTTCGCCGCGGCGCTCGAGGATTCGCCCATGCTCTCTCACGTCGATCTGCAGGAAACGAGGCTCGAGGAGACCGAGGGCCTGAAGCTCTCGGCCTTCAAGATGACGGCTCAGTATCCGTATCTGAAGGACACCCCCTCGCCGGCGCAAGCCCAGGGCAGGAAGGCGCAGCGCCGAGCGGCGCCGAAGCCCGGCGCCGGCGCCGGAAAGGAATAGGGAGCGCGAGATGGCGATCAGCGACAGTTTGGCCCCGCAGGAGATCCTTCAGAAGCTGGATCGTCTGCCGAGCTTCGCGCGCTACGGGATCCTCGCAGGCGTCGCGCTTGCGGTGGTTGGCTTGTACTTGCTGCTGTTCTTCGGCGGCGACCAGAACTCGCTCCACGTGCTGCAGACCAAGCGCGCGAAGCTCGAGCAGAGCGTCCAGGCCGCGAAGGCGGTGGCGAACAATCTCGAGACCTTCAAGCGAAAGCGGGAGGAGCTCCAGGAGCAGCTGAAGGCCGCGCTCGAGAAGCTGCCCGAGTCGAGTGACTTGCCGGCGCTCCTCACCAACATCACCGGCCTTGGCAAGAAGTCGGGACTCGAGATCCAGACCTTCAAGCAGGGCAAGAAGATCGACCGCGGCTTCTATTCCGAGCAGCAGATCGAGCTCGAGTTCTCGGGCGCCTATCACGACATCGGGCTCTTCTTCGACCGGATCGCGAGCCTGTCGCGCATCGTGAACCTCTCGGACTTGACCTTCACCGTGGAGAGCGAGACGGGCGAAATCCCGCTCCTGTCCGTGAAGGGCACGGCGGCGACGTTCTACTTCAATGAGTCGAGCGCGGGCGCCGAGACCGGCGTCCCGAAGACCGCGGGGGGACAGTGACATGAGCGGCGTCCGGACGCTCCGGTGTGCCTGTGCGCTCGCACTGGCGCTTGCATTCTCGATCGGTTGCTCGGACGACGACGCCGCGGACAAGAACGCCGCGAAGACGGCCGCGCCGCGGACCGCGCGCAACTCCGCGGCGGAATCTCCGGCGCTGGCCGCGGAGTATCACTACGACCCGACCGACAAGGTCGATCCGTTCCGCTCGTACGTCCGCCGTCAGGTCACGTTCGATCCGGAGGGGAACGCCTCTCCGCTCGAGCGCTTCGACCTGACGCAGCTCTCGGTGATGGGAATCATCTGGGGTTTGGACGAGCCGCGGGCGCTGGTTCGGGATCCGACGGGCAAGGGTTACATCGTTCGTGCTGGAACGCCGATTGGGAAGAACAAGGGTCGAATTCTGCGCATCGAGGACAACAAGGTTGTCGTGAAGGAAACCTATCTCGATCACCTGGACCGAGCGACGACCAAAGAAGTCGACCTCGAGCTCTACGTAAACGGAAGGAAGGGATGATGACTCGGCAGGGGGTGTCACTCAAAATGTGGACGCTTCGGACCGTCGCTGCGGTCGCATTGGCGGCGCTGCTGCCGGGACCGCATGCGCTTGGCGCGGAGACGAAAACGATCTCCGCGGTCGAGGTGCAAGCCGAAGGCGGCATGACGCGCATCGTATTGCGTGGGGCGAAGGACGCGATCTACACCGCGTTCATGCGCGAGGATCCGCCGCGGCTGATCCTGGAGCTGCCCGACGTCGCCTTCGAGGGCGTGAATACGCCGATCAGCGTCAAGAACGGACTGGTCGAGGACGTCACGCTCGGTGCATTCGGCGATGCCAAGGCCGGACGCGGCATGGCGCGCGTCTCGATCGCGCTGTCGCAGGCCTCCGAATACGAGGTGAAGCCGCAAGGGGACGAGATCGTGGTCGAGGTGCGACCGAGCGCCAGCGCCGCGAACGAGCCCGCGCCGAGCCAGCAGGGCCCGCCCGAGGTGGCGCCCGAGGCGGCTCCGGCCGCGACGACAGACGCGGCGACGAGCGCGCCGGCAGCGGCCGCGGCGCCGGCGCCGTCCGCAACAGCGCCCACGATCAAGAGCATCGTCGCCTTCGGGGAGGGCGTCGAGATCGAGGCCAGCGGCCCGATCGACAACGTCGACAGCTTCAAGCTCGCGAACCCCGACCGCGTGGTGGTCGATCTGTTCGGCGCGAAGAGCGCAATGCCGGGCGCCAAGCAGAGCTTCGCGGAGGGTGTCGTCTCGCAGGCTCGCATCGGCGAGCACCCGGACAAGGTGCGCGTGGTTCTGGACCTACGATCGCCGACCGGCAAGCCCACGGTGGTGCCGACGGCGCAAGGCGTGCGCATCGAGCTCGGACCGGGCGAGAGCGCGACGGCGACCAAGCCGACCGAGACCGCGAGCAGCGTGCCCGCTGCGCCGGCCCCGGCCGCCGATCCGCCGGCTGAGGCGCCCGTGGTGGAGCCGAGCGGCGACCCGGCCGTGCAGTCGGTTCACTTCGAGTCACTGCCGAGTCACGACCGCGTCGTGATCACGCTCGGTCGCAAGGTCAAGGCCACTCAGTTCGCCCCGGATCCGTCGACGCTGATCATCATGCTCAAGGACGCGACGATCGACGCCGCGACGGAGCGACGCGTCGACACCAAGGAGTTCGGGGGTCCGATCGAGCTGTTCTCGGTCTTCAACACACCCGACGTGACGAGCCCCGAGGTGCGCGTCGTGCTGAAGCGGAACGTGCCCGAAGCGGCGACGTTGACCTGGGAAGGCGCGCAGCTGCGAATCGAGATGCCGCGCCCCGCGGGCTCGGCGGCGGCTACGCCGGCACCGGCGGATCCCGCCGGCGTGACCAGCGATGCCGCGAGCTCCGATGGCACGGTCGCGGAGACCCCCGCGACCGAGACGCTTCCGACGACCGCGGACGCGAGCACGGGCTCGGCGGACGCCGCGACGGCGACCGCGCCGGGAGGCCCGGCCGAGCCGATGGTGGCCGCGCCGGAGCGCGCGGAGCCCACGCCTGGCCCGGCCGCGCCGGCGCCGATCAAGACCGCCACCGGAGAGCAGGTCGCCTACGATCCGTTCCTGGATGGCCCCGCCGATCCCGCGTCGATCGACCTTCTCGCGGAAGGCGGCTTCGACGAGGACAAGAGCTACCAGGGCCGGCGCGTCTCGCTCGACTTCAAGGACGCCGACATCGCGAACATCCTGCGCCTGATCGCCGAGGTCTCGGACCTGAACGTGATCGCGGGCCAGGAGGTCACCGGCAAGGTGACGATCCGGCTCGTCGACGTGCCCTGGGATCAGGCGCTGGACGTGATCCTGCTGACGAAGGGCCTGGGCTTCGTGCGCATCGGGAACATCCTGCGCATCGCGCCGGTCGAGACACTCAAGATGGAGAGCGAGACGCGTCTGCAGGACCGCCGCTCGCGCGAGAAGCTCGAAGATCTGGTCGTGAAGCTGCAGCCGGTGAACTTCGCCAAGGCGGCGGATCTCGGGAAGCTGGTCAAGCGCCTGCTCTCGAGCCGCGGCTCGGTGAACGTCGACGCTCGCACCAACACGCTGATCATCAAAGACATCCCGTCGGTGATCCACGAGGCGACCGCGCTCGTGAAGGCAGTCGACACGCAGACGCCGCAGGTGCTGATCGAGGCGAAGATCGTCGAAGCGACGCTCAACTTCTCGCGCGGCCTGGGCGTGCTCTGGGGCGTGGGTTGGGATTCGCCGACCGATGCGACCAACACGATCCAGCCGAACATCCTGCCGGGGCTCGGCCTGCAGCAGAACAACTTCCTCACCGCCAATCCGATTGGCAATCCGACGGGTCTCTTGAACCTCGGCATCCTCGGCCTCGACGACAAGCTCCAGCTCGACATGCAGCTGCAGGCGGGCGAGGAGAATCGCCAAGGCAAGGTGATCTCGTCGCCGCGCGTGGTGACGCTCGACAACAAGCAGGCGACCATCAAGCAGGGCGTCGCGATCAAGTTCACCGAGGTGACCTCGGACAAGATCAACACCTCGTTCGTGGACGCGGTGCTGGAGCTCAAGGTCACGCCGCACATCACCGCCAACCGCTCGATCATCATGAAGCTCGGCGTGTCGAAGAACTCGCCGAACCTCTCGACGGCGACCGGCGACGTGGTCGGCATCAACAAGAACGAGACCAAGACCGAGGCGATCCTGCGCGACGGCGAGACGATGGTCCTCGGCGGAATCTACGTGGTGGACAATGGCCACGGCTCCACGAAGGTCCCGTTCCTGGCCGACATCCCCGGCATCGGGGCGTTCTTCCGCAACAAGGAAGTGAAGGACGAGCGGCGCGAGCTGCTGGTGTTCGTGACTCCGCGCATCGTGCAGACCGTACAGTCCGACGTGCAGTGACGCGGTGCTATGCTCCCCGACCGAAATGGTGGGGAGCGTCGATCGCGACCGCTGCGTGCTCTTGACCGGGCCGATGGGCGCCGGCAAGAGTCGCGTCGGTCGTGCGTTGGCGAAATCGCTCGGCTGGACGTTCGTCGACACCGACGCCGAGGTGGAGAGGGCCGCTCGAATGAAGATCGCGGAGATCTTCGCGCGCGAGGGCGAGACCGGCTTCCGCGAGCGTGAGCGCGCCGTGCTCGAGGCCCTGCCCGCGCGACAGTGCGTGGTCGCGCTGGGCGGAGGCGCCGTCGTGGCCGCCGGGAATCGCCGCGTGCTGGGCGAGAAGGGCCGGCTCGTCTGGCTCGACGCACGACCGGAGACGCTCGTCGAGCGCATCGGCGAAGCGGCGGAGCGTCCACTGCTCGCGGGCCTCGGCCGCGGCGCGCGGATCGCGAAGCTCACAGCCCTGCGCGACGCTCGCGCCGCCGCCTACGGCACGGCCGAACTTCGCGTCGAGACCGACGTTCGCAGCGTCGAGGAGGTCTGCGCCGTCATTCTGGCGGCGCTCGCGAACGGAGCGGCCGGGTGACCACCGTGCAGGTCATGCTCGGCGAGCGCAGCTATCCGATCCGGATCCGCCCGGGGTCGCTCGCCGATCTGGGTGAGGCACTCGTCGGCGAGCTCGAGGCAACGCGCGCGATCGTCGTCACCAGCGCGCGTGTCGCCGAGCTGCACTACGGCGCGCTCGCGACCGGCATGGCGCGCGCGCGACTTCGACTCGAGCGCTTGCTCGTGCCCGATGGCGAACGCGCCAAGTCCCTGCGCGTGGCCAGCCGCGTCTACGACCAGCTCGCCGATCTCGGCGCCACGCGCGATACCGTGCTCGTCGGGCTCGGTGGCGGGGCGACCTGCGACCTGGCGGGCTTTGTCGCCTCGACCTGGCTGCGCGGCGTCCCGCTGGTTCAGGTGCCGACGACGCTGCTCGCGCAGGTCGATGCGAGCGTCGGCGGGAAGACGGCCGTCAATCATCGTCTGGGCAAGAACCTGATCGGCACGTTCTACCAGCCGCGGATCGTCTGGATCGACCCCGACGTGCTCGCCACGCTGCCCCCGCGCGAGCGCCGCGCCGGCCTGGCCGAGGTCGTCAAGGCAGCCGCGATCTGGGACGCGGACTTCTTCAAATGGCTCGAAGAGAACCTCGACGCGATGCTGAATCTCGAGCGCGAGGCGCTGCATGCCGCGGTGGCGCGTGCCTGCGAGATCAAGGCCGAGGTCGTCGGCCTCGACGAGCGCGAGGCCGGACTCCGCGCGTTGCTGAACTTCGGCCACACGCTCGGCCACGCCGTCGAGCTTGCCGGCGGATTGCGGCGCGTTCGCCACGGCGAGGCGGTCTCGATCGGCATGACCTTCGCGGCGCGGCTCTCCGAGCGCCGCGGCTTCGCGCCGGCCGGTACGGCGGCGCGCCTGGTCGCCCTGCTCGAGCGTGCGGGTCTGCCGACGGCGCTACCCGATGCCGAGGCGCAACGGACCACTTATCTGCGGGCGCTCGCGGTCGATAAGAAGCTCGCAGGCGAGCGCCTGGCGTTCGTGGTGTTGCGCGAGATCGGCCGCGCCGAGCGGGTAGAGCTGTCGGCGCAAGAGATCCTCGCGGGGGCGGAATGAGCGCAAACGAAGCGACGCGGATCCGTGTAGAGCTGGCCCGGGGGCACTGGCAGCTCGGGGAACGCTCCGAGGCGATCGCGTGTCTCGAGCGAGCGGCTGCGGCAGTCCCGTTGTACGACGGTTTGCTCGCACGGGTCGAGTCCTGCCTCGAGGATCTCGAGTCAGGCGGTGCAGAAGAGCTGGCTCTGCGGCTCGCCGCGCTGCGCGCACAGGTACTCGACGCGCAGGACGAGCATTCCGCCGTGGCCATGCCGGCGCCGCTCGCGACCTCGACGGTCGCGCGCCTGCTGGCCGAGCAGGGGCACCCCGAGAGGGCGCGCGCCGTCGCGGATGACGTCTTGCGGCGCAATCCGGGCGACGCGCGCGCGCTCGCGGTGCGCGCCTCGCTCGAGAAGCCGCGGCCGGCCATACGGTCGCAGTCGAGTTCGAACGCACGCGTGGTCACGGAGCTGGAACGCTGGCTCGCGAATCTCGCGAGACGCAATCATGGAGGCGCATGGGCATGACCTTCCGCGAGATTCTCAAGACGCTCGTCGTAGAGACGCCTGGGGCGCTCTGTGCGGCGGTGATGGCGGGCGACGGCGTTGCAATCGACGAGTACTCGCGGACAGGCTCGGACGTGGATCTCGGCGCGATCGCGATCGAGTTCGGCAGGATCTTCCACCAGTCCCAGAAGGTCGCCGATGCGCTCAATGGCTCAGCCGACGGCGCGCTCCAAGAGATGCTGCTCGTGACCGGCGCCAATCAGGTCTACTTCCGACAGCTGGACGAAGACAGCTTCCTGGTGCTCGCACTCGAAGCCACGGGTCTCGTCGGCAAGGCCCGCTATCTGGCTCGGACCCTGTTGCAGGAGATCCGGGAGGCGCTGTAGTACGCTCCCTGCATGAAGATCCTGGTTCTGCACGGCCCGAATCTGAATCTGCTCGGTGAGCGTGAGCCAGAGATCTACGGCCACACGACGCTCGGCGAGATCGACGCGCGCCTGCGCGAGCAGGGCGCGAAGCGCAACGCCTCCGTCGAGTCGTTCCAGTCGAATCACGAGGGCGCGTTGCTCGACCGGATCCAGGCGGCCCGGCGAACGCATCAGGCGATCATCATCAACCCGGGCGGGCTGACACACACGAGTGTGGCGCTTCGCGATGCGCTCGCGGCGAGCGGGCTTCCGGTGATCGAAGTCCACCTCTCGAACATCCACGCGCGCGAGGACTTCCGGCAGCGGTCACTCGTCGCGGGTGTCGCGCTGGGGCAGATCTCCGGGCTTGGCGCCAAGGGCTACGCGCTCGCGCTCGAGGCGCTGCTCGACCGACTCGCATAAATGGGCGAGCGGCGCTTCCGGGTCCTGCTCGACGCGCCCGCTGCGGCCGCCTGGAACATGTCGGTAGACGAGGCGCTCCTGCTCGAGGCAGGCTCCGCGGGGCCGGTGTTGCGGGTGTACACGTGGCGCGCGCCGGCGCTCTCGCTCGGCTACCGCCAGGCCGCGCCCGACTGGCTCGAGCGCTGCGACGAGCTCGGTGTCGAGGTCGTGCGCCGAGTCACGGGTGGCGGCGCTGTCTTGCACGCGCGTGATCTGACCTACGCGGTGATCGCGCCGATCCACACGCGAGGGCTGCCCGACGACCTGGCCGGCAGCTATCTCTGGATCCGCGCGCGGCTGCTCGAAGGTCTACACGCCGCCGGATTCCCGGCCCGCGCCGCGCGGGCGCGCGCGGACGCTCCGCGGCTCGACCTGTGCTTCGCGGGCGCGACCGGCAACGAGATCGAGCTCGAGGGCCGAAAGCTGATCGGCAGCGCCCAGCGCCGCACCCCGTTCGGCTTTCTTCAGCACGGCTCGATTCGCATCGCGGATGACACCCCGCTGTATCGTGCGCTCACGGGCAGCGCGCCGGCACCGGCTCCGCCGCCGGGGCTCGACGCCGATGTCCTGCGCGAGGCGCTGGTCAGAAGTTTTGCGGCCGCGCTCGGTGAGCCACTCGAGCCGACGCTGTTGTCCGCGGCCGAGCGCGCTCGGGCCGAGGCGCGCATGGCACACCGCCGCCAGCACCGCCTCGCCGCGCCGCCCCTTTCTCTAAGAAGATTCGTCGAACCCGCCGATAGGGTTGCGTAGCGAGGACCCCCCGCGAAACGAGGTCTTCGCAACGTAAGCGAGGACCGACCCCTGGCCTTCACGCCGAAGAAGCGCAAGACGCTCGAGTCCGCGCAGAAGTACGCCCAGAAAGGGTCGTACGACAAGGCGCTCCTCGAGTACGAGAAGCTGCTCAAGGCGGATCCGAAGGATTCGAACCTGCGGCTGAAGATCGGCGACTTGCACCTGAAGAAGGGTGACAAGGCCAAGGCGCTCGCGACCTACACCGAGGTCGCGGAGATGTTCTCGCGCACCGGCTTCGACGCGAAGGCCGTCGCGATCTACAAGCAGATCCTGCGCGTCGAAGAGGATGCGCTCGACGCGCGCACGCGGCTCGGCGAGTGCTTCCAGCGCATGGGGCTGACATCTGACGCGCTGCGCGAGTTTCAGGACGCGTTCAAGATCTGCCAGAAGCGCGAGCTGAAGCGCGAAGCGTTCGAGCTCTTGCGCCGTGTCGCATCGCTCGACCCGTCGAACATCGCGGACCGGCTGAATCTCGCAGGGCTCTTCGTGCGCGAAGGAATGCTCGACGACGCGAAGCGCGAGTTCACGGCGCTGCTCGAAGAAGTGCGCCGGCAGACGAGCGCGGACCTGGTCGTGCGCGTTGCCGAGCAGATGCTCCACGCGTTTCCGGACAGCCACGAGGCGCTCGGCGCGCTCGCCTGGGCGAAGCTCTCCGTGGGCGCGTACACCGAGGCCGTGAAGCTGCTCAAGCCAGCCGTCGCCAAGTTCCCCGACGACATCCAGCTGCGCGAGTCACTCGTGAGCGCGTACGAGGCGGCGGGTGACGACGCCGCTGCGAAACGCGTCTGGCGCGAGATCGCGGAGCTCTACAAACGGCGTGGCGACCTGGAGAAGTCGCGCGATATCCTGCAGCGCCACGCGACCGTCGAGGCGTTCAACACCGGCGACGAGAACACCACGCCCAGCCTGCTGCTCACCGACTCGACCGGGCGCGCGCCGCCCGACGGCGACGTCATCGACGTCGAGCTCGACGAGCCGGCGGCCCCTGCGCGACCCGTCGCGCGGCCGTCGCCGCCTGCTTCCGCGCCGCGCGTGGCGACGCTGGTCGAGAAGGGTCGCGCCACGCAGCCGCCCGACCGCGCGCCGCGGCCGCAGCCAAAGCCCGCGGCGGCGCCTCCGGCTGTTCCCGCCGTGCAGACCGCGGCGGACCTGATCGCGGAGGCACGCGTCTCGCTCGAGTTCGGCGATCGGCAGGAGGCCCTGCGAATCGCGCGGAGCGTGCTCGAGCTCGAGCCCGAGTCCGCGGCCGCGCGCGAACTGCTCGTGCAGGCCGGCGGTGCACCCGAAGTCGACGACGGCGAGGATCTATCGGGACTGATCGAGATCAACTCGCTCGAAGAGTCGGGTGAGCTCACCGCGGAAACCGTCCCGCCGCCGATGCTCGAGGTCTCGCACACGCGGCCCGAGCTCGCCGCGCTCTCGTCGGGCGAGGAATTCGACACGCTGCCCGACATCGAGATCGTGCTCGAGGACGAGGAAGACCGCGATGAGCACTATGCCTCCGTCGAGCCGCCGCTCGAGCTCGCGCTCGAGCAGACACCCTTCGCGAAGAAGCCCCAGCCCACCAGGCTCCAGCCTGCCAAGCCGCAGCCCGCCAGGCCGATCGCCGCGCCGGCGCCGCCGCCGCCGAGCGCGGACGACAGCCTCGACATCGATATCGACATCGACCTGGTGGGGGAATCCGAGCGCGAGGCTGCGCTCGAGTTCTCCAAGCCGATCGCCGTCGAGCTCGAGTTCGCGAAGCCGCTCGCGTCGGAGCGCGGCGACAGTGGTGCCGATGTCTCGGCGCAGGTCGCGGAGAGTCTGTCCGAGGCGGACTTCTATCTGGAGCAGGACCTGATCGACGAGGCGGCGAGGATCTACGAGTCCGTTCTCGAGCTGGCGCCCCAGCACCCCAAGGCGATGCTGCGACTCGGAGAGATCGAGGCGCGCCGAGGGAGGGCGCCCGCGGTCGAGGCCGACATCGCTTCCCCCGCGCTGGGCGACACGATGGTCTGCGAGCCGGGCAGGCGCGATCCGCTCGGGCTCGAGGAGACACCCTCACTCGCCGAGTCGATCGACCTCGAGCTCTCCGTCGTCGGCGAGGACACGATCCCTCCGCTCGAGGAGCTCGAGCCGGCGCTGCCCGACGAGATCGTCTTCGCGGAGGACACCGCCGCCCCGCTCGAGCTCGAGCTCGAGCCCGAAGTCGACGAGAATACCGAGCTCGACGAGACCAATGAGTCGGTGGACGAAGAGGGCGAGTTCGACCTGGCCGCGATGCTCGACGAGGACGACCCCCACACGAGCAACACGATCGGAACGCTGATCGGTGTCGGCTCCGTCGGCAGAGGCTTCGCGGAGGTGTTCTCGGCGTTCAAGAAGGGCATCGAAGAGCAGGTCGCGGAGGGCGACTCCGACACGCACTACGACCTGGCGATCGCCTACAAGGAGATGGGCCTCCACGAGGACGCGGTGCGCGAGCTCGAAGCGGTCATGCGCACGGGCGCGCGCACCAGCGAGGCGCTGTCGCTGCTCGCGAACTGCAAGCTCTCGCTCGGCGATCCAACGGCGGCAGCGGCGCACCTCGAGGACGCCCTGGCGCGCGCCGGTGACTCCGACCCGGCCGCCGTCTCGCTGCGCTACGACCTGGGCGAGGCGCTGCTCGCAGCGGGCCGCGACGCCGAGGCGCGCGAGGCCTTCAAGAAGGTGGCCGCGGCCGATCCGAAATTCCGCGACGTGGCTGAGCGCATCTCGAGGTTTGGCTGATCGCGCAGATCCTGCGCGGGCGAGGAAACGCATGGAGCATTTGAAGTTCTTCGACCTTCCGGCGGACCCGTTCCAGAACGAGTCCGACGAGCGCTTCTACTACGAGAGCGCTCCGCAGAAGCGCGCGCGCCTGCGGCTGATGCGGGGCATCCAGCAGAGGAAGGCGCTCTCCGTCCTCGTCGGCGGACCCGGACTTGGCAAGACGACGCTCGCGCACTCGCTTCTGCGTGAGCTCGACCCGCGCGAGTTCGCCGCGCACTACCTGTCGATCCCGCACGAAGCCTGCGCGGCGGGCTGGTTGCTGCCCAACGTCGCTCGCGCCTTCGGCGTGCACGCGCCCTCGAGCCAGATTCCGGTGCTGGTCGACCAGATCCACGCGCAGCTCTTGTCGATCGCGGCGTCGCAACGCAGCGCGGTGTTGCTCATCGACGAGGCGCAGCTGTTCCGCAACCGCGACGCGATGGAGGAGTTCCGCGGGCTTCTGAACCTGTTGCACGACGGGCGCAAGCTCGTGAGCCTGGTGCTCTTCGGGCTGCACGAGCTCGCCGAGATCCTGAAGCTGGATCCGGCCCTTGCCCAGCGAGTCGAGATCCGCGTCGAGCTCACTCCCATGGACTGGCTCGAGTCACAGGCCTACGTGTCCCACCGCCTCCGGCTCGCGGGCGCGACACAGGCCGTGTTCTCGCCAGACGCGCTCGAGGCGCTGTTCCGCTGCTCCGGGGGCGTGCCGCGGCTGCTCAACACCGTGGCCGACAACGCGCTCTTCGAGGCGTTCCTGTGCGAGGCCAAGCCCGTCGACAGCTCGATCGTCGCCGCCGCAGCCGAAGCGCTCGGCCTGGTGCCGACGCCGATCGAAGACCCGTACCCGAGCATGCCGAAGCTGCCCGAGATCTCTCTGCCCGCTTCGGAGCCGGACGCGCCCGCCGAGTGGCTCGAGCCGCTTGCGCCCATGCCGGCGGATGTCCCGGCTGCGGCGCCGCGGCGCGCGCATCCGCTCGTCAGCGAGGACGTCTCCGCGGGTCTCGAGGCCGCAGATCTCGTGACCGAGGACTCCGCGTCGGAGGCCGAGCCGATGGAGTTCGAGCTCGAAGAGATTCCCGCCGAGACCGTTGCGCCGCCGGACGACGTCGAGATCGATTTCGACGTCGAGCCGCCACCCGAAATCGAGGCCGCATCCGAGCTCGATCCCGAGGACTCCGACTGGAGCCTCGGCGCGCTGATCCGCGAAGACGAGCCGGTCGCCGAGGAGCCGCACGATCGCAACGACGACAGCTTCGACCTGCGCAGCCTGGCGCTCGAGGCCGACGAGGAGCCCGACGCGCCCGCAGTCCCCGTCGTCCCCATGGTCAGTGCCGAGAAGGAAGACGACGACCTCGACGCGCTGTTCGAAGAGATCCAGATCAGCGACTGAGCCGGCCTCTTGCGCGCCGCTTCCGCTCGCGTGCGGCAGCCGCTATGCTCGCGACCGGATGCGGGAATAGCTCAGTTGGTAGAGCATCAGCTTCCCAAGCTGAGGGTCGCGGGTTCGAGTCCCGTTTCCCGCTCCATGAATCGGATCAGCCGGCGCGCTGGAAGCCGATCAGTCCGCCGCCGTCGAGCACGATCGTGTGGCCGGTGACCCAGCCGCTCGACGCGTCGCACGCGAGGTAGAGCGCGGCGGCGGCCACGTCCTCGGGCTCGCCGAGGCGCTTCAGCGGATACACCTGCGCGACCTCCTCGCCGCGGCCCTTCTCCCAGAGCACGCGCGCGAAGTCGGTGCGGACCAGTCCCGGCGCGATCGCGTTCACGCGCACTCTCGGGCCCAGCTCGGCGGCGAGCTGCTTGGTCAGGTGGATCAGCGCGGCCTTGCTCACGTCGTACACGCCGAGGATCGCGTTGGTCGAGAGGCCGCCGACGCTCGAGATGTTCACGATCGCTCCGCCGTGCTCGCGCATGAAACGCTGCCACGCGAGCTGCGTCCAGAAGAGCGGGGCGGTCAGGTTCACCTGCAGCGTCTTCTCCCAGCGCGGCAGGTCGACGTCGATCGTCGGCCCCGCGTAGGGATTCGTCGCCGCGTTGTTCACCAGTACGTCGAGCCGGCCGAGCCGCTCGAGCGTGGCGCCGATCACGCGCTCCGCGTCCTCGAGCCGGCCGATGTTGCCGGCCTCCCAGTGCGCGTTCGCGCCGATCTCTTTCGCGGCTTCCTCGCAGCTCTCCGCCTTGCGCGACGTGATCATCACCTGCGCACCCGCCTCCGCGAACGCGCGCGCGATCCCCTTGCCGATCCCGCGCGAGCCGCCGGTCACCAGCGCGACCTTGCCATCCAGCCGAAGCTCCATTTCCTGCCTTACCTCCATGCTCTCTTGCGCATTCGCAGTATGCGCGACTCGAGCTTCCGGCACGCGGAGAGCGCCCGGAAGCGCTACGCTGGCGGGTGTCGGGCGACTGAACGCCCGGTAGAGTTCGCTGGTGTGGCAACGCAGGCGGACGGAGGAGACGTTCTGGTGAGCCAGCCTGCCCCAGCGAGCGCGATCGAGGCCGATAGCTACGTCGTGAACCCCCGCATGCTCGAGTGGGGGCCGGGCCGGGTCATGCAGCTCGAGGGCGCAAAGGCGGTTGTTTGCTTCCGAGACGCGCGTGCAGATACGCCGGGCGACGGGCTGAAGACGATGGTCCTGCGCGCGCTCGAGGCGTCGCCGGTGCAGAGCGATGCCTGGCTCGACAACCTGCCGCCCTTCAAGAACGGCAAGTTCCAGGTCGCCCAGCCGCGCGTCACGTTCGACGAAGGAATGAGCGAGCTGATCCGTCACTTCGCGCTCGGCTTCGGGGATCCCGTTTACGTCGAGCGCGAACGCGAAGCGAAATGGAGCGCGCACGGGCTGTGGACGAGCACGCTCGGAGGTGGCCAGGGCGAGCAGCTGCTCTCCGACGGAGACCTGCCCGAGCTCGCGCGGCGCGCGCTGGCGGTTGCGGCGCAGGCGGGCGTGTTGAATCGCGTCGAGTCGGCAGCGCTGCGCGACGGCCTCGCCGACGGCGCGGGCGCGAAGCGGCTCTTCGGAGCACTCTTCACCCTGCTCTCCGCCGAAAAGGGCACGGAGGGTCCGCTCGCGTCGTACTTCGAGGCCGTGGAGAGCCTGCCGCTGCGCGGCAAGACGGCCTCGGCGAAGTGGACGATCGCCACCGTACTCCCGTTCCTGGCGCGCCCCGACGCCTTCATGTTCTTCAAGCCCGACGTCAGCAAGCCGGCCGCGGAGCGCCTGCGCTTCGATCTCGCCTATCAGGCCGATCCCAATGCGCGCACCTACGACAAGCTGCTGCGCATGGCGAGCGCGCTCCTGGAGCGACTCGCGCCGCTCGGCGCTACGGACTCGATCGACGTGCACGCCTATCTCGGCGTGGTTGCGCGCTACGGATCCAGCCGCGCGCAGGCATAACCGGAGACGACTTC
>Ga0210377_10002328_pt1 | contig 16685 bp, 14 predicted proteins | sample PLM4_65_b1redo_FD_155480 | JGI IMG/M metagenome (GOLD analysis project Ga0210377, IMG submission 155480) | Groundwater sediment microbial communities from an aquifer in East River, Colorado, USA - PLM4_65_b1 redo | ecosystem: Environmental > Terrestrial > Soil > Riparian zone | place: USA: East... | reverse complement strand
GACGGAGACAAAAGTCTCCGTCCTTCGCTTTTTATCCTTCACCGAGTCTTTCCACCCGTTTTCGCACCAACCAAAGTGGAATGAGGGCAAATCCCGCCGCGATGCCCGTGCCAAAGATCAACCCGAACAAATAGCCATAAGCAATGGGAAGATTCAGGAATTCAACCAATCCTAATGGTGCAACGAACAAACCAAAACTGATCGGTAAGTAGAGCATGGTCACGATCTGACCGAAGCACCCCATGATCCCAGCGTTCATTTTGCGTGGATCATCCCAGGTGAAATTCGCCCCGGCAACACCGAACGAGAGCAGGATACCGTTCATCCCTGCGAGACACATGACAATGGCAAGCAGGCTGTAAGTAAATTCCAGTATGGATAGCCCCTGCACAATGGAAATTATCGTGAGGAAGATGATTCCGAGTCCCAGCGTGGGGAGATATGCCACGATAAATTTCGATGCTAACAAATGAGACACACGGACCGGGGAGGCTTTCAGCATCCAGTAATTTTTGCCTTCTTGTGAAAAGCCCATACCCGATAAGCGTGAGAGCAGCATCCAGCCTACGAAGAGGGACATACCGACGTTGCCATATGCCAGTACAACTCGAAATGTTTCCATGAACCAGGTCGGCGCTTCACCCTGCCCCGCAGGTGGGTCACCTCCACTGCGGAGGAGGATCAATGTGTACATCGCGCCGAAGATGACGGGAGAGACCAGTTGGGAGAGGTTGCGGAGGTCACGCGTGAGGGTGAGAAAATCTTTTTGAACGATGGCAAGCACCGGCTTGGGAAGGAGGCGGGCAAGTCCGAGTCCAATGCCGTTCAAGGTTGCGTTGGCGGGTCGAGGAGAACGGGTTACTTTTTTGCGCGCGACGACTTGCATCCCAGCCCAACCGGAGTAATACCAACGTTCAGCGGTGATGAGGGCAAACCAGAACGCGACCGATGCCAGTCCAAGCGTGCCACCCAATAGAAGCGCACCTGACAGCCAGCGACTTTCTCCGAGTGCGACCAGGCCCTGACCCGCCCAGTTCAACGGGAGCCAACGGGTGTTGGCAAGCAACAATATGCCGGTGACGCGCGTTCCTGAAATATTGATATCCCTGCCAAAGGAATTGGCAAAGTTTCCTGATTGCGAACAGATAAAACCAAACATCGCACCGGCAAAGCCAAGGATCTCCGCGGCACGGCGCGGCGGCAGGACGCGCACGACCAACATTACCAACAGGGAGGAGAATCCCGCCGCGGCAAGCGCCAGCACGATCATCGCCACGATGACAAGCGGATAGTAAAGGAAGTTGTAGCCGCCGGAGGTACCGAGACCAAACAACAACGGCAAGCCGAACAGCGAGATGAAAGCAAAGTTGGGTAGGATGGCTTGTAAAAGTTTTGCGATGAACACCGCGCGGATGGGGACCGGCGTTGCGAGCAGGAAATCCATATCACCTGAAAGATACAAGGCTTGCAATAAAACGCCGAAACTGGTGAGCAATGTCCCGATGAATAATGCGGTCAATGTCAGCGCAGGGATGGAGGCGAGGAAGGGTTGAAGGTCCATGCCGGCATATTGGGCAAACTCGGAGGAACGGACGAACTTCAACAGGAGACTGCTCATCGAAAAGATGAAATAACCGAACCCCAGGAATACCAACGTGATGAAGATGATGCCGATCTTGTTCCTGAGTTTGGCATGACGGAAACTATTCCAGGTGATGCGCACGCGCAGAAGCAACAACTTCCAGACCGCGGGCATGATACGCGCGTCTGGTGCATGTATTAAGGGAGAAATGGCAGTGTTCATTTTAGGATTTCGGCGATCTCTGTTTCTTCCGCCCCGCCGGTGAGGCTGAGGAAGATATCCTCGAGGCTGGTCTGTCCGGTCTTATCCAGCGTGCGCAGTTCATCCATCGTGCCAACCGCGACAAGCTCACCCTTGTTGATGATACCGATACGGTCACACATACGCTCGGCAATTTCCAGGATGTGCGTGGAAAGCATCACCGCCGCGCCACGGTCCGCCAGTTGACGCAGGATATCCTTGATCAAACGCGCGGACTTGGGGTCAAGTCCCACGGTTGGCTCATCGAGCACGAGTACTTTGGGGTCGTGCATCAACGCGGCAGCGAGGGAGATCTTCTGTTGCATACCGTGACTATATGAGTCGACCGTATCATCCGCCGCGGCAGAGAGATCGAACATGCGCAACAATTCGTCGATGCGACGTGCCACCTGACTGCGGTCCAGGTTGAATAAGTCGCTGACGAAACGCAGTAATTCGCGCCCGGTCAATTTAGCATAGAGGTTGGGAGTATCGGGGACATATCCGCTGGAAGCTTTTGCCAGCATGGATTGAGTCTGGACGTCGTGTCCCGCCACTTTAACGGTGCCAGACGTCGGCTGGAGCAGACCGACGATCATCTTGATGGTGGTCGTCTTCCCGGCTCCGTTCGGACCGAGAAAACCGAATACTTCCCCCCCATACACGTCAAAACTGACCTTATTCACAGCAACTTTGGTGCCGTAGCTTTTGATGAGATCACGAGTTTCGATCAGGGTTTCGGACATGATATCTCCATTTATCCAACAGCATTACCATTGATTGTATACGTATTTGGATAAAAAAGTATGCAGACGTTAATCTGTTCGGATTAATCCCCCCGCTTCATCCCGGACTTTGAGCTTGATCCCGTTTTACAGAGGGATCCACATTATTCATCCTTTATCTCAAGTACAAAGAATCTATTAACCTTTTCCATCCGCACCAGGGATGGATAGGCTGTTATAAGGTCAGCGAACAGATCGCGGTCCACGCGCTGTAAAACAACAAATCTGACATCATATTTCCTGAGCAGTTCCAGCTTCACTTCCGGGGATGCCGTCTCCGAAAAGATCGTCTGCCTGTCTGAGATTCTCTGTTCGATCTCTGCTACAGGAAACAATGACATACTGAAAAAGTCCGACGTTCGGAATGTTATAACTTTTGCCTTCGAAGAGACACCCGGGATCAGGTCGTTCAGTGCATCCGAACCCATCACGAAAGCCTGACTCTGTATCTGACGATCCAAATATCGACCAACCTGGGCGATATCTGCAAACCGGCGGGTACTCGTTTCGAACTTCTGTAAATCAGGCAAATTCTTCTCACGCATAAATGATAGAAGTATGAACGAGGTAATAACAGTAATCGTCACCAGTGGCAGGCTTGAAAACCCAATTCTGAATTGCAGGCTTCGAGTCCAATTTCCTATGTATTGGCCGATGGCTGTCTGCTCTCGCATAGACAATAACAGAAACACTGCACTCAACCCAAACGGGAAAAGCCATACCGTACGTTCCAGCGCCCACGCAGACAGGAAGTAACCGATGATCCAGCCGGTGAAGGGAATCCCTGCAAACGCGCATAACAGAAAAGCAGAGAAAATATATTGGGCGATTTCGCTTTGTTTGAGTTTTCGGATCGCAAAAATCAACGCACCAATCGGAACGATTAACCATCCCCATTTCAGCACCGGGTCCAAAAATGGAATCTTCGAACCGTAGGGAAATGTCATCTCCAGAATATGCGGATTAAAACCATAAAATTGGGTATCACCCCATAATGAGATCATATTCTCAATGCCACTCTGGCTCATGATCACATCGAAATTATAGGGAACATTTTCCTCCACTCGTGTGCCAACGAAACGAAGGATGATCTGTGGCAAAAGCGCGGCAACAATAACAAGCAAGGGGATCACCATGGACCGAATATTGCCGCGATTTGTATTGAAGGCGATCAGTAAACCACCTACAAAAACTGCATAGGCCAATGCAATGGGATGCATCAAGCTGAGGCTCGCTCCACAAAGCAGGAAGAGGATCGCATTTTTCCTCGAAGATTTTCCAAGCAGAGAAATTTCACTTTGGATAAAAATGGGCACAAGGATGAAAGTGGCAGTTGCCTTGTCTGCGCTGAGTTGGTGGAAAAAAGGTGAGCCCGGGTGAAGATATACTGATAGCAGAAGCAGAAACAATATCTGCAAGATCACAGAGGCAATCGCCGCTTGATGCGATAATCGCATCGTACGAGCCAGTTCATACCAGCACAAAACGGCAATAACCACAAGGAACGGCTCATAATATCCACCGAGAATCAGGAAGCCGGGAACCCCACTAACGTCTGCTAGAAACGCCTGGGCGAACGGTGCGCTCATCAACCAGAACCGGGAGGTCACTGGCTGGGCGAGTCCAAAGAAGATATCGTTAAAACTCAAATGGTCGGAATACTGGGTATTGGTCAGAAAGGCAAGATAGGAAAGGTCATCGTCGGAAAATTCGCGTTGGATGACGATTAAAATTACTAAAACGAGAACAAACCCCAAAGTCCAGAAAGTAGTGAGACTCTTGAGCCTAGTCCGGTCAATTCCAAAGAAAAATCCGCGAGAGCTGGTTGGGTATAGGCAAAAAAGGAGTAAAACGATCCCCAGGGTCATTATCAAGCTCTTGATCAAATCGAAGGAAAGATGGATGGCGCGTCCTGCTGTGCCAGCAAGTGCAAAAAGCAGATGCGATATCACAAAACCAAATGTGATGTGGTTCGCCCAGCTCGAATCCTGGTCGGCGAGTAGGCTATACAGGGAAATGCCAGGAACCAGGAATACCGCCAGCGCAATCCCTAACTTGAGCCAGGTAAAATTATCCAATATCGCCTGCCACGGTGCAAACCATAATAATAGCCAAAGTGCAACGATGACCATACCCAATAGCACAATGATCCATTTTTTATTGGCGGGTGAAGTGAAAATTGATTTTCGAGGGAGTCCCATCAAACCTCTTTGAAGCAGTATCGAGATCTATTGGTACATTATAATGTGACCTTCCATTCCAAAATATTCACAAACCAGGAATTTGAAAATCGATATGCGTCGAAATACCGCTCAGAAGATCAAGGATTTTGTAACCTTCCCATTGCGAGCTTTTACACTTTTTCACGAAGATCGTTGGGGGCTTTCCTCACTTGCATCGGAACGATTCGATTATTGCGCCGTGGAGGTTATCGGTCATTGTCTCGATGTAGGCTGTGGCTACGGCAACCGCTTCATAAAGGAATATCTGAATGGGAACGGCAAAGGCATCGACTTGTTCCCCTACGATGGGTTGACCGAGGAGAATGTTGTCCCAGATCTGACCCATTTCCCTTTCATAGATGGATCATTCGATTCTGTCACTTTCATAGCCAACATCAATCACGCTCCGGAGTATCAACGCGATGACGAATTGGCGGAGGCATGGCGAGTTCTCAAACCGGGTGGAAATATCATCCTGACAATGGGATTGCCAATTGTCGAATTGATTGTCCATCGTGTGGTTTGGTTCTACGACCGTTTTCTTGGCACACGCGTGGATATGGATTCGGAACGCGGCATGGAGGCAGGGGAAGCTTATTTCCTGTCTGAAGATGAAATTCGCGCGAGACTGGCGCGCGCTGGTTTCAAACTTGTGACCCGCAAACCGTTCGTCACCCAGTGGGGTATGAATCGTTTATACGTGGGTTGGAAGGAATAGACTGGCCAGTGCCATTCACGGATGCGACACAACTATTCGGAGTTCTTATTGCCGTTCTTGATGGCGAGATGAAGCCGTATGGATGCCAATTGACTGGCGATTAAACCCAGGAAGAAAAACAAGGAACCCAAAACGATAGCCAGCATGGAACCAACGCTTACACCGCGCCCAGCCAGCATAATCGGGATGCCCCACAACAATCCGATTGATATGCAAATAATCGAAAGCGGCAGAAATATTCTCAAGGGGTTGAGGAGCATGGCAAGACCCAAAATTTCAATGACCGTTTGAAACGCTGTGTATGTCCCAATCGAACTGGTACCCGCAATGCGTTTCTTCACCGAGATGGGGAATTCCAACACCAAATGTCCCTGGTTTAGGAACAACAAGGTGATGACATCGCTAAACGCCATTGAATCAGGACATAAATGGAGGTACAACTGCACCAATTCAGTGCGATATAGTTTACAACCCGAGTTCAAGTCCTTTACGGGCAAAGGCACAAGGATCCGCGTAAAACTGCGGATGAGCCATTTCCCAAATTCGCGGTACAGATTCACATGGTCCACTTCGGAGCGCGAACCGATCAACATGTCGGCATCCCTTTTGACGGCAAATTGATAAATCGCCTCAATATCGGAGAGCTGGTGCTGACCGTCTCCGTCCATGGTGACCACGTAGCGGGTCTTTGCGGAGGACAATCCTGTTTTCAAAGCGCCCCCGTACCCGCGGTTCACCTTGTGGTGCAACACCTTCATGAACGGGTCATTTTCATATTGAGCAAGTATCTTCGCTGAATCATCCCTGGAACCATCGTTCACAAGGATCAACTGCCATTTGTTTGTCTTGCACGTTTTTATCAACTCCGGCAGGAAATAAGGCAGTGATTCGGCTTCGTTATAAACAGGGATGACGATTGTCAGTTCCTGACCCATAGATGTTTTTCTAGGCATGGACAGATTATACTTTTAAAGTTTGATCGATTTTGCCAAATAGATCGCGGGGTTTTACAAAGACTAGCGGGTCCTTTGGAAGATTTCAACTTCATCATTTTGATAAAGAAGCTCAAAGCCCGAGGAAGTTTTGAGGGATCGGGATAAATTCGCGGTGTTGTATTGTGCATCCAAAGAGATCAAAACATACTCCACAGCCTCCCCACTCGAACTCATCCAATCTTCCAGACATTGTTCATCCCGGCTTCCACATGCCAGCCATTTCTCGCGACTCTCAAAAAAAGCATCCGAGTGCTGTTGCCCGGTGAGCCACTCCCGTCCCTGATAAGTGGACAGGCTGGTCTGGGAGGTCAGCGCCGGGAACCACTCCAGCAAAGGCGACAACGCCGCGTCTGATTCACCGGGATAGATCAAAAAGGTATGCCCCGATGACGGCACGTTTTGAGAGATCCAGGTCAATGCTTCGCGCTCATGGGTGGATAATCGGATTCCTGAAAGCGTGAACGCGTTCAATAGTCCGTTGACCAGCCCCAGGATGAGAACATATGTGATGACAAGTTTCCCAGCCTTACTGTTGAGCCGTCCATCCGTATCAGATTTGCGGATAAGGGCAGGCAGGACCACATCCACAAGCGCCACGCCTGCCAGCAGGGAAAATTGGATGGGCGCGATATGAGGCGCACTGCGAGGGTCGGCAAGAAAGGGCATAAGCGCCCACACCGGCAATAACCATCTGCGGTTTGCCAATTCATACATAATACCGATCACGCCCAGCAGTGCAGTGATGGCAATGGTCTCATCCGTAAAATTGAGCAACAACAACGGCGACCAGAACAATGCCCTATCCCCGCCTGCGCGGCTCGCCTGCAGGATCGGTTCCAGTCCAAAGCGGACCAGGCTTACAGCCCACCAGGGAGTAGAGACCAGTGCAACGCCTGCTCCTATCATGAGCGCGTCGATGAGTCCGCGTTTTGTACGGGCGAAGAGAACAAAGAAGAGAATCCCCATGGTCAACGCGTGCAGACTGCGTTCGGGGTGGCTGAGCAAAACAGCCCCGCCAGAAAGGACCGCGTACAAAATGGATTTTCGCTCCTGATCGCGAAAGACCTTGATCAAAGATCCCGCAAAAAAAAGGAAGAACAAGGTGGCGGGGGCACGGGTCAACCCACCGCCCATGATCAACCATTCGAACGAACGCGGCATGAAGGCAAAGAACAACGTTGCTACAACCGCTTTATTTTCATCAGAGAGGAGGATGCGGGCAAGCCAAAAGAATGCCGGGATGGTGAGGATGCTCATCAGCGCGGGAGACCAACGGATGATCTCGATGAGCGGTATATTCAGAACCTGGTGGAGGAATCCCGCCAGATAAAATGGAAGCGGTGGATAGGCAAAGGGAATGTTTAACTGGTTGTAGGTAGTGTATAAAGGAAGTCGGAATCCGGATGCGACCAGATCCTGCACCATTCGGTGAAACATGCCTCCGTCGTTGACGGGAAATCCTGCCACCCAGACGGGATACAGGCGCACCAGGGCGCCGAACAGGATGGCACAAAAAACGAGCAGGCGTGAAAGCGGGTGTTTGGGCATCTATGATGTAATCGAAAATGTATGGAAAGATGGCACAGGTTACAGCATTATAGTCTCAGTGCCATGCACTTCCCCATAGATCCCAGAATCATCTTTTGAGCTTCCAACCATTTCCACTCTTTACGTATCCAAAGTTATCCGCATTTGCGCTTAACCAAAGGATCTGCCGGATATGAATCGGAATCTGACTTTGCGGTTTTCCACTCCATTGCTGTAATAATTCATCTACAATTCCGCCAATAAAATCGATCTGGGGGATCTTCGACTCCATTTCAAGGCGCAGGGCTGTTTCATATACAAGATACGGATCAATCTTGTTTTGCACGAGTTGCTCCACCACGCCCGGGTGAACCAAAATATATTTTCCTCCATGTGCCAGCGCCTCCTGCATGGATGCCATCCCTTCCCCGAGCACCAGCCTCGTTTCAGAGCCGCTTGTGGAATTTGAGGCGATACTTTTCAATACCCCAGTCAATTGGTTGTTTTGTGCGTTGTTCTCTGCCACAGGTGCAGGGGCTGAACCCTCCAGTTTCAATGGCATGGGAACCGTTTTCGCCCCTGTGACAATGCCCATCGATATGATCCCCGCGCCGACGCGTGGATCGATATCTTTTCTTTGGACACAGTGATAGCCAAAGACCATGGAGCATACGATCATCCCCGCGCGCGCGCCTTCCAGGTAATCCAGTCCGTGCCGTTTCATGATGGCATTGTATTCATCCTGATGCGCTTCCTGAATTTGCTGAAGTGTCTTCACTGGTTTGAATTCATCGGGAGTCTGCAAATCGAATTGGTCCGGCTTTATTCGCACGCCGCTTTGAAACATGTAAAAAGCAAAGATATCAAGCAACTTTGGGAATTCCCGATTGGCGATCTCAGAAAGCATCACCGTTCCGGGTTCTGGATTTTGAGCATACCCAAACGACCGGTAGAGACTTGTTCCCGCCAGCCATGCCGCTGCGGAGAGGACAGTGCCGGGGTGGATTCCCTGCGGGGTCCGAAAATGCCTGTCGAAGATCCCCATCACTTCCGTGGCGGCATCCACTCGATCCTTCTGCAATGCAGGCGAACCGAACACTTCCTCCTGTGATGGTCGTTTGGGCGGTTCCTGTTTCGGCGATTTCTTGAAAAGATCAGATAGCGGCATGTCATCCTCCTGGATATGAGGAGGGTATTATTGCAAATTATGCAGACTATGACAAGAGGAGATTCTTCCCATATTTGGATCGGGGAGCAAAACGGGAGAGGGTGACCGAAACCGATAGTATCTCTTTTCAAAGATCATTGGCCCATCCTATAGAAGTGTCAAACCTCAATAGGAAAGGAGACATATAACCAAACCTTCAAGCCCGCCTGTGACAGTTGTTGGTCAACCCAATCCTGAATTCAATGGAAAAAGGAGTAAATGCCGTGTTCGAGTGAATTATGCTTTGCCTGACGACACTTGCTCCAGGGGCACGTGCCGGGGGTTGCAAGTGTTACGGAAAAGTATTATTGGGATGACCTGTGGACAATTTCACGTTACAAATGTACAGAGTTTTCATGAGAACAGAAGTTGCAGGCATAGAAGCCTTTTACTCTCCATACCAAATATCCTGTCCAATGCACAAAGGACGGGAGAGGTCGGCAGTGACAAAATATCGGAAATGAAATTGCATAAAGGTGAAATCCATTTCGCCGGGCGGAAAAAAGCCATTTTCATACGTGATCCCGAGGCAATCGTGCGTAATCGGGCGGACTCCAAATGAGCCTGCCACTCCACCGGCGCGTTCAACGATCCACGGCTGGAGCTGGGTCAGAGCAAGTATTACAAATGCGATCAGCAAGACGAGAAGGAGATAACTGCGATTTTTTCCTGATGATTTCATTTCATCAACAGTGGATTCTTTCGTAGCACGATGATATGACTCACTCTTCTGTGCAATCCGCTTCGGACGAGACTGCTTGAATCGAAATATTTTCATATCGCACTCGCAGGTCGGGAGTGCTGTCTGAATAAAAATTATTCACGAAACCTATTGTAATTTCATTTTGTTCTACTTTGCTGGCATCTCAGGCTGGTTCATCGCTGCTTTCAGAGCAAGACATAAACCCTCTATCTCCTTCGGAGAGATCTCTGCGATCGTCCGGGAAAAATCGGTGAACAGCGATTGGTACCGTTCGCTCCAACTGGATGCCGACTCATTGAGATTCCTTGCATTCTGATCTGCCTGCTCATTGAATTCATCCTGACGCCGGAGCAATTGTCTCCAGCGTTTATGGATGATGTTGAGGATGTTCTTGAAATACTGTTCATACACATCGCGGATGAATTGGATGGCTAATTTTTTGGTGTGAGCGGAACTGCTCTTCAGCAGATTTGTCAGTTGTCTGAAATTGGCGCCTCGCCTGACGATAATAATGTTCTTTCGCAATCTTTCCGCTTCAGCACGGCTTCCTGTTTTATATAGACCATTTGCAAAAGCATAATCGAGCAACACACCATCGTAATAGGACTGTGCCAGCAGGTTTGCTACCCTGCCCGCCTCCAGCCAGAACAACAGGTTCTGAAAAAATGCCTTCACTGCATATCCAAGCGTATTCTGTATCGCCCCGCCCAAACAGCCCACTTGTTGCAGATCTGCCAGGGTCTTGGTCTCCTCTTTGGTGAAGGTCAGACCGCATTGTGCCGCAAGGTATTTCACCCGCCACCTGCACAACGCCGCAGTGACCAAGTCATCCACCACGGGGATGGGAATGAGCGGCGAGAGTCCAACCAGCAAGGTGGAGAAGATGATCGGAAGTGAACGGGAGCGTTCTGCGATGTTCATGAGATGGTCTCCTGCAACAATAACATTACACAATTGACGAGGCTTTTGCCAGTTCTTTGATCATGGTCCCCAAATGTTCCAGCGCGCGTTCCGTGGAATAATCGAACACGGCGGCATTCAGCCGGATGAAATTAGAATATTGATAGGTCGCTGAAAAAACATGTCCCGGAGCAAGGGTAATCCCTCCCAGCAGCGCCTTCCTGTATAGTTCGAGCGAATCCACATTCTCTGGCATCTGGACCCAGAGTACGAAGCCGCCTGATGGGCGCGTTAATCGCGTACCTTCCGGGAAATAACGCATGACCGCATCAGACATCAGTCCAACATTGCGGGCATATTCGCGTCGGATGCGACGAAGATGCTGGTCATAACTACCACCTTCCAGAAACTCGGCAACCGCCATCTGTGGCAGGGTCGGGGAGGACGCACTGAGTGTAAATTTGATCCACTCCACTTCGGTGTTATAACGACCCGGCGCGACCCATCCGAGGCGCAGCCCTGGGCTGATATCCTTGGAGAAGGAGGAGAGTAATATCACAAGTCCCTTTGTGTCGAAAGCTTTAGAGACCAGAGGGCGTTTCTCGCCAAAGTACAGCTCACCACAAACATCGTTCTCGATAAGCGGGATCTCGTGTTTTGACAGCAGATCAACCAGCGCTTTTTTCCTATCGTCGGGTATCTGGCTGCCGAGTGGATTGTTGAAATTTGATATCACCATGACTGCACGGATCGAGTTATGTTCTATTGCAAATTCCAACGCCTCCAGGCTGATGCCATCCCGCGGATGGGTGGGAATCTCAAGTGCGCGCAGTCCATGCGCTTCAAGAGTCTGAAGCGTGCCAAAATAGGAAGGCGACTCGATCGCAACGATATCGCCCGGCTTGCAAACCGCATGCAGGCTGAAATCAATGGCTTCCGTCCCTCCTGAAGTGATCAGGATGTCTGCGGGAGAAAGGTTGCAACCGGCATTAACCATCCGCCGCGCGATCTGGACCCGCAGCGCATCCAGCCCCGGCGGGAACTGATACCGATGTGCATCCACCCCCTGCTGGCGAACGATCTTCGTAATGATGCGATTGATCCTTTGAATGAGTCGGGGATCGAGATGTGGGAGCGCCGCGCCAAGCTGCACCAGATCAGGATTCGCCGAATCGCGCATGAGCATCATGACCAATTCGTGCAGGCTGACGTGACTGGGGTCGCGCCGCGGTGAAGATGTTTCCGGTTCAGGCAGGCGTTCCTCCACGCGGGCACGGACATAGTAGCCAGATTGCGGACGTGCCTCGATCAATCCCCGCATCTCCAACAGCGAATATCCCTGTAGAACGGTGCTGATGCTCAGGTTCTGTTGTTGACTCATCTGTCGGACAGAAGGGATACGTTCACCAGGCGGATAAGTGCCACGTCGAATGAGCTCAGCCAATCGTTCAGCAAGTTCCTGATATCGAAGATTTTTGGAAGAAGAGGTGGGCATAGGGACCCTAACAGTTGGACGTAATTCGACCAGTACAGTTTATTTTATCACCAACTGTACTGGTTACAATTATTATATTCTGCTTCTGTACTGCCAGGTGGGCTTGTGTAATACTGTAAGCGACAGAACCATTAGTGATAGGAGTCCAAATGAATCTAACTTCGAAAACCCCAAGAGGCGAATTGCTTCTCCACCCACACCAGGTGCTACACCTGGATAATACCCAGCATCGAATGGCGATCGAGTGCAAGAACGGAGTGATCTGGGTTACGTGCGCTGGCGAGAGTCAGGATTACACGTTGCGCGCCGGAAGGCGATACGTACCCAAGACCAAAGGCGAGGTCGTGATCGAAGCCATCGATGAAGCCTGTGTGGATATTGAAGAAGAAAATTAGTAGTACACCTATCTAGAACTTCCTTCCTCCCACCTCTTTCGTGCCAAGGGGGGCAACTGGCACGAGAGGGGTATTTTTGTTTGCCATGCGATCCTTTACTCACGCGGAACGAGATACTAACTCGTTCACATGCCCTTACTTGACAATGATATTAAATGTGATCGTTTGTTCCGGCTCGCCGCCATCCGCGTCGGGTGGATAACTTCCAAGCGTGATCTGGACCTGCCCTGCAGAGACCGTTTTGAAGGTTAAAACATCCACGCCTCCGGAGCCAGGCTTGACAGGTTGGTCTGCTTTATAGTCACGAGATACGAACTCGACGATATTCCCATCCACTTCACTGACAAATTCCCAATGATAGCCTGTGGTGGGATTGGCATCGATGATGATATCAAACGTCTCTCCTGCTTGCACTTCGATGGGTTGATTTGGGTCGGTGGGATCAATTTCGACGACAGGTTCGAGCGTGGACTCTGGATCGGCATTTGATGTCAAGGTCCTGCACGCAAGGGAAAGGATTACAATGGATAAAAGTATGAACAATTTTTTCATGACGACCTCCAATAAAAATGTAAGGGCAATTATTGTTTCAACGTTTTGTATTTCATGCGTAGGTCGAGATACCCTGCGAGTATAAGTAATATCTCGCCCTATCTCTTCAACCTCCGATACTTCACCCAATGCGGAGTGAAATCCTTTCCCAGCTTTTTAATCACATCTGTACCCAGGCGGGATATTCGTGATCGAAGTTGTAATATAGGGTCTGCCTGGGAAGGCGGAAATCCACAACATCCTTTCCAACGGATTCAGGGTCTTCGTTCTTCACAAGAATACGGGCGATGAAATCCGCGATGGTTTCCATATCATTTTCGTTCATGCCAAGGCGCGTGGCTTCGATGGTTCCCATTCGAAGCCCGCTGGGACGATCCCAGTCTTCGGGTTTGTCCTCGGGGACAAGGTTTTTATTCGTGATGATGTTGGCTTTGGCGAGGCGGTGCGCCACTTCCAGCCCGCCGCCAAATTGTTTGACCCGTGCAATCACCTGGTGACTCTGACTGTAACCCTTGTTTGCACACAACACAGGGACGCCGCGTTCATCCAGGGCTTTACCCAGTGCCTTCGAATTCTTCACGATCTGCGCCATGTAGAATTTTCCGAATTCGATCATCTCGGCTGCGGCGACGGCAAGCGCGGCAACGCGGTTGACCTGATGAGTGGCAGCCAGCGCCGGGAAAATGGTATCCGCTATCGGTTTGGTCAGAGCCGGGTCGTTCCACATGATCATGCCGCTTTGCGGTCCACTGAAGGTCTTGCCTGCCGAGCCGGTCAGGATCACGGCACCTTCGTTCAACGGGTCCTGGAACTGTCCGCCTGCGATCAGCCCTGCCTGGTGAGCACCGTCGAAGACGAACCTGCCTCCCCATTCCGCGATGATCCCGCTCATCTCGCGCACGGGCAGCGGGAATAACGTCATGGACATGCCCATTACCACCAGTTTCGGTTTGTGCTGGCGGGCAACCTGCGCGAAGGCGTCGAGGTCCACTTCGAGTTCATCCATGTTGAACGGAACATCAAAGATCTTGACGCCGCGCGTCCCTGCGGGTCCGTCATAACGATTGCTGGAATGTCCGCCGAAGGGCTGCGGTGCGGACATAATGACATCGCCCGGTTGGGTCAGCGCATGGTAGACCGTCATATTGCCAAGCATGCTACCCATGAGGCGATGATCGGCATAGTTACAACGGAATGCCGTTTTCAACAATTCCACGCATAGCGATTCCACTTCGTCGATATATTGAGTCCCTGCAAACCAACGATTGACTCGACCAATGTGTCCTTCGGCGGCGCGCGTTCCGATCTCAGAGGAAAGCAGGGAGCGTACCATCGGGCTGGTCGGCGCTTCGGGAGCCAGCAAGTTAATGCAGCGCTCGCCGCGCCATTCTTCATTCCGCTTGACCGCTTCAATCACCGCCTGCGCCCAGGCGCGCGGGGACTCGGTCGCGTTCATGATCGCGCGCGCATTTGCCAGTGTTTCGCGGTCGTGTACTTCAAATTGAGAGGATGCATTTTCGTTCATTTTTTATCTCCTTCTTTGGCTTTTTGGCGGCTTGTTCAGGAACTTGATCAATTGCGTGGATGCAGAATGCAAATGGTCTTCAAGAATCGCCTGCGCTTTTTCCACTTCGCCCGCGCGGCAGGCTTGAAGTAATGCGCGATGTTCGCCTTGTGATCTTTTCTGATAATCCATCCCCGCAAGATAGAGCACCAGGTAACGAGCAATGTTTGTATGCAATGTTTGAATGGTTTCCATGACACGCGGCAGTCCGGCAGGAGAATATAAAGTGGAGTGAAATTCCCAATTCAACTCCCCCCATTTTGTGATGTTCTCTTCACGGTCAATGGCGGCGAGGATCTCTCCCGCGTGTTTGAAGTGTGACACGGTCAAGAGCGGAATGGCACGCGCCAGAATTTCCTTTTCGAGTGCGATGCGCATGACATAGATCTCGTCTGCTTCTGCGGCAGATAATTCCGAAACGAATGCACCGCGGTTGGGATAAAAATCCACCAACCCCTCCGCTTTCAGTTGTACCAACGCCTCGCGGACGGGGATCTTGCTCACCCCGAATTGGGCGGCGATCTCATCCTGCTTGAGTGCCTGCCCGCCTTGTAACTTCCCGCGAAAAATTTCGAGGCGCAGGGCATCGGCAATGGATTGGTTTGTAACAATGGGAGATGATCGGCTCATAAAATAAATCGTATACGATTATGAATAAAATTCTAATATCGTATACGATTTAAGTCAAGGGTTTGGAAATTAAAAAGGGAGGGGATGACCCCGCCCCTACCGGCAACTATCGTTTCAACGTTCTATATTTCATGCGTAGGGCGAGATACCCTGCGAGTACAAGTACTATCTCGCCTTACCGTTTCAACGTGCGATAGATCCTTGCCGAATTTTTCCTTCATCACCGTTTCGTAATCAGACCAATTGCCGATGTACATCTTTGCAACGAACCCTCCTTCAAAGGCAGCGCAGGTGCAATCAAGGAACCTTGATCATGGGGTGAAATCAATCAGCCAGACATTTTCCAGCAGGGTGGTCTTTGTTTCACTGGCAGGGTCGAAGCGAACCAGATCGGAATTTGATGTATCTGTACGATAGAACCAGCAGACCAGGGTCCCATCTTCGAGCAGATCGGGGCAGCTATTGATCTCAGCGTTGACGTCCTCCCACGCCAGCGCAGTTGATGTTTTGTAGTAATACACATAATAGAAGTCTTGATAAACACTATGTTTTGTACCCGGCACGGAGGCGCTCAGATTCGCTACAATACCGTTATCGAAAAATCTGACAGTGACAAGGTGATCCTCCAGGTCTGTGTCAATCGGCATATCAAAGAGCGGACGGTCGGCAATGGCATCATAGACAAAGAATGATGTCTGGTCGGTTGATTTCATGAGGATAAATTGTCCATCCGCGGAGACATTGCTGGTAAAGTCAGCCTCGACATAGGTTCCAACAAGATGCGCCTGACCATTGGGTGTAAGGCGAAAGAGAGGGATATCTACATTCGTCAGATCGGGATAGGTCTCCACGGTGGCGGGTGAATTTGAAAGCGTCGCATAAGGCATTCCGGCAAATAACAAACTTTGATCAGGTAGTACCTGGCGGACACTAACGTAGGATGTGGCGTTCTCAATCGTCCACGGTAAATTATAGGAGAGCGCGGCTTCGTTTCCAAACGGCGCAACAACGTTGATCTCGCAGGCATCCACGCAATTCCAGGAGTATACAAGAACTTTGCCATCTCTCAAAGGAGTCGCCATTTGCGCCAGATCCGTGAAGTCCGTTTGATTGCCGTTGAGATCCAGAATGATATTTGCTGTTCTCAGATACCAGAGATCGCCCTCGGGA
>Ga0210377_10002327_pt1 | contig 16689 bp, 12 predicted proteins | sample PLM4_65_b1redo_FD_155480 | JGI IMG/M metagenome (GOLD analysis project Ga0210377, IMG submission 155480) | Groundwater sediment microbial communities from an aquifer in East River, Colorado, USA - PLM4_65_b1 redo | ecosystem: Environmental > Terrestrial > Soil > Riparian zone | place: USA: East... | reverse complement strand
GAAGCCGCAACCGCTGCTTAATTATTATCGTATTAACTGAACAAGGAGAACAACATGACTGTAGCTAAAGCTGAATCGAATACTAAAATTATGGACGCAATCGCCGGCATGACCGTGCTGGAACTGTCTGCTCTGATCAAGGAAATGGAAGAAAAATTCGGCGTGTCTGCTGCGGCGGTGTCCGTCGCTGCACCAGCCGGCGCTGCAGCTGGCGGTGGCGCGGCGGCTGCAGAACAAACCGAATTCACCGTGATGCTCAAAGGTCCCGGTGACAACAAGGTCAATGTGATCAAGGCAGTTCGTGCAATCACCGGCTTGGGTTTGAAAGAAGCCAAAGATATGGTCGACGGCGCACCGAAAGCGATCAAGGAAGGCATCTCCAAAGCCGATGCTGATGCCGCTTTGAAGCAGTTGATCGACGCTGGCGCATCTGCTGAACTCAAGTAAGGCCATGCGTTGTCGAAAGGCTGGCGGCTTGCCGTCAGCCTTTTGCCGCTTTTAGAAGTTAGCGGCCAGAAAGCCCGTAATGTTTTCTGCCCCCTGTCTTTTTCCTCGAACGTGGAGATTATATGAACTACTCATTTACCGAAAAAAAACGTATCCGTAAAAGTTTTGCAAAGCGAGTCGGCGCGTTGCCGGTTCCTTTTTTGTTGTCCACTCAGCTGGAATCTTTTGCCGCGTTTCTTCAGGCATATACTCCGCCTGAGCAGCGGAAGAATGAAGGTTTGCAGGCGGCTTTCAACGGAATATTCCCGATTTTCAGCCATTCCAAGAATGCGCGTCTCGACTTCGTCAGCTACCAGTTGGGTATGCCGCCGTTCGACGTCAAGGAATGCCGGCAGCGCGGCCTGACCTATGCTTCTCCGCTGCGTGCCCGGGTGCGCCTGACCATCATGGACAAAGAGGCTTCCAAGCCGACGGTAAAGGAAGTGAAGGAGCAGGAGGTGTACATGGGCGAGATTCCGCTGATGACCAGCACCGGCTCGTTTGTGATCAACGGCACTGAGCGTGTCATCGTTTCGCAATTGCACCGTTCACCCGGTGTGTTTTTCGAACACGACCGCGGCAAGACGCATTCATCAGGCAAGCTGCTGTTCTCCGCGCGCATTATCCCGTATCGCGGTTCATGGCTGGACTTCGAATTCGACGCGAAAGACTATGTGTATTTCCGTATTGATCGCCGGCGCAAGATGCCGGTCACCATACTGTTGCGTTCGCTGGGTTACAGCAATGAAGACATACTCAATATGTTCTTCAGCTTCGATGCGTTCCATCTGAGCAAGAAGGGCATCCTGTTCGAAGTGGTGCCGGAACGCTTGCGCGGGGATATCGCGCGCTTCGATATTGTGGGCAAATCAGGCAAGGTCATCGTGCCCAAGGACAAGAGAATCACGGTGCGCCATATTCGGGAAATCGAAGAGGCGGGTATCACCAAACTTGCGGTTAACGATGAATTCCTTGTTGGCCGAGTGATTGCAACCAATGTGGTGGACAAGGATAGCGGCGAGATCATCGCCAACGCGAATGATGAGATCACCGAGGCGCTATTGGAAAAGCTGCAGGCCGCAGGGATAAGCAAGATTCAAACGCTGTACACCAACGACCTTGATCACGGCGTATACATTTCACAGACGCTGCGAACCGATGACACCGTCGACCAATGGACTGCGCGCGTGGCGATCTACCGCATGATGCGACCCGGCGAACCGCCAACCGAGGATGCCGTGGAGAATCTGTTCAATGGATTGTTCTTCAACGAAGAGCGCTATGATCTGTCATCTGTTGGCCGCATGAAATTCAATCGTCGCGTCGGCCGCGAAGATCTGACCGGTCTTTCGATTCTATCCAACGAGGATATCGTCGAAGTGGTCAAGATACTGGTCGAGTTGCGCAACGGTCGGGGAGAGATCGATGACATCGATCATCTCGGCAACCGCCGTGTCCGTGCAGTGGGCGAATTGGCAGAAAACCAGTTCCGTGCAGGTCTGGCCCGCGTGGAACGCGCCGTAAAGGAGCGGCTCGGCCAAGCCGAAACCGATAATCTGATGCCGCATGATCTGATCAATGCCAAGCCGATATCGGCTGCGGTCAAGGAGTTCTTCGGCTCCAGCCAGTTGTCGCAGTTCATGGACCAAACCAATCCGTTGTCCGAGATCACCCACAAGCGTCGTATCTCCGCACTGGGACCGGGAGGCTTGACTCGCGAACGCGCCGGCTTCGAGGTGCGCGACGTGCACCCGACCCATTATGGCCGCGTCTGCCCGATCGAAACGCCGGAAGGCCCGAACATCGGCCTGATCAACTCGCTGGCTTTGTATGCGCGTACCAACGAGTACGGTTTCATCGAAACGCCGTACCGCAAGGTGACCAAGGGCAAGGTGTCTGATGATGTTGATTACTTGTCCGCGATCGAGGAAGGCAAGTTCACCATCGCCCAGGCGAACGCCGAGCTGGACAAGAAAGGCCATTTCACCAACGACATCGTGTCGGCGCGCCATCACAACGAATTCGTGCTGGCTGCCCCGGATCAGATGGAATACATGGACGTATCGCCTTCGCAGGTGGTGTCGGTGGCGGCTTCGCTGATCCCGTTCCTTGAGCATGACGATGCCAACCGGGCCCTGATGGGCGCCAACATGCAGCGCCAGGCAGTGCCTTGCCTGCGTGCGGAAAAACCGCTGGTGGGAACCGGCATCGAGCGCACCGTGGCAGTGGATTCCGGCACGGCAGTGCAAGCCTGGCGCGGCGGACGCATCGATTATGTGGATGCCGCACGTATCGTGGTGCGCGTCAACGACGATGAGACCACTGCCGGGGAAGTCGGTGTGGACATCTACAACCTGACCAAATACACCCGTTCCAACCAGAACACCAACATCAACCAGCGTCCGCTGGTCAAGGTGGGCGATGTGATCGCGCGCGGTGACGTGGTGGCGGACGGCGCTTCAACCGATATGGGCGAACTGGCGCTAGGGCAAAACATGCTGGTCGCGTTCATGCCATGGAACGGTTACAACTACGAGGATTCGATTCTGATCTCCGAGCGTGTCTCGGCGCAAGATCGCTTCACCTCCATCCACATCGAAGAGCTGACCGTCGCCGCACGCGATACCAAGTTGGGAGCAGAGGAAATCACCCGCGATATTCCGAACCTGGCCGAAGCTCAACTGGCGCGTCTGGATGAGTGCGGTATCGTGCATATCGGCGCGGAAGTCGCCGTGGGTGACGTGCTGGTCGGCAAGGTGACCCCTAAGGGCGAGACCCAGTTGACACCTGAAGAGAAATTGTTGCGCGCGATCTTCGGCGAGAAGGCTTCGGACGTGAAAGACACAAGCCTGCGTGTGCCGACCGGCAGCTCGGGAACGGTGATCGACGTGCAGGTGTTCACGCGTGAAGGCCTGCAACGCGACAAGCGCGCACAGCAGATCATCGATGATGAACTGAATCGCTACAAGAAGGATCTGGTGGATCAGATGCGCATCGTCGAGGGTGATGTTTTCGCGCGACTGGAGAAGCTGTTGCATAACAAGGTAGCCAACGGCGGACCAAAGAAACTGGCCAAGGGCACCAAGTTGAGCAAGGAATATCTGAGCAGCGTCGAGCATCACCAGTGGTTCGATATCCGCGTGGCCAATGACGAAGTGGCTGCCCAGATGGAGCAGGTCAAAGAAGGTCTGGCGCAGAAGCGCGCAGAATTCGATGCCGCATACGAGTTGAAGAAGAAGAAATTGACCCAGGGCGACGAATTGCAGGCCGGCGTGCAAAAGATGGTCAAGGTGTATGTCGCGGTGAAGCGTCGTCTGCAACCCGGCGACAAGATGGCCGGGCGCCATGGCAACAAGGGTGTGGTATCGCGCATCGTGCCGGTGGAAGACATGCCATATATGGCGGACGGCACTCCGGTGGACGTGGTGTTGAATCCGCTTGGCGTGCCTTCGCGTATGAACATCGGCCAGATACTGGAAACACACCTGGGCTGGGCAGCCAAGGGCTTGGGCAAGAAGATCGACGAGATGCTGCAAACCAACGCCAAGATTACCGAGGTGCGCAAATTCCTGAACAAGATCTACAACCATCACAACGGCCAGACCGTGGACCTGGATTCCTTCAGCGACGACGAGATCATCGAACTGTGCCGCAACCTGAAGCATGGCGTGCCGTTTGCGACGCCGGTGTTCGACGGAGCCAGCGAAGAAGAGATCAAGTACATGCTGGAGTTGGCCGAACTGCCGCTGTCCGGCCAGACCATATTGCATGATGGCCGCACCGGCGAGGCATTCGATCGCCCGGTGACGGTCGGTTACAAGCACATCCTGAAATTGCACCATCTGGTGGATGACAAGATGCATGCGCGTTCCACCGGTCCGTACAGTCTGGTGACGCAACAACCTTTGGGCGGAAAGGCGCAGTTCGGCGGTCAACGCTTCGGTGAAATGGAAGTGTGGGCGCTGGAGGCTTATGGCGCGGCTTATACATTGCAGGAAATGCTAACGGTCAAGTCGGATGACGTGGCCGGGCGTACCAAGGTTTATGAAAGCATCGTCAAGGGTGATCACAAGATCGATGCCGGAATGCCGGAATCGTTCAATGTGGTCATCAAGGAAATTCGTTCCCTGGCGATCGATATGGATCTGGTGCGTAACTAAAAAACAGAATCCGGGATTGAGGATCGCTTATTACCGTTCCTCGTTCCCCGCTTCTCGGTTCTTAAGGAGTCTCACATGAAATCATTGCTGGATTTGTTCAAGCAGGTCACACAAAAAGAAGAATTCGATTCGATCAAGATCGGTCTGGCTTCGCCGGAAAAGATCCGCTCCTGGTCCTACGGCGAAGTCAAGAAGCCGGAAACCATCAACTACCGTACCTTCAAGCCGGAGCGTGACGGCCTGTTCTGCGCCAAGATTTTTGGGCCGGTGAAGGATTATGAATGCTTGTGCGGCAAGTACAAGCGTCTCAAGCATCGCGGCGTCATATGCGAAAAATGCGGCGTCGAGGTGACCTTGTCCAAGGTCAGGCGCGAGCGCATGGGGCATATCGAACTGGCCAGCCCGGTGGCGCACATCTGGTTCCTGAAGTCGCTTCCGTCGCGTCTTGGCATGGTGCTGGACATGACTCTGCGCGACATCGAACGCGTGTTGTACTTCGAGGCTTATGTGGTGACCGAACCCGGCATGACCCCGTTGAACCGCGGTCAGTTGCTGTCGGAGGATGACTATCTGGCCAAGACTGAAGAGTATGGCGACGAATTCAGCGCGTCGATGGGAGCAGAAGGTGTACGGGCGCTGTTGAGCAGTCTGGACGTGACCGCCGAAATCGAAACGATACGCGCCGAACTGGCGGCAACCGGTTCGGAAACCAAGATCAAGAAATATGCCAAGCGCCTGAAAGTGCTCGAGGCATTCAACTCGTCCGGTATCAAGCCGCAGTGGATGGTGATGACAGTATTGCCGGTATTGCCGCCGGAACTGCGTCCTCTGGTGCCGCTGGATGGCGGTCGCTTCGCCACTTCGGACCTGAACGACTTGTATCGCCGCGTAATAAACCGCAACAACCGTCTGCGTCGCCTGCTTGAGTTAAAGGCGCCGGACATCATTGTGCGCAATGAAAAACGCATGCTGCAGGAGGCGGTGGACTCTTTGCTGGATAACGGTCGTCGCGGCAAGGCGATGACCGGCGCTAACAAGCGCCAACTGAAATCATTGGCCGACATGATCAAGGGCAAGAGCGGGCGCTTCCGCCAGAATCTGCTGGGCAAGCGCGTTGATTATTCCGGCCGTTCGGTGATCGTGGTGGGACCCCAGTTGAAATTGCATCAATGCGGTTTGCCCAAGAAGATGGCGCTGGAGTTGTTCAAGCCGTTCATTTTCAGCCGGCTCGAAGCAATGGGATTGGCTACTACGATCAAGGCCAGCAAACGCATGGTTGAGGCTGAAGAACCGATCGTCTGGGATATTCTCGATGAAGTCATACGCGAACATCCTGTGCTGTTGAATCGTGCGCCGACCCTGCATCGTCTGGGCATACAGGCGTTCGAACCGCTGCTGATCGAAGGCAAGGCGATCCAGCTGCATCCGCTGGTTTGTTCGGCATTCAACGCTGACTTTGACGGCGATCAAATGGCGGTACACGTTCCGTTGTCGCTGGAGGCGCAAATGGAAGCGCGCACGCTGATGCTGGCTTCCAACAACGTGCTGTCGCCTGCCAACGGTGAGCCTATCATCGTCCCGTCGCAGGATATCGTGCTGGGACTGTATTACATGACCCGCGAAAGAGTAGGTTCAGTGGGTGAGGGCTCGATGTTTGCCAACATCGCCGAGGTTTCGCGCGCTTACGAGACGCGCGAAGTCGAGTTGCAAGCCAAGGTGATCGTGCGTCTCAAGGAAATCCACAAGGATGACGCAGGCCAGCCGGTAGAAAAGCTGGTGCGCCATGAAACCACGGTCGGTCGCGCCCTGCTTTCAGAGGTGCTGCCGTCCGGGCTTCCGTTCGCTCTGATCAACAAGACACTCAAGAAGAAGGAGATTTCACGCCTGATCAATGCCAGTTTCCGCCTGTGCGGTCTGCGCGATACCGTGATCATGGCGGACAAGCTGATGTATACCGGCTTCACCTACGCGACTCGCGCCGGTATTTCGATTTCTGTCGACGACATGCTGATGCCGAAGCAAAAGAGCGAGTTGATAGGCGCGGCCGAGAAGGAAGTCAAGGAAATTTACACCCAATATACTTCCGGTCTGGTGACCGATGGCGAGCGCTACAACAAGGTGGTGGACATCTGGGGGCGCACCGGCGACATCGTGGCCAAGGCGATGATGGAACAACTGGGCAGTGAGCCGGTGATCGATCACGCGACGGGATTGCCACGCATGATCAAGGGCAAGCCGGTGATGCAGGAATCGTTCAACTCTATCTACATGATGGCCGATTCGGGTGCGCGTGGATCTGCTGCACAGATCCGACAGCTGGCCGGGATGCGCGGCCTGATGGCCAAGCCGGATGGTTCGATCATTGAAACGCCGATCACCGCGAACTTCCGCGAAGGCTTGAACATGTTGCAGTACTTTATATCCACGCACGGTGCGCGCAAGGGCTTGGCAGATACCGCGTTGAAGACTGCGAACTCCGGTTATCTGACCCGCCGTCTGGTGGATGTGACGCAAGATCTGGTGGTGATTGAAGACGACTGCGGCACTACCAATGGCACGGCAATCAAGGCCATGGTCGAAGGCGGCGAAGTGATCGAGGGGTTGGGTGAGCGTATCCTCGGCCGGGTGCTCAGTGTCGATGTGACCAATCCGGAAAGCGGCGAAACGCTTTACGAAGCCGGCATGCTGCTTGACGAAACGGCGGTGGAGCGCATCGAGGCTCTGGGTGTTGATGAAGTGCGTGTGCGCACTCCGTTGAGTTGTGAGACGCGCTTCGGTCTGTGTGCCAAGTGTTATGGCCGTGATCTGGGACGCGGTGGCATGGTGAATGTGGGTGAGGCGGTCGGCGTGATCGCCGCGCAATCCATCGGCGAACCCGGTACCCAGTTGACCATGCGTACTTTCCATATCGGTGGCGCTGCTTCGCGTACCGTGGTGGCAAGCCAGGTGGAAAGCAAGTCCAACGGAGTGCTCAAATATAGCCCGAACATGCGCATGGTTACGACCGTGCGCGGCGAGTCTATCGTGGTGGCGCGCAGTGCAGAGGTAATCATTGCCGATGATCACGGTCGCGAGCGTGAGCGTCACAAGGTCCCTTATGGCGCAGTCTTGGCAGGCAAGCTGGGCGATGCAGTGAAGGCAGGTGTGATACTGGCGACATGGGATCCGCATACACGTCCGATCATTACGGAATACGCGGGTAAGGTGAGTTTCCAGAATGTTGAAGAAGGTGCGACGGTTGCCAAGCAGATCGATGAAGTGACCGGCCTGTCCACGCTGGTGGTGATTGATCCGAAGCGATCCACTGCACAAAGCAAGGGCGTGCGTCCGATGGTGCGCCTGTATGGGAAAAACGGTCAGGAAGTCAAACTGGCCGGTACCGATACTGCGGTCAGCGTGACCTTCCAGACCGGCTGTATCATCACTGTCGAGGACGGCCAGCAAGTGGGTGTGGGTGATGTGCTGGCGCGTATTCCTCAGGAAAGCAGCAAGACCCGAGATATTACCGGTGGTCTGCCGCGTGTGGCCGAGTTGTTCGAGGCACGCGTGCCCAAGGATGCCGGTATGTTGGCAGAATGCACCGGTACGGTCTCGTTCGGCAAGGACACCAAGGGCAAACAGCGCCTTGTGATCACCGATGTGGACGGCGTACCCAGCGAGTTCCTGATCCCCAAGGAGAAGCATGTACTGGCTCACGATGGTCAGGTGGTCAATCAGGGCGAGATGATCGTCGATGGTCCGGCCGATCCGCATGACATACTGCGTCTGATGGGTGTGGCTGCGCTGGCTCGCTACATTACCGATGAGGTACAGGAGGTATATCGCTTGCAGGGCGTCAAGATCAGCGACAAACACATCGAAGTGATCGTGCGCCAGATGCTGCGCCGCGTGCAAATCACTGATGTGGGCGATACCCGCTTCATTACCGGTGAGCAAGTCGAGCGTGCCGATCTGCTGGGAGAAAACGAAAAAATGTTTGCCGCAGGCAAGAATCCAGCGAGTTTTGTTGATGTGCTGCTGGGTATCACCAAGGCATCGTTGTCCACCGACTCGTTCATCTCCGCGGCTTCCTTCCAGGAAACAACACGTGTGTTGACCGAAGCCGCGATCATGGGCAAACGGGACGACCTGCGCGGCTTGAAGGAAAACGTCATCGTCGGCCGTTTGATCCCGGCCGGCACCGGATTGGCCTATCACGTATTGCGGCGCAAGCAGCGTCTTGGCATCGATATGGCAGAGGGTCGCGAGTTGCAGGAAGTAGATTTGGTTGCACCGGAGGAATCTCTTGACAACCCTGAGTTGCTTGACACATCTGGGGTTTCTCACTAGAATTCGCAACCTTTTTTCCCGTCGCAGCGGACGAGTTTGTTGTCTTGCTGCGACGTTGTATTTTGACTTATTGATTTTTAACAGAATTTTAGAACAATTTAGGATTTTTAGAAAATGCCAACCATTAATCAGTTGATTCGTAAGCCGCGTGTCGCAATCACGGAAAAGAGCAAGGTGCCGGCCTTGGGAGGGTCTCCGCAAAAGCGCGGCGTCTGTACGCGTGTCTATACCACGACCCCGAAGAAGCCGAATTCCGCGTTGCGTAAAGTGGCCAAGGTGCGTTTGACCAACGGTTTCGAGGTGATCAGCTACATCGGCGGTGAAGGCCACAATCTGCAGGAACACTCGGTGGTGTTGTTGCGAGGTGGTCGTGTAAAAGATTTGCCGGGTGTGCGTTACCACATGGTGCGCGGAAGTCTGGATACTGCCGGCGTGAAAGATCGCAAGCAGGCCCGTTCGAAATATGGTTCGAAGCGCGCCAAGAAAGCTTAATTTCAGCTAGTTTAATTTTCAGAAAGTAATCCGAGGTAGTTATGCCAAGACGCAGAGAAGTTCCCAAACGTGAAATCCTTCCGGATCCGAAATTCGGTAACCAGGATTTGTCCAAATTTGTAAATGTATTGATGACTGCGGGCAAGAAGTCCGTTGCCGAGCGCATTCTGTATGGAGCACTTGAACAGGTTGGCAAGAAGACCAGCAAGGACGCGATCGAAGTTTTCAATCTGGCTTTGACCAATGCCAAACCGCAAGTTGAAGTGAAAAGCCGTCGTGTGGGCGGTGCGAACTATCAAGTGCCGGTCGAGGTCCGCCCTTCCCGTCGCATCGCCCTGGCGATGCGCTGGCTGCGCGAAGCGGCGCGCAAGCGCGGAGAAAAGTCGATGGGAATGCGGTTAGCCGGAGAGCTGATCGATGCTTCCGAGGGTCGCGGCGGCGCGGTCAAGAAACGCGAAGAAGTTCACCGTATGGCAGAAGCGAACAAGGCATTCTCTCATTTCCGTTTTTGATCGGATAATAACAGTCATTAATCCTGTTGTTATTAACCAAATATAAAATAGTTAGGCATCTACCGTGGCACGTAAAACCCCCATCGAGCGTTATCGCAATATCGGCATCAGCGCGCATATAGACGCAGGCAAGACAACCACCACCGAGCGTGTTCTGTTTTATACCGGTGTAAGTCACAAAATCGGTGAAGTGCATGACGGTGCAGCCATCATGGACTGGATGGAGCAGGAGCAGGAGCGCGGTATCACCATTACTTCCGCTGCGACCACTTGCTTCTGGAAGGGAATGGACAAATCCCTGCCCGAGCACCGCATCAACATCATAGATACGCCAGGGCACGTCGACTTCACCATTGAAGTAGAGCGTTCCATGCGTGTACTCGATGGCGCATGCATGGTTTATTGCGCCGTGGGTGGTGTGCAGCCGCAGTCTGAAACCGTTTGGCGTCAAGCCAACAAATACCACGTGCCGCGCCTTGCGTTCGTGAACAAGATGGATCGCCAGGGTGCGAACTTCTTCAAGGTCTACGACCAAATGCGCACCCGTCTGCGCGCCAACCCTGTCCCTATTCAAGTGCCGATCGGCGCTGAAGAGAAGTTCGAGGGTGTGGTTGATCTGATTCGCATGAAGGCCATCTACTGGGATGAAGCAACGCAAGGTATGAATTTTGAACTGCGCGACATTCCCGCTGAGCTGCTGGCGAAGGCCAAAGAATGGCGCGAAAAGATGGTGGAAAGCGCTGCCGAAGCTTCCGAAGAAATGATGAACAAGTACCTTGAAGAAGGAGACTTGTCTGAGGCGGACATCAAGAAATGTCTGCGTATCCGTACCATCGCCGGTGAAATCATCCCGATGCTGTGCGGCTCGGCGTTCAAGAACAAGGGCGTGCAAGCCATGCTGGATGCAGTGGTCGACTACTTGCCCGCACCGACCGACATTCCGCCGGTGAAGGGCGAGTTGCCGGATGGTTCCATCGGCGAGCGCAAGGCTGCTGATGAAGAGCCGTTTGCCGGTCTGGCGTTCAAGATCATGACCGATCCGTTCGTGGGTCAATTGATCTTCTTCCGTGTCTATTCCGGGATGCTCAAATCCGGTGACACGATCTACAATCCGATCAAGGGGCGTAAGGAGCGTGTCGGCCGTATTTTGCTGATGCATGCCAATGAGCGCGAGGAGATCAAGGAAGTGTTCGCGGGAGACATCGCTGCTGCAGTGGGCCTGAAAGAAGCGACCACGGGCGATACCCTGTGCGATCCCGCCAAGGAGATCATCCTGGAGCGCATGGTGTTCCCGGAGCCGGTGATACATGTCGCGGTCGAGCCGAAGACCAAGATGGACCAGGAGAAAATGGGTCTCGCGCTGAATCGTTTGGCGCAGGAAGACCCGTCGTTCCGCGTGCGCTCCGATGAGGAATCCGGTCAAACGATCATTTCCGGCATGGGCGAGTTGCATCTGGAAGTTCTGGTTGAACGCATGAAGCGTGAGTTCGGAGTGGAAGCCAACGTGGGTGCGCCGCAAGTGGCATACCGCGAGGCGATCAGAAAGCCCGTCGAAGTCGAAGGCAAATTCGTCAAGCAATCCGGTGGCCGTGGTCAGTTCGGCCACGTGTGGATCAAGATGGAGCCGAATGAAGCGGGCAAGGGCTTCGAGTTCGTCGATGCGATCAAGGGTGGAACTGTTCCGCGTGAATTCATCCCGGCGGTCGAGAAAGGATTGCGTGAAACTTTGCCGAACGGTGTGTTGGCTGGTTTCCCGGTGGTGGATGTCAAAGTCACGTTGTTCGACGGTTCATCGCACGATGTTGACTCTAACGAGAACGCCTTCAAGATGGCGGCTTCGATGGCATTCAAGGATGGGATGCGCAAGGCCAGCCCGGTTCTGCTCGAACCGATGATGTCGGTCGAGGTGGAAACCCCTGAGGACTATACCGGAACCGTGATGGGTGATCTGTCCTCGCGTCGCGGCATGGTGCAGGGTATGGACGATATGGCGGGCGGCGGAAAGACTGTCAAGGCGGAAGTACCGCTGGCAGAAATGTTTGGTTATTCAACCGCGTTGCGATCCGCAACTCAAGGGCGTGCCACGTACACGATGGAATTCAAGCATTATTCCGAAGCGCCGAAGAGCGTTGCCGAAGCAATCATGAGCAAGAAATAATTTTAGAAGCAGTCGTTAGTCGTTAGTTAAATCGACTTCTGGCTGGCAACTAGCAGCTAACGACTAACGACTAACGACTGTATTTAGATAGAGGCGATACATCATGGCAAAGAGCAAATATGAACGCACCAAACCGCACGTCAACGTAGGCACGATCGGCCACGTGGATCATGGCAAGACCACGCTGACTGCGGCGATCACCACCGTGCTGGCCAAGAAATTCGGTGGCGAAGCCAAGGCCTACGACCAGATCGACGCGGCGCCCGAAGAGAAGGCGCGCGGCATCACGATCAACACCGCGCACGTCGAATACGAGACTGCCAAGCGCCACTACGCCCACGTGGACTGCCCGGGCCATGCCGACTACGTCAAGAACATGATCACCGGTGCGGCGCAGATGGACGGCGCGATCCTGGTGGTATCCGCCGCTGACGGCCCGATGCCGCAGACCCGCGAACACATCCTGCTGGCACGCCAGGTAGGCGTGCCGTACATTGTCGTATTCATGAACAAATGCGACATGGTCGACGACGAAGAACTGCTCGAGCTGGTCGAAATGGAAATTCGCGAGCTGCTCACCAAATACGACTTCCCCGGCGACGACATCCCCATCATCAAGGGCTCCGCGCTGAAAGCCGTGCAGGGCGACCAGGGCGACCTGGGTGAGCCTTCGATCATGCGTCTGGCCGATGCCCTTGACAGCTACATCCCCGAACCCAAGCGCGTCATCGACGGCGCGTTCCTGATGCCGGTGGAAGACGTATTCTCGATCTCCGGTCGCGGCACCGTGGTGACCGGCCGTATCGAGCGCGGCGTCGTCAAGGTCGGTGAAGAACTCGAGATCGTCGGCATCAAGCCCACGCTCAAGACCACCTGCACCGGCGTCGAAATGTTCCGCAAGCTGCTCGACCAGGGCCAGGCGGGCGACAATGTCGGCGTACTGCTGCGCGGCACCAAGCGCGAAGAAGTCGAGCGCGGCCAGGTATTGGCCAAACCCGGCTCGATCACCCCGCACACCAAATTCACCGCCGAGATCTATGTATTGGGCAAGGACGAAGGCGGGCGTCATACCCCGTTCTTCCAGGGCTACCGTCCGCAGTTCTACTTCCGCACCACCGACGTGACCGGCGCGGTTGAACTGCCGACCGGCACCGAGATGGTGATGCCGGGAGACAACGTCAGCATCACGGTGAACCTGATCAACCCGATCGCGATGGAAGAAGGCCTGCGTTTTGCGATCCGCGAGGGTGGCCGTACCGTCGGTGCCGGGGTGGTTGCAAAGATTATCGAGTAATGAAATGAGAAGGGTACAAGAGGGAAGCGGGAAGGGTTTGCCCTTCTCCCTTCTCTCTTGCCTCTTCCCGAGTTTAGGCCAGTAGCTCAATTGGTAGAGTATCGGTCTCCAAAACCGAGGGTTGGGGGTTCGAGACCCTCCTGGCCTGCCAAAAAAGTATGTAACTGTTGATTGGAATATATTCGCACATGGCAGACAAAATCAAGTTGCTCGTTGCCTTTATGCTGGTGGCGGCTGGTATCGCCGGCTTTTATTATTTGCGCGAAAGTGCAGCTGTATTGCAGTTGGTGTCGGTATTGGTCGGCTTGTTGCTCGCAACAGTCGTGGCATTGAGCAGCGAACCGGGCAAGGCTTTCTTTGCGTTCGGCAAGGACTCGATCGCCGAGGCCAAGCGTGTGGTTTGGCCGTCGCGCAAGGAAACGCTGCAGACCACCGGCGTGGTGATTCTGTTTGCCGTAACGATGGCGTTGTTCTTGTGGGCAGTGGATGCCGGCCTGATGCTGGCGGTGAACGCGTTGATGGGGCGGGGTGAGTGATGGCCATGAATTGGTATGTTGTCCATACGTACTCGCAGTTCGAGAAAAGTGTCCAGCGTGCTTTGACCGAGCGCATCCAGCGTGAAGGCATGCAGGATAAATTCGGCCAGATCCTGGTGCCGGTAGAAGAAGTCGTGGAGTTGAAGTCCGGGCAAAAGAGCATTTCTGAACGCAAGTTCTTTCCCGGTTATGTGCTGGTTGAGATGGAAATGACCGATGAAACCTGGCATCTGGTGAAGAGCACCCCCAAGGTGACCGGTTTTCTGGGCGGTTCGGCGATGAAACCCACGCCTATCACCGCGAAAGAAGTGCAGAACATCATGCAGCAAATGCAGGCGGGTGTAGAAAAACCGAGGCCCAAGGTGTTATTCGAGGTGGGTGAACTGGTGCGAGTCAAGGATGGTCCGTTCACCGATTTCAACGGTTCGGTCGAAGATGTCAATTACGACAAGAACAAGATCCGAGTGGCGGTGACCATCTTTGGCCGCTCGACACCGGTGGAGCTGGATTTCGGCCAGGTTGAAAAGGCCTAGAAATTCAGGAATCAGGAATCAGAATTGAGTTGTAGTGAGGTGTTTTTTTAACGGGGAGCGTATTGAAAGAACGTGCTCAAAACCTTAGCGATAGGTTTTGGAAAGTTCCTGGCAGTATGCGTTTAACCCACTGATAAGGAGTATCAACGTGGCAAAGAAAGTCGTCGGCTATATCAAGCTGCAGGTACCTGCAGGCAAAGCAAATCCCAGTCCGCCAATCGGCCCGGCCCTCGGTCAGCGCGGGCTGAACATCATGGAGTTCTGCAAGGCATTCAACGCACAGACTCAAGGAGTGGAACCGGGCCTTCCAATCCCGGTGGTGATCACCGCATTTGCGGACAAGAGTTTCACCTTCATCATGAAGACCCCGCCCGCGAGCATTCTGATCAAGAAGGCCGCCAATGTGCAAAAGGGCAGCAAAACGCCGCACACCGACAAGGTCGGCAAGCTGACCCGCAAGCAAGCGGAACAAATCGCAACAACCAAGATGCCTGATCTGACTGCTGCCGATATGGACGCAGCGGTGCGCACCATCGCCGGTAGCGCGCGCAGCATGGGCATCACAGTGGAGGGCGTATAACATGTCCAAACGATATAAAGCGATAGCTGCCAAGGTTGATCGCAACAAGTTGTATCCCCTCAACGATGCGCTGAAACTGGTCAAGGAGAACGCAGTGGCGAAGTTCGATGAGTCGATCGACGTCGCGATAAACCTCGGCATCGATGCGAAGAAATCCGACCAGTTGGTACGCGGTTCAGTGGTATTGCCCAAGGGCACCGGCAAGACGGTGCGCGTCGCGGTTTTCGCCCAGGGCGCAAAGGCTGAAGAAGCCAAGGCTGCCGGTGCGGACATCGTTGGCTTCGAAGATTTGGCCGAGTCCATCAAAGGCGGCAATCTGAACTTCGACGTGCTGATTGCCAGTCCGGACGCGATGCGTTTGGTCGGCCAGTTGGGCCAGATCCTGGGGCCGCGCGGTTTGATGCCCAACCCGAAGGTGGGCACGGTGTCTGCCGACGTGGCAGGTGCGGTAAAAAACTCCAAAGCCGGTCAAGTGCAATATCGCACCGACAAGAACGGTATAGTGCAATGCACCATCGGACGCGCGTCATTCGCACCCGAGGCGTTGCGTGAGAACATGGTTGCGTTGATCGATGCGCTGAACAAAGCAAGGCCGGCTGCCGCCAAGGGGGTGTACCTGAAGAAGGTGTCGCTCTCCAGCACCATGGGTGCCGGGATACGCGTTGAACAGGCGAGCTTGACTGCATAGTTATATTGAATTTGCTGGCGAGATTCTGTCTCGTCGGCATTTGTTTTTGGACTGCTGGCGTGTATGCAGCATCCAAGACCGGTGGAGTCGGGATACAGGGATCAGGAATCAGGGATCAGTATCCAGACTTAATTGTGGGAATTGTGGTTTGGTTTTAGGTGTTACTGATACCTGATTCCTGACATCTGGTTCCTGCTTCCCCCGTAGATGGTGTGCCCGCGAGCAGGAATGGTTGTTCTCCTGACTCATGGTCGCTGTTGTAAACGATGGAGTGTGCGCGAGCGCATTCCGGAAACTGGAGGAATAACTTGAGTCTCAATCTGCAAGAAAAGCAAGCCGTGGTAGCGGAAGTCAGTGCCCAGGTGGCAAAGGCGCAAACTATCATCTTGTCGGAGTATCGCGGCATCGCAGTTGCTGATATCACCAAGTTGCGTGCTAACGCCCGCAAGTCAGGGGTGTATTTTCATGTGTTGAAAAACTCCCTGGCACGGCGCGCAGTGCAAGGTACGCCTTTTGAAGCGCTGGCTGAAAAAATGGTTGGTCCTCTTGTGTATAGCATTAGTGCCGATCCGGTCGCTGCGGCCAAAGTGGTGTTCGACTTTGCCAAGACCAATGAAAATCTGGTGATCAAGGGGGGTGCAATGAGCGGTTCTGTGATGTCGGCAGAGCAGGTCGGCGTACTGGCTGCTATCCCAAGTCGCGACGAGTTGATTGCGCGCCTGATGGCTACCATGAATGCGACGACCAGCAAGTTCGTCCGCACTCTGGCTGCGATCCGCGACAAGAACCAGGCCGCAACCGCTGCTGCTTGAAAACTATTGAACTAACTGAATTAGGAGAACAACATGACTGTAGCTAAAGCTGAATCAAAGTCCGGTATTCTGGACGCAATCGCCGGCATGACCGTGCTGGAACTGTCTG
>Ga0210377_10002326_pt1 | contig 16710 bp, 9 predicted proteins | sample PLM4_65_b1redo_FD_155480 | JGI IMG/M metagenome (GOLD analysis project Ga0210377, IMG submission 155480) | Groundwater sediment microbial communities from an aquifer in East River, Colorado, USA - PLM4_65_b1 redo | ecosystem: Environmental > Terrestrial > Soil > Riparian zone | place: USA: East... | reverse complement strand
GCCTCCGCCTCGCGCACCAGAATACCCAGCCAGCGCGCCGGCCGCAGCCCCTCCATCGCCGAGAATGAGCGGAACTACAAAACCGATGATGATGCAGAAATGATCAGTCTCTGGTGAGCGTCAACACTGGCCAAGCGGTTCTTGTCTGAAAGCCTCGAAGAGCTCACGCGCTCGCACGCGGCGCTGGCCTCTGGCGGTGTCGCCGCCGGCACGTTGCCCTACATGGCGCCCGAGCTACTGCGTGGCGAACATCCGGACGCGCGCTCGGAGCTGTGGGCGCTCGGCGTGATGCTCTACGAGATGGCGACGGGTGTGCGGCCGTTCAATGGTCGCACGGGGTTCGAGCTGACCTCCGCAATCCTGCAGCAGGCGCCGAGGCCGCTTCCCGACCAGCTGCCCTCGGATATTTGCGCGATCCTCCTCCGCCTGCTGGCAAAGGACCCGGCGCGGCGGTATCAGCGCGCCGACCAGTTGAAGGCGGCGCTCGAAGCCATCCAGGCAGGCCTGACTGGCGGGACGGGCCGCGGTGAGAGGGTGCGCGGGCGTCGAAAGGGGATTGGGCGCATCCGATCGCTCGCCGTGCTGCCGCTGGAGAACCTCTCGCGGGATCCTGAGCAGGAGTACTTCGCGGACGGCATGACCGAGGCGCTCATTGCGGATCTTGCGCAGATCGGTGCCCTGCGCGTCATCTCGCGTACGTCGGCCATGCGCTTCAAGGGTGTACGCGCGTCGCTGCCGCAGATTGCGCAGGAGCTGAACGTCGACGGCATCGTGGAAGGTTCGGTGCTTCGCTCGGGCGATCGGGTGCGGATCACCGCGCAGCTTGTCCACGCCGCCAGCGACACGCACCTGTGGGCGCGAAGCTACGAGCGTGACCTGCGCGATGTGCTGGCGCTGCAGAGCGAGGTCGCGCGTGCAATCGTCGGCGAGATCCGGATCCGCCTGACGCCACCCGAGCGCGCGCAGCTCGTCCGATCGGCGCGCGTTGAGCCAGCCGCGCACGAGGCATACCTCCGGGGCCGCTACGCCTGGAACAAGTTCACGATGGAGAGCATCCAGCAGGCCATCCTTCACTTCGAGGAGGCCATCGCGCGTGACCCGTTGCACGCACCCGCACACGCCTGGCTCTCCCAATCGTACGGGGTGGCTGGCACGAACGGTCACGCCGCGCCGAGCGACGCCTTCCCGAAGGCGAAGGCAGCCGCGCTCACGGCCGTTTCGCTCGGCGAGACCCTGGCGGATGCGCACGTGGCTCTCTTCGCCACCGCCTTTTTCTACGATTGGGATTGGACGGCCGCGGAACGGTCGTGCGTACGCGCGATGGAACTGAGTCCCGGCGACGCGACTGCGAAGCAACTCTATTCCTACTACCTGCAGACGCGCGGGCGACCCGACGAAGCGATCGCGATGATTGAGGCTGCCCGCGCCCTGGACCCACTGTCGCTGATCCTCAATGCGGACCTGGCAGCGGCCTTCTCCCTGGCAGGTCGACAGGATGCGGCGATCGACCTGTTCAGGAACGCCATCCGGATGGAGCCGGCGTTTCCCGTGTCTCACGGCTTACTCGCGTTCGCCTTGGCGGATCGCGGCGATCGAGACGCCGCCCTCGCCGAGTTCGAGACCGCCTACCGGCTAGATCCCTCTATCGCTCGCCTGGCGGGCGTCGGCTACGGGCACGCCGTGTGCGACCATCAGGACGAGTCCCGAGCCGTCCTCGGCGAGCTGCTCGCGCGAGCAGGCCGGCAGTACGTGCCGCCGCCCTCGATCGCCATGATTCACGTCGCCCTGGGCGCCACCGGCCCGGCCCTGGAATGGCTCGGGCGCGCGTATGAAGCGCGGGCGGGTTGGCTGTTCGAGGGGGGCACCTTCAACGTGGCCTTGGCGTTCCGGCCGCTGCGGACCGATCCGCAGTTTCAGGATCTTCTGCGCCGGATGAAGCTCCCAAGCCTGCCGCTAGGCGCGGTGTCGTAGGCAAGGTCGCGGGAGGCCGAAGTGCCGTATGGTGTAGTTGTCCACGAAACTCGCTGCCGGTTGTCGGCGAAAGCCGCGCCACCGAGCAGGTGCGTGAGAGCCCGAATCCGGTGAACCGGGGTGCCGAGGTGCCAGGAGGGGGTTGCGGGCTGTGAGGCGGCCGTGCCGTTCGGCGGAGGAGCACACAGGGCACGAGCGGTCTCCCGCCGAGAACCCTGATTCAGAAAACCAGCACCTGATCTGCCTGGAGCGTCCAGTCCCCCAGCAAGTCCATGTTGCCCTGCGCCACCCCTTCGATCAGTTCCTCAGGCCCGAGCCCGCGGGCCTCCGAGCAAGACCCTCAGGTCGCAGCGGCGCCCTGACGCGCCACGGAGGCGACCATGCGCCCCACGTTGTAGAAGCCGTTGGGCGTCTGCTGGTCCCTTCGGGCGCACCCGACGGCGTCGCCGATCAGGAACAGCTTCACCGGAGCGCCCTTCTTCTGCAGGCTCATGGCGAGCCTCAGCCCGTTGTAGGGCCGTTCGCTGCCATACGGACCCTCGTTCAAGACGATTAGGAATGACTTCATGGGCATCCTCCGCTCAAGTTCACAGCTCCATCCTCACGCCCGAGGCCCTGCCTCCCGCGAGAAGGGCAAGGCGTAGAAAATCCCGCCTCAGGCCGACGGGCGTGAGCCACCACTTCTCGAAAAGCACCTTGCCCAGGTGCCAGTTCCTGCCCACCTTCCTGAATTCCACCCGCGGCGCAGGTGTCGCATAGAAATCCCCGAAGGCGAATCCCGCCATCTCCTCCCCGGCCTCCAGCATGCAGTAGCCGCCCGCGCAGAAGTCCTCCGGCTTGCCGGCGCCCGTGATTTCCCGGGCGATCCGGTTGGCCACGGCAAGCGCCTGGGCGTGCGCGAAGACGCCGGCCTTGGGAAGGGGCAGCGGAACGTCGGGGCGCCATCGGCCGGGCAGCGCGATGGTGGTCACGTCCCCGATGGCGTAGATCCGCTCGCGCGGGGTGGCGAGCGACGAGCGGTCCACGGGAATCCACCCGGCCTCATTGCCCAGACCGGACTCCCGTACGACCGCAGGGGGGCGATGTGGGGGGATGGCGACCAGGAGATCGTAGGCCTCGCGCGTCCCGTCCTTGAATTCGAGGCGGTGATTCTCGCCGTCGACGGACGCCAGAACCCGCCCCGGATGGAAGTGAATCCCCTTCTGGGCGAGCAGGTCCGCGACCATCCCGCCCAGGGCCGGCCCCGCCACGGGCAGGGGCTGGGATTCGGGCGTGAACAGGTGAAGATCGAACTTGCCGGCCAGCCCGCGCCGTCGAAACGAGTCGGCGATCAGCATGGCGCCTTCGTGGGGAGCGCCAGGACACTTGTACGGAAGGCTGGAGACGACAACGGCGACCCGCCCCCCCTGGAAGGATCGGAGCTCATCGCGAAGCCGGATGGCGCCGTCGAAACTGAAGAAGGTCTGGCCCGCCCCCGGCAGTCCTGGAATCGCATCCGGGGCCAGCTCGGCCCCGAGCGCCACGATCAGGTGATCGAACGCCAGCTCACCTGCGCCAATCTCCACCCGGCCGCTGCTCACGTCGATCCGTTGCACCGGGGAGACGACCAACTCAACGTCGCGCCGAAGCAGGCTCCTGACGGGACGCACGATTTGACCGGGGCTCCGGTCGCCGGTCATGAGCCAAAGAAAGGAGGGCGCAAACGCGTGATTCGCGTCCCGCTCCACCACGACCACCCGGTGCTCCCTCGGCAGGAGCCGTCTCAGGGTGTTGGCGGCGACCTGCCCCCCGATGCCGCCACCGAGGATCACCACTGTCTGGGATGCCATGACAGGACCTCACTTTCTGTGCTGGGCCCACTTCTTCCTGGCCGTGGCCTTTGTGCTCCCGGGGAGTTCGACGGGCAGCCCGGCGGCGCGCCCTGAGGCCCGCTTTTCGTAGCGTCGTCACGGCCTGAACCGCCAGAACGCCATAGGGGCCACGGCAGTAGGCCATAATCTCCCGGTTGGGTGAGAGGTCCTTGATCCTGACCTTCAGTTCTCGCAAGGGGATGGAGATCGCCCCGGCGATGTGCCCCGCGCGGTATTCCTCCGCGGGTCGCACGGCCAGCACGGTGACCCGCCCCTGACTCACACCGGCCGCGCGAGGCGGGGACGGCTGGCGAGCGCACCAGGCCAGCGGCGGGCTGGCGCTCATTTCCCGGCCGCGGAGGCCGCGCCGATGACGATGTCGGGCTTCGTTGTAGCCACGATGCCGATCAGCTCCTGCTGCTCCGGCGCCGGGATCTTGAACCTGTCGAGTGAGGCCTTGAAGTCGGCCACCATGGCGTCCCATTCCTTTTCGGTAATGTTGAACCCGGCGTGGCTCTCCTTCATGCCCTTGCCCACGTACTTGCAGGGCCCGCCCGTAACCTGGCAGACGAGCATCGTCACCTGTGTCTTGAGGCCGGGTTTGCGAAGCTGGCTTCGCGCCTTGCTGATGGCCGGATTGGCGTTGATCGTGCTGTTGATATACAGCCGCTCGATGAAGTCATCGACGACGGCAGCGATGTTGTAGAGTCCCCCGAGCCGCTCATACAGGGGAGTCGGCGCGGGCACCTGGGTCTTCTCCTGGGCGAGGAGCGACGCGGTTGCAAGGACGCTCGCCAGGACTGTGACGCCAATCGTCAAGTGTCGTGATTTCATCTGGATCTCTCCTCTATGATTCTTGAGGCTCAATGTGAAGGTCGGTTCCCGGGTCTTCGCGCTGTCACGACGATCGAGAAGACAAGCTCGGCGTGTCGCTCGGGCGGCACGACGCGACGCATGAAGTCGAGGAAGTCCGGGGTGAAAAGGGGATAGAGGGTCAGGTCACCGAGACCGAAGGGCTGCCTCTCGACCACCCGGATATCCTCGAACCCGGTGTTGAAGAACTTCTTCAGAAGCGCTGGCTCCGCCAGCGTTCCGGCCAGTCAGCCCGCGAGCGCAGCGGGGCTCTTGAGGACCTCCTCGGGGAGCGCCTCGCCCAGCACCAGGTCCGCGATCGCGATCCGGCCATTGGGCCGCAGGACGCGCATCGCTTCCGCGAGGACCCGGCTCTTTCGGGTGGACAGGTTCAGGACCCCGTTCGAGACCACGGCGTCCACCGAGCACTCGGGAAGCGGGATCTCCTCGATGAGACCCTCGCGGATCTCCACATTGGCCAGTCCGGCACTCTGGGCGTTGTCGCGAGCCCGCTCGCACATCTCCGGCGTCATGTCGAGACCGATCGCCTTGCCGGCCGGGCCCACGGCTCGGGCGCCGAGAAGAGTGTCGATGCCGGCCCCGCACCCCAGGTCGAGCACCGTCTCGCCGGGCCGGAGGCCGGCGTGGCGCAGGGGATGTCCCACGCCCAAGGCAAGAGTAACCGCTCCACGAGGGAGCATCGCCAGCTCCTCCGGCGCGTAGAAGGCCTCGGCGACGGCGGCGTTCGCAGAGCGCACCTGGCCGTATGCATCGCGGATGATCGTGCGGGCTTCGTCGTCTCGGAAGTACGGCATCCTCCCCCTCCCCTTCGCGTTCAGTGCCTCATTTGGAGAGAGCTTTCCGGAGTCTCTCCTCGATCCCTTCAGGAAGTGGAGCGTCTCCGAGGCGCTCCTTCACGATCCTGTCCAGCTTCCGGCTGAAGTCGAGCCTGTCGCAGCAGTCCAGGCAGGCCTGGAGGTGAATCTCCAGCGACTCGAGTTGCTCTCCCGATAAAGCGCGATCGAGGTAGGCAAAGAAAAGCCGGACCGCTTCAGCGCAGCTCAACTGCTTCGTTGCTTCCATGTTCTCACCAGGCCTCGCTTCTTGGCACATTCCCATAACTCTCGCTCGAGGATCTTCCTCCCGCGGTGAAGACGTGACATCACCGTTCCCACCGGGCAGCCGAGGGTTTCCGCCAGTTCCTGGTAGCTGAGTTCCTCGGTGTAGACGAGCACCAGGGGGACGCGGTACGCCCGGGGCAGGGCGAGGAGGGCGGCGCGCACCTCCTCGTCGTGGAACTGCGCCAGGAAGTCGTCGTGGAGGTGGTCCGAATACGGCATGGGGTCCTCTTCCCAGACCAGGTCATAGAGGGAAAAAGTGTCCAGGTCCTCGACGCTCACCGCCGGTATTCCGCGTCCCTCGCCGCGGTGGCTGTCGGCAACCAGGCGGCTCAGGATCTGAAAAAGCCAGGGCTTCACGCGGCCCGGGTCGCGGAGGGTGGCGAAGGCGGTAAGAGCCTTCAAGTAGGCTTCCTGAACCAGATCCTCCGCGGCCGTCCTGTCCCCCGTGAGTTTCACTGCCAGCCGATAGAGGGCTCCGAGGTGGGGCACGGTGAGCTCCTCGAAGCGTCGCCGCGACTCGACGTCATGTCCGACCGCGGCCCGTCCCGCGTCCTCTGTCATGCTTCATCAGCTCCGACGATGGATGGCCTGGCCCCGCCTTTGGAGCCGTCTATGGTTAGGACGGAAAATCAGGGGGGATTATTCCCGAGGATCGCCCTCAGGTCTCTCGATTCTAGCCTACGGGTCCGTCGGGCGTCCGTGGTGTTGCGCTTGTCGTCGCCCGATCCCTGCCCGTTCTGGCGCTGGAGGGACGCGACTTATCCTCAGGAGGAGCGGAGATTGGCTTGCATCTCGGAGTTCATTGGAGCTCAACCGTTCGATCGTTCTTCAAAACGTCCGATCAGATGGGCCCCAAGCGCAAGCCGACCCGAGCCCCGGGAGGTTCGAAGAGCCTGTCGCTTGGGGACCCACGAGGTCCAGAAGCCGAGCGCGGTCGAAACGGTCGTCAGGTCGACGTGCCAGAGGTCGTTCGGCTTCCGGGCGGTGAGCATGCGACGCGCTGCATCCGGGGCGTGTCGGGGCTCCGGTGGTTGGGTCGCGCGCAACATCCGGCGGACCGTCGTCGGCCCGAGATGCAGACCGGCACGGGCGACGACCCGGGCGATCCTGACTCTCCCCATCGTGGGGCAAAGCACTTTCAGCCGCCGGACCAGGTAGGCGACGAACTCGGGGAACCGATTCAGCGGTTCCGGTAACAGAACGAGAGCGTTGGCCCCCTCCTCGTCGAGGCGCGCCGTCCAGGAGGGGATGGTGAGGGGAGTCACGAGGGAAGGTGCGTGCGGTCTGGGCGAGGGACCAGGACCGCGCCGCGCGAAGCTCCAGGATGGCCAGGCGCTCCTTCGGCGGGTAGTGCGGCCGGTTCTGGGCCTCGATGTGCTGCATGCGGGCATCCTTGATGCGCATCTCCTCGCGAAGCAGCCGGATCTCCTGCTGCAGGCGGTCCACTTCGGCACGGCGGCGGAGCGCAGGGTTCATGCTCTCCGAGGCCCAGCCCCGGGTGGCGGCCATGGAGGCCCCGGCGAGGGAGATGACCTGACCGACCGCCGATCGAACCCGGCGGGGCCACCCTCGGGGTATCGGGAGGGGATGGTGGAGCAGGACACCGGACATGGGTGGTCTCCCATAGAGCCGCGACTCTGAAGGGGTGGGAGGCAGGATAACCCTCTAGGGAAGGGAGTCCTCCAGGCAGCGATCTGGCCCACAAGAATCGGTGGACCACCACACCCCGCCGCCACCCCCCGTCCCCGCCTGATCCGGGCCCCTCCATGTGAGTCAAACGGGCCGCCCGGGCGTCTCTCCATCCATGGGGGTGTGTTCACCACGCCCGGAGGTCCGTCATGAGGCCCAACCGGTTTGTCATCGCCGCCTTCAGCGTTCTATCGGTGTTCGTCGCCGTGTCCCGGCTTTCCGGACCCGCATTGGAGCCGGGTGGGCCTCCGGCCGGGGCACCGGCCGGGGCACCGGCCGGGGCACCGGCCGGGCCGCCCCCCGGCGCGCCCGCGGCCGTGTCGTCCGACTGGCAGTCGGCGGTGATGAAGCAGATCGTCGAAAGGGAGTACGAGGTGACCTGGCAGACACCGACCCGGATCGAGGGAGTCGAGGCGGCCTGGCAGGCCCCGAACCGGGCCCACAACCTGAGGTCGTACTTCACGAACCACGGAATCCACGTGATTCGGCGGACGGGGCCAGCGCCATCGTGGCAATGGGGGCTGGAATGGGTGGGCTACGGCCGCGGCGGACGGTCGTGGCGCGTGCCCCCCGCGACATCCGAGGCGAAAGCGGCGCGTGTCGACTACCGCCGGGGTGCGTTGGAGGAGTGGTACGAGAACTCCCCGCGCGGTCTGGAGCAGGGGTTCGTGCTGCGGGCTTCGCCTGAGGAAGTCGGAGCGCGGCCGAACCCCGAGGAGGCCGGGCGTGGCACGGTTCCGCCTGGGCGCGACCGCGGCCTGGAAGCGAACCGGCTCATTCATGTCGACCTCGCCCTCAAGGGGGATTTGTACCCGGTGGTCTCCGAGGACGGCCTTGCCATCGATTTCGAGACGCAGGGCGGCGCCAGGGTCATCCATTACGCCGGGTTGAAGGTGACGGATGCGCGCGGCGCGACGCTGAAGGCGTGGATGGAGGGGTTCGCCGCTTCGACGGCGAACGGGATCCGGATCGTGATCGATGGTGAAGGGGCCGTTTATCCCATCGCGATCGACCCGATGGCGACGAGTCCAGCCTGGAGCGCGGAGGGCGACCAGGAGAACGCCGAGTTCGCCACCTCGATCGCGAGCGCGGGGGACGTCAACGGAGATGGCCTAGCAGACGTCATCGTCGGCGCTCCTGGTTACGACAACGGGCAGCATGACGAAGGCCGGGTCTATGTCTATCTCGGTTCCCCATCCGGCCTCGGCGTGTCGCCCGGCTGGACGGCGGAGGGCGACCAGGATAACGCCTTGTTCGGTCTTACGGTCTCCGCGGCGGGGGATGTCAACGCCGACGGCTACTCTGACATCATCGTCGGGTCCTACAACTACTTCAATGCCCGCAACCATGGCCGGGCGTATGCGTACCTCGGATCGGCGACGGGCCCGTCGCCATCTCCGGTGTGGACGATGCAGGTTGATCAGGAAGACGCCTGTTTCGCCTGTGCCGTTTCCGCCGCGGGAGACGTGAACGGCGACGGCTACTCCGACGTCCTCATCGGAGCCAATAGTTACGACAACGACCAGCCCGCCGAGGGCCGCGCCTACGTCTATGCCGGTTCGGCGTCGGGCTTGTCCTCCTCTCCTGCGTGGACGGCCGAGGGCGATCAGTCCGGCGCAGCGTTCGGCGGCTCCGTCGCGGCCGCCGGAGACGTCAACGGCGATGGTTACGCGGACGTCATCGTCGGGTCACGGTACTACGACAACGGACATCTGAGCGAGGGACGCGCCTGCCTCTATCTCGGTTCTGCGTCAGGGCTCTCCTCCTCGCCGGCGTGGATCGTGGAGGGCAATCAGGATGGCGCCGATTTCGGTAGCCAGGTGGCGTCGCCGGGCGACGTGAACGGAGACGGCTACTCCGACGTCATCGTCGGGGCGTGCGACCAATGCTGGACGCCGAACATGAATTGGAAATCCTATGTCTTTTTCGGCTCCGCTTCGGGTCTGTCGCTCACGGCGGCGACGTACCTGCCGGAGGGGGGGGTGTCGGGGACGCCGGGGGACGTGAACGCGGACGGGTTCGCCGACATCATCCTGGGTGTGCCGGGATACGACAACGGGCAGGGCGCGGTCGGGCGCGTGTACGTCTATCTAGGCTCGGCGTCGGGCCCGTCGGTCACTTCGCGCTGGACTCTGCAGGGCGATCAGGCAGGCGCTTCGTGGGGCATGGCCACCATGGCCGGGGATGTCGACGGCGACGGCTTCGACGACGTCCTGGTTGCGGCGCCGGATTATGTCAACGGGCAGGCCCGCGTAGGTCGCGCGTATCTCTACCTCGGCACCACCTCGGGGCTCCTCCCGGATCCGTCCTGGACGGCGGAGAGCGACCAGGCCTATGCCTACTTCGGTTGCTCGGTGGGGACGGCAGGGGACGTCAACGGGGACGGCTTCGCCGACGTCATCGTCGGAGCCTATGGTTATGACAACGGGCAGCAGGATGCGGGTCGAGCGTACGTCTTTCTCGGCTCGGCACAGGGCCTTTCCCTGATGCCGGCCTGGGCCGAGGGCGGGCGCGGCGCTGTGAGTGCGTATTTCGGATACTCCGTGGCGACGGCCGGGGATGTCAACGGCGATGGTTACGCTGACATCGTCGTCGGAGCGCCCTCCGAGACAAAGAACTACTTCGACGAGGGGCGCGCCTATGTCTATCTCGGCTCGTTGGCGGGCCTGTCGCAGACCCCGGCATGGACGGCGCAGGGCAATGAAGACTCGGCGAACTTCGGCGTCTCCGTGGGCACGGCCGGCGACGTCAACGGCGACGGCTACGACGATGTCATCGTGGGGGCCGACCTCGGCTTATTCAACGATTGGGGAAGAGCCTTCGTCTATTCGGGCTCGGCTTCGGGCCTGGCCCCGGACCCGGCCTGGACGGCGGAGGGTAGCCAGGCAAACGAGCAGTTCGGCATTTCGGTCGGCACCGCGGGGGATGTCAACGGGGATGGCTACGCCGACGTCATCGTAGGCGGCTGGGGCTACAGCGGCGTGGAGGTGCGTGAGGGTCGCGCGTATGTGTTTCCCGGCTCGGCATCGGGCCTGTCGCCCGCTCCGGCCTGGACCACCGAGGGTACCGGGTGGTACGAACGCCTCGGCTGGTCCGTAGCGGCCGCGGGGGACGTGAACGGGGACGGTTACGGCGACGTCATCATCGGCGGCCGCGGCGCAGACGAGTCCGGGATCGCGTGCGTGTTCCTGGGCTCGCCGGCGGGCGTGTCCCCCGCCCCGCACTGGACGGCGGAAGGCGGTGCTCAGTGGGCGGGTCTCGGCTATGCGGTTGGGACGGCGGGAGACGTCAACGCGGACGGCTTCGATGACGTCATCGTCGGATCCGGGGAGTACGACGAAGGGCGCGCATACGTCTACCTGGGATCGGCGTCGGGTCTGCCCCCGGCCACGGATTGGGCGAAGCAGAGCGAACCGGCGCACATCTTCTTCGGCGCCTCCGTGAAGACTGCGGGGGACGTGAACGGCGACGGCTACGCGGACGTCATCGTCGGCGCGCCGAAATACGGACAAGCCTCCGGCGGCGGACAGTACCAGGAAGGGCGGGCCTTCCTCTTCTATGGCTACAGCAGCACCTCGGGCTGCAGTGACCTCGACGGTGACGGATTCGGAGCCAGCGGGGCCTCCGCGATGTGTCTCCGCGGGCCGGCCGCCGACTGTGACGACGCGCGTGCAGGCGTCTTCCCGGGCGCGCCCCAGGCGTGCGACGGCCTCAATAATGACTGTGTGCATCCGACGTGGCCCTCCCTCGCCGGCACGAACGAGGGCGATGACGACAGCGACACGTTCACCGAGTGCTCCGGCGACTGCGACGACGCGCACGACACCGTCTTTCCCGGAGCTCCGCAGGTCTGCGACGGCCTGGACAGCGATTGCAACAACCCCTCGTGGCCGATCGTCCCGGCGAACGAGGCCGATGCGGACAGCGACGGCTATCGCATCTGCTCCGGCGACTGCGATGACGCGCACGCCACGACCTACCCGGGTGCTCCGCAGATCTGCGACGGCCTCGACAACGACTGCAACGATCCCTCCTGGCCGGCCGTCCCGGCGAACGAGGCTGACGCGGACGGCGATGCCTGCCTGCTCTGCGCCGGGGACTGCAACGAGGCCGATGCGCTGGTCCATCCCGGGGCAACCGAGACCTGCAACGGCTACGACGACGACTGCGACAGCGTGAAGGACGAGGGCTGCGCCGGCCTTTGCGGCCTGCCGAGAAAGGCCGCCATCGACGCCGACCTCACGCCCCTTGCGGCGTCCGCAGGCGCACCCGCGCTGACCTGGACCGGGAGCGGCTACGGCGCCGCCTGGTCCGATTCCAGGGACGGGAACCTGGAGATCCACTTCGCGCGCTTCGATTCCAGCCTCAACCCGATCGGGGGAGAAGTGCGCGTGACCAGCGATGCGGGCAGTTCTCGGGAACCCGTTCTGGCGTGGACGGGGGCAGGTTACGGGATCGCCTGGAGTGACGACAGGGACGGCAACGAGGAGATCTACTTCGCGCGCCTGGACGGCGCGGGGATCAAGGTCGGGCCGGACGTGCGGGTCACGAATGCGGCCGGGGCGTCGCGGTTCCCTCACATGGCATGGTCCGGGACCGACTACGGCCTGCTCTGGCTGGACCAGCGTGACGGCGTCTTCGCGGCTTACTTCGCGCGTGTCGACGCAGCGGGCGCCGTGGTGCCGGGCTCCGAGCGGCGCCTCACGGCCCTGCCGTACAGCGTCGCCGGTGGCTCGCTGGCGTGGAACGGATCCGTCTACGGGATCGCCTACAACGTCTTCCGGGACGCCGACTGGGAGCTCTATTTCCAGGCCCTCGACCCGAGCGGGACGACGGTCACGCCGGAGACGCGCATGACCACGTCGATCGGGATCTCATGGGCATCGGCGATCGCCTGGGACGGCGCCGGGGGGCAGTTCGGCATCTCGTGGGTCGATGACCGCAGCGGCGCCGACGAGCTGTTCTTCACCCGTGTCGCTCCCGGCGGTGCGAAGCTGACCGGCGACAACCGCCTGGTCGCGATCACCGCACCCTCGGGCGCGATCGACTCGCTGGCGCACAGTGGCGGGGAGTTCGCGGTCGCCTGGCAGGACACGCGCGCCGGGGACACCGACGTCTATTTCGCCAGGCTGGCAAACGATGCCTTCAACGGGCCCGAATTGCGGGTCACCGAGGACCCGGCAGCCTCGACTGCCCCCGTCATGTTGTGGAACGGATCGGAGTATGCATTCGCCTTCCTGGACACCCGCCTCGGCCCCTCGCATGCCTTCGCGGTCAGGATCGCCTGCTGCGACGACGCCGACGGCGACGGATATCGTGTCTGCCTCGGGGACTGCGACGATACACACGCGTCCGTGTACCCGGCGGCCCCGCAGATCTGCGACGGGATCAACAACGACTGCAGCGATCCCGGGTGGCCGACGGCAGCCGCCCACGAGGCCGACTCGGACGGCGACGGGTACCGCATCTGCGGCGGCGACTGCGGCGACCGGAGCGCCTCGGTCCATCCGGGGGCGGCCGAGAGTTGCGATGGGATCGACAACAACTGCGATGGCGGTCTTGACGAAGGGTGCGACCTCACGTGCGACAATGCGGAAAAGGCCGGGGCGGATGCCCGCATCACCTTCGAGCCAGGCAATTCAGCCTATGCCGCGCTGGCGTGGAACGGGAGCGGATTCGGCGTTGCCTGGACCGACACCCGCACGTCACCCTATGCCGAGGAGATCTACTTCGCCCGCCTTGATGCGGCCGGCAACAAGTTGGAATTCGATCGTGCCGTGACCAGCGCCGACGGACTCCTGTCCAGGGTCCCTTCACTGGCGTGGAACGGCTCGGAGTATGGCGTCGCCTGGGAGGATTCCCGTAACGCCGGCGGCCAGGAGATCTACTTCGCCCGCCTCGACGCAGCCGGGAACAAGATCGGCCCGGATGTCAGGCTGACTGCGGCGGCGGGCGCCTCGCGCATGCCGGCCCTCGTGTGGTCCGGTACGGAATACGCGATCGCATGGCAGGACGACCGGGGCGATTCGACCAACACCGAGATCTTCTTCGCGCGCCTCGACGTGGCCGGGAACCGGATCGGTCCGGAGGTGCGAGTGACGACGGCCGCGGGCCTCTCCTCCGTGCCTGCGATCGTCCGGGCCGGTTCCGGATACGGGATCGCATGGCAGGACGATCGCGGCGATCCCAACAACTACGAGATCTACGTTGCGCGTCTCGACGCTGCGGGCAGCCTTCTGGGGCCGGACATCCGGGTCACCGATTCACCGGGTGCCAGTTGGGTTCCCTCGCTGGTCTGGACAGGGTCGGCGTACGGCGTGGCCTGGTCCGACAACCGCGGGGACCCGGGCAACTACGAGATCTACTTCACGCTTCTCGACGCGACGGGAATCAGGATCGGCACCGACGTCCGCGTGACGAATTCCGCAGGGACTTCCTTTTATCCGTCCGTGGCGTGGAACGGCTCGGAGTACGGCGTCGTGTGGGAGGACGAGCGCAACGCGGGCAACTACGAGGTCTATTTCTCGCGCCTCGACGGGGCTGGTAACGCGATCGGGCCGGAGGTTCGCATGACGTCGGCCGCGGGCGGCTCACGGCTTCCATCCCTCGCCTGGACCGGTTCGGACTACGGCGTTGCATGGTACGACTACCGCGACTCGACAGGCAACGTCACGCCAGAGGTCTATTTTGCCAGGGTCGCGTGCTGCGACGACGCGGACGGCGACGCCTTCAACGAGTGCCATGATTGCAACGACTCCAACCCGGGCGCGTATCCGGGGGCCCCGCAGGTCTGTGACGGCGTGAACAACGACTGCAGCGACCCTTCGTGGCCGGCGGTCCCGGCCGCGGAGCAGGACGCCGACGGCGACGGTTACCGCCAGTGCAGCGGCGAGTGCAACAATGCCGACCCGTTCATCCACCCTGGGGCCGCCGAGCTCTGCAACGGTCTCGACGACGATTGCGATGGGGTGAGCGACGAGGGTTGCGACGCGACGTGCGACCTGCCGGCGAAGGTCGCCCCCGAGACCGACCTGGCGCCGGACGGCGCCGCCAGCGGCAGGTCCCCGCTGATCTGGACGGGGAGCTCTTATGCGGCGGCTTGGTCGGACACCCGGGACGGCAACGCCGAGATCTACTTCGCGCGCTACGACGCGGCCCTGAACCGGATCGGGAACGAGGTGCGCGTCACCAACGACCCGGCGGCATCGCAGGCCCCATCGCTGACGTGGACGGGCATGGGGTTCGGCGTGGCCTGGGGCGATGACCGCGACGGCAACCTGGAGATCTACTTCGCGCTCCTGGATTCCATGGGCAACAAGGCGAGTGGCGACATGCGGGTCACGAACGCGGCGGGGATCTCGCGGTTCCCCCGAGTCGTGTGGACCGGGACGGACTACGGCCTGGCCTGGATCGACCAGCGGGATGGAGGATTCCAGGCCTATTTCGCGCGCGTCGATGCGGCGGGCGAGGTGGTCGGCGGTTCGGAGAGGCGGGTCACGACGCCGCCCTACAGCGTCAGCGGGGTGCAGGTCTCGTGGAACGGGTCGGTCCACGGGATCACCTACAGCATCACCATCGGTCCCGAGTCGGACATCTACTTCCAGGTGCTGGACCGATACGGGGCGACGGCGACCCCGGAGACGCAATTGACCCTGGCGACAGGCATGTCGCGGGCGCCGTCGATCGCCTGGGACAGCGTTGGGAAACAGTTCGGCATCTCGTGGATGGACAACCGCAGCGGCGCCGACGAGCTGTTCTTCATGCGGGTCGCGGCCGATGGCACGAAGCTGACGGGCGACAGCCGGCTGGTGGCGATTACCGCGCCGGCCGCCACCAACAACGCGCTGACGCACAGCGGCGGCGAGTTCGCCATCGCGTGGCAGGACACGCGCGGCGGGAACACCGACATCTACTTCGCGCGGCTGGCCGGCGACATGTTCAACGGGCCGGAGGTGCGCGTGACCGACGATGCGGCGAGCTCCTCGATGCCGACGATCGAGTGGAACGGGTACGAGTATCTGGTCGGGTTCCTGGACAATCGAACCGGGCCATTGCACGTCGGGGCGGCGCGCCTCGGCTGCTGCACGGCATCGACCATCGGCGACCGGGCGTGGGACGACACTGATCGCGACGGCATCCAGGATGCCGGTGAGCCGGGCGTGTCGGGCGTCGTGGTGGAGGTCTATGATGCCTCGGGGGTGCTGCTGGGCTTCATCCCGACGGCCGTGGGCGGAGGTTACATGCTGAGCGGCCCGACCTGCGGCAGCACGTACACCCTGCGCTTCCTCCCGCCCCCGGGGATGTACTTCTCGCCGGCGCACCAGGGAGGGGACGACGCCCTCGACAGCGACGCCGACAGCGGCACGGGGAGCACCGCGCCGTTCGTTCTGACGTCGTCGGCCGACGCGGGCCTCTGGGACGTCGGTCTGCACAATTGCTGGACGCCGTACGAGCCGGTGTTCATCATCAACGTGCGGCTGAGCGACGACGGGAACCACCACCCGATCCTCGATTTCGACGACTTGAACCAGGCGGAGCAGGTGACGGGATACAACGTGCGGCGGTCGTCGGTGGCGAGCCTGCCGGCGGGGGAGTGGCCGCTGCTGGCGACGGACGTCCTCGACATGGACGAGGCGAGGCCGAACAAGCAGTGGATGGACCAGTCGGGGGACATGTCTCCGACGGGGGCCTGGTACTACCAGGTGACGGCATACAACAATCGCTGCCCCGCCGAGGGGCCTTTCTAGATCTGCTCTCAGTGGAGTTGTGCACCGAAACTGGCCGATGCTTTCAGGCGAGGGTCGTGGGTCAGAGCAGGTGGTTGACAGGCCGCATTCTGTGAAGCGGGGAGTCCGAAGTGCCCGGAGAGGCTTGCGGGCTGCGAGGCGGGCAGCCTTGCGGCGGGAAACCACAGACGGGTGCCGCGATTTCGAGTCGCCTATCGTCTGTCCCCCCAAGCGCAAGCCGACCCGAGTCGCGGGAGGTTCGAGAAGACTGTCGCTTGGGGAGCCAACCCCTGGCCACCTTCCCGAAATTCGTCAACTAACCGGACTACTCGTATCGCAGGGCCTCTGTTGGCGCAATCCTGGATGCCCGTCGCGCGGGCACGTAGGCCGCCAGTATGGTCACCAGAAACAGCGACGGCACGACGATGACATAAGACACAATGTCTACGCGGCCGGCGTTGAACAGCATGGAATTCATGAGCTGTTCGACGGCGAAACCCA
>Ga0210377_10002324_pt1 | contig 16713 bp, 11 predicted proteins | sample PLM4_65_b1redo_FD_155480 | JGI IMG/M metagenome (GOLD analysis project Ga0210377, IMG submission 155480) | Groundwater sediment microbial communities from an aquifer in East River, Colorado, USA - PLM4_65_b1 redo | ecosystem: Environmental > Terrestrial > Soil > Riparian zone | place: USA: East... | reverse complement strand
CTTATCCAGGGTGATGAATGCTGGAGAAAACTGGAACAGGCTGCGGCTGCGCTGGAAGCGGGTGTTTTCTCTGCGGCAGGACACGCTGGAGTGCCCATCCAGCAAACGCGGGTCGGCACGATGTTCACAACCTTCTTTAGCGAAACCAAGCCCATCGGTTGGAACACCGTTAAAGTGGCAGACAAGGTCCGCTTCGGGAAATTCTTCCAAAAGATGCTGGAGAATGGAATCTACCTGGCACCGTCGCAATTCGAAGCGGGTTTTATTTCGACCCTGCACACTCAGGATGTCATTGAAAAAACCGTTGTGGCAGTTGCCGAGGCATTTCGGGTATTATAAAAATGGAGAGATAAATGCTTTCATGTAGCTCTGCCCCGAATTCCAAGAGTTCGGGGTGTTTTTTTATCGACACATAAAGCATCTATGAATCTTTTTCGTGGAATGATGCCTCGCACGGTAATCTGAATTGCCAGACAAGTCGCCCCGACCTAATTGCGAGAAGATTTATTAATTCGTATCTTTTTATTAAAACACTTGACAAATGTTTTTTGTCATGCTAATATAATTTTAATATTAACAATTTAGTAAGCCGTATCTGGTAAGTGCCAAAGAATCCCTATTCTCTCGGGATTTCGTGTTTTCAGCCAGTTCCAATGGATTGATCTTTGTTTTTGCAAGTATTTTCAGCAAAACTTCTGCGAAATTAGGCTATCACAACTCAAGAGGCGCTACTTGACCGCTTTTTACTTTCTTCCAGCAAATCATAACATTAAGAGTTTTAACAAACATGCTGCCGTGGATTTGATTCGCTTTGCTGGGAAAGGTATTTCTCGTTCAGATATAGCAGAAAATTTGGGATTAACGCGCGCGGGGGTAACGATTATTGTCAACGACTTACTCGATAGTGGGATTGTCCTCGAAACAAACAGCCGATCTACACCCAGTGGACGTCCACCGGTTGTACTTGAACTGAATCCGGAATATGGACTGGTGGCAGCCATCGATATGGGCGCCACCCACTTAAGTGTCGCCGTAGCCGATTTTTCAGCGCGTATCATTCAGGAAACTGAACAACCTTTCAGGATAGACAATGGTCCTGAAAAATGTCTCAATGAAGTCAGCCAGGCGCTCCAGGGCATCGTCGAGAAGTGTGGTATCGAAATCACAGATCTGGCGGCTGTAGGAGTTAGCGTCCCCGGACCCGTTGTGACAGATGCAGGGATGGTAATGGCACCGCCCATCATGCCCGGCTGGGACCGCTTCCCCATTCGCGATACGCTTGAAAAGCTGTGGAAAGTGTCGGTAACGATTAACAATGATGCCGACCTGGGCGCCCTGGGAGAGTGGGCATATGGCGCCGGACGAGGGGAAAGGAATCTCGCTTTTATCAAGGTGGGAAGTGGTATCGGGGCAGGGCTGATCATAGACCAGCAAATCTATGTGGGCTCCACCGGTTCAGCCGGTGAAATCGGGCACTTAACGATCGACAAGAACGGACCACTTTGCACCTGCGGCAACTATGGTTGTCTGGAAGCATTTGCCAGCGGAAGTGCCATTGAGATCCAGGCACAAAAACTTGCCGAAAGCGGAAAGAGAACCCTGCTGGCTAAACCAAATCAAAACAGGATCAGCGTCAGTGATGTGGCAGATGCCGCCCGCCGAGGGGACCTGGCAGCACAAGAAATTATCAAACGATCCGGGACATTTATCGGTATTGCCATAGCAAATCTGATTAACATGATCAATCCAAGTATCGTCATCATCGGAGGAGGGGTCGCACAAGTGGGTGATCTACTGACTGGTCCAATTCGCCAGGAAGTGCGGGAACGATCCCTTCGGGCATCCGAACATGCTGTACGCATCACCACAGCTATGCTGGGCCGCCGCTCCTCCTTGATAGGCGCTCTGGTACAGGCAATCAATACTGCCATACATGATGCCATCGAGCGCAAAGCACGATTTCCCAAAAGCGCCCCCGTGGAAGTCGAACCGTTGTCTCAACCCAATATTCCATAAAGGAGGTGATTTTATTCTGGACATTATTCAACCAAAAATATGCCAATCATATTCAATAAAAATCCATTCTATTTAGGAGAAGAGACCATGAAGAAACTAACACTGCTCTTTAGTTTGTTCGTCGTAGCCAGTATGATCCTCACTGCCTGCGGCGGCACTGCAGCAACCCCGGCTGCCACAGAACCGGCTGCGACCCAGCCTCCAGCCGCGACCGAACTCCCTGTCGTAAGCGCCTATCACGAGGCTCCCGATCTTGCTGCGCAAGTAACGGCTGGCACGCTCCCGCCCGTTGAAGAACGCCTGCCTGATGCCCCAGTCGTCACTGTCGCGGACTATGCCGTTGTCGGTAAGTATGGCGGCACATTACACTCAGCATCATGGTGGCCTGAAGTCGGTAACGTTCAACTCTACTTTGCTGTGGAAGCTCCGATCAAATGGAAAGCTGACCTGACCGGTTATGAACCCGGACTGGTTGAATCCTATGAATGGTCTTCAGACGGCAAGACCTTCACCATGCACATGCGCCCAGGGCTCAAATGGTCGGATGGCGAACCATACACTACCGCCGACTGGAAGTTCTGGTGGGAAGATATCGCCAAGAATCCGGACCAGAAGAAGTGGACGATCCCGTCCTACCTGCGCAACACTGATGGTTCCCCCATCGATATGGAATTCCCCGATGACTACACCATCGTGTGGAAATCCAAGGATCGCGCCCTGTGGATCGACCCGTACTTCATGGCACAAGGCTTCTGGGAATTTGGTACAAACTTCATGAAGCCAGAACACTACCTCAAGGATTACCTCCCAACCTATACAACCACGGGCAAAACTTGGGAAGATTATCAGAACATTGATAAGTGGTGGCAGACTCCTGGTTACCCCTGCCTCTTTGCATGGTGCTTAACCGAGCTTTCCTCTGATGGGCAGAACTACACCTTCACGCGCAATCCGTACTACTGGCGTGTAGACGCTGAAGGCAACCAGTTGCCCTACATGGATGCCATCAATGTTGAGATCGTCTCTGATGAACAGACCCGCATCCTGAACTGCTCGCAGGGCAAGTACGATACCGCGTTCCGCATCTGCGGCGGTCCGAACGAAATCCCCTTCCTGGCTGAGAATGCCACCAACGGTGGCTACCACTTCCTCGAGAACTACATGAATGGTGCCGGCGCTTGGCCTGGCTACATGATCAACCAGGACTATGTGGAAGGCGGCAAGAACTACGAGAATGACACTCCTGAAAAAGCCACTGAAATTCGCGAACTTCTGCGCAACGCCAAGTTCCGCCAGGCGCTCTCCACTGGCTTTGACCGCCAACGTGTGGTTGACGTAGCCTGGGGCGGTATTGCCGATATCAAGAACTACACCCTCAGCCCGCAGTCCTGGCACTTCGCAGGCGCACAGGGACAGGAAGTGTACAAGAATTGGGCACAGAACTATGTTACTTTTGACGCGGCAACCGCAAATGCCGGGCTCGATGAACTCGGCATGACCAAGGGTACCGATGGTTTCCGTACCCTGCCCAGCGGCGAACCCTTCGAAATGGTGATCGATATCACCGATTGGGGCGGCAGCCTCAAGGTACAGGTTGATGCAGCAGATGAAATGAAGAAGCAATGGGAGGCCAATCTCGGTCTCAAAGTCAAGATCAACAACATCCAGGGTCAGCCTGATGTTGACACCCGCACGAATGAAGGCTACTTCATGCTGCGCGGCGCGCACATCTCTGAGATCGACATCCTGACCTACCCAGACTGGCTCTTCCCTGTTGTGAACCGCTACTACTTCCCATTGGAAGGCCGTTATTTTGCCAAGGGCGGCGATGCCTGTACCGATCAGCCCGCTGAAGGCAATGCTAACCCCTGCGGTTTGAAACCCGAAGATGGCAGCCCCGCACAGCGCTTGCAAGCGTTGTACAACAAGGCACGTGAGACTGACACCGAGCAAGGCCGCCATGAGGTCGTCTGGGAAGCTATTCAGATCCATATCGACGAAGGCCCATTCGTCATCGGCGTTGCCGGTGACCAGCCCATGCCGATCATTGTCAAGGATTACATGCGCAATATCCTCGACTTTGGTGTCGTGGGTCCGTGGGCACCTGCCACACCTGGCAACCAGATTGCCGCCCTGTGGTGGATGGACAAGTAATCACATTTACTAAAATAACGGGCAGGTTTCACCCTGCCCGTTATTAATAAGTTATCCGAGAACCATATTGATTTGGGATGTGTGGACTAACACATCCCAAATCAGCCCCCTGCGGAGGTATCTATGGTCAGCTATATCGTCCGGCGCGTTTTCTATGCCCTGATCATGGTCGTGCTGGTGTCGTTTGTCAGTTTTATAATTATCAAGCTTCCTCCGGGTGATTTCCTCACTCAGAAATTGGCCCAGTTGCGCGCCCGCGGAGACCGCAGCGCCGAGGGTCAAATTGAAACCTATCGCAAGCGGTATAACCTGGACAAGCCGTTCATGTGGCAGTATAGCAACTGGGCTGTGAACTTCCTGAAAGGCGATTTTGGCGAGTCGTTTGAATACGAGCGACCCGTCAGGGAAATGCTCGGCGAGCGAGTCACGATGACGATCATCCTCGGCGTCGCTTCCCTCATCGTGGTATGGATACTCGCCATCCCTCTGGGAGTATTCTCGGCAGTGAAGCAGTATTCCATGGGGGACCAAATAATTACAACGCTCAGCTTTGTTGGCCTGGGCATGCCAGGCTTTCTATTGGCACTGCTGATATTATATTTTGCCATCACGAAATTAGACATCGAAGCCACCGGATTGTTTTCAGCAGAATACGTGAATGCGTCGTGGAGCTGGGACCGGGTGATGGATTTGATGAAGCACCTGTGGATACCCGCCATAATCAGCGCGATAACCGGTGTCGGTGGACTTACCCGTATCATGCGTGGACAGGTGTTAGACACGCTGGGTCAACCATTTGTCGAAGCAGCGCGCGCCCGTGGTCTGAAGAATGGCACCGTCATCTGGAAGCATGCCGTGCGCATCGCCATCAACCCGCTCATCGTCATCCTTGGGTCAGAAGCCATCCCTGGCATCATTGGAGGTGGTGGACTGGTCTCTGTTGTGCTCAACCTGCCTACCATCTTTCCTTTGTTCATCTCTTCGCTGCAAAAGTTGGATATGTATATGGCAGGCACATGCATCGTGTTGATTACAGTGCTAACGCTTGCTGGAAATCTTCTGGCTGACCTGGTGCTGGCATGGGTCGATCCACGCATCCGGCTGGAGTAGACCGAAGCAGCGCTTCGCTTCCTGACTGGTCCCCTGAAATTAGGAGAAAATATAATGGCCATAACAGAGAAAACCGAGACCACCACTATAGCCAAGCAGAAACAAGCTAGCCAGAGTTATTGGAGCTTGGTCTGGTGGAAATTCAAGCGTAACCGTGTCGCTGTCATTGGCGGCATCATATTGCTCGTCTTCTATTTTTCGTTCGTGTTCATCCCTGAATTTCTTTCCCCCTACGCGTTGGATAACACATCGAATTACACAGAAGCCGGCCCCACCCGAATTCACTTTATTGATCAAGACGGCAAATTTCATCTACGTCCCTTCATTTATGGGGTGGAGAAGAAAATCGACTTCACCACGCGCAAGCGGATTTTTGTCGAAGACACTACGAAGGTCTACCCGCTCCAATTCTTTGTACATGGTGACCCCTACAAACTGGTGGGTCTTATCCCCACGGATATTCACTTGTACGGTGTGGATCAGAAGTCCAACCCGGATGTGAGGGTATTGATCATGGGCGCCGATGCATTGGGTCGTGATTGGTTCACGCGCATCCTGTATGGCGGACGTCTTTCGCTGATGATCGGCCTGATCGGCCAGATTATGACACTTCTATTCGGTACCGTGATGGGGGTAATGTCCGGCTATTATGGTGGCTGGGTGGATATGGTCATCCAGCGTACCACTGAGTTCCTGGGCGCCTTCCCGGATATTCCCTTGTTTATGGCATTGGCCGCGGCGATCCCCTCCTTTTGGTCACCGCTTGCCGTCTACTTCATGCTCACGCTCATCCTTTCGTTTGTCCGTTGGGGAGGCCTGGCCCGCCAGGTGCGTGGCATGATCCTTTCCTTGCGCGAGCGGGAATATGTACTGGCAGCCAAGAGCGCGGGTGCAAACGATAGCCGTTTGATGTTCCGTCACTTGCTCCCCGGTACAATGAGCCATGTGGTTGTGATCGCCACCCTCTCCATCCCGGGCATGATCCTCGCCGAAACGGCGCTCAGCTGGCTGGGTCTTGGACTGCGCCCCCCGCTGACCAGTTGGGGTGTTTTGTTACAAGATGCTGCCACGGTCCGCGCCATTAACACCACCCCTTGGGAATTGTGGACGGTGCCTTTTATCCTGGTTACCATCCTGGCCTACAACATGCTCGGCGATGGCTTGCGCGACGCCCTCGACCCGTACGGCTCTCGTTAATTTATGGAGACTGCCATGAGTGAACAACTAAGAGAACCCTTGATTGAAGTAAAAGATCTGCGTGTGGAGTTCGATGTCCGCGCAGGTATTGTAAAAGCGGTGGACGGCCTCACCATGACGATTAATCGCGGCAAAACGCTGGGCGTGATTGGCGAAAGCGGTTGTGGCAAATCCGTGACGGCACGCGCGATCCTCAACATGATCCCCAAGCCGGGGAAGATCACCCAGGGTGAGATTATCTACCACCGGCGTCTGACGAAGGAAGGCCAGCCCGGACTGGACGATGTCTTTGATCTTACCAAGACAGATCCGGATGGAAAGATCATCCGCAGTATCCGTGGCGGTGAGATCGGCATGATCTTCCAGGAACCGATGAGTTCCCTCACTCCTGTTTATACCGCCGGAGCACATATCAATGAAGCAATTAGTTTGCATCATTTGACTCCCGTCCGCAAGGTCGGCGACCAGCTTGCTGAACAGGTAATGGCACATCGAAAGGTGACCAAAGAGGAAGCGCGTGAGATCGCCATCAACATGTTGCATCGTGTTGGTATCCCGAAACCCGAAGAGCGTGTAGATAGTTATCCACACCAATTGAGTGGCGGCCAGCGCCAACGGGTGATGATCGCCATTGCGCTTTCATGTGAACCCGCCATGCTCATCGCGGATGAACCGACCACTGCTCTGGATGTATCCATTGAGGCTCAAATCCTTGACATCATGCGCGAGCTTCAAGAGTCATCCAACATGGCAATCATGTTCATTACGCACAACCTGGGGGTGATCGCCAGTATGGCAGAGGAGATCGTTGTGATGTATATGGGCAAGGTGGTGGAACAAGGCAAGGTAATCGAGATCTTCCGGGACCCCAAACACCCATACACACAAGCGTTACTCAAGTCCATTCCAACACTTGGTAAAAAGAAGACTGGAGAACGCCTCGCTTCCATTGCGGGCATGACCCCTGATCCCTTTAACCTGCCAACAGGTTGCGTTTTTCATCCGCGTTGTCCGTTGTTCATGGCCGGGAGATGCGACAAGATCGCGCCCACCTGGAAAGAGGTCAGCAAGGATCATTATGCAAGTTGCTTACTTTATGAGGAGGCATAACCATGGCCGCTGTACCCCAGACACAAACAAACCAGGTTAAATCCGAAACCCACCTTCTGGAAGTCAAGGGATTAAAGAAGTACTTCCCAATACAGAAAGGTCTGCTCCGTCGGACCGTGGGCAATGTCAAGGCAGTGGACGATGTCAACTTTTTCGTGCGTGAAGGGGAAACGCTCGGGCTGGTTGGCGAAAGCGGCTGCGGCAAAAGCACTGCCGGGCGTTCGATCATCCGTCTGTACGAACCCACCGCCGGTGAAGTCCTCTTTCGGTCGCGCAATTTGGGTAGTGATGGCAAAACGAAACTCGTGAACCTCCTGGACCTAAATCATGCAGAGATGAAACAGGTGCGCAAGGAAATCTCAATGGTCTTTCAGGACCCGATCAACTCGCTCAACCCGCGCATGACGGTCTCAGATATTGTGGCAGAACCCATGGCGATCCACGGACTGGATAACGGGCGCGAGACAGAAGAAGTCATCATTCGCCTGCTCGAACGCGTGGGACTTCGCCCCGATCACTTGCGCCGTTACCCTCATGAATTTTCCGGTGGACAACGACAACGCATCGGGATCGCCCGGGCGCTTTCCCTCAACCCGAGGCTGGTCATCTGCGATGAGCCTGTCTCTGCACTGGATGTTTCGATTCAAGCACAAACATTGAATTTGCTGCAAGATCTGCAAAAGGACTTTAATCTGTCCTATATCTTTGTGGCACACGATTTGAGCGTGGTACAGCATATTTCCGACCGCGTGGCAGTAATGTACGTTGGCAAGGTGGCAGAGATTGCAGATGCCGAAGAATTATATTCACATCCTCTCCATCCATATACAGAGGCTTTACTATCGGCTGTGCCCAAAGCCGACCCACTCTACAAATCAGAGCGAATCGTCATGCAGGGTGACGTAGCTGATCCTTCCAACCCGCCAAGCGGTTGTTATTTCCATCCACGCTGCAGGTACGCCCAGGATGTTTGCAAACTAAAAACTCCCGAGTTCCGTGAACTCAAACCGGATCACTTCGTAGCCTGTCATCGAGCAGAGGAATTGACACTCGAAGGTATCTAGGCAAAATGAACGAACAACCAAAGCCACGGCAATTTCTATTCTCCTTGCTGGCATTAGTTCTCTGGCTGGTTACATTCGTACTTGGATTGGAATGCATCTACGTTATACGGGAGATTTTTTACCTGATCTTCGTCAGCATGGGCGGCAGCATTGTAAAAGCAGAAAGTTTTGCCCTTGCACTGGTGGTCGTATTAGCGGTGGCATCCCTGGTTTTCTTCATCGGCACGGCCGAATATCACCGTAAACGCCCAGGCACGCGTGAATCCTGGCGGCTCTTTGCCTGGACGATCGCTGTTGAAGTAAGCATCATTGCTCTCTACTATATTCTTCTGTTTCTCTGATCGGAGCCGTATCTGGAATGACCGGGTTGATGTGGTGGCAGACAGCCGTTTTTTATCAGATCTATCCGCGCAGTTTTGCCGATGGAAATGGCGATGGGATCGGCGATTTCATTGGCATGGCTGAAAAACTGGATTACCTCCAGGATCTGGGTATTGATGCCATTTGGCTTTCGCCTCACTTCCCCTCTCCGCAGTTCGATGTGGGCTACGATATTTCGGATTATGTCAACGTCGCACCAGAATATGGCACGCTGGAGGACTTCAAGCACTTTCTCGATGGAGCACATGAGCGCGGCATCCGTGTCATTCTGGATTGGGTGATGAACCACACCTCCCATCTGCATCAATGGTTCATCGACTCACGCTCCAGCCGCGAACACCCCAAGCGCAACTGGTACATTTGGCGCGATGGCAAAAATGGCGGACCACCGAACAACTGGCTTTCTCCGTTTGGCGGCTCTGCCTGGGAATACGATGAAGCCACCAACCAGTATTACTACCACTACTTCCTGAAAGAACAGCCCGACCTGAACTGGCGTAACCCCGAAGTGAAACAAGCCATGTGGGATGCAGTGCGCTTCTGGCTCGAACTGGGCGTGGACGGTTACCGCCTCGACGCCATCGGTACCATCTTCGAGCATCCCGATATGCCTGACCACGAAGGGGCGCTGACCGATGAACTGCGCCGCGCCCTTCATCACGGCTTCCCGGATGGTTCCGACAGGAAAGTATCGGAAGCCTGGGAGAAGATCTACCATCACCAGCACGAGCAGCCGGGAGTGCATGAACTCATGCAGGAACTGCGCCAGGTCGTGGATGAATATCCCGACCGCATGTTGGTCGGCGAGAACAGTGACGTGCGCTATTACGGCGACGGGAACAATGAACTGCACATGGCATTCAACTTCCCGTTGATGAGAACAAACCACATCACACCCACCTGGGTACGCGCTAACCAGCGTGAGCGTCTCGCTTCCCTGCCGCCGGGGGCCTGGCCCTGCAATACACTCAACAATCACGATTCGCCGCGCCTCTACACCCGCTACGGCGATGGAAAAAATAACGACGCCATCGCACGCACCTTGCTGGCGCTGATGCTGACCCTGCGCGGCACTCCGTTCCTGTACAACGGCGAAGAGATCGGTATGTCTGATTACTATTTACCGGATATCAGCCTCTTCGGCGATCCTCCGTCGATCTGGTTCTATCATCAGGAACTGGCAAAAGGCACACCACCGGATATCGCCCTTGAGCGCGCCGCACGCGATAGCCGCGACCGTTGCCGGACTCCGCTCCAGTGGAGGAACGCTCCCAATGCCGGGTTCAGCCCCGAGGGAGTCCGAACGTGGCTTCCGGTCAATCCGAATTATGCCCAGGGCGTAAATGTCGCCGAACAGCAGGATGACCCGAAATCCATGCTGAATTTTTATAAGCAAATGCTGCGCGTCCGCAGGGAAAACCCGGCGCTCATGCTCGGAGAGTACACTCCGCTGCATAAGAACCGCGCTGAGTATTTCGCTTTCCTGCGGCAAAGCACCTCTCCAGAACAGACCTGTCTGGTGGTGATAAATTTTTCAGATCGACCGCAGCAAATTCATATTGAACTCTCTACAAATGCGTTACAATGTGTTTTCTCAACACACAAATCTACCAATGAGTCATTGTCATCCAACGACTTAAAGATCGAACCATTTGAAATCCTTATGACCGAAGTGATTTCTTCCTAAAGAAAGGGCGATACCTATGAGCGACATAAAACAAACAGTTGGTTTTTTGCAAAACGTGCCATTATTTCAAAACCTCGATAACCGCCACCTGGAACATCTGGCAAAGCGTATGGTCGAGCGTGACTATGCCGCCGGGCAAGCCATTGTGGAACAGGGACATGGCGGAGAAGGTTTCTTCGTGATCGTCTCGGGCAAAGCCCAGGCGTTCCGCCAGCGCGCCGATGGCGTCAAGGTGGAGGTCAACAACTTTGGTCCCACCGATTTCTTCGGGGAACTGGCACTACTCGATGAGAGTGGTCTACGCACCGCCTCTGTCACGGCGGTCGAGCCGACCCAATGCCTGGCTCTCACCCGCTGGGATTTTCTGACCGCACTGCGCGAAGCCGATGTGGAAATGTCCATTGTGATCTTGCAAGAGCTTGCCAAACGTTTCCGCCGGGCGCTCGATTCCTTGTAGTCAATCTTGAATTCCATGTCCGACTCTTTTAGTGGGCGCTCTGATCTAAACGGGAGCGCCCAATCTTTGTTTCAGGCAGACGCATCATGATCTGTCCTGTTTGTGGTTTTGAAAACCTGCCTGGAATGCGCTTCTGCGGATCATGCGGGACACGCCTGACCGTTGAATGCCCCAACTGTTCCTTTGCCAACCCGATCCATTATCGTTTTTGCGGGATGTGTGGAACGCACCTTGCTCTTGGTGAGGCGGATGCTCCTCTTCTGCCTCACCAGCCTCCGGCGGAGGATGAGGCGGCTCTTTCTCCCATCCTGCTGCCTCTGATCGAGGGGGGACGTCGTGATGTGACAGTTCTCATCACCGACCTGACCGATTCCACGCACCTGCTTGAAAAAGTGGGTACAGAGAGTTGGGTCGAGCTGATGAACCGCATCCTGCATATTCTGGAAACCGAGATCAATCGCTTTGGCGGCGAGATCGGACAATTCCGTGGCGATGGTCTGGTGGCATTCTTCGGCGCCACCTCTGCCCATGAAGATGATCCCGAGCGTGCTGTGCTTGCGGCGCTTTCGATGCAACGCGCCTTCGACCTGCATGTGCGTGAACTGACACTGCCGGAAGCCAATGAACTGAAGATGCGTATCGGTATCGATACAGGCGAAGTGGTGGTAGCCACCGGCAATTACCGCCAGCAATGGGAAGAGACCGCCATGGGGCTGGCGGTAAGCATTGCCTCACGCATGGAAACCTCAGCGGAACCCGGCACAGTGCTGGTGAGTCAAAACACTCATACACTTGCCTCCTCACAGTTCACCTGGCAGCCCCTGGGTGAGATCGCCGTCAAGGGCGTCAGCGTGCCGATCACGGTCTATCGTCCACTCACCCACATCGATGACAAGCATGTACCGGAAGAGGAGGCTCTGCCCAGTTTCTTCCTGCACATCGGGCGCGAAGCGGAATTTCACGCGCTGCGAAAATGTGTGGATGGATTGTTTGACGGGCGCGGTCATATCGTGCTGCTGACCGGTGAGACCGGGACCGGTAAAGGATTTTTGTTAAAAGAGATCCAACAATATTTTGACCATCTTAAGCCGCTGCTTGAGGAAAGTCGCGCTGCCTCATCTGCCACGGCGGCATCCTTGCACTGGGTCAGTGGGCGCTGCCGCTCCTACAGCCAGGCCTGGCCCTATTCGATGTGGTTCGATCTGTTCCGTAACTGGCTGGGATGGCGTTCGGATGATTCAAAGGAGGAGAGACGGGCACATTTGCGCCATCACGCCGAGACGCTATGGGGCGATGCCTTCGAAGAACATTACCCGTATCTCGCTACGTTCCTTGGGCTGCCCGTGGAGGAAGCGTACAGCGAAAGGATCCGTCATCTGGACGCGGAGGGCTTGCGCCAGCGCTACTTCCTCGCTGTACGGAACTGGATTGAAACCGCCAGCAAGGCGGGCGCCGTGGTGTTGATCTTCTCCGATATGCACTGGGCGGATGACTCTTCGCTTGCCTTGTTGAAATACTGCCTGCCGGTGTGCGATAGCGAAACGATGCTGTGGCTGCTTTCCTATCGGATGGAACGCAATACATCCATTTGGGAGTTCCATCATTCCATCGAAGCTGATTTCCCTCACCGCTCCACAAGAGTGGACCTGCCTCCACTGACCGAAACGCAGAGCACCCTTTTGATCGATCAATTGATCGGAGCGGAAACGCTTCCCAACCAAACTCGTTCCTTGATCATTCACACGGCGGAAGGCAACCCGCATTACATTGTTGAGCTGGTCCGGGCGCTGATCGCCAACGGGATCTTGGTGCGTGAACCAGAGAACGGTCCCTGGCGGGCAACGCGCAACGTCACGACGCTCGACCTGCCCGGCAGCGTGCAGCGACTCTTACTGGCACGCATCGACCGGCTTGCCGGTAACGAAAGGCTCGTGCTCCAGATCGCTTCGGTGATCGGGTCGGTGTTCTGGTTCGATATCCTACAGGCATTACTGAACGACCCTCCCACCCTGAAAGCGGATCTTGCCGCGCTGCAACGGAATCAATTCATTCAGGAAACCGGGCGCGCCCCCTACCTGGGGATGCAATACGTCTTCAAGTCACCGCTTGTGCGCGATGCGACCTACGAAAGCCTGTTAAATGCACAACGCACCGCCTATCATTTGAAAGCGGCGGAGTATATTGAAACTCGCACCGACTCTGATATTCTGGAAGGATACGATGCCATGCTTGCCTACCACTATGGGCAGGCAGGCAATCATCGCAAGGAATTGTTTTATACGATCCTTGCCGCCGAACAGGCACGCAAGATCTACGCCAATGCAGAAGCACATCAGCGCTACAACCGGGCAATCGAACTGCTGGATCTCCTGGAAGTTGACTCCTCTTCAAGGGACCTGGCGCATTCGATCAAGACACAACGCTTCGAAGTGCTGCGAGGGCGGAGCGCTGTCCATCTCGATCTGGGCGACATGGCAGCCGCACGAGCCGACATCCAAGCGCTTCTGCCTCTGGCGCACCAAATGGCAGACGACCACATCTGGCTGATCGATGCCCTGGCAGCGAATGCCGAATTCCCTGCCAACAACCGTGAAGAACTGAGACCCAATCTACGCATGGCGGAACAAGCCCTCGATCTCTCACGCGAATTGGGTGATCAACGCCGGGAATTAGCCGGCCTGATGAGCGTGGCAAGGATTCGCCTGGCGCTTCGAGAAGCGAATTCGCTGGATATCGCAGAAGAGGCACTGGGGCTGGCACGTGAATTGGGTGACCTACATGCAGAGGTGAGCATCCTGCTGCGCATCGGCAACGCCTACGGCATGGATAATCTATCGCGCAGTCGCGAATACCTGGAAACCGCGCTGGCAAAGTCGAACTCCCTGAACGACAAACGGATCGAGGTCCTTCTGCTCGAAGCCCTGGGTCGACAGCTCGAACGCGATGGCGATTATTACCGTCAATTGACCCAGTATGAACTGAAGCGTCTGAAACTCAGCCGTGAGATCGGCAACCGTTACGTGGAGGGACAAGCCCTCATGTTCTGTGGGCAGCTCGAGGCGCTCTATCTTGGCGACTATGAATTGGGATTGAGCCACGAAAGAGAAGTGCTGAAAATTTGGGAACCCATTACCGGGCGTCTCTTCCCGCTGCTGCGCATTGCCCAGATCCTGACCGCACAGGGACAATATGAAGAAGCCATGATCGTGCTGGATACCGCGCGTCCGTTGGGGGATAAAGTAGTCATGGATATCGGTCGGGCGGGGCTGAGCATGGTTACCATCATTCTTTCCAATGCCCTGAACGAAGAAGCGAGATTATGGCAAGCCCTGGATTATGTTAATCAGATCCTGCAAATGACTTCCTATAATCTCGTGTCGCAGCAGTATCGCATGGCAGCCGCTTGCGAAGCCTCTGACACTCATCTGAAACTGGCGCGTCATCTTGCGGATATAAACCAGGATGAATACCAGAAACACCTGGCGCAAGCCCTCGAGTCATCGCAACAGGCACTTGACCTGTATCAACACTTTGGCTTTGTACAGATCGTGGAATGCACCAGCGAAGAGATCCTCTTCCGTCACGGGCAGGCGCTTGCCGCCAATGGACGAACCGAGGAGGCCTCTGAATTTATGGGGCGTGCTTACAAAGAAATGATGCGCAAATATGAACTGATCCCGGAAGACAGCGCATTCCGAAAAACATATCTGGAGAACATTCAACTGCACAGGGAAATTCTGTCAGTGCATAAACCGAAGGCAAGCAGGTCAAGACGGAAATCAAAGACCGCTCAGCAAGAGTAATGTCAAACACTTCATCCCATCCCTTCACCCGCAGTCGCATCACCTGGCTGGCATATTCCATGCTGGCTTACATCGGTTTTTCACAAGCCATTCTTGGTCCTCTCATGCCGTTTATCCGCAGTGAACTCGGGCTCAACTACACTCAGGGTGGCACCCTCCCCGCCGCCATCGCCTGCGGGTTGATCTTCACGGGTCTCTTCGCGGGCTGGCTGGCACGCCACATCTCCCGCCAGGTCCTGTTCTGGAGCGGAGGCACGTTGCTGGCAATGGGCATCACTACGCTGGGTGTGAGTCACCAGTTTGGGTTGGTATTATTTGCCATACTGGGCATGGGTATTGGTGGGTCGCTGGCACAGGTCATGATCCAGGCGATCCTTTCCGACCAGCACGGCGAGCAACGCGCCATCGCGCTGACCGAAGCGAATGTTGCCGCCAGCTTGAGTGGCACCATGACCCCGCTCGTCATCAGCGGCTTGCAACGCGCCGGCGTGGATTGGCGCGCCATCGCCATCATCACCATCCTCGCACTGGCGCTGCTGGCTTTCTCCTTCCGGCGCGAATCCATCCCGAACAGCGCACAACCTGTCTCTGCCACATCCAGCGTAGATGGCAGCCTGCCCCTGGCTTTCTGGCTTTACTGGATCGTGCTCTTTTTTATGGTGGCAACTGAAATGAGTCTCGCAGTCTGGTCAACGGACTTCTTCATCAGCGTGGTGGGATTATCCCGTACGGATGCCGTCCTGGCGTTTGGCATTTTTCCCGCCGCCATGCTCACAGGGCGTTTCGCCGGTTCGCGACTCACCCGAAGCTGGTCCACCCTCACCTTGCTTTTCTCCGCCCTCTTCCTGACCCTGATCGGACTCCCCCTCTTCTGGCTGGCGCATATTCCTGCCCTCAATATTCTGGGTCTGTTCATCACCGGACTTGGCATTGCCAACCAATATCCGCTGACCATGTCCATCGCGGTGGGTATCGCCAAAGAAAAGACGAATCAAGCCAGCGCCCGCGTCACACTGGCAGTGGGCGCCGCCCTGCTCACCGCACCGCTCGTCCTCGGCAGGCTCGCCGACAGTCTCGGACTTCAGAAAGCCTTCGGCATGGTGATCGTGCTGATGGTCACTGCGATTATAGTGGTCATTGTGAACAATCGTTTTCTGCTGCAGAAAAGAGAGACCGCCTAACATGTCGTTGCAAGTGGTGCATTAAGCGCCATGAAGCAATCCTATCCCACGCAGAGTCAATCCCGAAGGGATGGAAGGATTATAGAATTGATGTAGTCGGTGTCCAAATCCCGAAGGGATGACATGATTCTCGAATCTATGACACCCTTTGGGGTTGATCCAAACCGATCATCGGCATCTAAAATAATTTCACTCCTTCGGAGTTACCTTGCGCCAGTCGAAGATCCCGCGCGTTCTTAGCAAAGTGCGTATCATCAGTTAACAAGGTTTTTGTTTAAGAGGAGACACTTGCCCCGGGCGCAAGTGCCGGGGAGTGCAGGTGTTGCTTCGGGCTGCGCCCTCGCAATGACATGTAGGCGTAGTGTAAAATAAAATGGCGAAGAAATTCTCTCGAAACGGTACCCCGCCATTCGGTTGTGGTTGTCTGGAGGCGTGGACTTTTATCCGATGTGTGATAGTACAGGTTGATGTCTGATTTTATGAATAGGAACGTCCAGCAAACGAGAAGGAACCGGTCATGATCCATGTAGAGCATCTGACAAAAGTGTATCAA
>Ga0210377_10002323_pt1 | contig 16715 bp, 13 predicted proteins | sample PLM4_65_b1redo_FD_155480 | JGI IMG/M metagenome (GOLD analysis project Ga0210377, IMG submission 155480) | Groundwater sediment microbial communities from an aquifer in East River, Colorado, USA - PLM4_65_b1 redo | ecosystem: Environmental > Terrestrial > Soil > Riparian zone | place: USA: East... | reverse complement strand
CCAGCCACGTCACCGAAACCGTCGAGCGGCTGTGCGACCGCGTCGTGCTCCTGCGCACCGGCCGCGTCGCCCGCGAGATTTCCCGCGCCGACTGGGGCGCGCCCGCGGAAGAGCACTCGCTGCTCGAACGCGCGTTCCTCGCCACGATCCGCTCCGGGGGGACCCCATGAACCGCATCCGCACCGCCGCCGTCCTGGCCCTCGGGCTCCTCGCCGCCGCCGGCCGCGCGCCCGCCGCGCCGCCGCCGTCGGTGCAGGACCTGCTGTACGCCGCCGACGGCCCCGCCGACGCGCGCGCGCGGCTCCTCGCGCGCGCCGATTCGGCCGCCGCCGACCCGCTGGCGGCCGGCGAGGCGTGGTACTGGGCGGGCGTGAGCTGGGCGCGCTCCGGGCGCCCCGACAGCGCGCTCGCGGCGTTCGCGCGCGCCCGCGCGCTGCGCGGCAACCCGGAAGAATCGCTGGCGGCCGTGGACGTGCTGCTCGAGCGCGGGGCGCGCGCCGACTTCGACAGCGCCGCCGCGTTGCTCGAGCCGCTGCTCGCGCAGCCGCTGGGCGGGCTCGCCGACGAGGTGCAGCTGCGCGACGCGTGGGTGCGGGTCCAGCGCGGCGACGCCGGCGCGCTCGGCCCGGTGCTCGACGCGAAGCGATCGCCGCTCTTCCGGCCGCGCGCGTTCGTCGCCAACCGGCCGCTGTGGGGCGCGCGCTTCGCGCCGCTCGCGCTCGCCGTGGGCGACGGCGAGGCCGCCTGGCGGCTCGTCTCGCCGCTCGCGGTGGCGACCCGCGGCGGCGACCCCGCCATCGAACGCATCGCGCGCGCCGCCTCGTCCGGCCGTTCGCTCGGCACCGACTACGACGGCTGGATCCGCTCGGCGTGCGTGCGCGCCGACACCGCCGAGCTGGCCGCGATCCGCGGGCTCGGCGCGCGCCCGCTCGTGGTGCGCGCGGAGGACGGCGCGTCGCTGCACGCGTGGTTCCTGCCGGGACCGCGCGGCGCCGCGATCGCGGTCGTCACCGCCCCGGCCGACGGCGGGGCCGCCGCCGAGTGCGACAGCCTGGTCGCGCACCTGTGCCGGGCGAAGCTCGCCGTCGTGCTGCTGGAGCCGCGCGGCGTGCGGCGCTCCGCCTCGGCCGGCGAGCCGGCGGCCGCGTTGCGCGCCGGCCGCGAGGAGGCCGAGCAGCGCCGGCTCGCGCGCGACCTCGGGCACGCGCTCACGGCCGCCGCGCTCGCGTCGCGCGCGGGCGCGGCGCGCGGCGTCGCCGTGGGCGTCGGACCGGGCGCGCTGCCGGCCGTGCTCGCCGCAGCGGCCGACGCCCGCTTCCGCGCCGTGCTGCTCGCGGGGCCCGAGATCGCGCCGGTGGACCGCGGGTGGCTGCGCGCGTCGCTCGCCGCCTCGGGGCTGCCCGCCTACTTCGAGACCGGCCCCGAGAACGTCTTCGAGAACCTCGCGGTTGACCGCATCGTCGGCGAGCTGCCGCCGGGGCAGTTCCGCGTCGCCGATTCGCGCTCGCGCGGCCACGGTGCGACCCTCTTCCGCGCCGGCCCTGCCGAAGGCGCGCGGCTCGCCGCCTGGCTCAGCGGGGCGCTGACGCGGCCGCGCGCCACTCCACCAGCACGACGGCGCTGAGGATCAGCCCGGCGCCCGCCCACCACCGCGGCTCGAAGCGCTCGGCGCCGAGCGTGAGCGCGAAGACCAGCGCGAAGACGGGCTCGAGCGCGAACAGCAGCCCGACGCGGCCCGGCGGCAGGCGGCGCTGCGCGAGCACCTGCAGCAGCGGCGCGATCGTGCTGCCGGCCACCGCGAGGTAGGCGAAGCGCGACCAGCCCGCCGGGTCGAGCGCCCCGAACGTCGCGGCGGCGCCGCCCGAGAACGGCGCGAGCGCCAGTGCGACCGTCGCGGCCTGCGTTCCTGTCAGGACCAGCGGGTCGGCGGTCGCGGCGAAGCGCCCGAGCATGACCACCTGCAGCGCGTAGATCGCGGCGCCGAGCAGCGTGAGGCCTTCGCCGCGCCCCAGGTGCAGACCTTCCCGCAGGGAGAGCAGCGCCGAGCCGGCCATCGCGATCGCGATGCCCGCGGCGAGCACGGGGCCCGGGCGCTGGCGCAGCAGCGGCCAGGCGAAGAAGGCCGCGAGCAGCGTGCCCGCGCAGGTCAGGAACGCGGAGCTGCCGGCCGACGTGTGGCGCAGGCCCTCGGCCTGGAAGAAATAGCCGCCCACCATGAGCGCGCCGCTGCCCACGCCGACCCACAGGTCGCGCGGCGCCGGCCGGCGGCCGAGCACGGCGAGCACCGCGGCGAAGACGAGGGCCGCGACGGCGAAGCGGCCGCAGACCAGCGTGGCCGGCGGGATCGCGCCGACCGAGTCGCGGATGGCGACGAAGGTCCCACCCCACAGCAGCGTCGCGGCGACCATGGCCGCGACCGAGGCGGCCTCGCCGCTGCGGCGGTTCACCCCGCGGCCCGCCTCCGGCGCGGCGCGTGGGGCTGCGAGAGCGCGAACGAGAGGCTCTCGAACTCCGTCGTCATGTCCACCGCGCGCACCCAGACCTCGTCGGGCACGCGCAGCTTGCGCGGCGCGAAGTTGAGGATGCCCCGCACGCCGGCGGCGACCAGGGCATCGGCCACTTCCTGGGCGGCCCGCACGGGCGTCGCGATCACGCCGATGTCGATCGCGTCCTCGGCCGAGAGCTGCGAGACGTGGCGCACCGTGAGCTCGCCGTCGGCGCGCCCTACTTGATTCGGGTCGGCGTCGAAGACCGCGACGACGTCGAAGCCCTGCGCGGCGAAGCCGCGGTACGCGAGCAGCGCCGAGCCGATGTGGCCGGCGCCGACGACCGCGACGCGCCAGCGCCGGTCGAGGCCGAGGATCGCGCGGATCTGTCCGCGCAGGTGCTCGACGCTGTAGCCCAGGCCCCGGCGGCCGAACGAGCCGAAGTAGGACAGGTCCTTGCGCACCTGCGCCGACGTGATGCCCTCGCGGTCGGCGAGCAGCTGCGAGGAGATGACCTTGCCGCCCTCGCCCGACACCTCGTCGAGGACGCGGTAGTAGTGCGAGAGGCGGCTGACCGTGGATTCGGAGATCTTCGCCATGGGGCCCCGGTCAGGCCTCCGCCGGGTCGCCGTCGGGAGCGCCGTCGGCGGGAGCGCCGGCTTCCGGCGCGCCGGTTTCCGGTGCGCCGTTGACGCCGCCCTCGTCGTCCTCGGACACGACGCGCGTGACGCCCGAGACCGCGTCCGGGAGCAGCTCGCCCTCGGTCGGCTCGGACAGGTTCACGAGCCGCACGCCCTGCGTATTGCGGCCGATGACCGAGATGCCCTTCACCGGCATGCGGATCATCTGGCCCTGCCGGGTGATGATCATCAGCTCGTCGCCGTCCACGACCTCCTTCACGGCGACGATGTTGCCGTTCCGGTCGGTGGTCTTGATGGTGATGATGCCCTTGCCGCCCCTTTGCTGAACGCGGTACTCGGCGATCTCGCTGCGCTTGCCGTAGCCGTTCTCGGTCACCGCCAGCAGCGTGGCCTGGCGCTTCACGCCCACCATGCTCACGACCTCGTCCTCGGCGTCGTCGAGCGTAACCGCCTTGTTGCCGTACGACATCCGGCCCATCGGCCGCGCCTCGTTCTCGTGGAAGCGGATCGCGAGGCCCTTGCGCTTCGCGAGGATGATGTCCTGCGTGCCGTCGGTGATGATCGCCTCGATCAGCGCGTCGCCTTCCTCGAGCAGCACGGCGTTGATGCCGGCCTTGCGCACGTTGCCGTACGCCGAGAGCAGGGTCTTCTTGATCAGGCCCTTCCGGGTCGCGCACACCAGGTAGTGCTGGTCGTCGAAGGATTTCACCGCGACGACCGCCTGCACCTTCTCCTCGCGACTCAGGCCCTCGAGGTGGTTCACGAGCGGGCGGCCCTTCGCCATGCGCCCGGCCTGCTCGATCTCGTGCACCTTGAGCCAGTAGCAGCGGCCCTTGTCGGTGAGGATCAGCAGGTACGCGTGCGTGTTCGCCACGAACAGGTGCTCGATGAAGTCGTCGTCCTTCGTGCGAGCGCCGATCACGCCCTTGCCGCCGCGGCGCTGCGCGCGGTAGGCCGAGACTTCCTGGCGCTTGATGTAGCCGGCGTGCGAGATCGTGATCACCATGTCCTTCTGCTCGATGGTGTCCTCGTAGTTGATCTCGCCCTCTTCCGCGACGATCAGCGTGCGCCGCTCGTCGCCGTACTTCTCGCGCAGTCGCCGGACCTCGTCCTGGATGATCGCGAGCATCTTCTTCTCGCTCGACAGGATCGACCGCAGCTTCTCGATGAGCTGGATGACCTCGAGGTACTCCTTCTCGATCTTCTCGCGCTCGAGGCCGGTCAGGCGCTGCAGGCGCATCTCGAGGATCGCGCTCGCCTGGATCTCGGACAGCTTGAACTGCCGCATCAGGCCCTCGCGCGCCGTGTCGACGTCCTTCGACTTGCGGATGAGCGCGATGACCGCGTCGAGGTTGTCGAGCGCGATCTTGAGGCCCTCGAGGATGTGCGCGCGGCGCTCGGCCTCGGCGAGGTCGAACTCCGTCCGCCGGCGCACGACCTCGCGGCGGTGCCGCACGTACTGGTCGATGATGGCGCGCAGCGTCATCACCTGCGGGCGGTTGTCGACCAGCGCGAGCATGATCGCGCCCACGGAGGTCTGCAGTGGGGTGTGCACGAACAGGTTGTTCAGCACGACCTTCGGGTTCGCGTCCTTCTTGAGCTCGATCACGATGCGCATGCCGTCGCGGTCGGACTCGTCGCGCAGGTCGCTGATGCCCGCGACCTTCCCCTCGCGGACCATGTCCGCGATCTTCTCGAGCAGCGAGCCCTTGTTGACCTGGAACGGGATCTCGGTCGCGACCAGGCTCATGCGGCCGCCCTTGCCCTCCTCGACCTGCACGCGGGCGCGGACCTTCATGATGCCGCGGCCGGTGCGGTAACAGTCGCGGATGCCCTGCGTGCCGTAGATGATGCCGCCCGTCGGGAAGTCGGGGCCGCTGACGATGCGCAGCAGTTCCTCGGTGTCGGTCTCGGGCCGGTCGATCACGGCGACGATCGCGTCGCAGATCTCGCGCAGGTTGTGCGGCGGCACCTCGGTCGCCATGCCGACGGCGATGCCCGAGCAGCCGTTCACGAGCAGGTTCGGCACGACCGACGGCAGGACCACCGGCTCCTCGCGCGTCTCGTCGTAGTTCGGCCGGAAGTCGACGGTGTTCCTCTCGAGGTCCGCGAGCATCTCCATCGCCAGCGCCGTCAGGCGCGCCTCGGTGTAGCGCATGGCCGCCGGCGCGTCGCCGTCGATCGAGCCGAAGTTGCCCTGGCCGTCCACCAGCGGGTAGCGCATCACCCAGTCCTGGGCGAGGCGCACGAGCGTCGGGTACACGACGCCCTCGCCGTGCGGGTGGTAGTTGCCCGACGTGTCGCCGGCGATCTTCGCGCACTTGCGGTAGCCGCGGCCCGGCGCCAGGTTCAGGTCGTTCATCGCGACCAGGATGCGCCGCTGAGAGGGCTTCAGCCCGTCGCGGACGTCCGGCAGCGCGCGCGAGACGATGACCGACATCGAGTAATTCATGTAGCTGGTCTTCATCTCGTCTTCGATGTTCATGTCGACGATCTTCGACCGGTCGTTCAATGCCATGTGCTGTTCCTTCCCTCGTTCGCGGGGCCCGGCGTCCGGCGCGCGTCCTGCGCGCCCCGGCCCCCCGCGCGGTCGTCAGTCGTTGCCGCCCTCGCCCGTCCAGCGGAGCTCGAGTGCGGCCGAGGCGTAGCGGTCCACGCGCCGCCAGGCGCTTTCGTCGTTCTGGTCCAGCCGGTGGTAGTTGAGCGCGAGGCCGATCTCGCGGCCGCGCCCGAACGGCCGCCGGGCGTCGGCGCCGAGCCGGAAGCCGACCGCGCTGCCCGCCGCGAAGGTCGCGCCGCGCTGGTCGTCCTCGACGCGCCACAGGCCGAGTCCGCCCGAGGCGCCGCCCTTCCAGCGGCCGAGGCTCCAGACGTCGGCCTCCGCGCGCCAGGCCGCGCCCCACGTCCAGCGGTGCATCTCGGCGACGGGGCCGAGCGGCGTGCCGTCGTTCGGGTCGCGCAGCTCGACGATCTCGGTGCCGATGTCGTCGGCGTAGGCCTGCACGCCGAAGCGCACGCGCTCCATCACCGGCCAGAGCGCCGCGATCGAGACGGACGCGCCGCCGCCGCCGGGCTCCCCGGTGACGGCGAAGGTCTTGCCCGCGGCGAGCGCGATGGCGGGCGCCGGAACGAGCGTGCCGGCGAGCGCGTTCGTCGTGACGGCGGCCGCGCCGGCGACGAGCAGCGCGGCGAGGAACAGCGGATGCGCGCGCATCAGACGTCCAGGTTCTGCACCGACAGCGCGTTCTCCTCGATGAACTGCCGGCGCGGCTCGACCTGTTCACCCATCAGGATCGTGAATATCCGGTCGGCCTCGACCGCGTCCTCGGAGTTGACGCGCACGAGCGTGCGGGTTTCGGGGTTCATGGTCGTGCGCCAGAGCTGGTCCGGGTTCATCTCGCCGAGGCCCTTGTAGCGCTGGACCTGCACGTTCTTCTTGCCGATGCGCGCGATGGCCTCCTCGCGCTCCTTCTCGTCGAAGCAGTAGATCTCTTCCTTACCCGACTTCACGAGGAACAGCGGCGGCTGCGCGATGTAGACGTGTCCGGCGTCCACCAGCGGCCGCAGCTCGCGGAACAGGAACGTCAGCAGCAGCGTGCGGATGTGCGCGCCGTCCACGTCGGCGTCGGCCATCAGGATGATCCGGTGGTAGCGCAGCTTGGCGATGTCGAACTCGTCCTTCACGCCCGCGCCGAGCGCCGTGATGATGCTGCGGATCTCCTCGTTCGCGAGGATCTTGTCGATGCGCGCCTTCTCGACGTTCAGGATCTTGCCGCGGATCGGCAGGATCGCCTGGAAGCGCCGGTCGCGGCCCTGCTTGGCGCTGCCGCCGGCCGAGTCGCCCTCGACGATGTACAGCTCGCACTCCTCGGGGTTGTCCCACGCGCAGTCCGCGAGCTTGCCCGGCAGCGAGCCGCCGTCGAGGATCGTCTTGCGGCGCGCGAGGTCCCGCGCCTTGCGCGCGGCCTCGCGGGCGCGCGCGGCGGCGACCATCTTGTCGACGATCTTGCGCGCGACGGACGGGTTCTCCTCGAAGTACTCGCGGAGCCCCTCGCCCACGACGCTCTCGACCGCGCCCTTGATCTCGTTGTTGCCGAGCTTGGTCTTGGTCTGCCCTTCGAACTGCGGGTTCTGCATCTTGATCGAGACGACCGCGGTGAGACCCTCGCGCACGTCTTCGCCGGTGATGTCGGCCTTGACGTTCTTCGTCAGCCCCTCGCGGCTCGCGTAGTTCGTGAGCGTGCGGGTGAGCGCCGCGCGGAAACCGCCGACGTGCGTGCCGCCTTCGATCGTGCTGATGTTGTTCACGAACGAGAGCAGCGCCTCGGCGTAGCTGTCGTTGTACTGGAACGCGATCTCGACCGAGACGTTGTCGCGCTCGCGCGAGAAGAACACGGGCTTGGCGTGCAGCGTCTCCTTGTTCTGGTTCAGGTACTTCACGAACTCGACGATGCCGCCCTTGTACAGGTACTCGGCCGTCTTGCCGGTGCGCTCGTCCTTCAGGCCGATCACGAGCCCGCTGTTGAGGAACGCGAGCTCGCGCAGGCGCGCGGCGATCGTGTCGTAGTGGTAGTCCTTGACCTCGAAGATCGTGTTGTCCGGCAGGAAGCGCACCATCGTGCCGGAGCCCTTTTCCTTCTTCTCGGCCGGCCGCGTCTTCATGTCGTACTTGGGCACGCCGCGCTGGTACTCCTGCGTGTACACCTTGCCCTCGCGCAGCACCTCGACGATGCACCACTCCGAGAGCGCGTTCACGCACGAGACGCCGACGCCGTGCAGGCCGCCCGAGACCTTGTACGAGTTGCTGTCGAACTTGCCGCCCGCGTGCAGCGTGGTCATGACGACTTCGAGCGCTGGCCGGCCCGTCGCGGCGTGGATGTCGGTCGGGATGCCGCGGCCGTTGTCGCGCACGGTGATGCTGCCGTCCTGCTCGACGGTGACCGAGACCTCGGTGCAATAGCCGGCCAGGGCCTCGTCCACCGCGTTGTCCACCACCTCCCAGATCAGGTGGTGGAGCCCGCGCACGCTGGTGTCGCCGATGTACATGGCGGGGCGCTTGCGGACCGCCTCGAGGCCCTCGAGGACGGTGATGCTGGTGGCGTCGTAGTGGTGGCCCTTGCGGTCTTCCGTCAACGTCGCGTCTCCTTCTCGAGTCATCAACGCAGGATCCCTCCGCGTGCTGGAACGAACCGCACGTCGCGAACGACGTTGGCGCCTGCCCGCTGGTTCGCTCGCCGCACGAGCTCGCGCTTGAGGAAGCCGAGCTCGTGCATCCAGGCCGATCCCTCGACCTCGATCGTCATCACGCCGTCCCGGAAAGCCACGGCGCGCGTTCGTCTCGCGATTCTCTCCCCCGCCAGCGCCGGCCAGTCCGCCACCGCGCGCCAGCCGGCCGCGGCTTCGTCCAGCCGGAGGTCCCGCAGGACGCCCGGCAGGATCGCCGCGAGGGGCTTCATGCTCATCCCGCCGCGTCCGGAAGCCGCAGCGGCATGATCAGGCACAACAGCTTCTCGTCTGCCTGGGGCGGCGCGCCGACCGGCTCGAGGATGCCAGCCGAGAGCGCGGTCTTGAGGCGGACCACCACCCGTTCCGTGGGGATGCTGCGCAGGATCTGGAGCAGGTACTTCGCGTTGTACCCGATCTCCATGTCCTCGCCCTGGTATTCCGCTTCGACCGACTGCTCGCCGGCGCCGAAGTCGGCGGTCGCCGAGGATACCGAGAAGCGGCCGTCGCGGAGCGAGAAGCGGATCTGCTGCGTGCTGGTGTCCGCGTGCGAGGCGACGATGTCCACCGCCTCGATGAGGTCGGTGCGCGACACCAGCAGCTCGCGCGGATTGTCCTTCGGGATCACCTGCTCGTAGTTCGGGTACGGGCCCTCGATGAGCCGCGCGAACACCTGCACGCGGTACTCGCCGACCTGAGTCGAGAAGCCCGCGTGGTTGCGGCCGTCGGCGATGCGCATCTCGACGGGGCTCGTGGCCTCCTGCGCGAACTTGCTCACGGTCGCGAACACGCGGCCCGGCACGATCACGCCGTCCTTCGACAGCTCGCCGAACGAGCCGTCGCGCGTGCTGCGCGCCAGCCGGTGCCCGTCGGTCGCCACGAAGGCGATGTACTTGTCGGAGCCGTGCACGTACACGCCGTTCAGCTGCGGGCGGGCCGGCTCGTCGGACGTCGCGTAGGCGGTGCGCTCGACCATGCGCGCGAGCGAGTCGCCCTCGAGCGTGATCGTCGTGCCGCCCTTGAGCTCGGGCACGCGCGGGAACTCGTCCGGCGCCTGGATCGGGAATCGCGACCAGCCCTTGCCGTCGCCGTAGCGCACCTCGCACTGGTTTCCGCTCTGCGTCAGCGTCACTGCCCCCTTGGGCATCTTGCGCACGACCTCGTGGAAGTGGCGCGCGACGACGGCCGAGCGGCCGGGCGTGCGCACGGTGCAGGGCACCAGGACGGACGTGGTCACGTCCATGTCCGTGCCTGTCACCCGGAGGCCGTTCTTGTCCGCCTCGAGGAGGACGCAATTGAGGATGGGCTGGGTGCTTCGCTGTTGAACCGATCCGAGGGCCCGACCGACGGCAAAGACCAGATCGCCCTGCTGGATGGTGAGGTCCATACGGTCACTCCCTGACAAGTAGGAACTTCATGTCTTTCCGCAGCTTCCGCCGTCGCGAGTCGGGCCGCGCGAGGGGGCTTGGAGGAAGGCGGCTGCATCATAGGCAGCGATCCAAGGGCCTGCAAGCGATTTCACGGCCTTTGAAGGGTCTCTAAGTACCTGTCTTTTTAAGTAATTAGAGAAGGCAGTAGTAGTAGGCGGTGTGGTTTCCGTGGAGAACTGCGCTGCGCCGGCTACAACCGTCTCCCGGGCAAGGATTTGAACCCGCGCGGGAGGCTGGGGAGAAGCCCCGGGTTGTCCACGACGATTCGACGCCGCGGGCAGCCCCGGGGAACTTTCCCCAGCCATCCACAGGTTTTGCACAGTTCATCCCGAGGCGAGCGTGGAAATCAGCCCGTTGATCCTCTCCCGGAACGACTCCTCGGCGTTGATCCGCTGCCCGATCTTCTCGCAGGCGTAGATCACCGTCGTGTGGTCACGGCCCCCGAACGCGCGCCCGATCTCGGCGAGCGAGAGGTCCGTGAGCTGGCGCATCAGGTACATCGCCACCTGCCGCGGAAGCGCGATCGCCTGGGTACGGCGCTGGCCGACGAGCATCTCGACCTTCGCGCCGAACTTCTCGGCCACCGTGGCGACGATGCGCTCGGGCGTGAGCAGGTCGGGCTCGACGCCGACGTACTGCGAGAGCACCTCCTCGGCCAGCTCGAGCGTGATCTCCTGCTTGGCGAGCGAGGCCCACGCGGAGAGCCGCACGAGGCAGCCCTCGAGGTCGCGCACGTTGCCGCGGACGCGGTCCGCCAACAGCAGGAGCACGTCGTCCTGCAGCCGCAGGCCGGCGCCCTCCTGCTCGCAGCGGTTGCGCAGGATGGCGATGCGCGTCTCGAGGTCGGGCTGCTGCAGGTCGGCGACGAGGCCCTGGTTGAAGCGCGTCGTCAGCCGCTCCTCGAGGAACGCGATGTCCCGCGGCGCCTTGTCCGCGGTGACGACGATCTGCTTGTGCGCGTCGCGGAGGGTGTTGAACGTGTAGAAGAACTCCTCCTGCGTGCTCTCCTTGCCCGCCAGGAACTGCACGTCGTCGATCAGCAGCACGTCGACGTTCCGGTACTTGTTGCGGAACGCCAGCGTCTGGCCGTGCTGGATCGCGAAGATCATCTCGTTCGTGAAGCGCTCGGCGGGCACGTAGTGCACGCGCGCCTCGGGGCGCGCGGACTTCACGGCGTGGCCCACGGCGTGCAGCAGGTGCGTCTTGCCGAGCCCCGAGCCGCCGTGGATGAACAGCGGGTTGTAGACCTCGCCGGGCCGCTCGGAGACGGCGAGGCACGCGGCGTTCGTGAAGCGGTTGCTCCCGCCCACCACGAACGTCTCGAACGTGAGCCGGGGGTTGAGCTGGCTCTCGAGCCACAGCCTTCCGGCTCGAGCCCCGGGGCTCGTCACGCCCGTCGCCCCGGTCGCCTCCGCCGTGCGTATGGCCGCGGCGGGCGGCAGGGGCGTCGGCATGACCAGCTCGCGCGGCGTGAAGCGCACCTCGGGCGTCGCGCCGAGGACTTCGTGGAGCGCGAGGCGCAGCGTCGAGAGGTGGTGTTCGTGGATCCAGTCCACGAAGAAGGCGTTGGGGACTTCGAGGTCGACCCGCTGGGGGCCGAGCTCGCGCGCCACGATGGGCCTGAACCACGTTTCGAAGGCCTGGTGGCTGCCGAGCTTGGCTCTTACGGACAGGAGGACCTGCTCCCAGAGGCGCGACAGATCCCCTGGCTGGGCGAGTTGGACGGCCATATCCACGGTCCTTGCAGAAATGGTTTTAGGCTTTGTCCACAGGGTTCGAGGCGACGAGAACGGCGTTCAATCGCGGCCGCGGGCCTTGGGGAGGGGGCTCTTGTGGAAACCTGGAGCGGAAACTATTCACAATGAAGTGTAACTATGGAAAACCAAGCGGTAACAGAAGTTGTGTGCCGGTGTGACCATGGCCCTCCACAGGTTCTCCACAGGCCCGGCGGGGAAGGTCGGGGCGAGCCGACCCGGTCACGTGGGCCGACGGCGAACCGCCTTCTCAAAGCGTTTAAGCGTATGGTCTTATGGCGTTTGCCGAGAGGTCTCGCGCGTCCACCCTGACGGGTTGCGTCTGCGAGGGTCGAGAGGCTAGCACCCGCCCATGGGGCCTACAAGCCCCGAAACTGGGACGCACAAGACGTTGTCAAGGAACGTCTTGCGCGCGCCCGCCCGGGGGAGTCCCGGCCGGCCCGAAACGAGCCTGCTGGCTCAGAACGGGAAGTTGGCCCCCAGCGTCAACTTGACGTCGTCGTTGACCTGGTCGCTCGCGGCCACCTGCAACTCGAGCACCAGCCGCAGGTCCGCATTGGGTGCGTATTCGGCGCCGAAGCGCAGCGGCAGCGAGACGTCGGTGTCGTTCGAGTTGTCGAGGTCGCTGCGCGTGAAGAGCAGCATGGCTCCCAGGTACGGCGTCACACTGGCGCCGCCCGAGCCGAGCGTCCGGCTGAAGACCACCCCGGGCCCGATGCTGAGCAGCGTGAAGTCCTCGGCCGAGCTGATGCCGATCGCCGCGCCGAGCGACAGGTCGAATGGCGCGGAAGGGCCGCTCTTCACGACGAGCGCCTTGAAGTCGCCACCGATCTTGACCGACGTGCGCGAGCGGTCCTGCACGCTCACGCGCGAGAGACCGCCCTGGAAGCCGAAATCGACGTTCGGGTAGAAGCTGAGCCGCAGCTGCGTGAGCAGCTCGGACTCGCTCTTCGTGAACGAGCCGTAGGCCCCGAAGAGCCGGGCGTTGACGCCGATCGGCGGCGCTCCGGCGAACTGCCCGAAGACCTGGGCGCCGGACACGTGCGCCTGCAGCATCCCGGCTGCGAGGGCAACGAGCAGGAGGGTGGACTTCTTCACTGGAGTTCTCCCTTGAGGACGGTTCATCCGTGAACGCGTGGGGAGCGGCGCAGGCAACCTGCCAACACCGGGGCCCGCGGTCAAGCGCGCGCCGCGCCTCCCGCGGCCGGCGGGCGGCCGCGCATCAGCTCCCGCGCTCGAAGAACGCCGAACCCCACGTGAGCCGGTCGGCGAATCCGAGCCGGTGGTAGAGCGCGATCGCCGGCGCGTTGCCGTCGTTCACGAACAGGCACACCTCGCGCGACAGCAGCAGCAGGCGGGCGCACAGCTCGGCGAGGCCGCGCCGCGCGACGCCCTGGTTGCGCGATTCGGGCGCGGTCCACACGCCCGAGACCTGCGCGGCGTCCGCTGTGAGCGCGCTGACGCTGGAGCGGAAGACGAGCCCGCGCGCATCGCGCCAGACGTACGTGTGCCCGTCGCGGCAATCCTCCTCGGTGCGGCGCGCGTAGCCGACCGGGTCCACCTCGCGCGGGTCCTCGAGCAGCTCTTCGCCGCGCAGGACCGCGCCCGACTCGTAGACGAGCGCGTAGTCCTCGCGGCGCGCCGGGCGCAGCTCCGGCAGGCGGGGGATCACCGGCAGCATCCCGGGGCGGAGCGACATGTAGATCTGGCGCCGCCGCAGCCGCGGCTCGATGCCCGCTCCCGGGAACGTGCCGAGCAGTGCCGCAACGGCGCCGTACGGCCCCGTCACCTGGAAGCGCTGCGGCAGGTCGCCGAGGCGCTCGCTCGCCAGCGTGCCGAGCGCCCGCAGCGCCTCGGCGTCCTCGCCGAGCGGCAGCACGGCCCCCGAGTTGCCGCCGAGATAGAGCAGCGCGGTGATGCGTCCGTTGCGGCGAGCCGCCCAGCACTCGTCGCGGGGCCGGGCGAAGGCGTCGCGCAGCACGAGCGCGACGAGGTACACGTTCGCGACGGGGTCGCCGTCGAGGAACGACAGCGCCTCGGGAACGTCGGGCGGCTCCAGCCGCTCGAGGGCGATGGTTCGGGAGGATTCGGAGAGGCTCATGGGCTCGGGCGCGCGCGTGCGCGGCCCGGGACTCTACGACGCGCGCCGGGGGCGCGACCAGCGCGGCTGCTCGTTGCCGCAATGCGCGCCCGCCGCGCTTTGACCGCGCGCGCGGCGCACCCGTAGCCTCCTGCCCGGCGGAACAACCGGAGGGTTCGTGAGCGAGCTCGTGATGGTCATCGAGGACGAGAAGGAGATCCGCGACCTCCTGCGCTACAACCTCGAGCGCGCGGGCTTCCGCGTCGCGGCATTCGCCGACGGGGAGGAGGGGCTCGCGCAGCTGTTCGCCTCGCGCCCCGACGCGGTCGTGCTCGACCTGATGCTCCCGGGGCGCAACGGCCTCGAGATCCTGCGCGAGGTCCGCGGCGAGCCGGCGACGGCCGACGTGCCGGTCCTCGTCCTCACCGCGCGCGGCGCCGAGATGGACAAGCTGCTCGGCTTCGAGCACGGCGCCGACGACTACCTCACGAAGCCGTTCAGTCCCCGCGAGCTCGTGGCCCGGCTGCGCGCGTTGCTGCGCCGCTCGCAGCCGGCGACCGGCGGGCACGCGCTCGAGAGCGGGTCGCTCCGCGTGGACCCGTCGTCACGCGAGGCGAGCGTGGCAGGGCGGCGCCTGGCGCTCACGCCGCGCGAGTTCGACCTGCTCGCGTTCCTCCTGCGCCATCCCGGCCGCGTCGTCTCGCGCGACGAGCTGCTGCGCAAGGTGTGGGGCTACGACTACCTGGGCGAGACGCGCACGGTGGACGTGCACGTGCGGCGGCTGCGCCAGAAGCTCGGCGCGCAGCACGCGTTCATCGAGACGGTCACCGGCGCCGGCTACAAGTTCGTCGCCGCGGCCGCCGCGACGAACCCCTGAGCGGGGCGCGCGTGCGCTCGATCTGGCTGCGGTTCTACGCGGCGCAGGCGCTCGCGACGCTGGTGGCGCTCGCGGTGGCCGCCGCCGTCGGGCTGGGCGTCGAACGCGCGGTGCTGCTGGAGCGCAATGCCGGCGTGCTGCTGCGCGAGGCCCGGCTCGTGGCCCGCGACCTGGCGGGTTCGCCCGACGCCGCCGCGCGCGAATGGGCCCGCGCCGCGCGCGAGGCCGACGCGCGCACGGGCCTGCGCGTCACGCTCATCGAAGCGGGCGGGCGCGTGTTCGTGGACTCGCGTGCGGACACGGCCTGGCTCGAGAACCACGCGTCGCGCCCGGAGGTGCACGGCGCCCTCGCGGGCCGTGAGGCGACGGACGTGCGGCACAGCGCCTCGCTCGACGCGGACCTGCAGTACGCCGCCGTGCCCGCCGCGCCGGGGCTGCCGTTCGCGGTCGTGCGCGTTGCCGAGCCGCTCGAGTTCCTGCGCCAGCTCGGCCGCGCGCGCGCGGGCGGCCTGGCGCTGGCGCTCGCGCTGGCGCTCGCGGCGTCGCTGCTCGCCGCGGTGTGGCTCGGCCACCGGCAGGTCGGGCGCATCGTCGAGCTGCAGCGCGTCGCGCGCCGGATCGGCGCGGGAGACGCCGCCGCGCGCGCGCTCGAGCGGCCGGACGACGACCTCGGCCGTCTCGGCGGCTCGCTCAACGCGATGGCGCGCGAGCTGCGTGCGCGGCTCGTCGCGCTCGAGCGCGAACGCGACGAGCGCGAGCACGTGCTCGCGCACATGTCCGACGGCGTCGCGCTCGTGGATCACGCCGACCGCATCCTGCACTGCAACCACAGCCTCGCGTCGCTGCTCGGCGCGCCGCGCCCGGCGGAGCCCGGCACGCCGCTGCTGTCGTTCGCGCGCGTTCCGGAGATCGGCGACCTGCTCGCCCGCGCCCGCGCGGCGGGCCACGAGGTGCAGGACGAGCTGCGGCTCTGGTCGCCCGGGCCGCGGGTCCTGCGCGCGAGCGCGACCGCGCTGGGCGACGACGAGGCCGGCGCCGTGCTGCTCGTGGTGCACGACCTGACAGAGTCCGAGCGCGTGAACCGCATCCGCCAGGACTTCGTCGCGAACGTCTCGCACGAGCTGCGCACGCCGCTCACGTCGCTGCGCGGCTACGCCGAGACGCTGCTCGACGGCGGGCTCGACGACGCCGAGCACCGCGAGCGCTTCGTGCGCATCATCCGCGACCAGGCGGTGCGGCTGCAGGCGCTCGTGGACGACCTGCTCTCGCTCGCCGAGCTGGAGCGCGAGGGCGCGCCGCTGCGCCGCTCGCGCTTCGACCTGCGCGCGCTGGCCGCCGAGCAGCTCGCGGCGCTCCGCGAGCCCGCCGGGCGCGCCGGCCTCTCGCTGGCGCTCGAGCCGGGCGCGCCGGTCGAGGTGGAGGCGGACCGGGCCCGGCTCTCGCAGGTGCTCGCAAACCTGCTCGACAACGCCGTGAAGTACACCGAACGCGGCGGCGTCACGGTCGCCGCCGGGCAGGAGGGGGGGCGCGCCTGGTGCGAGGTGCGCGACACAGGGCCCGGCATCCCGGCGGACGACCAGCCGCGGGTCTTCGAGCGCTTCTACCGCGTGGACAAGGCCCGCTCGCGCGAACAGGGCGGCACCGGCCTGGGGCTCTCGATCGTGAAGCACATCCTCGCGCTGCACGGCGGCGAGGTGTCGCTGCGGAGCGCTTCCGGCGAGGGGAGCGTCTTCCGCATCGAGTTGCCGGCCGGCCCCGCCGAACGCCTCGCCTGAGGGCGGAGCCGCCCGCGCCGCGCGCGGACTTTTGCCTCGCCCGACACCGCGCGTTCACGCGGCCGTAACCGGCCGCATGGTCCTCTTCGCCCGGGTCCCGGCACCCCGCGCGCGTCGCGCGGGCTCGACCGGGAAGGCGATGAGCACGAACGCGGATGCCGTGATCACCCAGCACGAAACGGACACCCGACCGGCGGCGCGCCGCCGTGGTCGGCCGCTCGAGATGTCCCCCGAGGACGTCCTGGCCCACATCCGCCGGCTCTCCGCGGGCGACGGGCTGTTCCGCGTCCATCTCGGCCATCCGGCGCTCTACGCCCGCGCGCGCCGGCAGTTCGGATCGTGGGCGGAAGCGGTCGCGCGCTCGGGGGCGGACTACGCCGGCGCGGTCGAAGCCGCTCGGCGCCGCTCGATCGCGACCCGCCGGTCGCGCCGCGGGCGCCGCCGGGTCC
>Ga0210377_10002322_pt1 | contig 16717 bp, 13 predicted proteins | sample PLM4_65_b1redo_FD_155480 | JGI IMG/M metagenome (GOLD analysis project Ga0210377, IMG submission 155480) | Groundwater sediment microbial communities from an aquifer in East River, Colorado, USA - PLM4_65_b1 redo | ecosystem: Environmental > Terrestrial > Soil > Riparian zone | place: USA: East... | reverse complement strand
CCTGCGGCGGGGCCGGTATCGCGGCGTGTGGGTGCTGCCCCACGGGATGTCGGCGACCGGCCCCGGCCCCGCGTTCATCGGAGACAACACGGACCGAGCCTCGTACGACGTCCTCGACTCCGCTCTGTCGGAGATCTGGGGAGAAGCTACGGGAGTCCGGCGGCGCGCCGCCCTGCCCGCCCGGCTCGAGGCGTATCCGTACCTGGACTACTTGACGTATCTCGGGCCCGCGGTCGTCTGTCTCGCCATCTTCATGGGATCGATGGTCGCCGGCGGGCTCCAGGTCATCGAGGACCGGATGTACGGGTATCACGAGGGCTACCTGGTCACTCCGGTCTCGACGGGCGCGATCGTGGCCGGCCACATGCTCGCCGGAGCTCTCGTCGCGGGTCTCGCCGGCGCCTTCGTCCTGCTCGCGATCATGCTCTTTACCCCGCTGCCCATGGCGACCCCCGAGGCGCTCGGCGGCGGGCTCGTAACCGTGTTCCTGACGGCGCTCGCGATCACCGCCCTCTGGTTCCTGCTCTTCGCGCGGGCGCGCAAGGCGAGCGTGCTCCGCGGGATGTTCGGGATCATCAACGTGCTCGTCTTCTTTCCCTCGGGGGCGCTCTATCCGGTCGAGTCCTATCCGAAGTGGCTGCGGGTGGTCTCCGACGTCGACCCGCTGACCTACGGCATCACGGCGCTGCGCGACCTGCTGCTGCGCGGGTCGCCGCCCTCGAGCTGCTACTCCGAGTGGCTCTTCCTGCTGACCTTCTCGCTCGTGTGCGGGGTGCTCACCCAGGTGCTCTTCCGCCGGGAGGTCTGACCCCGCCTACCCCGCCCGGAAGTGGTTCTCGAAGTCCTCCGGGTGAGCGGCGCGGGCGCGCGCTTCCTCCGGTTCGACCAGCCCTTCCCGGGCGAGCTTCGCGAGCGACTCTTCGAGCGTGATCGAGCCCTGCTTCTTCGTGAGCACGATCTCCTGGTGTAGGTGCTGCAGGGCGTTCTTGCGGATGTGCTGCCGCGTCCCGTAACTGACGAAGAGGATCTCGGCCGCGGCGACGCGACCGCCGCCCTTCCGGGGGAGGAGCGTCTGGGTCAGGATCGCGGCGAGCGCCATCGACAGCTCCTGCCGGATCGTGTTCTGCCGCTCCGCCGGGAAAGAGTCGGCGATGCGCGAGATCGTCGAGGCGAGGTCGGTCGTGTGGACCGTCGAGAAAACGAGGTGCCCGGTCTCCGCTGCGGCGAGGGCGATCCGCATCGTCTCGGGGTCTCGCATCTCTCCGACGACGAGGACGTCGGGCGCCTGCCGCATCGCCGCGCGCAGCGCGGACGGGAAGTCCGGCGCGTCCACGCCGATCTCCACCTGCTCGACGAGACCCGAGCGATGCGGGTGCTCGTACTCGACGGGGTCCTCGATCGTCACGATGTGCCGCGCGTCGCGCCGGTTGATCTCCTCCACGAGCGCCGCGAGAGTCGTCGTCTTTCCCGATCCGGCCGGACCGCCCACGAGGACGAGGCCGCGGGGGAGCCGGGTCAGCGCCTCGGCGCCCGGCGGCAGCCCGAGAGACGCGAGGCGCGGCGGCTCGGTCGGCAACGATCGGATTGCGGCGGCGGCCCGGCCGCGCTCGCGATGGAGGTTGATCCGGAAGCGGCCGAGGCCCGGAACCTTGTAGGAGAGGTCTGCCACCGATTCCTGCATGTATTGGGTCCGAGCGCGCGAGGACAGGACCGGCAGGACGGCCTCCTCGATCTCGTCGCCGGAGAGGGGCGCATTGGGAAGAGGCGTGATCGTCCCGTCCACCCGCAAGCACGGCGGCGCGCCCGCGACCAGCAGGAGGTCGCTGCCCGACCGTTGAACGAGCGTCTGGAGCCAGCCCTCCAGGCGGACGGAGCTGCCCCCCTCGGCGCCGGGAAGGCGCTCGGAGTTGAGCTGCCGGATGAGCTGGTTGATGTCCTCGACTTCGTCCACGGACGGATATTACGAAACCGGAAAGGAATTCGTCGGGGGAAAAGACGGCGCTCGAACGAATCCCGGGTTTCCGACGGGACGTAGGTGCCCGCGGCCGACTGTTCCGTTACCCGACCAGCCCGTCTTCGAAGCTCCAATCCGTATGCGGCACCTTGTTCTGGAAGATCCACGCCTTGAAGAGACGGCCGTACGTCGTGGGCTGCCAGTCGATCGACTCGAAGAACGGCCGCAGAGCGAAGTGGAGCTTGCGCAGGTTGTAGAAAGGCACCCCCGTGAAGTAGTGGTGCTCGAGGTGGTACGCGGAGTAGAGGTACCAGAAATCCCAGAAGCGCGAGGGGCGGATCAAGCTGCCCCACTTGGCCGGGTCCTCGGGGACGATCGCGTAGTGCTGGCCCAGACGGTTCAGCGCGAAAGCGATCGGGAAGACCAGGAAGTACGGAACGAGGTACACGCGCGCGAGAACTCCCCAGCCGCCGAGAATCCCGATGGCCGCCATCGCGACGACGTGGAACGCGATGGTCGCGCGGCGCTCCCATGCGATCCTGCGCCGAAGGCCGGGCGGGTACGTCGCGGTCTCGCGCCGCGCCGCCCGGAAGTAGATCGGGAAGAGCGCCGGCGTGAAGTAGAGGAGCTTGTACCAGGCCTTGTTGATTTTCGGCGACAGGTAGTGGCGCTTGGGGTCGGCGGTCGGGTCGCCCAGCTCGGCGTGGTGGGTGAGGTGCCACCGGGTGAACTGCAGCGCCGAAATCCCGGAGGGGATCGCGTAGAGGATCGCGAGCGCGCGGTCGGCGCCGGGCCGGGGACCGTTGAAGACCGCGCGGTGCACGACCTCGTGCAGAAGGACGGTGAAGTTGAAAATCGTCCACCCCGCCACGAGCGCCGCCGGGATCCAGACCCAGGGCTCTCGGAACGTCCACGAGACGGCCGACGCCGCACCGAGGATCAGGAACTGCCGCGCCGCGATGGCGATATGCCGGGCCGGGCTCTTGCGGTGAAGCTCCTTCAGGACGTCGTGCGGGATCTCGCGCGCGAGCCGGTGCCGCAGGTCCCGGCTGGCTTTCGCCCAGAAGTGCTCGCCGCCCATCGGCGGGTACTCCTCCGGGCGGGTCGAGGCCGGTGGCGAGATCCGATCGCGTGCGGTGGCGCTCATGGGATCAGAAGGAAAACGTCGGAAACCGCGCCGCTATTCTCTCAAAACGGGAGTGGACGGCTCACAACCCCAGGAAAACCCTAGCGATCGCGAAGTAGATGAAGAGCCCCGTGGCGTCCACGAGGGTCGCGATCAGAGGGGCGGACATCACGGTCGGATCGATCTTGAACAGTGTCGCCAGCATCGGGATCGTGGCCCCGACGGCATTGGCCCACGTGCAGATGACGAGGATGCTGACGCCCACCGTCAGGGCGAGCGGGGCGCCTGCGCCCCAGAGGAGGGCGCGGCCGTATCCGACGACGCCGAGCAGCAGGCCGAGAACGAGCCCGCTGCCCGCCTCCCGGAGTAAGACGCGCCCGAAGTCGCGGAGCCGGATCTCCCCCACGGCGATCCCGCGGACGATCGTCGTCACGGTCTGGGAGCCGGAGTTCCCTCCGGTGCCGATCAGGAGCGGGATGAAAAACGACAGCGCGACGACCCTGGCGAGCTCGTCTTCGAAGTGGCGCAGCACGGTGCCGGTCAGAGTCTCCGTCACGAAGAGGAGCAGCAGCCAGTTGAACCGCAGCCGAACGTTCCGGAAAGGGCTCTTCGCGAAGTAGCCTTCCGCGCCCTCTTCCTCGGCGGCGACGCCGCCCATGTGCAGCACGTCCTCCGTCTGCTCCTCGTGGAGAACGTCGATCACGTCGTCCACCGTCACGATCCCCACGGGCCGGTTCTCCTCGTCGACCACCGGGATCACGTAGACGTCGTACTTCGAGACGAGCTTTGCGACCTCCTCCTGCGGGGTATCGGTGCGCACGGTCGGGGCGCGGCGGTCGAGGAGCTCTCCGATCTTCCGGTCCGGCGGCTGCGGAAGGAGCTTGCGGAGCGCAACGGCGCCGACGAGGTGCCCCTCGCCGTCGACGGCGTAGATCGTTTGTATGGTCTCGACCTCGGGGTCGATCTTCTTCAGGTGCTCGAGAGTCTCGGCGACCGTCCACTCCGGCTGGACCTTCGCGAACTTCTCGGTCATCAAGCGACCGGCGGTGCCCGGCTCGTAGCGCAGCAGCCGCTTCGCCTCTGCTGCGTCGCGGGGAGACATCTTCGCCAGCAGGACTTCCCGCTTCCGCTGCGAGACGTGCTCGAGAAGAAACACGACCTCGTCTCCGGGCAGCCGGTCGAGCTCGGGGCCGAGCTTCTCGGGGGAGGCCTGGTGGAGGATGAGACGCAGAGTCTCGCCCTTCAGCTCCGAGAGGACGGCCGCGCCCTGCTCCGCGGGCAGCGCCTCGAAGAGGACCAGACGGTCCTCGCGCGGCAGGTCCTCGAGCAGCTCGGCCAGGTCGGCGGGGTGCAGGTCCGCCACGGCCGCGGCGAGGTCGGGCGACCCCTCCCGGATGAGCTCCTCGACCTCGGGGCCAATCAATTTCGCCAGGGACATTGCCCGTATTGTGTCCGAAAAAAAGGCCCCGACGAGTCGGGGCCTTTTGGTTCCGCCGAAGAGCGAGCTACTTCTTGACGGCCTCCATCGAGGCGACCTCGATCGACATCTTCTCCTTGTCGGCCTTTCCCTTGACCGTGACCTCCTGGCCGGCCATCTTCGCGGCCTCCTCCTGGTTGGAGAGGACCCAGACCTGTTTGTCGGCCGCGGTGTAGAGGGCGTACTTGGCGCCGTGCTCCTTCACGCATTTCGCGGCGCAGCTCGCGTGGTCCGCGGTGGCGCCCTTGGCGCCGCAGCTGGTGTCCGTCACGAAGCCGGTCCAGGATCCTTCCATCGCATCGCCCGCGAAAGCGAACGAGGCGAGACTCACGACCACGGCGGCGAGCAGGACTCGAGAAATAGCTTTCTTCATGCTGTCTCCTTTGCGCTTTACGGATGTCCCGGATGATCCGGGACCCGGATGGTATTACGAATGAAAATGACGTTTGGATGAATGGATCGCCCGGAGCCCTCCTCCGTCGCCTCTATCGCGCCGCGCTCGCCTCGGTCGATCCGCGCCGATCCGTCGCGCAGGCCCTCTCGGAACCGGCCGTGGCGAAGCCGCTACGCAAGGCCCGCCGGGTCGGCGTTTTCGCGGTCGGCAAGGCGGCGGCCGGGATGTTCGAAGCCGCCGCGACACCGGCTCGGAAGGGTCTCGTGGTCATTCCCCGCGGCCATCCCGCGCCCTCCCGGCCCGGCGCGATGGTTCTCTTCTCCGCGCACCCCGAGCCGGACGCTTCCAGCGTCGCCGCGGCGCGCGCGGCCGTCCGTTTCTTTTCGGGCTTCGGCCGGCAAGACGTCATCCTGTGTCTCGTCTCGGGTGGCTCGTCCTCGCTCCTCTGCCTGCCGCGCCCCGGAGTGACGCTCGCGCAGAAAAAGCGCGCGGTCGCGCGTCTCGTGCACGCGGGCGCCCCGATCGAGGAGGTCAACCGGCTTCGGACCTCGCTCTCGGCCGTCAAGGGGGGAAAGCTCGGTCAGTCGACGGCCGCGCGGCTCGTGACGCTCGTCCTCTCCGACGTTGCCGCCGACCGGCCGTCGCTCGTCGGCTCCGGCCCGACCGTCCGGGGGCGACGCGGCGACGTCACTCGCGTGGTCGGGTCGAATCGGATCGGGCTCGCCGGCGCGGCCCGCGAAGCGCGGCGGCTCGGTTTTCGTCCGCGCATGGAGAGGCGCCGGCTCGCCGGGGAAGCGCGCGATACGGGCCGACGCCTCGCGGAACGGGTCCGACGGCTGCCTCCCGGCGAAGTCCTTCTTTCGGGCGGCGAGACGACCGTCTCCCTGGGACGTTCGCCCGGAACGGGCGGCCGCAACCTCGAGGTCGCGCTCTCCGCGGCGATCGTTCTCGACGGAAAACCCGGCGTCGCCCTTCTCGCAGCGGGCTCCGACGGCAAGGACGGGAAGTCGAGCGCCGCGGGCGCGCTCGTCGACGGCCGCACGATCGGAAGGGCGGAGAGGCTCGGCGCCGACCCGAAAGGCGCGCTCTCCCGCCACGACACCGAGCCATTTTTCCTCCGCGTCGGCGGTCTCTTCCGGACCGGACCCACTGGAACAAACGTCGGAGACTGGGCGTTCGGAGTGCGCGTATTTGAGCAGTACAGTGAGCAGTGAGCAGAGATTGAAGGCCCCCGCGATCCTCGCGGTTGTGTTGCTCGGACTGGGAGCGCGAGTTCCCCAGGGACCGGTCCATCCGCTCCGTTACAAGGTCGAGGTGGCTGGGTCGTCGGTCCGTTGGGAGTTGCCGACGACCTTCGAGCCCATCAAGGGCGTGGTTCCACTCTTCCACGGCTGGATCGAGGCGAAGCCGCTTCCCGACGGCGGGTGGGACGTGAGCAGCCGGATCGTCGTTCCCGCTGCCGCGATGCGGACCGGGAATCGCCGCCGGGATCGGACCCTGCGCGAGAAAGTGCTGGAGACCGCGCGCTATCCGGAGATCGTCTTCGAGCTGCGACAGTTCACCGGAGATCTCTCGCGTTTTCGCCCCGGCGAGACGTTCTCCGTCCAGGTCGTCGGCGATCTGACCGTGCACGGGAAAACGGCGGCGGTCCAGCTGCCGGTCGACGTCTCCGTGTTTCCGAAGGCGGTCGTTCTCACGGGCTCGTTCCCGGTGCACTGGAGGGCGTACGGCCTGCAGGACCCGTCGTTGCGGCTGGTGGCGCGGGTGAAGGAGCCGATGTTCGTGGCCTTTCGGCTCCGCGCCGTCCCGGCGGACTGACCGAAATCGCCCGATATAATCGCTGGTTTCGCATGAAAAGTACGGCACAGAACCGGGAGCTCGCCGCTCTCGAGCGTTTTACGGAGGAGCCGAATCGCTTCGGCGCCTATCGGATCGCGCTCGGCTTTCCGAACTCCTACGAGATCGGGATGTCGAACCTCGGGTTCCAGTGGGTCTACCGGCTCTTCAACCGAATACCGGACCTCGTGTGCGAGCGGTTCTTCCACGAAGAAGGGGCGCCCGCCGTCACGTTCGAAAGCGGGACGCCGCTTTCCGAATACGGACTCCTCGCGTGGTCTCTCTCCTGGGAGATGGACGTCGTCAACATCCTCCGGACTCTTTCCGCGGCGGGCATTCCGCTTTCCCGCCACGAGCGCGACGAGCGTCATCCGATCCTTCTCGTCGGCGGAGACATCGCCCGGATGAACCCTTCCGTCCTCGTCCCCTTCGTGGACGCATTCGCGCTGGGGGACGGCGAGCGGCTCGTTCCCGGGATCGCCGGGCTCGCGCAACGCGGTCTCGACCGGGAGGCATTTCTCCGGGAGCTGGCCGCGTTGCCCGGCTTCTTCGTCCCGGCGCTGCACGGCCCGCGCGCCGAGGGGGCGGAGAGCTCCAGGGTCGTCATCCAGCAGCCGATGTCGCGCAAGGAGATCCGGCCCGACTTCGAGGTGCCGCACACGACGATCTTGACGCCCCGGACCGAGCTCGCGGACAAGCTTCTGATCGAGATCTCCCGCGGCTGTACCGAGATGTGCCGCTTCTGCTGGGCGGCCTACGCAATGGCGCCCATCAAGCAGTACCCGGCCGCCTCGATCCTGAAGGTCGCGCGCGACGCCCGGCCGCTCACGGACCGCACCGGCCTGATCGCGACCGCGGTGTGCGACCACCCGCAGATCATCGAAATCCTCCAGGGGCTGGCGGAGCTGAAGTACCACATCGCGCTCTCCTCGATAAAGATCGACGCGATCGAGCAGCCGATTCTGGAGGTGCTCGCGCGGCAGGGAGAGCGGGCGCTCGCGATCGCGCCGGAGGCGGGCAACGAGCGGCTCCGGCGCCACATCAACAAGAAGGTGTCCGACGAGATGCTGCGCGAGAAGGCGCGGCTCGTCTTCGCGAGCGGCTTCACGCGTTTGAAGCTCTACCTCCAGGTCGGCCTGCCCTCCGAGACGGACGAGGACGTGGCGGACATCGTACGGACGGTCGCGGAGCTCCACGAGATCGCCGTGGCCGAAGGGAAGCGGTTCGGCCGGGTCGCGGAGCTCGTCCCGTCGGTCAACGCCTTCATTCCGAAACCGCACACGCCGTACGAAGACGAGTCGCTCGCGGACGAGGAGAGCCTCCGGGAAAAGCTCGGTTACCTCCAGCGGGAGCTCGGGCGCATCGGCAACGTGGTTTTCCGCGGCATGCCGGTCGGCGAAGCCGTCTGGGAGGCCTTTCTTGCGAAGGCGGACGAGACCTCGGCGGACATCCTGCAGGAAGCCGCGGCCGGGACCCCCGTGCGGCGGTTGTTGAAGACGCACAAGGGGCGCATCGACGCGGTGGTGCGTTCCGGGGGCTTAGCCGCAGCCGGCCCCGCGCCGTGGTCGTTCATCTCCAAGAGATGACCGTCTCGGTTTGAAAGTCCTCAGTCCTCGGTCCTCAGTCCTCAGTCGCGCTCTCCTTGCGGTCTTTCTTTGGCCCGCAATCGGGGCAGGCCTCGACTTTCCGATCCTGAAACCGTCCGCGGCGATGTTTCGCGCTCACCGCGAGAAGTTCCTCGCGAAGCTGCCCCCGAACTCGATCGCCATTCTGCGAGCCGCGCCGCTTCGGACGATGACGAACGACGTCGAGTACCTGTACCGCCAGGACTCGGACTTCTGGTACGTCACCGGAATCGAGGATCCGGAGGCGATCGCGCTTCTTCGGCCGAACGCGGACGACGGAAAGAAATACGTCGTGTTCGTCAAGCCTCACGACCGGCGTCTCGAGTCCTACGAGGGCCCGAGGGTCGGCCCGGCCGAGGCGGCTTCGGCGTACGGTGCGGACGCTGCGTTCTCCGTCGAGGAATTCCCGGAGCGCCTGTCGCGGTATGACGCGACTTCACGAACCTTTTCGGGCTACCTCGCCGGCGCCGAGAAGCTCTACCTCTCCGACGGCGGCGACGCCGGGTGGGCCGAGACTCTCCGCGACCGGATCGGCGGCATGAGAACCCGCGAGGCGGGTCCCTCGACGGTCGTCGACGCGCGGGAGGTCATCCACGAGATGCGGGTCGTCAAGGACGCCGACGAGATCGCGCTGATCCGCCGGGCGACCGAGATCTCCGGCCGCGGGCACGTCCTCGCCATGAAAGCCGCAGCCCCCGGAAAGTACGAGTTCGAGGTTCAACAGGCGCTCGACGGCTACTGCTCTTCCAACGGCGCGCGGCGGATGGCGTATCCGTCGATCGCCGCGTCGGGCCCCGACTCCGTCTTCCTGCACTGGGACCGGAACGACCGCCAGATCCAGGACGGCGACGTCGTCCTGAACGATTCGGGCGCGGAGTACGGCTACTACGCGACCGACGTCACGCGCACGTATCCCGCGAGCGGGCGCTTCAGCGCGGAGCAGCGGGCGATCTACGACGTCGTTCTCGCCGCGCAGAAGGCCGCGATGGCGCAGATCAAACCGGGAGCGCCGTTCGATCGGGTCGGCGCCGCCGCCGCGCGCGTTCAGACCGAGGGGCTGGTGAAGCTCGGCCTGCTCTCCGGAGACGTCGACAAGCTCGTGCGGGAAAACCGACATCGCGTCTTCACCAGGCACGGGATCTCGCACTGGGTGGGTCTGGACGTTCACGATGCCGGGCGGTACACCGCCGGCACCGCGTCGCGGCCGCTCGAGCCCGGCATGGTGTTCACGGTCGAGCCCGGGATCTACGTCGGCGCGGACTCCGGAGCGGACCGGAAGTGGTGGAACATCGGCGTCCGGATCGAGGACGTCGTCCTCGTCACCGACGCCGGGTATGAGTGCCTCTCCTGCTTCGTGCCGCGTGAGGCGAGCGAGGTGGAGAAGACCGTCCAATCGGGCCGGCAAACGGAAAACGGAAAACGTTGAAGGAAGAACCCTATCGCCGCGGCGCCAGGATCCAGATCGTCTCGTCACTGACGCGGCAGGTCACCGGCGTCTCCAGCACGCAGTCGCCGTCGACCTGCACTTCGACGGCGTAACTCTCGAGCGAACGTACGGTTGCTTCGCGGCCGCGAACGACCCGCGCGATCCCGCGGGAGAGATGTCCCGCCTGACCGAGCTGGAGCTGTCGGAAGAGGGCGAGGAACTTCCATCGGTTCCGCTCGGAGAAGAGCATCACTTCCATCTCTTCGGAGTCGAGTCGCGCGTCGGGCGCGATCACCCAGTCCCCGGCGTAGAGGCGCGCGTTGCAGACCACGGCGAAGGTCGCTTCGTGCGGCTTCCCGTCCACGGTCACCTCGAGCCGCGGGAACTCGTAGCGGAAGAACTCCGGCGCGACCGTGAAGAAGATCCCGGTCCGGCCGAGCCAGCGCTTGAGGAAGAGGCTCATGTGGCCCATGATCCGCGCGTCCAGTCCCACGCCCGCCCAGAGCAGAAACGGCCGCTCGTTCGCGTAGAGCACTCGCACCGGTCGCGGCTCTCCTTCGAGGAGGAGCCTCGACGCCGGCTCGAGGCGGAGTGGAATCGAGAGCTCGCGCGCGAGGACGTTGGACGTTCCGCCGGGCAGAATCGCGAGCGGCACGGAGGATCCGACCAGCCCGCAGGCGGCCTCTGACACCGTTCCGTCGCCGCCGCAGACCGCGATGACGTCCAGGCCTTCCGGCAGCAGGCGCCGCACGATCTCGGTCGCATCGCCGGGACCGGAGGTCGGAGCGTTCTCGAGTTCGAGGCCCTTCGCCTGCATCCTCTCGATCAGGGCCAGCATCTGGGCCGAGCGGTTGCGCTGCCCCGCGGTGGGGTTGTAGATGAGGACGCCGCGTTTCATCTTTCTTCCATGTCATTCCGAGCGAAGCGAGGAATCTCGAGATCCCTCGGCCTTCGGCCTCGGGATGACAGGTTCTGGGGCTAGAACAGCGATCCCTCTCGCCGCGGCGGCAGTATTCCCAGGTGTCGGTACGCCTCCGCGGAAGCGATCCGGCCGCGGGGAGTGCGCTGAAGAAATCCGGCCTGAAGGAGGTACGGCTCGTAAAGATCCTCGAGGGTTCCCTTGTCCTCGCCGAGCGAAGCGGCGATGGAGTTGATTCCGACCGGGCCTCCCCCGAACTTCTCGATGATCGTGGAGAGAATCCGGCGGTCGAGCTCGTCGAACCCGTGCTCGTCCACCTCCAGACGTGCAAGCGCCTCGCGCGCGGTCGTCAGGTCGATGCGGTCCTTGCCGGCCACCTCCGCGAAGTCGCGCAGCCTCCGCAGCAGCCGGTTCGCGATGCGCGGCGTGCCGCGGCTCCTCGCGCCGATCTCGCGGGCGGCTTCCGGCGTGATCGAGATTCCGAGGATGCTCGCCGAGCGCTCGACGATCTTCGCGAGAGACGCGACGTCGTAGAAGTCGAGACGCAACGCGATCCCGAAGCGGCCGTGGAGGGGCTGCGAGAGGAGTCCCGGCCGCGTCGTGGCCCCGACGAGGGTGAACGGGGGGAGGTCGACCTTCATCGTCCGCGCCATCGGACCTTCGCCGATCATCACGTCGAGCCGGAAGTCCTCCATCGCGGGATAGAGAATCTCTTCCACGGCGGGGTTCAGCCGGTGGATCTCGTCCAAGAAGAGCACGTCGCGGGGCTGCAGATTGGTGAGGATCCCGGCGAGGTCGCCGGCGCGGGCGATCATCGGCCCGGACGTGACCCGCAGGCCCGTCCCGAGCTCCCGCGCGATGATGTAAGCGAGCGTCGTCTTGCCGAGCCCCGGCGGGCCCGTCAGCAGAACGTGATCGAGTGGTTCCCCGCGGCCCCGCGCCGCCGCGAGGAACACTCCCAGGTTCTCGCGCACCTTCAACTGACCGATGTATTCGGAGAGGACCTTCGGGCGGAGGGTCGGCTCGACCGCGGCATCTTCGGCCAGCGCCGTTCCCGACAGAATCTCCTTCTCGTCCACCATTACGTCGCGTTACAGGTTACCTGCAACCGTCTAGCCTCCCGTCAGCCTCTTCAGCGCCAGCTTCAGGTAGTCGCCGAAATCCGACGGCGCGCCGGCGCGCCCGATCCCGTCGACCGCGCGCTCGGCGTCCCCTTTCCGGTAGCCCAGGTTCACGAGCGCCGACACGACGTCGTCGGGCGACACGGCCGCCGCGCGCGGCGCTCCGGGATCGCCCGTGAACTTCGATGCCTTCTCGGCGAGCTCGAGCACCATCCGCTCCGCGGTCTTCTTCCCGACGCCGGGCACGGCCATCAACCGGCGGACGTCCGAGCCGCGCAGCGCTTCCACGAGCTCGGCCGGAGGGATGCCCGAGAGGACCGTCAGCGCGACCCGGGGCCCGATTCCGGCGACCCCGATCAGCATGAGGAAGAGAGAGCGCTCCCGCTCGGTCAGGAAGCCGTAGAGCGCGAGCGCGTCCTCGCGCACGTAGGTGTGGATCCAGAGCGAGGCCGGGCTCTCGGGGTCCGGCAGCTCGTAAAACGTGGAGAGCGGGATCTGGACGAGGTATCCGACGCCGGCGACGTCGACGATCACGTGGTCCGTCGCCTTCGACGCGAGACGCCCGACGAGGCGGCCGATCACGGAGGAGAGTCTAAGGTGTCCGGTTATGGCACGCCGAAACCTCAGCTCCTTCTGGTATTCGTCTTCGCCGGCAGGACGGAGTTCAGCAGCTCCTCGTTGATCTCGATCTTCCGGTCGGCGCGCATCTGGGCGACCACCGCCCGGATGAGGCGCTCCGCCTCTTTCGCGCGGAGAGTCTCGACCAGCTGAGCTTTCTGCGTGGCGAACACCGCGGGGTTCGCCTGCGAGCGCGTGATGACCCGAAAGAGCACGAACCCGGAGGGCACCGCCACGGGCGGACCGGCCTGGCCGGCGCGGGTCTTGAATACCGCCTCGAGAAGGCGCGGGGCGGCGCCCAGGTCGGGCACCGGGCCCTGCGGCCCGAACTCCGGGGTCGTCTTGACCTCCGTCTCGTAGCGCGGCGCCAGCGCCGCGAGCGTCGTCCCGGACCCGAGCTCCCGCGCCGCCGGCTCCAGCTTCTCCAGGGCGTCCTTTTCCCGCCGCTCCGCCTTCCAGTTCTCCACGACCGCGGCCCGGACCTCGCCGAAAGGCTGGATTCCGGCCGGTCGCGCGGCGAGCGGCCGGATAAAAGCCGGCCCGCGCGACGTTGCAATCGGGGTCGTCGACGTGTCGCCGACCGCGAGCCGCCAGGCCTCGTTCGAAACGTCGGCGTTCGCGCCGATTCCCGCGATCGGACCGTTGCGCGAGAACCAATCCGTGGAGTTGTAAGTCACGACGTCGCTCTGGAGCTTCCGCAGCTCTTCGTCCGACTTCGTCTTCAGGGCCCGGACCTTTGCGGCGAGATCCCGGGCCAGCCGTTCGGTCTCGGCCTCCGCCTTTTTCTCGGCGAGATCCCCCGAGAGGCTCGGACGGACCTCCTCGAGAGTGCGGGTCCCCGCCGCCGTCTTCGCGGTCAACTTGATGACGTGATAACCGTAGTTCGTCTTGACGGGCCCGCGGATCTCGCCCGGTTTCATGTCGAAGGCCGCCTGCTCGAACTCCGCCACCATCTGCCCGCGGCCGAACGCCGGCAGCTGACCGCCGTTCTCCTTGCCGCTCGGGTCATCGGTGTTTTCGGTGGCGAGCTTGGCGAAGTCTTCTCCGGCTTTTGCGCGCGCGGTGAGCGACTCGGCCTTCGCCTTCGCCTTCGCGTCCGCGTCCGGTCCGGCTTTCGAATCGACCGCCACGAGGATGTGAGATGCGTTCACCTGCTCGGGGACCGCGAAGGTCGCCTTCTTCGCCTCGTACTCCGCGCGGATCTCGGCGTCGGTGATCGGCATCTTCGCGCGGACCTTGAGCTTGTCGACCAGAAGGTAGTTCGCGCGGCGTTGTTCGGGCGCCCGGTAGCGCTCGCGGTTTTTCTCGAAGTACGCCTTGAGATCCGCCTCGGAGGGCTCGACGGCGCTCTCGAGGCGGCTCGACGGCACCAGGATGTACTCGATCGTGGCCTTGTCGTTTTTCGCCGAGAACTCCCGGCGGACGTCCGCTTCGGGGATGGCCACGCCGGCCTTCACGAGCGCGGAGTACTTGCCGACGAGCAGGTCCTCGCGAACCCCTTCCTCGAAGGTCTCCGGGAACATCCCGGCCAGCCGCAACCGCTCGCTGTACTTCTGAGCGCCGATGAACTGGCCGTTCTCCTGGAAGTACGGCAGGGACGCGATCGACCGCGCCAGCTCTTCGTCCGTGACGGTCAGCTTGAGCCGTTTCACCGCCTCCAGCCGGAGCTTCCGGTCGATGATTCCGTCGAGAACCTGCCGCGGCAGGTCGAGCGCACGGGCGAGCTCGGGGGAAAAAGTGCCCTTGTAGAGCTCCCGGTACCGCTGGATCTGGTTCTCGTAGATCCGGCTGAACTCGACGGCCGAGACCTGGTCGTTCCCCATCTTTGCGATGACCTGGTTCGACGTCCCGCCGCCCCAGTTCGAGCCGGAAAAGAAGACGAATCCGAGGACGAAGACGATGATGACGGCGAACAGCGTCCACTTGAGCTGGTGGAAGCTGGCTCGCATGGTTTTGAGCATCCGAGGCTCCTTTTTCGAAGCCGGCGACTATAGCAGCCCACGGCGGTCCGCCTTTTCGAGTTGTGCTATAAGAAGACAGGGTAAGTCTCGCCAATCACGAAAGTTATGCGGAGACGGAATCTCGGCCGGCTCGTGGGAGCGGACCTCGACTGGTTCATCATCCCGATCCGGAAAATCGCGGCCTGGGGACTCGTGGGCGTCGTCGTTGCCGCCGCCAGCGTCCTCGGTTACCGCGAGTACGTCAAGACGCGTCCTTCCGCGGAAGAGCGCGCTCGGACCGAGATCGAAAGCGCGGCGGCGCTCCTCTCGCGGGCGACGCGGGAGGCCGGAACAGCGCGTCCCGGCTCGAACCTGGCGCGAGCTGCCGACCTGCTGCAGGAGGCGCGCAACGTCATGGGCGACCAGCGTTTCGAGGAAGCGTTCCGGCTGGCCGTCGAGTCCGAGTCGTATTCGCGTCGGGTCATCGGGCGACTCCAGGCCGACGAGAACGGCGACGCCTCCTTCATCTTCGTCGAGGGGGACGTGACGCTCCAGCGCGCGGGGCGTTCGAACTTCGAGACCGCGCGGCAGCGATTGCCGCTCTTCGACGGCGACTTCATCAAGACCGGCCACACCGGCTCGGCCGAGATCATGTTCACCGACGGGACACTCTTCACGATCCGTCCCGGGTCGCTCTTCGAGGTCCGCCGTCCGAGCGCCGCAGAAGGCAGCGGCAGCGAGGTGAAGATAGTCTCCGGCGCGGTCAACGTTTACACGTCGACGTCTCCTTCGACCGTTGCGACGGACGATGCGACCGCCGCGATCGAACGGAACTCGCGGGTCTCCGTGGACGTCGCGCAGGGCGAGAAGACCGAGGTCACGACGTACCGAGGCAAGACGACGGTTTCCACCGGCCTGAACACCGTCACTCTCGAGGGCCGACAGCGGGTCGTCGCATCCGCGCGCACGGGAGCGCTCTCGACCCGGGTCAGCCTGCCGGAGTCGCCTCTACCGATCCTGCCTGCCGACAACCGGACTTTCGACCTCGCCAGCGGCGGAGACGTCGACCTCAAGTGGTCGCGGGTGCCCGACGCGGCGCGATACCGGATCCAGATCTCCCGGTCGCGGCTCTTCGTCCCCGATGCCAACGAGGTGGACTTGGACGACCGCACGGGCCTCTCGAGCCGGATCAAGGTATCCCGGGAAGGGTCCTACTTCTGGCGAATTGCGGCCATCGACCGCGCCGGCGTCTCCTCCGATTGGAGCTCGGTCCGGCGGTTCCGGATGCTCGAGGAGCCGGTCCGCACGGGCACGGGAGACACGATCCCGCCGGAGCTGTCGGTGCTTCCGCCGCAGCAGATGGGGAACCTCTTCCTGATCTTCGGGAAGACCGAACGCGGAGCGGTCGTCACGGTCAACGCGGACCCGGCCGACGTCGCGACCGACGGAAGCTTCAAGAAGACCGTGACGATCGAGCGCGACGGTTACGCCATGCTCGTGATCAAGGCCGTGGACGCCTCGGGCAACGAAACGATCCGCCGAATGCGGGTCTTCGTGGAAACCCTGTGAAGACGGGACCCGGGACACGGAACGCGGAACACGAGACGCGATGACAACGAGTTTGCCAGCGAGTATCGTCAGCCTTTCGAGTCCCGGGTCCCGTGTTCCGAGTTCCGCTTCTTAGGGAGGTCCCTTGGCCTGGAGATCCCTTTTTTCCCTCTTTTCGAACGATCTCGCCGTGGATCTCGGCACGGCGAACACGCTCGTTTTCGCGCGTGGCAAGGGGATCATCGTCCGCGAGCCGTCGATCGTCGCCGTCAACACCAAAACGAACCGCGTGGAGGCTGTCGGTACCGAGGCGAAGGAGATGCTCGGCCGCACACCGGGCAACATCGTCGCCATCCGCCCCATGAAGGATGGCGTCATCGCCGACTTCGAGGTGACGGAGAAGATGCTCGACCACTTCATCAAGAAGGCGCACGGCCGGTCACTCTTCGTGAGGCCGCGGATCGTCATCTCGGTTCCGTCCGGAATCACGCAGGTGGAGAAGCGCGCCGTCCAGGACTCCGCCCTGCGCGCCGGCGCCTCGGAGGTCTTCATCATCGAGCAGGCGATGGCGGCGGCGATCGGAGCGGGTTTGCCGATCACCGAGCCGGCCGGAAACATGATCGTGGACATCGGCGGCGGAACGACGGACGTTGCGGTGATCTCGCTGGCCGGAATCGTCTACAGCCGTTCGGTGCGTATCGCGTCGAACGAGATGGACGAGGCGATCATTCAG
>Ga0210377_10002321_pt1 | contig 16717 bp, 11 predicted proteins | sample PLM4_65_b1redo_FD_155480 | JGI IMG/M metagenome (GOLD analysis project Ga0210377, IMG submission 155480) | Groundwater sediment microbial communities from an aquifer in East River, Colorado, USA - PLM4_65_b1 redo | ecosystem: Environmental > Terrestrial > Soil > Riparian zone | place: USA: East... | reverse complement strand
CGCATCCCAGCCACCAGAAAGAACATCCGGTCCTGTCCAGGCACTTCGGCGACGCCGGTGCCCGGACCTTCGACGGATGGGTCAAGCGGGGGGGCTACGAGGGGCTGAAGAAGGCGCTGGGCCTGACCCGCGACCAGGTGATCGACGAGATCAAGGCGTCGGGGCTGCGCGGCCGTGGCGGCGCGGGATTTCCCACCGGGATGAAGTGGTCGTTCATGCCCAGGGAAGTCACGAAGCCCCACTATCTGGTCTGCAATGCGGACGAATCGGAGCCCGGCACGTTCAAGGACCGGGAGATCATCCGCTGGACTCCGCATCAGCTGATCGAGGGATGCGCCATCGCGGCACACGCCATTGGCGCCGAGCGGATCTACATCTACATCCGCGGGGAATTCACCGCCGAGCACAAGGTCCTGGTGGCCGCGGTGGAAGACGCGTACCGGAACAATGCCCTGGGCACGAATGTCTTCGGCAGCGGGCGCCGGATCGACGTGGTGGTGCATCGGGGGGCGGGGGCATACATCTGCGGCGAAGAGACCGCGATGATGAACTCGCTCGAAGGGAAGCGGGGCAATCCGCGGATCAAGCCGCCCTTCCCGGCGGCGGCCGGGCTCTGGGCCTGTCCCACCACCATCAACAACGTCGAGACCCTGGCCGCCGCCGGTCCGATCATGATCCGCGGGGCCGAGTGGTACAAGGGACTCTGCCTCAGCAGCCCCAAGAGCACCGGCACCAAGCTGTTCTCGGTCTGCGGCCACGTGCAGCGGCCCGGCAACTACGAAGTGGTGATGGGCACCCCGATGCGGGACCTCATCTTCGAGATGTGCGGCGGGATGCGCCCCGGCCGCTCGCTCAAGGCGGTGATCCCCGGCGGGTCCTCGGTACCGATCATGACCGCGGCGGAGATCGAAGACTGCCCCATGGACTACGAGGGCATCGTGGCCAGGGGCTCGATGCTCGGCTCCGGCGGCATGATCGTCATGGACGATTCGACCGACATCGTGTACCAGGTGATGCGGCTGGCCCGGTTCTACGCCCATGAATCCTGCGCCCAGTGCACCCAGTGCCGGGAAGGCACCGCCTGGACCACCAAGATCCTCGAGCGGATCCTGGCCGGGAACGGGAAGCCGGAGGATATCGGCCTGCTGCTCGATCTGGCCGACAACATGACGGGCAAGACCATCTGCGTGCTGAGCGACTCCTGCGCGGCACCGGTCGTCAGCGCGATCAAGAAGTTCCGGGGCGAGTTTGAGGCGTATCTGAGCCGGGCCAGGCGCCCGGCGATGGTGTCGGTGTGAAACAGGCTATGGGCTATGGGCTATGGGCTGACACCCATCGCCTTAGCCCATAGCCCTCAGCCCATAGCCCACACGAACTATGAGTGCAGAGTTGGTCAACGTAACCATCGACGGCATGACACTGGCGGTTCCCAAGGGGACCTCCATCATCGAGGCTGCCAAGCAGGCCGGCATTCTCGTGCCGCACTACTGTTACCACCCGTCGCTCCCCTCCCCGGCGGTCTGCCGGATGTGCCTGGTAGAGGTGGAGAAGGCGCCCAAGCTGGTCCCCGCCTGCGTGACGACGGTGACCGAGGGGCAGGTGGTGCACACCGACAGCGAGCCGGCCCGCCGGGCCCGCACCGGGGTGCTGGAGTTCCTGCTGATCAACCACCCGCTCGATTGCCCCATCTGCGATCAGGCCGGCGAGTGCGAGCTGCAGGACTATGTCTTCCAGGAAGGGCAGGCGGCCACCCGGTACAGCGACTACGCCAAGCGCTACAACCCGGTGGAAGATTTCGGGCCCGACGTGCTCTACGTGGCCAACCGCTGCATTCTCTGCACTCGCTGTGTCCGGTTCATGGAGGATGTCGCGCAGGCGCCGGTACTCAACGTCTCCGAGCGCGGCGACCGCGCCTATATCGGCATCGACGAGGGTCAGCTGCTCGATCACCCCTGGGCCGGCAACGTGGTGGATCTCTGCCCGGTGGGCTCGCTCATCTCCAAGGATTTCCTGCACAAGGCCCGGGCCTGGGATCTGGACAAGACCGCCTCGGTCTGCACCGGCTGCTCGCAGGGCTGCAACATCACGATCGACACCCGCGACAACACCGTGGTCCGACTCCGGCCCCGGCCCAATCTCGAGGTCAACCGGCACTTCATCTGTGACACCGGCCGGATGAACTACCGGTGGATGAACCGGGGTGACCGGCTCGAGGCGCCCCTCGTCCGGGAGAGCGGCAAGCTGACGGCCACCGACTGGGATCAGGCGCTCGAGCGCCTGGGGGCGCTGGTCGGGAAGGGCGGCAATACCGTGCTCCTCGCCTCGGCCGGGGCCTCGCTCGAGTCGCTGGGCATGGTCCGGCAGATGCTCGCCGGCACCCGGCTGACCGCCACGGTTCAGATACCGACCGGCGCCGCCGAGGAGCCGCTGCAGGGCATCAAGGGCCTGGCGCTGCGCCGGGAGCGGGCGCCCAACGGGGAAGGCGCCCGGCTGCTCGGCTACGACACCGACTGGGGCGCCGCGGTGAAGGCCGCCTCCAGCGCCGACCTGGTGGTCCTGCTCGACGTGAATCTGACGGACGCCGAGGCCAGGCTGGTCGGCGGGGCGGCCATGGTGGTGGTCCTCGGAACGATTCAGTCGCAGGAAGTGCCCAACGCGGCACTGGTTCTGCCGGTGACCAACGTGGCCGAGGAGAACGGCGCCTTCGTGAATCGGGACCAGCGGGTGCAGCGCTACCAGCAGGCCCGCACCGGGCCGGGAATGGCGCGGCCGGCGTGGTGGGTGGCGGCGGCAGTGGGTTCATCCGGGCCCGCCACCGCCTCCCAGGCCTTCGATCTGGTGTGTTCCAGCATTCCAGCCCTGGCTGGGCTTTCTTATGGTGATCTTGGGTTACTGGGGAGAGTGGGGCCACGGCATGCCTTGGCCCCACTCGGAGCCTGACCATGACCCCCGAGCTCAAGGGCTTCATCCTCCTCTCGGTCATCAAGCTCCTGGTGGTGTTCACCATCACCCTGGTCGGCGTGGCGCTGCTCACGCTGATGGAGCGGAAGGTCTCCGCCTGGATGCAGTACCGCCGGGGCCCCAACCGGGTCGGCTTTGCCGGCCTGCTGCAGCCCGCGGCCGATGGCGTCAAGAACATCATCAAGGAAGAGACGCTCCCGCTCCAGGCCAACCGGATTCTGTTCATCCTGGCCCCGGCGCTCTCCTTCATTCCGGCGCTCACCCTGACGTCGATCATCCCGTGGGCGGCGCCGCTGCCGGTGACGTTCGACTTCACCCTGCCGCTGCTGGGGCGGTTCGCCTACAACGGCCTGCTGTCGATGGCGGTAGCCGACATCCCGGTCGGGATGCTGTTCGTCCTCGCGGTGGGATCGACCGGCGTGTTCGGCATCGCGCTGGCGGGGTGGTCGTCCAACAACAAGTACTCGCTGCTCGGCGGGCTCCGGGCCAGCGCCCAGATGGTGTCCTACGAAGTGGCGCTGGGCCTCGCGGTGGTGCCGGTGGTCATCCTCACCGGCAACATGGCCTTCTCCGAGATCATCAAGGCGCAGCAGCAGGTGGGGTTCGGCTGGTTCATCCTGCCGCTCTTCCTCTCCTTTCACAACTTCCTGGTGGCCGGGTTCGCCGAGACCAACCGGTCTCCTTTCGACCTCCCCGAGGCCGAATCGGAGCTCATCGCGGGCTATCACACCGAATACTCCGCGATGAAGTTCTCGATGTTCTACATCGCCGAGTACGCCAGCATGGTCACCATCTCGGCCATGGTCACCACCCTCTTCCTGGGCGGATGGGATATCCCCTTCACCCACTGGGACGAGACCCCGGGCGTGCTGCAGACGGTGGTCACCGGGATGGTGATGTTCGGGAAGGTGTTCTTCTGGCTCTTCTTCTTCATGTGGATCCGGTGGACCCTTCCGCGGTTCCGCTACGATCAGCTCATGGCCCTGGGCTGGAAGGTGCTGATGCCCATCGGCCTGGCGTACGTGATGCTGATCGCTGGCGCGGTCTACCTCACCGACAATGTGCTGCACCTGACCAGCGCCGCGCTCAAGACCCTGGTGCTGACCGTCATCAATCTCGGGCTGGGATACATCGTGTTCTTCGTGGTTGACCGTGGCCTGCTGATCAGCGGATCGAAGAACCGCCCGGTGCCGGGCGGGCTCGACCGGGCGGCCTGAGGAGCCTATGGCAATTGGCGTGAAGGTCATGAAGCGGCCGGAGCGGGACGTCAGCTACGTCCGGGCCACCCTCAAGGGGATGATGCTCACCTTCAGGAAGATGCTGGAGCCGAAGGTGACCATGCAGTATCCCGAGGAGAAGAGCGCGCCGGAGGCGGAGCGGGGAGGCTGGACCCTCTCGCCCCGCTGGCGCGGCACCCACCGGATGCTGACCGACGAGCAGGGCCGCTCGAAGTGCGTGGCCTGCGGTCTCTGCCCCCAGATCTGTCCGGCCAACTGCATCAAGCTGGTGCCCGGGGAGGACGAAGAGGGCAACCGCTACCCGCTGATCTACGAGATCGACGAGTTCCGCTGCATCTTCTGCGGCTACTGCCAGGAAGTGTGCCCCGAGGAGGCGATCCACGTGGGGGTGCACTACGAGAACTCCGAATACAGCCGCGACCGGTTCGTGTACGACCTCGAACGGCTCTCGGCCCAGACCCATCCGGTGTCGACCCTCTGGGACCCCACCGACCCGAAAGGCGAGTAGACCGTGATCGAACAGGTCTTCTGGTTCTTTGCGGCCATCGCGGTGGTCTCGGCCCTGCTGGTGGTCGTCATGAAGAATCCGATCGCCTCGGCCTTCTGGCTGATCGGGGTGATGTTGAGCCTGGCGGCGATCTACTTCCTGCTCCAGGCCCAGTTCATCGGCGTGATCCAGGTGCTGGTGTACGCCGGCGCGGTCATGGTCCTGTTCCTCTTCGTCATCATGCTGCTCAACCTGGGGCACAGCGACAACGACATCCGCCGCCTGCCGGGGCTGCTGGCCGTGGTGCTGCTGATCGGCCTCCTGGCCAGCCAGGTCGGCCCGCTGGCGGGGTACAGCCGGGAGCGGCTGGCACTGGAATACACCCGCTCCACCTCGCTCGCCAATCCCGACATGGTCTTCGACAGCACCCAGGGCGCCTCGGTGGCCACCGCCGCGCGGGGCGTCCCCGGCGACATCGCCAAGCCCTTGTTCGAGCAGTACCTGGTTCCCTTCGAGCTGACCTCGATGCTGCTCCTGTCCGCGATCGTCGGCGCGGTCGTGCTCGCCAAGCGGAGGATCTGATGCTGCTCGGCCCGTCGCTCCTGGTCTCGGCGATCCTGTTCACCATCGGGGTGGCGGGGGTGGTCCTCCGCCGCAACGCGATCGTGATCTACATGTGCGTCGAGCTGATGCTCAACGCGGTCAACCTCAGCTTCGTGGCGCTCTCCCAGGTGCACGGGCTGTCGGGGCAAGTCTTCGTCTTCTTCGTGATGACGGTGGCGGCCGCCGAGGCGGCGGTGGGGCTGGCGATCATCCTCGCGATCTTCCGGCATCACAAGTCGGTCGACCTCCGGAACATCAACCTGCTCAGGGGCTGATGCACCTCCCGCTCGCCATACTCGCCCTGGTGCCCGCGGCGCAGGCCGAGGCCGCCGGGCCCGCGCTCAACGGGCTCCCGCTCTCGGTCGCCCTGATTCTCGGGCTGCCGCTGCTCGGGTTCCTGCTGAACGGCGCCCTTTCGCTGTGGCGGCCGACGGCCAAGCTCGCGGTGTCGCTGATCGGGCCCGGGGTGCTGATCGCCGCCTTCGCGATCGCCGTGCTCCGCTTCCAGGAACTCTCCGTCCTGTGGGCCTCGAGCCCGGAAGCGGCCCAGATCGTCACCTTCTGGTCCTGGCTCCCGGTCGGCACCTTGAAGGTGGACTTTGCCTTCCAGCTGGATCAGCTCTCGATGGTGATGCTGCTGGTGGTGACCGGCGTCGGGAGCCTGATCCACCTGTTCAGCGTGGGGTACATGAAGGAGGACGAGGGGTACGCGCGCTACTTTGCCTACCTCAATCTGTTCATCGTCTTCATGCTCCTCCTGGTGCTCGGCGCCAGCTTCCCGATGATGTTCATCGGCTGGGAAGGGGTCGGCCTCTGCTCCTACCTGCTGATCGGGTTCTGGTTCACCGAGAAGGCCAACGCCGACGCCGGCAAGAAGGCGTTCATCGTCAACCGGATCGGGGATTTCGGGTTCCTGATTGCGATGTTCCTGATCTGGGTCGCCTTCGGAAGCCTCGACTTCCAGGAGGTCTTCGCCCGGGCCCCGCTGGTGTTGCCGGCGGGCGGCGCCTTGGTCACCGCCATCACCCTGTTCCTGTTTCTCGGCTGCGCCGGCAAATCGGCCCAGATCCCGCTCTATACCTGGTTGCCGGACGCGATGGCCGGCCCGACGCCGGTCTCCGCCCTGATCCACGCCGCCACGATGGTGACGGCGGGCGTGTACCTCGTCGCGCGGTCCAACGTGCTGTTCGCCCTTGCGCCCGTCAGCCAGACGGTCGTGGCCGGCATCGGCGCCCTCACCGCGCTCTTCGCCGCGACGATCGGTCTCCGCCAGTACGACATCAAGAAGGTGCTGGCCTATTCGACCGTCTCGCAGCTGGGCTACATGTTCCTCGGCGTCGGCACCGGCGCGATCACCGCCGGCGTCTTCCACCTGGTGACCCACGCCTTCTTCAAGGCGCTGCTGTTCCTCGGCTCGGGTTCCGTGATCTACGCCATGCACCATGCGTATCACGCCACCCACAGCCACGAGGATGCGCAGGACATGCGGAACATGGGCGGGCTCTTCAAGCACCTGCCCATCACCGGCATCCTGATGATCCTGGCGACCCTCGCGATCGCCGGTGTCCCGCCGCTGTCCGGATTCTTCTCCAAGGACGAAATCCTCGCCTTCGCCTTCGGGCGGGGCGAACACCAGCCGGTCTTCCGCCTCTTCTGGGCGATGGGCGCTACCGCCGCGCTGCTGACCGCTTTCTACATGGCGCGTCTGGTGGCGATGACCTTCTTCGGCCAGAATCGCACCGGCGAGAAGGAACGCGAGCACTTGCACGAGGCGCCGTGGATCATGACCGGTCCGCTGCTCATCCTCGGCGCGCTGACGGTGTTCGGCGGGTGGCTCAACCTTCCCGAGTTCGGCCATTCGCTCGGCAAGCCGGAGTTGATGCATCACTGGCTCGAGCCGGTGCTGGCGGCCGGCGACAAGGTGTCCGAAGGACTGGGGACCCTCGCGACGCTGCCCCATGGCAGCACCGAGACCACGCTGCTCGGCGTGGCGATCGCCATCGCGGTGCTCGGTCTGGTGCTCGGAACCGTGGTGACGCTCAAGGCCCGGACCGTCCCGGCGCACGATGCGGCCGAGGAGCAGGGATTCTGGAAGGTGCTGTACCACAAGTACTACGTGGATGAGCTCTACGATCACGCCATCGTGCAGCCGCTGATCTGGCTCTCCAGCGCCATCCTGTGGAAGAAGGTCGACCAGGGCGCCATCGACGGGGCGGGGGTGAACGGTTCGGCCCGCTTCTCGGCCGCGCTGGGCTGGCTCGGCAGCCGGCTGCAGTCCGGCCAGCTCACCACGTATGTGACCCTCTTCCTGGTTGGCGTGGTTTACGTATTGGGCATGGTAAGCTGGCGGTAATAGTCGTTCCTCGTTCCTCGTTCCCCGTTGCGCGCCTCCGGGATGGGACGCCTCCTGTGGCTCGACGAGGATCGAAAACGAGGAACGAGGAACGAGGAACGCAAAAGGGCCAATGAACGAATTCCTGACGTCGATCAGCTACGATCGCTGGATCCTGAATGTCCTGCTGCTGCTGCCGCTCATCGGGGTGATCCCGGTGGTGCTGGCGCCGGCCGCCCGGGCCAAGCAGATCGCGCTGGCCGTGACCATCGCGGAGCTGGTCGTTTCGCTCGGCCTGTGGTGGGCCTACAACCCGGCCGACCCGGCCATGCAGTTCGGGGTGACCGGGCCCTGGCTGCCTCAGTGGGGCATCAACTACACCCTGGGGCTGGACGGGATCTCGCTCTTCATGGTCCTCCTGACCACCGCGATCACCCCGCTGGCGGTGCTCTCCAGCTTCAACTACATCGGCGAACGGGAGAAGCTCTATTACAGCCTCCTCCTGACGCTGCTGACGGGCATGCTCGGGGTGTTCCTCGCCCTCGACATGTTCCTGTTCTACTTCTTCTGGGAGCTGATGCTGATCCCGATGTACTTCATCATCGGGATCTGGGGCGGGAAGAACCGGCTCTACGCGGCGATCAAGTTCTTCATCTACACCATGGCCGGCTCCCTGCTGATGCTGGTGGCGATCCTGGTGATGATGTTCCAGGTGGCCAAGTCCACGGGGGTGTACACCTTCTCGTACGACGCCTTCCTCCAGGCGTCACCCCAGATGACGGCGCTGGCGCCCTGGCTCTTCCTGGCGTTCGCGCTGGCGTTCGCGATCAAGGTGCCGATCTTCCCCTTCCACACCTGGTTGCCCGATGCCCATGTGGAGGCGCCGACCGCCGGCAGCGTGATCCTGGCCAGCGTGCTGCTCAAGATGGGGACCTACGGATTCCTGCGGTTCGCGGTGCCGTTCTTCCCCGAAGTGGCGCTCTCGCCGGCGGTGACGGCCGTCGTCACCACCTGCGCGGTGGTCGGCGTGATCTACGGCGCCCTCGTGGCGATGGTCCAGCCGGACTTCAAGAAGCTCGTCGCCTACTCCTCCGTGAGCCACCTGGGCTTCGTGATGCTCGGCATCTGGGCCGCCACCCTGCAGAGCGTGCAGGGCGCCCTGATGATCATGATCGGCCACGGGCTCTCGACCGGGGCCCTGTTCCTCCTGATCGGCATGCTGTACGAACGGCGCCACACCCGGGAGATCTCGGCCTACGGCGGGTTGGCCCGGGTCATCCCGGTGTTCAGCCTGATCCTGGTGGTCACCTCCCTCGCCTCCATCGGCCTGCCGGGGCTCAACGGCTTCGTGGGCGAGTTCCTGGTGCTGGTCGGCAGCTTTGAGCGGCATCCCTGGGCAACGGGCCTGGCCACCACCGGCGTGATCTTCGCGGCGGCGTACCTGCTCTGGGCGCTGCAACGGATCGTCTTCAACAAGCTCGACAAGTCGGAGAACGCCCACCTGACCGATCTCAGCGCCCGCGAGCTGCTCGTGGTGCTACCGCTGGTCGTGGGGATGATCTGGCTGGGTCTGTACCCCAAGCCGGTGCTCGACCGCATGGACGCCTCGGCCCGCCACTACGTCGAGCAGGTCGCGCCCGGCTTCGAACGGCAGCCCGCCACCGCGCTCAACCGGGCCCAGGAGGATCGGCCGTGACCCAGACCGCCATCGACCTGACGACCCCGGTGGGCCTGATGCTGGGGTTGATGCCCGAGCTGGTTCTCTCGCTGGGCATCCTCGGCGTGCTGCTGGTGGTCGCGTGGCGGCACGAGGGCCCCGCGGACAGCCGGCGGGCCGGCTGGCTCAGCCTCGTGAGCCTGGGCGCGACCGGCCTGGCGCTCGCCTGGCTCTTTCGCGCCGCCCCCGACGATCCGGGGATCGGCCTCATGATCGCCGTCGACGCCTTCCGCTTCGCGGCCTCCTGCCTGATCCTGCTGCTCTCGGCCGGCGCCATCCTCTGTTCCATGGGATACCTGGAGCGTGAGCGGCTGGTGGCACCCGAGTACTACGTCCTGGTCCTGCTGGCGGTGCTGGGCATGCTGTTCATGGTCAACGCCCAGGACCTCATCGTCCTTTTCCTCGGGCTCGAGACCATGTCGGTCTCGATCTACGTGCTGGCCGCGTTCAGCCGGGGGAGCCCCTTCTCGGCCGAGGCCGGCCTCAAGTACTTCCTGATGGGATCGTTCGCCGCCGGCTTCCTGCTCTACGGGATCGCCCTGGTCTACGGCGCAGCCGGGAGCACTAACCTGGTGCAGATCGGAGCCCAGTTCTCCCTCGGGGGGCTGTCGCTGATGGCCAAGCTGGGGCTCGGTCTCCTGCTCGTGGGGTTCGCGTTCAAGGTCGCCGCCGTTCCGTTCCACATGTGGGCGCCGGATACCTACGAGGGCGCGCCGACTCCCGTCGCCGGCTTCATGGCCACGGCGGTGAAGACCGCGGGCTTCATTGCGCTCGCGCGGGTCCTGTACACCTGCTTCCAGAACTCGATCGACACCTGGCAGCCGATCATCTGGGGCATCGCGGTGGCGTCGATGGTGCTGGGCAACCTCGTCGCCCTGGTGCAGAAGTCGCTCAAGCGGATGCTGGCGTACAGCTCGGTAGCCCATGCGGGATACCTCGTGGCCGCACTCTTTCCGGGGTCCGCGCTGGGCGTTTCGGCCATGACGTTCTACCTCCTGGGCTACGGCATCACCAGCATCGCCGCCTTCGCCCTGCTGGCCGCGATGGGCCGGAACGGCGAACGGGACGTGACCCTGGACGAGGTCGCGGGCCTCGCCGGGCAGCGCCCGTGGCTCGCCTTCGCCTTTGCGGTGGTGCTGCTGTCGCTCTTCGGATTCCCCGGGACGATCGGATTCATCGGGAAGTGGTACATCATCTCCTCGATCGTGGCGGCGGGGAAACCGGCCCTGGCGGTGATTCTGGTGGTCACCAGCCTCATCTCGGCGGGCTACTACCTGCCCGTCATCATGGCGATGTACATGAAGCCGGCCCGGGCGCCCATGGTCTATTACGACACCCGCCTCGGCCGGACCGCGGGCCTGGCCGTGGGCCTGGCGCTGGCCGGAATCCTGGTGCTCGGCTTCTGGCCGGTCCCGGCCCTCACCATCACCGACGGCGCCGCGGGATCCCTCACCCAATCTCCCTCCCAGTCTGTTGCCGGCAGGTGAAGTTCACTTTTAGTCCCTAGCCATGGTCCCGGGTTCCTGGCTCCGAGCGCCCCGGAGCGACTCGGGACCCGGAACTCGGAACTCGGAACTACGCATGAACGTCCCTCGCTCGATCTTCCGTCAATACGATATCCGTGGGCTGGTCGGCTCGGAGCTCACGCCTTCCCTCGCTCGAGCTCTTGGCCGCGCGTTCGCCACCCTGGGATGGGAACGGCTGAGCCGGCCACCGGTGCTGGCCGTCGGCCGCGACAATCGGCCCTCGGGGGAGTCTCTGGCCGCCGCGGTGCGGGCCGGAATCGCCGAAGCTGGGGCGACCGCTATCGACGTGGGGCCGCTGCCCACCCCGGCCCTCTATTACGCGGTCCACGCGCTCGCGACCGATGGCGGCCTGCAGGTCACCGGGTCACACAATCCGCCGGAGTTCAACGGGTTCAAGATGGTCCTCGCCGGGGAGGCGATTCACGGGGAGGATGTGCTCCGCCTCCACGAGATCATCTCGCTGGAATCCTGGCGCACCGGCCAGGGCATGCAGGGTGCCGACAGCTCGATCCTCGGCCGTTACCGTGAGGCGATCATTGCCCGGCACAAGCTCCACCGGCCGGTCAAGGTCGTGGTCGATTGCGGCAACGGGGTCGGCAGTCTCATCGCCGTCTCCACCCTCGAGGCGCTCGGCGCCGAGGTGATTCCGCTCTTCTGCGAATCGGACGGGACCTTTCCCAATCACCATCCCGATCCCACGGTCCTGGAGAACCTGCGGGACCTGCAGGCGGCGGTGCGCCGGAGCGGGGCAGAGCTGGGTGTGGCCTTCGACGGCGACGCCGATCGCATCGGCGCAGTCGACGAGAATGCCACCGTGGTGTTCGGCGATCAGCTTCTGGTGCTGTACGGCAGGGACGCGGTCCGGCGCTTCGGACCGGGCATCGCGGTGATCTTCGATGTGAAGTGCTCCGAGGTGCTGCCGCAGGCCCTCAGGAAAGCCGGGGCAGTACCCGAGATGTGGAAGACGGGGCACTCGCTTATCAAGGCGCGGATGAAGGAAATGAATGCGCCGCTCGCCGGTGAAATGAGCGGCCACATGTTCTTCGGCGGGGACTGGTTCGGCTTCGACGATGCGCTCTTCGCCGCCGCCCGGCTGCTGGAGATCGTCTCGGCCGAACCGGGGGGGCTCTCCCGTACCCTGGCCGACCTGCCGAAGACCTTCGCCACCCCGGAGCTGCGGGTCGACTGCGCCGACGAGCGGAAATTTGCCCTGGTCGAACGGGCCTCACGGCACTTCGCGGAGAAGTACCCGGTCAACACCATCGATGGGGTCCGGATCACCTTCGCCCACGGCTGGGGGCTCATCCGGGCATCCAACACCCAGCCGATCCTGGTCCTCCGCTTCGAGGCAACCGACCAGGCCTCGCTCGAGGCCTACCAGGCCGAGGTGATGGGCTGGCTGGAGCGGGCCGGAGGGTAACTCTGATCGGTGGGCGCCAACGCAATGCGTTGGCGCCCACCGACCCAGAATGCGGAACCTGTTAGTTTAGGCCGAACCATGTCGCCCCGCGCGCGCCGGCTCGCCATCGTGATCCTCGCGGTCGTCCTCCTGCTCTTCGCGGGGCGATGGACCGCGGGGTTGTATGCCGAGCGATGGTGGGCGGAGCAGATCTCACCTTCCGCTGCTGCCGCGGTCACCGGCTGGGCCCTGATCGGCTTCGGCCTCGAGGCGAGCGGGATTCTCCTCGCCTGCGGCTGGTTCATCGGTCACCTGCTGCTGGTATATCGCGCCATCGGGTCGGTGCAGGTGCACCGCCGCCTCGCCAATCTCGAGATTCGCGAGGCGGTGAACATGCAGGTCCTGGTCTGGCTCAGCGTCACGGGTGGTCTCCTGCTCGGATTCCTGGCCGGCCGGGGCGCCGGTGAATGGGCGCCGTCGGTGGTCCTGAGCTGGAGCGGCAAGACCTACGGCGCCGCGGACCCCCTCCTCGGCCGGGACCTGACGTTCTACCTCACCCGGCTTCCCATCTGGCGGCTCCTCCACGGCTACGCAATCCTCCTCACCCTGCTCGCCCTGGGCGGCGTCACCACGCTGTACGCCGTGATCGGCGCCATCCGGTGGCAGGACCGTCGCCCCGCGGTCAACGATCATGCACGCATCCACCTCGGTGGGCTGCTCGTGCTCCTCGCGCTGACCCTGGCGTGGGGGTATCTGCTCGAACCCTACGAACTGGTCGCGGGCGTGACCGGGACGGTGCACGACGGGCTCTTCGAGTTCCGGCACCGCGTCGCGGAGTTGCTCACCGGTGTGGCCCTGGCCACGTCTCTGCTCTCCCTCTGGTGGGCTGCCCGGGGACGGCACGCGGTGCTTCTCAGCGTCTGGGGGCTTCTGGCCCTGAGTTCGCTGCTGGGTCACTACGTCATTCCCGCGCTGATTGTCGGAGGACGAAGCTCCGCGCTCGAAGCTTCCACTCGCCGTGGCCTGGACCAGCTGGCCTATGGCATGGTGGGGGTCCGCGATTCGACCTTCGCGGTGAGGCGCGATGCCCCGCTGGATCCACCCCGTCCCATGGCGCTCTGGACGCCGGCGCTCGCGCTGTCGGCCACTTCCGCAGACTCGGGCCGGCCCGTCGCCGCCGACCGCGCGGTGGTCACCGTGGGGCGCCGGCCCCGACCGGCGTGGATCGTGGTGCGGGATCAGGGAGGGCAGGGGGCCAGCCTCACCGTGCTCCTGGACGATCAGGCCACCACCTCCGGCATGCCGATCGTGTTCCACGAGGCGGACAGCCTGCGCACTCCTGCCGGCCCCCCGTCCCTGAAGCTGCCGGTCCGGGCTATCTGGCCGGGGCGCATGCAGGCGGTGATCGACACCAGCAGCAGCGGGGTGGTGGTCGGCAACGGAGTCAGGCGACTCGCCCTCGCCTGGGCCCTGCAGACCGGGAGCCTGCTGGGGCCGGGACCCGCCGACCGGCATGCCTTCTGGAAGCTCGACCCCGCCACCCGGCTCGAGTGTCTCGCGCCCTTCGCGACATGGGGCACTCCGGTTCCCCGATTCATCGGCGGGGAGCTGGTCTGGCTGGTCGACGGCTATCTGGCCTCCGGCACCTTCCCCGGATCGACGCGAGTCGAATGGCGTGGTCAGTCCATCGGGTCGCTGCACGCGGGATTTGTCGGCGTGATACAGGCGGAGTCCGGCAACACCCGGATCTACCTCCGCCACAGCGCCGATGAGCTGGCCAAGCAATGGCAGGGCATGTTCGACAGCCTGATCCAGCCGGCCTCGGCCATCCCCGCCGAGGTGGTGCGAGCCCTCGCCTATCCGGTGGAACTGGGCGAGACCCAGGCCCGCGTGATGCAGCAGCCGCATTGGGGGCTGGGGCAGCTGATGGGGCGTTCCGACGAGGTCGGCCCCCTGGGGCCCGCGGAGGACGCCCGCTGGAAGAGTGACACCAGCGGAGTGGAGGCGGTGATTCCGTACGAGCGGGATCGGTTGGTGACCTCCCTGCTGCAGGCCCGCATGGCGGATGGCTGGGAGACCCTCGCGATCCTGAGGATCGACAGCATGCTGGCGTTGCCGTCCGCCGCGGTCCTGCAGACGCGCTGGGCCAAGTTCCCCACGTTTCAACAGATCAAGGACTCGGTGGAGAAGGCCGGCGCCCGCCTGGAGGCCGGCCCCATCCGCTACTGGCCCACTCCGCAGGGCCTCGGGGCCAGTCAGGTGTGGTTCGCGCAGCGGGAGGTGATGGAGCCTGTCACGGTGTGGGTGAGCCTGGCGATCACCGAACGCCGCGGCGCCGGCCACGACCTGGAGGAGGCGTGGCAGAATCTCCTCGGTCTCTCGGCTCCTATCATCTCGGCGGGCGAACGGGGGACCCGGCTGTTCGAGGCGCGCCGTTACCTCGAGGACGCGGACGGAGCCCTGAGACGCGGGGACCTGGAGGGGTTTGGCCGGGCATGGGAGGCGCTCAGACGCACGTTGAAAGCACCTTGAGTTCCGAGTTCCGGGTTCCGAGTTCGTTTACCGGATTCGGAACTCGGTGCTCGGAACTTCTAAGTCAAGCGCTTGCTTTCGCTTAGGTCAGACTTTAGCTTCCCGCCCGCGTTCAGCCGGCCGGCCAGCCAGTGGCGGGTCCGGGGAACGCCGAACCCTACCCGAGGTCAGAGTGAACCTGCACGAGTACCAGGGCCGCGTCCTCTTCCGGGCGGCCGGGATCCCGATGCCTGATGGCGACGTGGCATCGACGCCATCGGAGGCGGAATCCATCGCCAGACGGGTCGGCGGGACAGTCGTGGTGAAGGCGCAGGTACACGCGGGCGGGCGGGGCAAGGCAGGGGGCGTGAAGCTGGCCAAGACCCCCGCCGAGGCGAGTGAGGCCGCCGAAAAGATCCTCGGCATGACCATCAAGGGCCTGGTGGTGCACAAGGTGCTGGTGGTGCCGGCCGCCGATATCGCGAGCGAGGGCTACGTCGGCCTGATCATGGACCGTGCTACCCAGCGCCCTGTGTTCATGGTCAGCCCCGCCGGTGGCATCGATATCGAGGAAGTGGCGGCGACCACACCGGAGAAGATCCGCCGTCTCGCCGTCGACCCCCGCTACGGGATCCTGCCACACCAGGCGCTGGGCTTGGCGTTTTTCCTCTATCCCGACTTTGCCAAGGCCCGCGCGGCTGCCCGGATCATGGAGCAGCTCTACGGGCTCTTCGTCGCCAACGGCTGCTCCCTCGCCGAGATCAACCCGCTGGTCACCACACCCGACGGCAAGGTGGTCGCGCTGGATGCCAAGGTCTCCATCGACGATAACGAGCTGGACCGCCGGCCCGACCTGGCGCTGCTCCGCGACGAGACCGCGGAAGAGCCGAGCGAGGTGCAGGCTCGCCGGGCCAACCTCACGTTCATCAAGCTGAACGGCAACGTCGGCTGTTGCGTGAACGGTGCGGGCCTCGCCATGGCGACGATGGACCTGGTGAAGTACTACGGGGGCGAGCCGGCCAATTTCCTCGATATCGGCGGCAGCTCCAATCCCGACAAAGTGGTCAACGCTCTCCGCATCATCACCAGCGATCCCAACGTCAAGGCGATCCTCTTCAACATCTTCGGCGGCATCACCCGGACCGACGACGTGGCCAATGGCATCGTGACCGCGACCCGTCAGTTCAAGGTGAACGTGCCGATCGTCATCCGGCTCACGGGCACGAACGAGAAGGAAGCCCTCCGGATTCTCGAGGCTGCCGGCATGCAGGCGCTCTCCGACATGGATGAGGCGGTGCAGAAGGTCGTCGCACTGGTCCGGGAGGCCGCATGAGCATCTTCGCCAATCGCGGCACCCGGCTGCTGGTGCAGGGCATCACCGGACGCGACGGTTCCTTCCATGCGAAGCAGATGCTGGAGTACGGGACCCGGATTGTCGCCGGTGTCACGCCCGGCAAGGGTGGCCAGGTGTTCGAGGGGAAGGTGCCCGTCTTCAATACCGTAGCGGAGGCCGTGGCTGAGACCGGGGCGGACGCCTCGATCATCTATGTGCCGCCGGCCGGTGCCGCCGGCGCCATCTTCGAAGCGGCGGATGCGGGGCTTGCCCTGATCGTCTGCATCACCGAGGGCGTACCGGTCATGGACATGACCCGCGTCCTGCCCTACGTGCGCGAGCGTGGAGCCCGACTGATCGGCCCCAACTGTCCCGGACTGATCACGCCGGGGCAGGCCAAGATCGGCATCATTCCCGGCAACATCTGCGCGCCCGGCCGGGTGGGCCTGGTCTCCCGCAGCGGGACCCTGACCTACGAGGTGGTGAACCACCTCACCCGGAACCGGATCGGTCAGAGCACCTGCGTCGGCATCGGCGGCGACCCGCTGAACGGCACCTCCTTCATCGACTGCCTCCGCGCCTTCCAGGCCGACCCCGAGACCGATGCCAT
>Ga0210377_10002319_pt1 | contig 16725 bp, 17 predicted proteins | sample PLM4_65_b1redo_FD_155480 | JGI IMG/M metagenome (GOLD analysis project Ga0210377, IMG submission 155480) | Groundwater sediment microbial communities from an aquifer in East River, Colorado, USA - PLM4_65_b1 redo | ecosystem: Environmental > Terrestrial > Soil > Riparian zone | place: USA: East... | reverse complement strand
CGCACCGTGGCGGCGCCATCGAGGGTGCGTCGCCAGATCTCCACGGTGGCCTCGCCCGTCCGGACCGGAGCCACCACCGGGGCGCACCAGCCGAGCTCCATCACGCCCTCCGAGACCAGCGAGGTCACCGGAACCCGCTCGTCGTCTGGACCCTCGGCCGTTGACACCGGCTCGATCGCCCGCCAGACACGGATCGTCTGGTCGCGCCAGCGCTCGACGCTCGCCACGCGCCACGCCGGCGGATCGAGGCAGACCGAGGCGATCGCGCCGGCGGAGAACGGGTCGGGCGTCGACGCCGGCGTCGGGGCGGCGACGGATGTCCGGGTTGAATCCGCCGCCGGACGGTCGTCCCCGGCCGCGCCGTGCGCGGGCTCGGACCATGGCTTGACGAGGGCAACTCCGAGGACGGTCAGGACGATGACCAGCCACCGACCGATTGGCGGTCCTGCCCCGGTGGCCTCGACCACCGCGAACGCCGAACGGTTCCGGAGGCGATCCGGCGTGGTGGCGTGCAGCGGCCGGCTGGGCGGCATGGCCCGCTCCGTCAACCCTCGCCGAGGTACGCCTTGCGCACGGATTCGTTCTGCTTGATGTCCTCGGCCGGGCCGGTCAACACGACCCGACCCGTCTGGAGGACGTACGCGCGATGGGCGATCGAGAGCGCCTGGAGTGCGTTCTGCTCGACCAGCAGCACCGTCGTCCCCTGCTGGTTGATCTCGCGGATCTTGGCGAAGACCTGCTGGACGAGGATCGGGGCAAGCCCGAGCGAGGGCTCATCGAGGAGCAACACCCGCGGCGCCGACATCAGGGCCCGCCCGATGGCCAGCATCTGTTGCTCGCCGCCCGACAGTGTCCCGCCGAGCTGGTGGGTTCGTTCGCGCAGCCGCGGGAACAGGTCCATGACCCGGTCGACGTCGGGTCCGATCGTCTTCTGGTCGCGCGTGAATGCGCCCATGTAGAGGTTCTCGAGCACGGTCATCCGCGAGAAGATCCGGCGGCCCTCGGGCGCGTGGCCGATCCCCTTGTTCACGAGCTGGTGGGCCGAGGTCCGCGAGATGTCCTCCCCTTCGAAGGTCACCGTCCCCCGGCGCGGATGGAGCAGGCCGCTGATCGTCTTGAGGGTCGTCGTCTTGCCCGCCCCGTTGGCGCCGATCAGGGTGACGATCTCGCCCTGCCCGACGGTCAGCGAGATCCCCTGGAGGGCATGGATGTTCCCGTAGTAGGTGTTGACGTCGTCGAGCACGAGCATCGCGTCGTTCATGCCCGTGGCGGCGGTCGCCGGCTGCGTGGCGGTCATACCGGCGGTGCCCCGAGGTAGGCCTCGATGACCTTGGGGTCGCGCCGGACCTCGTCGGGCGTGCCCTCGGCGATCTTCTCGCCGTGGTCGAGGACGGTGACCCGGTCGCTGATGCCCATGACCACCCGCATGTCGTGCTCGATCAGGAGGATCGTCAGGCCGAGGTCGTGCCGGAGACGGCCGATCAGCGCCGTCAGCTGCTGGGTCTCGTTCGGGTTCATCCCGGCGGTCGGCTCGTCGAGCAACAGCAGCACCGGATCGGATGCCAGCGCCCGGGCGATCTCGAGTCGTCGTTGGTCACCGTACGGCAGGTTCTTGGCCAGCTGGTCGTCGGTTCCCTTGAGGCCGACCAGCGCCAGGAGCTCCTGTCCGCGCACGCGTGCGGTGACCTCCTCGGCTCGGTCGGTCCGCGTCGACAGCAGGGCGTCGAGCCAGCTCGCCTTGAGCCGCGAGTGCATCCCCACGAGGACGTTCTCCATGGCCGTCATGTTCGGGAAGAGCCGGATGTTCTGGAAGGTCCGGCCAAGGCCCGACACGACCATGTCGTTCGGGCGGGCGCTCCGGAAGACGCCGATCCTGACCAGCATGCGCTGGTACCACGGCGGTCGGGCGACGCCGGTGACGAGCACGATCAGCAGGGCGAGGACGGTCGCGAACACGCCGAGGATCAGGACCGCCTCGGGCACGCCGGCCGACGCAAACAGAGAGGTGATGGCACCCAGGATCGCCGCGGGCGTGAGCCAGAGGACCGGTTCGATCCACGCCCGTCTGGCGCGCGCGATCTTGGTCTCGCCACGGAACTCGATGCGTCCCGCGGTCGGGTCGTAGATCCCGGCGATGATGTTGAAGAAGGTCGTCTTGCCCGCGCCATTCGGGCCGATCAGGCTGACGATCGCCTGGCGCGGGATGGTGAAGTCGACGTTGCTCACCGCAACGAGACCGCCGAACCGCTTGGTGACGGCCTCCGCGCGGAGCACCTCCTCGGGCATGGTCGCGCTCACGGGACGTCCTCGTAGGCGGACGCGCCGAACTCGTCAGCGGACCCGGGCTCCCCACCGAGGTCTTCGGCCACGTGGAGCTCCCGCCGCCGACGTTGACTTGGGAACAGGCCCTCTGGCCGGAACAGCATCATCAGCACCAGCGCCACGCCATACAGCAGGAACTGGTAGTCGGTGAAGTTGATTTCCGAGATGACGGGGAGGTTGATGATCTCGAAGATGGAGTTGAGCTGCTTGAGCACCACCGACTGGATCAGGTAGACGATCAGTGCCCCGGCGGCGACACCCCAGATATTGCCCATTCCGCCGAGGATGACCATGGCCAGCACGGTGAACGAGACGGTGAAGTAGAACTGGTCGGGCGACACGATCGTCAGCTTCGAGGCGCTGAACACACCGGCCAGCCCGGCCGTCGTGGCGCCGAGGGCGAACGCCAGGAGCTTGGTGATGACCGTGTTGATCCCGTTTGCCGCCGCCGCCAGTTCGTCCTCGCGGATCGCGTTCCAGGCCCTGCCCACCCGTGAATCCTGTAACCGATAGAGCAGGATCATGGCGATGGTCACGATGCCGAGCATCAGGATGAAGTACGCGAACGGCGTCAGCGCCGAGAAGGGCCCGATGAGCGGCAGCGGCTCCGGGCGGAAAATCCCGCCGATGCCGTTCGTCCCCTCCGTCCAGGGTTCCAGGTTGAGGAAGACGATCGGCACGATCTCACCGAAGCCCAGCGTCATGATCGCCAGGTAGTCGCCGCGCAGGCGGAGCGTGGGTGCGCCGAGTGCGATCCCGAAGACCGCCGCGACCGCAGCGCCCACGACGAGCATCGGCAGGAACGGCAGGTCCGTGCCCGAGTACGGCGAATTCGAGTAGGCGTACGTGTATGCGCCGATGGCAAAAAAGGCCGCATACCCGAGGTCGAGGAGCCCGGCCAGGCCCACGACCACGTTCAGGCCCATCGCGAGCAGGATGAACACGCCGGCATTCGCAAACGCGTCGAACCACGACTGCTCGCGCTGGATCGCGTTGAGCGGGGGGAACTTGGGCAGGATGATCATCAGCGCGGCGACGATCACCATGCTCACGATGATCGTCACCGAGCGGTGGTTCTCGGCGAAATCCCGGATGCGCTCGCGCGGCGAGGGCGACGAACCCCGGGCCATGCGCTGGGCCGCGGCGGTCATGCCCGGTCTCCCGACTGCTGGCCCATGATGCCGGTCGGCTTGAAGATCAGGACGAACGTCAGGATCATGAACACGAGGAACTCCGACCATCGCGAATACCCGAGCGACGACGCGAAGTTCTCGATGAACCCGATGATGAACCCGCCAAGCGCGGCCCCGGTTATGTTGCCGATCCCGCCCAGGACGGCCGCCGTGAACGCCTTGAGGCCCGAGTTGAAGCCGAGGTCGAACCGGACGAACCCGAACCGGAGGCCCCACACCACGCCGGCCGCCGCCGCGAGCATGCCGCCCAGCAGGAAGGTGAGCGCGATCGTCTGGTTGGCGTCGACGCCCATCAGCGCGGCGGCCTCCCGGTCCTGGGCGGTGGCGCGCATCGCCCGACCGAGACGGGTCCGGTTGATGAACGTCTGGAGCAGCAGCATCAAGGTCACCGCGAGGGTGAAGATGAAGATCGACAGGACCGAGATCGACGCTCCGCCGAACGGGATCTGCCAGGCCAGCGGGAAGACCTGCGGGGCCGCCCGGTCACCGGAGCCGGCCACGGTGAGCGCCACGTTCTGGAGGATGAACGAGACGCCGATGGCAGTGATCAACGGCGCCAGCTTCGGGGCGTTGCGCAGCGGTCGATAGACGGTCCGCTCGATCCCGACGTTGATCAGCGCCACGATGGGCATCGTGAACGCGAGGGCCCCGATCAGCAGGAGCAGGAGGAGCGGGACGTTCGTGACGCTGCTCGGCTGGCCCATGATCCCGCCGAGGAAGACCACGGACAGGAATGCCCCGAGCATGAAGATGTCGCCGTGAGCGAAGTTGATCAGCTCGATGATCCCATAGACCATCGTGTAGCCGAGCGCGATCAGCGCGTAGATGGCGCCGATGGACAGAGCGTTGACGGTCTGTTGCAGCGCGACCGGCAGGCCGGACTCGAGCGGGATCCCGGAGACGAAGTAGAGCGCGATCCAGAGTACGACCAGGTAGGCCGCCACGGCGGCCAACGCCAGGCCGATGATGCGCAGGCCCTTGACCAGCGCATTGGGTCTCGCCGTGGGCGTGGCGACGACCGTCACGTCTCAGTCCTCAGATTCGGGGCCGCGTGCGATGGACGGTTGATATCGAGAGGCCGGGGACCCGTCGGATCCCCGGCCTCTCGGCTCTGGTCGGCTACTGCGCGTAGTCGACCTGGGTCTCGAACTTCCAGTCGCCCTTGCCGTTGGCACCGGCAGGATCGACCGAGTAGATCGAGACGATCTTCTGGCTGGTGTCGCCGTCGGCGTTGATCGTGAGCTCGCCGAGGATGGTCGCGTACTTGACCGCCGTATCGATGCCGGCGACGCGCATTGCCTCGCGGAGGCCGGCCATGTCGGCCGGGTTGGTCGCCCCTGCACGGTTGAGCGCGTCGATGACCACCTGGGCGCAGGCATACGACGAGCCGGCATAACCGGTCGCGTCGATGCCGTACTCGGCCTTGTAGTCCGCGTCGAACTTGGCCTTGCCCGGGAAGTCGCCGATGCCGGCGAGCGTGCTGAACGCGTTCTTCGCGGCATCGGCGCCGAGGTTCAGGAACGAGTCCTTGGTCTCGCCGCTGCCGTCGTTGATGCCGTCGGGGCCGACATAGGGCACGTCGCCCAGGCCGACCTGCGCGGCCGCCAGGAGGATGCGCGCGCCGCCGGTCGCGGTGACGCCGCCGAAGTAGATCGACTCGGGGTTGAGCGCCTTCGCGGCGGTCATGATCGAGACGTAGTCCTGGGTCGTCTTGGGGGCGGCGTCGTGCTTGACGACGGTGCCACCGCGGCTGACGAAGTCGGCCTCGAAGGCGTCGGCGACGCCCTTTCCGAAGGTCTCGGTGTCGTCGATGATGTAGACGCTCTTCTTGCCGAGCACGTCATAGATGTACTGGGAGGCCGCCGGGCCCTGCACGTCGTCCGTGGTGACGAGGCGGATGTAGTTGTTCGGCTTGGTCCGGAGCTCGGCCGCGGGCGCGCCCTTGGTCAGGTCTGGGTTGGTGTTAGCCGGCGAGCACTGGAGCAGGCCGGCTTCGTTGGAGATCGGGATCTGGGCCTTGGCGACGCTCGAGTTGAGCGGCCCGATGACCGCGATCACGTCGGGCTCGCCGACGATCTTGGTCATGTTGTTGGCGCCGGTCTGCGGGTCGTGCGCACCGTTCAGTGCGTCGTCATAGACGGCCGAGTCCGGGATCTCGATGGTGTATCCACCGGCGCTGCCGCCGGCCTGCTTGACCGCCAGGCGGATGCCGTTGACCATCGGCTGCGACGCCGCGAGCTCGCTGCCCTGCAGCGGGAGCTCGATGGCGATCTTGACCGTGCCTTTGGATCCGCCCGCCGGGGCGGAGCTGGAGCCGGTCGAGCTGCAGGCCGCGAACGCCAGGACGGCGACGACGGCGAGCGCTCCGAGCTTCGTGAGCTTCATCCATTCTCCTCCTGATATTGCGCCGTCCGGCGGTCCCGGAGCGGCCGTCGGTCGGTGCCGCCTCGCGCCCCGACCCGGCCTGGACACCCAACGAAACGCCCGGTGCCCGAATGCTCGACCGACCACGACGTAGCCCTCCCAGGGCGTCGGTGCGGATCGAATGACGGTGCGTGACAGGCGGTGCTGAGGCCCGGGCTCGGGCGGCGCGCAGGTGGCCGCCGAAGCGATGACGTATATTAGGCATCGGCGACCTGAATGCAATACCGGTCGGCCGCATCCTTCAGCGCGTCGCGAGCGTCCTATCGTTCGCCGCCGACGGCGGATCGCGGGCCCCGGTGTCATCTCGGTCGAGCCCGGTCGAGGACCATGGTCGCCGACCCTGCGAGGTTGGACCCGTCGGCGTGGAATACCTGGTCCGAGCGGCCCGTGTCACCGATATCGAGCGAATCGTCGCGTTGAGCGAGGCTTCGATGCGTCTCGAGCGCACCGAAAGTCCGCTGGGAGCGGCCGATCTCCTGCGCCAGCTCGTCTATCTCCCGCAAGCCAGCATTTTCGTTGCCGAGGCTCGGCGGACGGTCGTCGGTGGCGCGATCCTCGCGCTGCGACCGTCGGTCCGATCCGGCGGCTATGTCGGGACGGTCGACCTCCTGGTCGTCGATCCGGCGTATGACGCCGAGCGAATCGCCGAAGCCCTCCTCGAGGAGATGCTTCGGTCGGCCAGCAACAAGGGCTGCACCGTCGTCGAGGCCGTCCCTCCGGACGACCCGGCACTCCTCTCGCGCTGGGAGCGGCTGGGCTTTGCCCCGGCCGGCCCGCGCATCCAACGAAGCGTGACCGCGGCGGGCATCGCCGCGCGTCATCCCCGATGAACGTCCCCGCCGAGCAGCGCACGCGCGCCGGCCGGGCGAACCGCTAACCAGTCAAGGAGTACCTGTGGGCAAGAACGTCGCCGTCTTCGTGGACGTGGCGAACATCTTCTACGCGGCCAAGGCCGCCGGCGTTGACATCGATTACGTCACGCTCCTCAAGTCGGCCACGGCCGGCCGCGATCTGGTGCGGGCCTACGCCTACACCGGTCTCGATCCAGACAACGAGAACCAGCGGAACTTCCACGACTTCCTGCGCCGCAGCAACTACAAGGTCGTGAGCAAGGACATCCGCAAGTACGGCGACGGCAAGGTCAAGGCCAACCTCGACATCGAGCTCGTCGTCGACATGATGAAGACCGCCCGCAACCTCGACATCGCGATCGTCGTGTCGGGCGACGGCGACTTCGCGCCGGCCATCCGCGCCGTCCAGGAGCAGGGTGTCCGGGTCGAGGTCATCAGCTTCCGTGGCAACACCAGCTCCGACCTGATCGACGTGGCCGACCTGTTCACGGACATCGTCCAGCTGGCTCGCGTCGAGAAGGGCTCGCGGTCCGGGCGCCGGGTTGCCGAGGACGAGGCGGACCTGTCGATGACCGAGGTGCCCGACAAGCTGACCGAAGGGACCGGCGCGGCTCGTGGTCGCGGTCGCGGTCGGGGTCGGGCGCGCGACGAGGAGCCGGCTGCAGCCGGTCGTGGCCGCGGGGCTGGTCGGTCCAGCGCGAGCGCGCCGGTCGCGGCCGCTTCGGTGGCAGCGGGAGCCGGGCTCGTCGCCCTGCCGGGCGAGCGCCTGGCGCGAGCGGGTGGCTTGACCGAGGCCGATCTCGCCGCCGCCGAGGTGTTCACACTCGACGAGGTCGGCGACGCGACGGCGGGCGCCGACGGCGAGACCGGATCGGCCGATGATCGGACCGACGATGGTGAGCCCCGTCGCCGTCGTCGGCGCGGTGGACGTGGACGTGGTCGCGGGCGTGGCCGCACCGACGAAACGCCCGAGGAACAGGCCGCGGACGAGCCGCAAGCCGCGGAACCGCAAGCCGCGGAACCGCAAGCCGCGGAACCGCGCGCGCCTCGTGCGCCTCGTGCGCCTGTCGCCCCACGTGACACCGACGAGGACGAGGAAATCGCTCCGGCTCGGCGCGCCCCCAGGACGACCCCGTTCGGCTCCGTCTGGGACACCCAACTCGGGACGCCGACCGCGCCGGCCTCGGCCTCGCTCGCTCCGCTCGCGGACGACGAGGACTTCGACGAGCCGGAGATCCCGGAGTACCTGATCGCCGAGCAGCGGCGCGGGGCCAGCCGGGGTGGCGGCCGTGGCGGTGCCCGCGGTGGCCGATCGGCGTACCAATCGGCCATGGACCGGGAGCGCTTCGGGAGCGGCGCCGGCGGTGGCGGTGGCGGTGGCGGTGGGCAGCGTGGCGGCGGTCACGGGATCAACCGCTACCCGGACGTCTCGGCGCGACCCCGTCCTGCCGGCCCGGCTCGCGACAATCGCGGCTATGGCCGCCCGGAGCGGGAGCCGGGCGCGGCCGCCCGTGGCTCGAACGAGCCGTGGAGCGACGTCCCGCCCGAACTGGAAGCGCTGCTGCGCGCGCAGGTCGCCCGGAAGGTGACCGCGCCCGCCGGTCAAGCTCCGGGCGGTCGTACCGAACGCGGTACTGCGGCTGCGAACGACGCCGAATCGGTGGTCGAGACGGCGACCGCGTCGCCGGACACGACGACCGAGCCGAAGGCGCGTGCCGGGCGAAAGCCAGGCACCCGCACGGCCCGTTCCGCTGCGACGGTGGTCGAGTCCCCTGCTGACGCGCCGGCCGACGCGACCATGGCGGCGCCGAAGCGCCGGGCAACGCGGACGACCAAGGCGGCGGCCGGCGCGATCGCGCCCGCCGCGGCCACGTTGGACGCCCCGGGCTCGGCTGTCGAGCCGGCGGCGGAATCCGCGGCACGACCGAAGGCGCGTGCCGCCGCCAGGCCGCGGACGGCACGAGCGCCGGCCACGCGCAAGGCGGCGACCCCGTCGGCCGGCGAGGCGAGCCTGGCCGAGGCGGCCGAGCCGGCCGCGCCGAAGCGGCGAACCGCCCGGAAGGCGACGACCACCGAACCCGCCTGACGCCCGTCGATGGACGGGGCCAGGACCAGGGGCCAACCCGCCGCGCTCGAGGCGATCGCGGCGATGGTCCGCGCGCGGACGGCACCCCATGCGATCCTGCTCGTCGGGCCGGATGGCGTCGGGAAGACGACCCTCGCCCTCGATCTCGCGGCCGGGCTGCTGTGCGAGGCCGACCCGGCTGACCGGCCCTGCCGGGCCTGCCGGTCGTGCCGGCTGGTCGACCACGACGCACATCCGGACGTCCATCGGCTGGTGCCGTCCGGGCCCGGTCGTCAGGTCGTGATCGGCGGACCGGACGCCCGGTACCGCGGCATCCGGGACCTGATCGCCGAGCTCGCCCTGATGCCGGTCGAAGGCGGCGCCCGGATCGCGATCGTCGAGGGGGCAGAACGGATGAACGAGGACGCCCAGTCGGCGCTGCTCAAGACGCTCGAGGAGCCGCCGGCCGGGGTCGTGATCATCCTGTGTGCCGACCAGGAGACGCGGCTGCTGCCGACGGTTCGCTCCCGTTGCGCCCGGATCCGGCTGGGGCTGCTCGGGTCGCGCGACATCGAGTCGATCGTGGCCGATCACGACCTCGCCGACCCCCCGATGGCGGCCCGACTCGGCCGGCTCGCGGCCGGGCGGCCGGGATTGGCCCTCGCCTACGCCCGCGCCCCGGAGGCCGTGCTGATCCGGGCCGAGCTCGGCCGCGTCCTCCTCGACCTGACCGGGGAACGGTCGGCGGCCCGGCTCGCGGCGGTCCGCGCCGCCATCCCGCGGGCGATCGCCCTCGCTGCTGCCCTTGGCGGACCCGATGGGGGCCGGCCGGCCGGTCGACCGTCGCGCCGGCGTGGTGGGAGCGGATCGGTCGCCGCGCTCGTGACGGAGCCCGCCCCGGACGACTCGCCGGACACGGCCTCCGACGCCGCCGACGAACGGGCCAAGGCCGTCCCCGCGACCGAACGCCGGCGTGCCGCCGAGATCCTGGTCACCCTCTGGTCGGACGTGGCCCGCGATCTGGCGCTGGCTGGCGCCGGAGGCGGGCGGTCGGTCCGCGATCCCGTCCTGCTCGAGGAGCTGACCGCCGTCGCGGCGACGGTCGAGCCCGGCGTGGCCGCCGCCTTCCTCGACCGAACCGCACGCGCCGCCGAGCTCCTGGTCTCGAACGTGTCGCCCGAGCTGATCCTCGACACGCTGGCGCTGGCCTGGCCGCGCCCGCGCCCGGTCGCCTGACGGCCGCCATGACGGACGACCTCCCGGCCCGGCTCGACGCGCGTGTGACGGGCAAGGTCCACGGCGTCGGTTTCCGCTACTTCGTCTACCGCGAGGCCAGCGCCCTGGGTCTCGTCGGCTGGGTCGCGAACGTGCCGGACGGGTCCGTGCAGTGCGTCGCCGAGGGGCCGCGCGATGGGCTCGAGGCGTTGCTCGATCGGCTCCGCGACGGCCCGCCGGCGGCTCGGGTCGACGCCGTCAGCATCGCCTGGATGGCAGCGACGGGTGGCTTCGCCGCGTTCGGCGTGCGGAGCGGGGCCCATCTCGGGGACTGACGTTGCTCGTCGCTGGGCCCATCCGGGCCGGCGCGTCCTCCCTTTCGGCGATCGCGGGCAGGACTGGTGGGCTATTCCGATGTGGCGTGCCGTAGCCCATCCTGCCGGAGATGGATCAGAAGTCTGCCTCAGAAGAGCTGCCCGCCCTCTATCGCGCGCTCCTGGATCGCATCGCCCAGATCGATGCGGCGGGGCATCGCGCCGTCGGCTACGGGATCCGCCTCGAGGCCACCCGGATCTACTCGCGTGCCTGGGATGACCGGGCGCGCCGGGGCCTCGAGGACCTGCTGCGCCAGACGACCGACAAGGGCCCGGTTCAGCGGGGCGCCGTGGCCGGCGCCCGCCGGAGCGCGCCGGTCGCCTGAACGTCCGTTGCCGGCGCACGACCGGGGCCGCCCCGGTAGGCTTGCGCCGTGGTCGAGACGCTCCAGCCAGTCCTCGCCCGGGCGCTCGAGGCGTACGCTCGTCTGGCCGAACTTGGCGAGGCGATCGAAGACGAGTGGTCCTACGTCAACGACCTGGCCGACGCGTGGCGGGATCGCCTGTCGGACGTGGCCGACGCACGTGGCCCTGAACCCGTGCCGGAGGCCGTCGGCAGGGCGGTCGATCGGGCCGTTGGCGAGATCACGCTGATCGACGATCCGCATCGCGCCATCGACTGGCTGTCGACGTTCCCCCAGGTCGTCCTGCTGGCCGTGGGCGAGGCGCCATGAGATTCCAGGACGCCGCCCGCGACGCCCGCGCCGTGGTCTACGCCGGGATCCAGGCCGACCCCCTGGTCGCCCGGGCCGCCGAGCTGCTGGCCGATGCGACGCACGGCCAGCGCATCCTCGCCCGGGCGGTGATGAACGGCGAGTCGAGCGATCCCGATGCGTGGCGGACGATGTTCCCGACGCTGTTCGACGCCGCGCTCGGCGACGTGGACCAACGACCGGCGTCGGATGCGATCCTGGCCGCGGCGCTGGCCGTGGCCGACCGCGGGGAGCAGGTCCGGAGCCAGGTCCGGGGCGCCCTCGTGGAGGAGCTGACCGCACGCCTGCTCGCCCGCCGCGTCGGTGCGACGGCCGTTCGTCGTGAGCGTCGGATCCTGTTCGACGGCGTCCGCGCCGAGATCCACCCGTACGACGTCACCGTCGAACGCGACGCCGCGCCCGAGGCGTACGACTGCAAGTGGGGTGCGCGCGGGATCAACGCCGACGTGCTCTACCAGCTCGACGACGCGCGGACCCATGCGGCCGATGAGGACGAGCGCCTGTCGGTTGGGCTGGTCGTGTTCGATGCGACCCGCTCGTGCCAGGTCCGGCTGGACGCCCAGACGGCGCCCCACGAGGGCACCTCGATCGTGACCCTCGAGGGTCTGGATCGCCTCGCCGAGCCGGCCCGCTGACGTGGCCGGCGACCCCGATGCCTTGTCGGCACCGTACCGGGTGCGCTTCGACGAGGCCGGCCCCGACGGCCTGCTGCGCACCTCGGTCCTGCTCCGGTATGCGCAGGACGTGGCCTGGTTCCACTCCGCCGCCCGTGGCTTCGATCGTGCCTGGTATGCCGAACGCGGCCTGACCTGGCTGGTTCGCACCGCGGAGGTCGCCATGCTGGCAGCGATCGCCGTCGGGTCCGAGATCGTCGGGACCACCCGGGTGATCGGCTGGCGGCGGGTCTGGGCGCGCCGGCGAACCGAGTTCCGCGACGCGCCCGGGAGCCTCCTGGCCTGGACGCAGATCGACTGGGTCCTCCTTGATTCGCGCGGTGCCCCGACGCGCATCCCACCCGAGTTCGAGCCGGTCTTCGGTGCCACGTCCGGCACGTTCGGCCTGGCTCGCGTCCCGCTCGCGGACGCGCCGTCCGGCGCCCATCGGCTCGCCGTCACGGTCCGGCCCCAGGAGCTCGATCCGATGGACCACGTCAACAACGCGGTCTACGCCGACTGGCTCGATGAGGCGGTGATCGAGGCCGGCGACCGGGATGCCTGCCGCGCCGTTCCGCGGCTGATGCGGCTCGAATACGCGGCGCCGGCCGACGCGGCCGCGCGCCTCACGGCCGAGACCTGGCCGGATGCCTCGGGCTGGTCGTACCGGCTCCGCGACGGCGCGGCCACGGAGCTCCTGCGTGGGCGGCTCGAGGCGGGGGTTCCCCGCCCGGACCCCGGTGTGGGCGGCAACCCTTCGGACGCCCACCGCCTCGGCGGAGGGAACGAAAGGCCCGGACCCGAATAGTCCTTTCGGGTCATGCGGATTGGGCCCATTGGTCGGTACCCTCGACCAAACGCTCCGTCCCCAGCGTGAAGAGAGGCTCGATGGCCCACCGACGCACGCCCCCAGCGGCGGCCAACCTCGAGACGATCCGGATCGTCCTCATCGAACCCAGGGCCCTGGTCGGGCTCGGGATCCGCGGCGTCCTCGACGGCGAGCCGGACATGGAGGTCGTCGCCGAGGTCAGGTCTGCCGACGACGCCCTGGCGGTCGTCGAGGATCGTGCCCCGGATGTCTTCGTGATCGACGTCGAGCTGCAGGAACCGTCAGCCAGTGCGGCGACCCGCCGGCTCACCCACGAATCGCCCGGGGCGGGGATCGTGGTCCTTGGCCGCGAGGATGACGACGCCAGCATCCTGGAAGCGATCGAGATCGGAGCGACCGGTCACGTCCGGGCCTCCGCCGAGCCTGCCGAGCTCGTCGCCGTGATCCGGCGGGTCGCCGACGGCGAGGACCCGCTCAAGGACGAGGTGATCGGGCGACCCGACCTGATCGACCGGATCATGAGCGGGTTCCGTGACAGCTTCCGACGGGCGGACGAGCCGCCGACCGCTCCGCTCACCCCGCGCGAGCTCGACGTCCTTCGCCGGGTGGCTGCCGGGATGCGCAATCGCGAGGTCGGCGAGCTGCTCGACGTGAGCGAGCAGACGGTCAAGAACCACCTGTCGAGCATCCTCCACAAGCTGGGCGTGCCGAACCGGACGCACGCTGTGACCTTCGCCGTCCGGCAGGGCTGGCTATCCCTGGACGACGTGGCGATCGACGACGCGTCGCCCGCCGAGACCGTGGAACCGCCGCCGACGGTGGCGCGAACCGGAGAGGCCTGATGGCCGGGCGCGATCCCCTCTCGGGAATGCCGCCGGCCGACGACCGGCCACTGGTCCTCGTCGTCGAGGACGACCTGACCAACCGGGCGCTCCTGGAGCGGATCCTCGAGCGCGAGGGCTACCGGACGATCGCGGCCGGCGACGGCGAAGCGGCCCTGCTCGCTGTCGGCGAGCACGCGCCCGACCTGCTGCTGCTCGACATCGGGCTGCCCAGGATGGATGGCTACGAGGTGACCCGGCGCCTGCGTTCGAACATCCGGACGTTGACCGTCCCGATCATTCTGCTGACCGGTCGAAGCAGCCTCGACGACGTGGTCGAGGGCCTCGATGCCGGAGCCGACGACTTCCTGAGCAAGCCGTTCCGGCAGCCGGAGCTCATGGCCCGGATCCGGAGCGCGCTCCGGCTGCGCCAGGCCCTGCTCCGGATGGACGCGGCGCACAGCGCGGTCGCCGCATTGGCCAATGCTGTCGAGGCCAAGGATCCGACGACCGAGCGTCACTGCCAGCGACTCGCCAACCTGGCCGCCCGGCTCGGCGCCCAGGTCGGAATCGGGGGGATCGAGCTCGAGGCTGTGTCCTACGGCGCCCTGCTCCATGACGTGGGCAAGATCGGCGTCCCGGAGGCGATCCTGACCAAGCCCAGCCCGCTGGACGCCGACGAATGGGAGCTGATGCGCCGCCACCCCGAGATCGGCGAGCGGATCTGCCAGCCGCTCGCCTCGGCGGGCATGTTCTCGCCGATCGTCCGCCACCATCACGAGCGCTGGGACGGGCGCGGCTACCCGGACGGCCTGCGCGGTGAGGAGATCCCGCTCGGGGCGCGGATCGTCGGGCTCGTTGACGCCTTCGACGCGATGACCCACGACCGTCCGTACCGGCGCGCGATGCCGACGGCGCCGGCGGTCAACGAGCTGTGGCGCGAAGCGGGTGGTCAGTTCGATCGGGCGCTGGTGCCGTTGTTCGTCCTCGAGCTCGAGCGAGACCGCGAGGTCATCTCCGCCGAGCTCCCACCGTCGGCGCTTCTGGCGACCGGCTGACCGGGACCCACCGGACGCGCCGCGGCCGGTCGAGGCTATCGTTCCGACGTGCCCAAGCTGACGCCCAAGGTCATCCTCGAGGGGACCCGGCTCACCCACAAGACCGATCTCGCGTTCGCCCTCAACGAGCATCCGCGCCTGGTCGGGCCGCGCCGCTATCGGTATCACTCCCCGCTGGTCTCCGCCGAGTGGTGCGGGTTCAGCCCCTATCCGTGGGGTCATGGCCTGATCAACTTCGAGGGCGGGGACGAGGAAGCCCGGGCGCTCGAGGCGTACGCGACGTGGGTTCGCCTGTTCGAGCTGCTGCCCTACTACTCCTGGATCGTCGACCGGTTCCATCTCTCGACGATCGCCCACCAGCGAGCGGCGAACGGCCGCGACCTCGACTTCCGTTGGCTCGAGGATCGGCTCGCCCCGCTCGGCTTCCACCTGGTGTTGTGCACCCGCCAGCCGGCCACCTTCGAGGCCGCACGCGCCGAGCGGCTGCCCATCTCCGGACGCCCCGATCAATACGACCACCTTTCGGTCTTCGTGCGCGAGCAGGAGGTGCTCAGGGACCTCGCGTCGCGCTCCCGGCTGCCCGTCCTCGAGCTCGACATGACCGACGGCGACGTGGAGCGCGCCTGCGCAAGGGTCGCCGGCTGGATGGAATCGACCGGAGGGCTCTGGGCACCCGAGCCACGGCCCGAAGCGGGTTGAGGCCGTAGTATCTGCCGGTGACCCACCTTCCCCAGGCCGACCTTGCCCTGGCCACCCGAGGGCTCGAGAAGAAATACGGCTCGCGCGTCGCGCTCGCCGGGCTCGACCTGTCCATTCCGTCCGGCGTCGTGTACGGCTTTCTCGGTCCCAACGGGGCGGGCAAGACCACCACGATGCGACTGCTGACCGGACTGATCCATCCCGACGCGGGCACGATCGATTTGCTCGGACGGCCTTTCGGGCGGGGTGATCGGCGTCGGTTGTATGACGTCGGCGCATTGATCGAATCCCCTTCGTTCTACCCGTACCTGTCGGGACGCGAGAACCTGCGTTCGCTGGCGGCGACGGGATCGCTGACCTCGGATCGCCGCGTCAACGAGCTGCTCGAGCTCGTCGGGTTGGCAGAGCGGGCCCGGGACAAGGTGCAGACCTACTCGCTCGGGATGAAGCAGCGCCTGGGCATTGCGGCGGCCCTGCTCAGCGATCCGCGACTGCTGCTCCTCGATGAGCCGGCGAATGGCCTCGATCCGGCTGGCATCGTTGCGATGCGCGAGACCCTGCGGCACCTTGCCTCGACCGGCAAGACGGTCGTCGTGTCCAGCCACGTCCTGGGCGAGGTCCAGCTGCTCGCCGACGTGGTGGGGATCATCGCCGCCGGCCGACTCGTCCGCGAAGGCCCGATGGACCAGCTCCTCGAAGGCGAGGGGGTCGTGCGGGTGCGGGTCGCGCCAAGTGAGCTCGAATCGGCGACACGGGTGCTCACTGCACTGCCCGGGGATGGTGCGGTGACCGCGGCTCCCGGGGAGGAAGGTTGGCTGTCGATCCGGATGGAGGCCGGCCGCTCGGCCGAGGTCAACCGCGCGCTCGCGGTGGCCGGCATCTATGCGTCGGGCCTCGAGACCGGCAGCGATCTCGAGTCGTTGTTCCTGTCCTTGACCGCCGGAGCACAGACGGAGAGCCACGAGGGAACCTTCTTCGGTCTGGCCGGCAGCAGCGCGCCGCCAACCGCCGGGCCGACGGAGTGGCACGACGGGGGAAGCGCGACATGAGGCTCCTCGTCGCGAGCCTGCGCAAGCTGATCCGCCGACCGGCCACCTTCATCACGCTCGGTCTCCTGGTCGGGTTGATGGCCTTGATCTTCCTCGCGGTCGGAGCCACCGCGAACCAGCAGACATCGGCCGCGGCGCGGGAGGCGTCGTTGCTGCTGGTGACCTTCCCGGGCGCCTACGCGTTCATCATCTCGTTCATCATCGGCCTGGGCGGGCTGTTCGCCGTCATCTACGCCGCGGCGATCGCGGGCTCCGAATGGACGTGGGGCACCCTCAAGGCGGCCGTCGCGCGGGGCGAGAGCCGGAGCCGCTACCAGCTGTTGTCACTGGCGGCAATCGCGCTCGTGCTCGGACTCGGGATGCTGATCGCCGTGGCCATCGGGGTCGTCGTGGCCTTGATCGGGGCGGGCCTAGCCGGCGTATCGACCGCCGGCCTGACCGATTCGACGACGCTCGGAC